>ERZ779895.365-NODE-365-length-65829-cov-6.893240_pt1 | contig 65829 bp, 53 predicted proteins | sample MGYA00511093_ERZ779895 | MGnify/ENA primary metagenome ERZ779895 (study PRJEB29588, sample SAMEA2142970) | human gut metagenome | biome: human gut; feature: human-associated habitat; material: faeces | place: Denmark | collected 2008/2010 ... | reverse complement strand
GGAGCTGCCGCTTCCCACCGTCCTGTCGAAATATCACAGAGCATTGAAAAAGATGAGCAGCTTTCTGGAAGGAGATGACGTCCGATGACCAATGAAAAAATGGAGCAGAGGCTGGCTGCAGCCCTTGAAAAGACCGCTCCGGATGATGTGAACGGTGTTCTCTCCCGCTGTGAAGCGCGGAAAGGAACGGTAATTTCCATGACAACAAAGAAAACGGCAAATAGAAAATGGGCAACGCTGGTAGCTGCCTGCCTCGCGGTGATGCTGCTGTGCGGCGGAGGCGTGTTCTATCAGTGGGCGCATGCGGTGGCGTCCGTGGTGTCGCTGGATGTGAACCCCAGCATTGAGCTGAAGGTCAGCAGGAACGAAAAGGTTCTCGTCTGTACCCCGCTCAACGAGGATGCCAAGGCCATCCTTGCGGATATGAGCAATGGTGCCGACCTCAAGGGTGCGAAGTTGGATGTGGCGGTGAACGCCATCGTGGGCAGTCTCGTGCGAAACGGCTATCTCGACAGCATTTCCTCCGCCATCATGATCTCGGTGGAGGACAAGGACGCAGCCCGTGCGGAAAAGCTCCAGCGTGAGCTGACCAGCACCGTGGACGGCGTGTTGCAGACCAGCGAAGCAAAGGCCGCCGTCCTGACGCAGACGCTGACGCAGGATGCGGCGCGGGAGCAGCAGGCACGGGAGAACAGTATTTCCACCGGCAAGGCGGCGCTGGTGAACCGCGTCCTCGCCATCAACCCGGCGCTCAAGTTTGACGCGCTGGCAAAGCTCTCGGTGGAGGAGCTGAAGGACCTTGCGGAAGCGGGCGCGCCCGCTATGCCCATCGGCACGGACAAGGCGATGGATATTGCTGGGGCAGCGTTCGCCAAGGCATCCACCGCGAAGATGGCGTACAGCGAGGTTGATCCTGAGCTGGACGAGTCCATCGCCCACTATGAGGTGGAGATCAGGAGTCAGTCCGGTGAGGAGTTTGAGTACAAGATCGACGCCTACACCGGTGCGATCCTGGAGAGCAAGCGCGAGGCGGCTGACGGATCGGAGATACCTATGGTGCAGCCCTCCAACCCTGCGGCCTCCGGAGACATCGGTCACGCCAAGGCGAAGTCCATCGCCCTGAACCACGCGGGTGTGAGCGAGAGCAAGGCGTATGACATGGAGATCGAGCTGGACGACGAGGACGGCACGCTCGTCTATGAGGTCGAGTTCAAATTCGGCGGCATGGAGTACAGCTACGAGATCAACGCGGCCACCGGCGCAATCCTCAAGCACGAGGCGGAGTTGGATGGCTGAAAGAAAAGACGCGAGCCGCTGCAATACAGCGGCTCGCGTCTTTTTACGGTTTACGGGTTATACAGAATCATGTGCAGAATAGGTAGGGGTCATAACGCTGCGGAAGTCCGACCAGCGCAGGGCGCACAGCTCACCCCGGCGACAGCCAGTAGCCATGGTCAGCAGATAGAACACACGGAAGTGCCGTGCACCTTTGAGCGTTGCGGACAATCCTGGTTAGAAGTGCCCCAAAGAGAAAATGCAGGAGTGCCGGAAAGAGCCAAGGAGGAAACAAGAAGCCTCGTTGAAGGCTCAGACATAGTTTTGAATACAGGCTACTATTTGACTACTACTGCGAAAACCCCCGGAGGCATTATCCTGCAAGGCCTCCGGGGGTTTCTCATAAATCACCGAAAATTTGTGCAACACCCACCAAATCCTTGCGCCGAAACAGCTTGCAGTTTACGGCCTTATAACTCCGACTCTAAAGGCCGCTGGTTCGAGTCCCTTCGGGCGTACCAAAAATCCCGTTCACATTAGTGAGCGGGATTTTTACTTATTACTTATTACATTTTCACTCTTACTTTGAATAATTAATAACGGGATTTTTGGAAGGTAATAAGTAATAGGTAAAAGGTAAGAAATATGGTGTCGGCTTCGCCGACGAATAGTTAATATTTGCATATTAACACTCCGCACGGCGTAATTTTTCTGCAGATGTTTTTTGTATGCGATAACGGCTTCTTTTGTAACGGCGGTGTTTTGCGTATACGCTGAAAATGCCTTAACATCACGAATATATTTTTCAATCGTTATTTCGCTCCTTTCCTCTAAAATTAGATGCTCTTTAAATTCGGCAATTACTTTTGCCGTAATAAATCGTCCTTTCACTTCATTTTACCTCCGGATATTTTTCTAATATTTTACCCGAAAGCCGCGAAAACAGGAATCATCATTGCTCATTGAAAAAAACGGCAGCAATAATCTGATCGCAGACATAAAAAAGCCCTTACAGGTTGCAGATGTTTTCTGTACCCGTAAAGGCTTTTTATCTATTCTGTTTTGGCTGTTGCAGGGCGCGATATAGACAAAACTTTATTATGGCTGCATGTACATATAATGAATACTACCAGGCGGAAAGCAAGCGAAACAGAAGGCGCTGCTGTTTATTTACGCGGAGAGGAACGGTACGACCGGAATCGCGTCATACGATGCAGCAGGTATCGGCAAAACCGCAAACGTGTCTGTCACAGCTGTTGAACGACCGAGCCTTTGAATATCTTGTTGCGGAAGTATTTCGGCGTCATGCCGGTGCGCTTTTTGAATACCTTTGAGAAATACTGCGGACTTTCAAACTGCAGTGAGCATGCTATCGCGTCGATGTTCATGTGCGTTTCAAGCAGCAGACGCTTTGCCTCGCCGATCTTTAAATTCAGGTAATAATCCATCACGGTATATCCCATATTCACCTTAAATATCCGCGCTATATAGCTTTTGCTGTAGCCAAGATCGTTGCACAGCTGATCGTAATTGATGCTGCCGTATATGCCGTTCTTTAGAATTTCTATTATTTTGCAGACCGTCGGGTCTTCGGACGGGGCACTCTCCATAAAAACGCTCTGTTCGCTCTTGTTTGTTTCGGTGTCGAGCTGCTCGATGAATTGACAGAACAGTATTTCGAGATAGTTTATGCATATCTGCTCAAGATAAGGCGACGCGTCCGACATGGTGTCACATTCGTGCGAATTGATGTCCCACACCTTTGGCATAAGCGACAGTATGTTTGCGAGCAGCTTTTGCTGCTCGGGGGTCACCTTAAAGTAATGCCTGCCCGAAAGATACTCCTTGAGCGCCGGCGAATCGGAATAAAAGGTGAGTATGACGACGACCGCCGAGCTTTTCCCGTCACAGACGGTTCTGTGAAAATAGTGCTGACCGTAAATGACTGCGTCGCCGGGCTTCATTATGACGGTAGGCGTCTCGCTTGTGTCTAAAAATAATCCTCTTTCGAGAAAGATCAGCTCGTATGCCTCGTGGCTTTCACCGGGATTATATATGTAGTTGCTCGGCAGTTCAAAATATCTCATTTTGTGTACACTGTCTACTCTTACGGGGTGTTCGGTTTTGTCCACGGCATTTCACACTTCCTTTGTATACTAAATTACACTTTTATGAGAAAATAATACATTGAATTAGCTTATTTCATATTGTAACATTGTATTTAGAAGATTTCAACAAAATTTTTTGTTTGAAAAGGAGTGTAATGTTAAAATGAACAACAACTGGCTCAAAAAGTTGGTTGGAGCGGCACTTGCACTTGCTTTTGTTGTAAGTTCTGCCTTCATTCCGGGGCTGTCTTTCAATGCGGAAGCGGCTGCGGGCGATGTGCAGTCTACAGGCTTTGAAAGCAGTACAGGTACCATCACCGGCAGTTCGACAGCCGCCAGTATTACCGACGAGCAGGCAGCCTCCGGCAGCCATTCACTTAAGGTGGCGCCTTCAGGCAATCTTAGCTGGTACAAGGCTTTTGCTGTTTGTGATGACGGCTCAACCAAGATCAAGGTCAAGGCAAACACGCGCTACAGGGTCTCTTTGAAATACAAAATAGGTGCGTGTGCGGCAAGGACCTTTCCGAACGACATTCCCATATACATCCAAATGGCGAGCGCTAAGAGCAACGTCTGGGATGCCGGAAAGGATCTTTCTTCGGAAAAAACATATATGTACAGCAAGGAGCTCAAATCGGTCGAGTGGACAAGACACGATTATATCATCACCACCGGCGGTGATGTAAGCCCAAACCTTGTTGTTTCGGTCTACTGCAAGAGCGGTGACGTCGTTTACATAGACGATCTTGTTCTTACCGAGCTGGGTCCTGAGGATGACACCGGAAGCCGTACGTTTGATTTTTCGGACAGCTTTCCTAACTTCGCAGCTGTTTCGGACAATGCGGCGAACGGCTACACATACGGTGCTTCGCAAACCGGTTGGCATCTCGACAACGGATATCTCCATTTCCCGACCACCAATAAAACCAACCCCAGTCTTACGTCGGCAGTATGGATACAGCATTTCGGCATTTATGATACTGAATTCTGGACGCCGGGTCCGGATAAGACCTTTAACATAAAGGTAAAGATCCGTTACAATGCAAAGAGCACCTCAGATACCGGATATTTCTCGATCGCTACCAAGCCGTCTGTTCCGAACATGAATTCGGGTGCACTGAAATCACTTGCAATACTCAAAATAGACGGCACCGAGACAGATTGGAAGGTATATGATCTGACGGTCAGTACAGGAAGCTTGGCAGAGGGTAAGGCATTGTTTATGACATTTGGTGCATCAAGCGGAAGCGGCAGCTTTGATGTTGAGTATCTGACCGCTACGGTCTTCGACTCAACTCTTTATGATTTCAACGCAGATTATTCGGGCTGGAAACGCCTTGTAGACGGCGTTGATAACGGCGGCGTATATGCGTCATCGGGTGTTGCATGGGATATAGACCCCGATACACACATCCTCCATTTCCCGACCAGCAATAATAATAAGCCTGATCATTTTACCGAGAGTTCAGTTCAGAAATTTTCACTTTACAACGGCAGCTACTGTAAGCTGACCGGCAATACCGAGTACAGGATCACCGTCCGCTATAAGCAGGTCTGCACCTCACCCAGCAAGGTAGGTTTTTTCGGACTGGGATATGAGACCTCCGGAGATCCGGAAAAGTGGTCAAAGGTATATAACCTCAAGACCATAGTACGCCCGGTAGAGGATACGAGCTGGAAGACATATACCGTATATGTCCGCACTCCGGCAAGTATGAATAACAGGCATCTTGTTATGACCTTCGGCACCAATAATTCAAACGGTCAAACAGACTTCTATGTTGACTATGTCAAGGTTGAGAAGGGCTGGCATGCCAACAACAACGGTATTGCCGTTGATTATTCCGGCGTTGCTGCAGGCAGCGAGCTGCCCGAGCCGGAGCATGCCGACGGCATGACCTTCCTCGGCTGGTATTCCGATGTTGATTTCATCAACGAGTTCGGACCGGTCCTGGAAAATGAATACAGAAGGGCTTATGCCAAATATTCAAAGCTTTACATAGGCTTCAATGAAGGCGGCTTTTCCGATTCGAGAGATTACAAAGCCGATATTACCAAAGATCCGCTGGATCCAAAGAATAAAGTTGCGGTACTGCCTCTTAATGACGAGCGCGGCAACATTGAAATAGCACGTTACGACGCTTCTGATGCAGCCTTTTATGCCCTAAAGGATAACACGGAATATACGGTCAGCTACCGTTATCTGGTAGAGGATAACGGCACCGAAAACACCGTGAACTTCCAGCTTTGCACAGGCTCGTATGCCAATTATGTTGCAAATGACAAGACAGCCATTTCGAGCACCTCGTATAATTCGAATAAAGCAGGAGAATGGGTAACCGTAACACGCACCTTTACCACCGGCTATCTAGGAGAGAAGAATCATCTTTACATCACCGCTCTTGCAAACGGGGCGACCAATGGTGCAGAACGTAATGTTTACATAGATGATGTTGTCATATCCGAAAACGCGGCATATGCCGATGTTACCGTAAACGAAAACGGATACATCACCACCGTCACCTCGGCGGTCGGAAAGGCATTGGCAGCCGGCAAAAACACCGCTGAAAAGACCTTTATCGGCTGGTACGGCGATCCTGACTGTACGGCTCCTTTCGGAAATGTCATGGAGAACGAGACAAGGATTGCATACGCAAAGTATGATATAATTAATCAGCGCTTTGAAAATATCGGTTCCATAAATGCTGTGGGCGCTGAACTTACGGCGGATCCCGATAACGCAAACAACAAGGTCCTTAAATTTACGGGTACAGGCGCAGCCGAGATACCGTCGTACGACGCAGCAGGTGCCGGCAGAATAGGTCTTGCAGCTAAAAAGCTTTATGTTGTAAGATTCAGATATAAGAGACTTGCCGGAAGTGCGGCAGGCGCATTCACAGCCGGCAGCGGCGATGCTTCTTCCTACACCGTGCTCGGCACCGGCAATGCATTTGATGCGTGTGCTGACGGTGACGACTGGAACTTAGGCGCACTTGCCTTCAAAACAGACAAGGAAGAATCCAATTTTGTGTTCGGCGTTTCGGGCGACGGCGCTAACGTGCTTGTTGACGACATAAAGTTCTACGAGGCAGGCACCTCGTCAAGCATAACCGTAAAGGGCGACAGCACTATTAACGGCACTTCGTCAAGCAACGCTTATCTTACCGTCGGTGCCAAGGACGGAAAACTGTATGTCCTTGTAACGGTTGATCCGGCAGACGGTGAGCAGCTTGCCGCAAGCGGTATTTCGGTAACCTATGACGCATACGGCTCGGCATTCTCCGAGGAGGTCACGAAAAACATATTTGAGACCAACGACGAGTGGGATCCGGGACATGAGTTTGATACCACAATACCTGCATCGGCAAAGAATATCCGCGTTAACGTAACCTTTACGACGACCGCAGCCGATAACATGGCGATAATCGCTTCGTCCTATCGCGAAAAGACAAGCGAGTACACCACAGGTGTCCGTTTCAGAGCAAGAATTTACACACAGACCGCTGCTTCCCTCGCAGCGCACGGTGCGGTAACAAAAACAGGTTTCCTTGTAACGCCGACCAGGCTTATGGAGGCGGCAGGACAAACCTCGCTGACAATAGAGAACTATGAGCAGTGCAAGGCTGTCAACGCAGAAGCCACCGGAGTTATCTATGACTCGACCGACCTTTACGCCGATTATCAGGTGCTCCTTAAGGGCAATATCCTTGACAAGATGAAGGATACCGAGTTCACGGTCGTTGCATACCAGCAGTATACGGACGGAACATATCTTTACACCGACGCTTTTGCAAATTCCTACAATAAAATATATAAGGCTGTAAATGTTGTGCCGAACGGTGTTACGGAGTACTACAAAAATGAGTTTGAAGGTCTTCGTAATGATCTGAGAGTGGTTCAGCAGGGCAATTTCTCCTATCTTTACATCACCGACCTTCACATCGACTATGTGAAATCGTCACAGGACATTCCGTCAGAGCCGGCAGTTTTAAGAACGATACATGCTATGGTTGAACTTGCCAACACTACCGATGTCGACTTTATAATGTTAGGCGGCGATATCATCCACGGAACCTCCAAAAAGGAAGTATCCATAGAAAAGTTAAGACAGTATGTAAGGCTATTCAAGGAAGCCAATGTTCCTGTATTTGTGACTAAGGGCAACCACGATGCCAACGAATACAGCTCCGGCTACGGATATCCGTCCTACAACCCGAACTGTGTCAAAATCCAGGGCATCATATCCCTTGAGGAATGGTATCAGGAGATGATAGTTCCGCTTGCGGGCGACAGAATAGTCCATGACAGCAAGAACGCACATTCCAGCTATTATTACGTTGATTTCCCTGAAAAGAAAACAAGACTGATAGTTACCGACTGCTATGACGCTCCGTTTACACAGAACGGCAAGTTCCTGTTCGAGGCTGCCGAGTCATGGAGAATGTATTCGGATGCCCAGATGCATTGGCTGATCGAGGAAGCTTACGATGCTTCGCTTGAGGGCTGGACCTTTATTCAGGCAGGTCACGCCGGAACCGGAGACGGAGTCAGCTCCTGCAGCAACGTAGAGGAAGTAAAGTCACTTATATCCGCATTCAACAACCATACGACATATGAGAATAAACGACTCGGTCTGATCAAGGATTTCAGCGCGGGTACGGCAATCAATCCTCTTTATGTGTTCGGTCATACACACACCGACGCATACAAGAAGTATGCTGCCCAGAAGTTCTTAGCCGTCAACACCGCTCACGCCAAGGTTCTCGGCACAGGTGATGATCTGTCAAAGTACGCCGACTGGTGGGTAAGACCCGAAAGATTGACCGGTACATTGACCGAAGCTCTGTTTGACGCTCAGGTTTACGGCTACGACGGAATGTTCACACGTCTGCGTTTCGGTGCCGGTATTGATCAGAAGATCGATATAAAGGATTATCTTAAATAAAGGGAGGAAATCGAAATGAAGAAGTATACAGAGCCTGTCATTAACATAACCTCCCTCGCACCGGCAGAAAATGTCTGCAGGGGTGACGAAGTCGAGATCTCGGTTGGAGATATCGGCTGGGATACATTCGATGACGAGTAGATCTTCCATATAACGCGGCAGAGCCCACAAGGGAAACCTTGTGGGCTCTGTGGCATATAAAAACGTTTTAATCCTTATTATGTGACCTTATTTTCTTTATTGAGCGTGACGGATAGAACAAGATATCAAGGAAGGGCGATAGCGAGCATAGCCTTGCGGCAGCTATCGGGAATATAAGCCCTGCCGCCATGCCTGCAATTACATGCACGGTATAATTTGCAACTCCGAGTTTTAAAAGCAAAATCCTTACCGCGGCTGTGAAAAAGGTGTGCAAAAGATAAATAGGGAAGGAATCGCGGCAAATAAGCTGCAGAAAATTTGGTACCGGCTTTATATCGCCAAGCAGTGATATAAAGCATACCGATGAAAAAATGCCGAGCAGTGTCAAGGCGTCGTCAACAAATAATTTTTCGTAAATGCCGTAATATATAACGCAGCAGGCGACCGCTATGTGTACCGGTATCACCAAAGCACGGATGACAGCCGGCAGTTTTTTTATATCAAGTGATTTTAAAGATGTTCCGAGTCCGAAGGCAAGCGCGCAGTTGAAGGATGAGTCAAGAAATAAAAGATCGACCTGCAAAACTTTGCAGATAATAAATACCGCAAAGGTCAGCACGGTTATTATATAGTTCGGGAAAAATTTTGAAAGCAGCGTCCAGATAACAAACAGCCAGAAAAGTGCAAACAGGAACCAATACTGCGCAACCGGACGGTATGGCAACTTTAAAATATCCGACAGCGCCGACGGATTGTTGACGCCCGGGGTAAAATGATTGACCGCTATGTAAAGGGAAGAAAAAACAAAATAAGGGATGCCAAGGTCGAGCAGCTTACAGCCGATAAATCTGAGCCGTGTGCCTTTCCTCTGCCATCCGCCGGTTATGCTGTAGACATATCCGGAAAGGAACATAAAAAGGTCAATGTGATAAGTCCATATAAATTTTTCCAATAGCGGCATGGCGGACGGTACCGCAGCACCCGAGGTGCGAAGCCCTATTATCACATGCCCGAACACAACGAGCAGGCAGGCATACCCTTTTAAAAGATCGGTCAGGCGGTCTCTTTTCACAAATATCCGGTCCTTTCTTGTAACTAACGATATATTAACATAAATTGATAATAAACACAAGACAAAAAGCTTGACAAAATATAGTATTCGGTGTATTATATTATAAATTGAATATTGGTAAACTCATCGAAAGATGAGGACACAAAGTCATTGTGCCTAAGGTTTATACTACGGTTGACAGACTGCAATTTTCGCAAAGCAGATTTGCGTTTATTGCAGTCTTTTTTATTTGTCCCGAAAGAGGGTGAGCTTAAATTAAAAGGCAGTATTATTGCTCGGTCGACATCGCAAAGCTTATATGCTCCCTGCTTATTGTCTGCATACATACATCACCGCTGCTGTCTATTGACGGAAGGATGGACTCGTTTCTTGTAAACTGCCTGTCACGGGTCGCGGTCCCGCTTTTCTTTATATTTTCCGGGTTTTTTCTCTTTTCAAAAATGAATGACGGCGGTATCGACAAAGGAATCGTGCTTGGGTATATAAAACGGATATTAAAGCTGTACCTTGTATGGTCGGCGGTCTATTTTCCGTTTACGGTGCTTGAGATGCTGAAATCTTCAAATGTCAAAAGTGCTGTTTTAATACTTCTTAATTGGGCAAAAAACATGGTGTTCAGCGCAGGGTACGGTTTTCTGTGGTATCTTCCTGCCACCGCTGTTGCCGTTGCAGCCGTAAGCTTTCTTATAAATAAAAGAGTAAGCATAAACCGGATAATAGTGTTAGGTTCGTTTCTTTATCTTATCGGACTTTGCGGACAGAGCTATGCAGGGCTTGTAAATATGATACCGTTTCCGCAATGCGTCAGGACAGCCGCACTTAGTGTACTGCGGTTTACGGTCACGACCCGTAACGGCATATTTGAAGGTATACTTTTCATAGCGCTCGGCGCAAGGCTTGCCTGCAAAAAGGACTCGGGGTCACTGCGATCGGCGGCAGTGGCATTTGCGGTTTCAATGCTTGGATTTATTGCCGAATTTATCTTTGTTTCAAAAATGGACTGGCAGCTCGAATATGACATGTATCTGCTGCTCGCGCCGGCATCATATTTTCTCGCAAAGACCGTGCTGCTTTTGAATATCAGTGTCAGCAGACGCGCGGCGGAAAATGCGAGAGCACTCAGCTCGCTCATATATTTTACGCACATGCTGTTCGTCGAGGCTTTTTCAATACTTACCCCTTACGACAATGTCAATTCACTTCTTGCGTTTTTTATAGTTCTGATACCTACCATCGGCTTTAGTGCCGCGGTCATTGCACTGTCACTGACCGAAAAATTCAAATTTTTAAAAAATATATACTGAAGGGCAGGCGGTACGGTTGGGCGCACATTCGAAAAAAATTAAATTCAATATGATATCGGTTGTGCTCTGCCAGATCGTGACCATTGCCATCAGTTTTATACTGCCGAGGCTTTATATTGAAAATTTCGGCTCCGGGGTAAATGGCGTGCTGTCAACCGTCAAGCAGATATTCTCATATCTCTGCCTTTTGGAGGCAGGAGTCGGTCTTGCGACCTCACAGGCGCTGCTGAAACCGGTTGCCACAAAAGACCGTGAAAAAATAAACGGTATACTTGCCGCAACCAGAAAGCACTATATAAAGGTAGGATGCGTTTACGGCTTTGCCGTTCTTTTGATAGCGGCGGTTTACGGCTTTGCGGTCGATACAGATCTTGACTCCTTTACCGTTATAGCGCTTGTGCTGCTGAACGGTGTGCCGTCGCTGATCACATTTTTTATTGAAGGCAAATACTGCATTTTAATGGAGACCGACGGCAGGCAGTACATAATAAACAATTCGCAGACCGTTTTGCAGGTCGTGAGCGGTCTTGCAAAGGTCGCCGTGCTTATACTGACCGACGATCTTCTGCTTATGCAGGGCACCTACTGCCTGATAGCGGTGCTGCAGCTTTTATACATAACCGCGTATGCAAAAAAGCGCTACAGCTGGCTTGACTTCGGCGTAAAGCCGAACACCGCTGCGATATCGCAGAAAAATTCGGTGATAGTGCATCAGATATCCGCAATGGTCTTCAACAACACCGACATACTGCTGCTGTCCGCTTTGGCTGATTTCGGCACTGCCAGTGTTTACTATATATACAACCTGTTTTTCTCGCAGGTCGAGACCTTTATAAGCAACCTCGTCAAGGGTTTTAACTTTGCGCTCGGACAGCTTTTTTCGGTCAACCGGGAGGAATTTCTTAAAAAATACCGCGCTTATGAGACGCTGTATGTCTGTGCAAACTTTATTGTTTACACGGCGATGAATACATTTTTGCTGGCGGTAATTGAAATCTACACCGGCGGTATAAACGATGCAGAATACATAAACCCGCTGCTTATACTGCTGTTTTCGGCGTCAAAGCTTATTTCATGCGCCAAGCTGCCTGCCAATCAGGTCATTGAATACTCGGGCGATTTTAAGAATACAAAGTGGCACGCGATAGTCGAAATGGCCATAAACCTTTCTTTTACCGTTATCGGCATAAAGCTGTTCGGAATATGCGGTGCACTTGCCGGAACAGTGGCGGCGATAGTTTTCAGGAATATTGTAACGCTTATATATACAAACCGTAAAATTTTCCACCGCAGTGCCGCCGGCAGCTTTGCGCTGCTTTTTGTAAACGGTGCGGTGTTTGCAGGCATCTATCTGATTTTCGGCACAGCGCATTTCTGCGGCATGAAATTTCTGACCCTTTGCCTGCACGGTGTGCTCAACATGCTGTGGATAGTGCCGCTTTATATTGCCGCAAATGCGCTTTTGAGACCGGATGTGTTCAAAGCATTGATCAATTCTATTAAATGTAAGATAAGCAAAGAAAATGTCACGGAATGATATATTAATATAAGGTCTGATGAAAATGAGTATACCGAAGGTAATACATTACTGCTGGTTCGGCGGCAGTCCGCTGCCTGCCTCGGTCAAAAAATGCATAGCGTCATGGAAGAAAAAATGCCCCGGCTATGAAATAAAAAGATGGGACGAGAGCAACACCGATTTGAATGAAAATCTTTATGCGAAGCAGGCTTATGAAGCAGGGAAATGGGCGTTTGTAAGCGATTATTTCAGGCTGAAGGTCGTATATGAGCATGGCGGCGTTTATCTCGACACCGACGTTGAGCTTTTAAAAAGCCTTGATGTGCTGACCGAAAACTATGACGGATTTTTCGGATACGAATGCGGCGAAAGCCTTGTGTCAACGGGACTGGGCTTCGGAGCCAAAAAGGGCAGCCGGTTCGTGGAAGCGATATTAAAGGATTATGACGGGCTTGCCTTTTTAAAGCAGGACGGCAGCTTTGACGAAACGCCATGTCCCGACAGAAATACAAAGACGTTAAGGCTGCTCGGCGTCGACACCGACGCAAGGGATCAGGTCATAGACAACGTTGTATTTTTAAAGGAAGAAGTACTTTGCCCCATAAACTTTTTCACCGGAGAAAAAAGGGTGACAAAGGAAACGCTGTCCATACACCATTTTGACGCGTCGTGGTGCAGCGACGTTACAAGAAGAACGCTGCGGCTCAAACGGCTTATAGGTATAAGATGCTACTGCTTTCTTTATGCAAAATTTCTTCACAGATCTGACAGGTGGGAATGGTAATGAGTTTTCTTGAATACGAAAAGGTCGATAAAAAGACAGCGGACAGACTGAGTCTGCTTATTGAAGGATCGTACGCCTCATACTGGAAAAAGAAAAGGGTGTTTGACATAATAGTCACAGTCCTTCTGCTGATAATTCTTATCATCCCAATACTTATAGTGGCGCTCATCGTTTTTATAGACGATCCGCATGGCAGCCCGTTTTATAAGCAGATAAGGATAGGCCGTCACGGCAGGAAATTTTATATGTACAAGTTCCGTTCGATGTATGTTGACGCCGATAAGCGTAAGGCTGAGTTGATGCATAAAAACGAAATGGACGGACCGGTCTTTAAAATGAAAAACGATCCGAGAATAACGAGGTTCGGAAGATTTCTCAGAAAATATTCAATAGATGAACTGCCGCAGCTTTTCAATGTGCTGATAGGCAATATGAGCATAGTAGGCCCCAGACCTGCTTTGCCTGCCGAGGTGGATCAGTACAGCGACTATGAAAAGCTGAGACTTATAGTGACTCCCGGTATTACCTGCACATGGCAGATAACGCAAAACCGCAACGACATGCCGTTTGAAAAGTGGCTTGAGATGGATCTCGATTACATAGAGCACCGCACTACATGGCAGGACATAAAAATAATCGTGAAAACACCGATTGCAATGTTGAAGGCGACCGGAAGATAGGTGCAAAAAATGAAGATAGCAATGATAGGGCATAAGGTGGTGCCGTCCACTAAAGGCGGCATAGAAACGGTGCTTACCAACCTTTGCCCGATAATAGCAGGGTATGGACATGAGGTCACCTGCTACAACAGAAGCTCGGACAAATCAGAAGATGTGTTTGCCGGTGATATAAATCATGGCAGATATAAAGGCGTGGTGCTTAAAAAGGCGCCGACTTTAAAACTAAGGGGAATATCGGCGCTGCTGGCTTCCTTTACGGCAGCCATAAAATGCTCGTTTTCAAAGTGCGATATAGTGCACTTTCACGCCGAGGGCCCCTCAGCCGCTATGTTCATACCGAAGCTTTTCGGCAAAAAATGCGTTGCCACAGTCCACGGACTGGACTGGCAGCGTGCAAAATGGAAAAACGGCTTCGGTGCTAAATATATAAAGTTCGGCGAAAGAATGCTTGTAAAATACGCCGACGGGGTGATAGTTCTGTCGGAAAGCGCAAAAGAGTATTTCAGGGAAACATATGATAAAAGCACGACGGTTATTTATAACGGCATAAAAAAGCCCGAAATCATCGGCGACGAAATCATAAAGCGGCTGTTCGGCATAAGCCGCGGCTCATACATATGCCTTGTGTCAAGACTTACCGAGGAAAAGGGAGTACATTACCTGATAGACGCCTATAAAGGACTTCGCACCGACAAAAAGCTGGTCATATGCGGCGACACGAGCGATACCGATGATTACGCTGCACACCTAAGAAAAATGGCTGACGGTAATAAGAATATAATCTTCACCGGTTTTATATCGGGTGATACTTTAGCGTCGGTCTACAGCAACGCATATGCGGTGTGCCTGCCGTCGGATATCGAGGGCATGTCGCTTAGTCTTTTGGAGGCTATGTCATACGGAAACGCCGTTATCTGCTCCGACATACCGGAAAACACCGCCGTCTGCGGCGATGCAGCACTTACCTTCAAAAAGGGCGACGTTGCCGACCTTAAGGGAAAGCTGAATTTACTGTTGGAAAACAAAGAAAAAACGGAGCATCTGCGGGGCATCGCAGCCGGGCATGTCCTCAGCCGGTTTTCGTGGGACAAAACGGCTGACGCGACATGTGAACTTTACGATAATATCCTGAAAGGATAAAACGGCATATGCAAAACCTGAATATCGACGGCATACAGTCGGAATTTCTGGAGCATTTAAGCTCATTTTTGTCTGCCGATGATCTTGCGGCTTTTGAAAAGAGCTTCACGCTTTTAAATGTGCAGGACAATATTTTTATTTTTGAATACAGCGACAAAGCGGTATATAAGGATTTTGTAAGCAGAAACATAAACGCTTTACGGATCGTTGCCGGCGGTATCTGTGCAAAGATGCCGGATATAAGATTTAAGTATAAAAATCGGACCGGGCAGGTCACAAAAGAGACGCAGGATGCGGACGAAAAGCCTTCTGCCGCGCATAAAGATTACAAACGCGGCATCAGGAATATAATAGCCTCGGCTGTATGCATGGTGCTGGCGTTTGTGCTGGCAATAGTGTCGGTCAATTTCATAGCCAACAGGAAATTCAAGGAAAATTTCTATTCGCTCAGCCTTAATAATACATATGATAATTTCCGCATAATCCAGATAAGCGACCTGCATAATTCAAGCTACGGCAAAGAAAACGATGAGCTTTTGAGCAGGATAAAAAAGCTCTCGCCCGATGTTATAGCCATGACCGGGGACTGCCTTGATGTAAACGGCGACCTTAACGATATAACCTATCTTTGCACCGAGCTTGCCAAAATAGCGCCTACCTATTATGCGTACGGCAACAACGAGTGGCAGCGTGCGTTCGACTTTGATATGACGCTTGAAGCTATTGATAAAGCTATAGGCGCAACCGACGAGAACCGCGACGTATCAAAGTTTTTAAGCCGCGACAACGGTCTTAAAAGCGCGCTTGAGGCTACCGGTGTAAAGGTACTTTTTAACGAGACCGATACACTTGATATAGGAGCAAACAAGCTTAAGATATTCGGCACGCTTACCTTTAATCCGTCGGCGTTCTGGCAGTATGCCGGTGATGAATTCTACAAATTCATAAGCGAGGGCGACGACTGCATACGGCTGAACCTTTGTCATGATCCGTTACTTATGGAGACAATAAAGGAGGACTATTGGGGCGACCTTGTGCTATCGGGGGACACCCACGGCGGCGTGGTAAGGCTGCCCGGCATCGGCGCTGTTTACTCAAGAAACTTCGGACTGCTGCCAGAAAGGAATAACCATTATATATACGGTAAATACCGTACCGGCAGCTCGGATATAATCGTCAGCTCGGGGCTTACAAACAAAGGACCTATAAGAATGTTCAATCAGCCCGAGCTTGTGATAGTGGATGTAAATAAATACTGACAGGAGGTGCAGATATTATGATATCACGGATAATAAAGCTGGCGGCTATAGCCGTCATAGCCGTTTTGTGCATTATTGCGCTTTACACGTTCTGGAAAAAGATACGCAATATGACCAAAAGCCAGGCAAAGGCTGAGTTCAAAAAGCTGAGGCTTATAAGGGTCGATGCATTTGTGTTTGCTGTGATAATATGCGTCGTGTATACGCTGGTCACATATTTTGATACGACCAAGCAGGCAAATGCCGTTGTGGGACTGAACTATGCCGAAGCGTCGCTCGGGCAGAATGTCAACGGCACGAGATACAACATGGCTGAGATAATATGCGACGATGTTCTGGAACGCACCATTAAAAAGGGTGGATATGACGACCTTACGGTGTCCGATCTTAAGGAATGTTTAAGCGTCGCGCCGCTTAATCAGGGAAATTCATATTCCAAGGACAGCTATCATATATCGACGGAATTTGCGGTTTACTACTACGCCGGGAAAAAGACGCAGAAGTACGATTCCGAAACGCTTTTGCAGCTGGTCTGCAATTCGTACCGCGACTACTATTTTGATAAATATGTAAACGACTTTCAGATAAAGCTGGATGATATAGAAGACGAGGTCGGGGGACTCGATTATATTGACGCCGCAGATCTTTTAAGCCGCAAGGCAAACAGAATACTGAACTATCTTTACGGCTTAAGACAAAAAAATTCCTCCTTTATATCATCAAAAGGGACCACCTTTGACTCGGTCGCCGCGAAGGTCGATATACTCAATTCCGCAAGGATAAACGACGCGCTTTATTCTTATGTTCTGCAAAACGGGGTTTCGGCTGACTCGGAAAGACTGCTCAGCCGTCTTGACTACATAAACGTGCAGTCGGGATTTGATAAACAGGAGAGGGAGCAGTCCTATGCTATAACCAATAAGGCTGTTGCAAGGTATGACAGCGATATGGCAAGGATAGTTCTTGTGCCTACATGGGACAAGGACGGCAAATACTACATGGGACGCACCAAAATAGGAATAGATGAGCTGTCTGTGCAGGCTGTGTCATACAGCAAGTCTATAGCATCGGTCGAAAAGGGCATAAACGACAACAATTTAAAGATCGAAAAATTCCGCAGTGCCGTCGGCAATACGGCTGAAAACCGGGCATATGCCGCGTCGCTCATTTCAGAGATCGAATCAAGCCTCAAGTCACTGGCTGAGGAGGCACGGCTCATAGGTCAGGAGTATTATTCAAACCAGATGAACCAGTGCATTTCGGCAAATGTCAGTTCATACAGTCTGCTGTCCAAGGCTAAGGTATTGCTTTTGATACTTGTCTGCTCGTATATAGCCTTTTGGGCTAAAAAATCGTCGGCAGTGTTCGGCACCGATAACAATAAATAGGAGAAGCACTTATGGATGAGAAAAAAATATTCAAATACATAAAGCGGCTCCTGCCGTATGTGCTGATACTGTCGCTGCTTTTGTCGGTGCTTATAAATTTTATACTTAAAAAGCAAAGGACGTATACGGCGTCGGCTGTTATAAATTATAATTTTGAGTCTGCCGCAGAGGGCAAAACGCCTGCCGGTACCGACCTCGACGTAAACGAGATAAAATCATCGGCGATAATGAGCAAGGTCATAGACCGTCTGTCGCTCGGCGACGGATACTCGGCTGACAGGCTGACCTCGCGCATTTCGATAACCGAGGTGCCCGATCCCGACAAAGAAGCTCAGAAGGAAGCCAAGCTCAAAGAGGGCAAGGAATATGTATATGTTCCAACAACATATATAATAGCCTTTACTGCTACCAATGCCGAGGGCGCAAGGTTCGCACAGACCATGCTTGACGAGACGCTCGACGTTTATTTTTCGGTGTTCGGCGAAAATTATATAAATGTCGATCACATCAGCAACAACATCGAAAAAATATATGACAACAACTATGACTACCTGAGAATGGCGGAGCATATCGACAACAACATTGAAAACACGGTCAATATGCTTTATCAGCGCGACAGCGCATATCCATACTACCGCTCGACCGAGACCGGAACATCGTTTGGTGACTTAATAGATGAATTCAATTTTATAAGATCGGTCACATTGAAGGATATGTTTTCAAAAATATACCGCTACCAGATAACCAAAAGCAAGAGTCTGCTCAACGCGACCTACAACACAAGGATAGATAACAACGCAATAAGCGGCTCGGGCGAAAGGGAAATGTTCGGCGATATTGAAGAGGTCATAGAGTCTTATGTGTACAAAATGCGTGAGTCGGGCAATACCGACATCACATATGAGTACATACTCAATGAGGTGCACAGCAAGGATATAACCGACGGTGAGGGCAATATCATCACCAAGGGCGATCAGACCGTCACCTATGACGAGCTGATATATGCATGGAGAGACCACGACCTTAACGAGGCGCTGGCCTCGATAGATACCGCCTACTGCCGCTATGTGCTCGATTCCTTCAACAAATGCACCGGTGCCTGCGGCGGCGACTGCTCGGGATCGGATAAGACCTGCGCGCAGCTCTCCGATCCGGGCTATGACGCGGCAAAAGCCGAGGTCGAAGTTACCCTCAAAGAGGTGGTCGATAAGCTTACCGTGCTTTACGATAAAACGGTCAGCACCAACAGCGAATATAACGAATATTTAGGCTGCAAGAATATATCCATACTGTCAACCGCATCGACCGGAGCCAGCATAAATGTCGGGCTGTACAGCGTTATCGCGTTTATCTTTATTGTTGTTGTCTGCTGCGGCGGACTCATCCTTATAGGCAGAATGAACGATATACTGACAGCTAATTTCTACACAGACAAAAGGACCGGTTTTTACAACCGCGCCTATTTTGACAAATATCTGTTTAAAAAGAGCAGAAGCATACTTGACGACGGCACGGTCATGGTGTCGGTGACCATTACCAATCAGCGCGAGATAAACAAGGAATTCGGCAGAAATGTCGGCGACGATGTGCTGACGCTCTTTTCCAATGAGCTGAAAAGGGTATTCTCCAAAATGAACGCTATGTTTGTTTATAACGACAATTCGCACTTCATAGTGGTACTTGAAAAGACCGATTCTATAACCGTTGAAGATGTTTTGAAGAACTTCACGGTTTCGCTCGACAACAGAGAAATATGCGAAAATGTCGGCATAAAATATACGATGGGCGTCGCCGAGACCTTCCGTGACAGGATACAGTCGGCAAGGGCGCTGCTTGTTGAGGCCATAAAAAACAGCCGTGACTATGAGTCGGCTGCAAAGGGTACAAAGTAAGGAAAGCGCAATTAAAAAGCGTAAAGGAGGGTGAAAAATGCCGCTTGGGAAAGCAGTGGAGACTGTAGCAAGAGTATATTTTCTTGCTGTGATGTTCCTTATGTATTTCTTTATTGAAGAAGCGGTCTACATAGGCGGCATCGGCATTACCCTCCGCCACGTTTTTGCCCTCCTGCTGATTGCTTCGGCATTTGTGTATTTTATTATAAAGCCCGATGTTGCGCGTGCCGCCGTGTCGCTTAAATCAGCCTTCGTTTTCGCCGTGCCGCTTCTTGTTGTTATAGTGGCGTCAATGCTTGTGTGGGTCATTGATAAAAGCGATGTGTCCACAATATTGCGAGGAATTTCGGGCTGCGTAATTTATACGAACTGGCTGTCGTGCGCTCTTTGTGCCGGAGCTGCACTGTATGTTTTCGGCAAAAGCGGAATATGGTACAACCTTGCCGCTGTTGTGGCATCAAATATTGTCATGATCGTCAGAATAATGCTCACTGACGGCATAGGTAAGTTCTTCAGTGAATTTATCACCCTTGTCGCCAGCTTTGCCGGCAAGACCGGCGAGACGATAGTAAAGGCAGAGATACACGAGCTTGCCTTTTGCCTTGGCGCATACATAATATACATGCTTTATAAACCGCAGAAAAAGCTCTGGTTCTGGGTGCTTTTCGGACTGTCCTCCTTCTGCTTTCTTGCCGCGTTCAAGAGAATAGCCCTTATAGCAATGGCGGTAGTGGCGGCTGTAAGAGGTGTGCTGTGGCTTTTCGGACGTTTGTCCGACGGGGCGGTATCGCGCGCCGCAAACGCTGTAAGTATTTTATCGGTCGTACTGCTTGTCGCATATGTCGCGGTCATAAAGGCAGATGTGTTTTCAATGCTTGAAAGGGCAGGAATAGACACAAGCGGACGCGCCTATGTTTATTCACATGTCAGCAAATATTACAGCTTTTCGCCGTCTTTCGTCGGCAACGGGATAGGCTTTCTGACCTACCAGCTCAACGAGGTGGTATCGCTCGGCGTTTCGGCGGTGCATAACGATTTTTTGCAGTTTTACATAGATCTCGGTTTTTTCGGATATATTTTGTGGCTGCTGTCGATGACACTGCTGCGTACAAAATATTTCGGCAGGAACGCAGACGCGGATACCGCAGTGGTGACGACGCTGCTGACCGTTTATCTTATAATCGTTTCAAGCACCGATAACACAATAAACTATCCGCTGATGACCACAGTTATGGGCGTTATAATTATGGGCAACGGTTATGAAAAGAATGTGTCGGAGCAAAGAGAACGCTACGGTATGGAACCGCAGACGATTTAAAAAACAAGAGCTTTTAAAAGGCAGGTGATCCTAAATGAAAATACTTATGGTGAATAAGTTTTTATATCCGCGCGGCGGAGCCGAAAGCTACATGCTCTCTATCGGCAGGCACCTTGAGTCGTCGGGACACGAGGTGCAGTATTTCGGTATGTACGACGAAAAAAATACCGTCGGGAACGAAGCCGGCGAATACACCGCTAATATGGATTTTCATACAGGTTCACTTAAAAAGCTGCTTTACCCTTTTAAAATAATATATTCATTTGAAGCACGCCGGAAAATAGGCAGGGTGCTTGACAGTATGAAGCCCGATGTGGTTCACCTTAACAACATAAACTTTCAGCTTACGCCGTCGGTAATAGACGCTGCCTGCAAACGTAAAATACCTGTAGTCTGGACGCTGCATGACTGCCAGCTGGTCTGCCCCGATCACCTTATGTATAATTCCGACCGGCAAACCGTCTGCGAAAAGTGCGTCGGCGGCAGTAAAATGCACTGCGTAAAGGATAGGTGCATACATTCGTCGCTTGCAAAAAGCATTATCGGCACCGCCGAGGCTTACCTTTATAAGCATAAAAAAACATACGGCAGGGTGGGCGCGTTTATAGCTCCGAGCAGGTTCCTTTACGGCAAGCTTTTAAAGGACAACGAAAAGCTGTTTTCGGGGCGTACATATGTCATGCACAATTTTGTAAACAAGCGAAAGCTGCAGGAAGGTGCCAAAAACAGCTTCGGCTTCAATTATATCGCCTTTGCAGGCAGACTGAGCACCGAAAAGGGCACCGGTGTTTTAGCCCAAACGGCAAGGCTTCTGCCCGATGTCAGGTTTGTCGTCATGGGCGACGGACCGGAGAAAAAGCGGCTTGAGGGAATAGACAACGTAACCCTTACCGGATTTGTGAGCGGCAGTGAGCTTGACAGCTGCTTAGCCTTCGCGGACGCGATAGCCGTGCCGTCGGTCTGCTATGAAAACTGTCCCATGTCGATACTTGAAGCGCGTATGCTCTCGGTACCGGCGGTCACAATGAATATGGGCGGAATGGCTGAGCTGGTGGAAAACGGTGTCACCGGAGTATTGTCGGCATCTGCCGACCCTCACGACTTTGCTGCGGCAGTGTCCGATATTATAAGCGACAGAAAACGCCTTGATGAAATGAAGGAAAACTGCCGGAAGGCGTCGCAGGGGGACATGGATATCGCAGGCTACTGCGACAGGCTTATAAAAATATACGAATCCCTGAAAGAGGGTGCAAAAAATGCCTGAGGTAAGCATAATAGTACCGGTATATAAGGTCGAAAAATATCTTGACAGATGCATAGAGTCGCTGATAGCCCAGACCCTTTCCGACATAGAAATAATACTTGTGGACGACGGCTCACCCGATAATTGCCCATCATTGTGCGACCGGTGGGCAAAAAAGGACAGCCGCATAAAGGTAATTCATAAGGAAAACGGGGGACTGGGATTTGCCCGAAACAGCGGACTGGATATAGCCTGCGGCGAATATGTCGGCTTTGTCGATTCGGATGACTTTGTAAAGCACGACATGTACGAAGCTTTGTATTCTGCCGCTAAGAATGAGGACGCCGACATAGCCATGTGCGGGTTTCTTTGTATCGGCGGTATTATGACCGCAAGATCGGGCGAGGAAAGGGAAATAAACTGCTTTAGCGAATATAAATGCTTTTCGGGCAAGGACGGCATTGACCGGCTTATGCTTGATATCTCGGGCGCATTGCCCGGTGAGCCGGAGGACAGCCGGTACGGCTTCAGCACCGTTAAAAACATTTACCGGCGCAGTATTTTGGAAGAAAACAGACTGCGCTTTATGTCCGAACGCGAGGTTGTGAGCGAGGACGTCTTTTTCCTGCTCGATTTTCTTATGCTGTCAAACCGCGCGGTGGGGATAAAGGGTGCGTACTACTGCTATTGCCGCAACCAAGGCTCGCTTTCAAAAAGCTACCGTCCGGACAGATTTCAAATGTGCTGCCGCATAACCGACGGCATAAACGAGCGTCTCGGCAAGCGCATGAGCGAGGACATATACAGAATATATACCGACCGACTGTTTCAGGCGTACGCAAGGGCGGCGCTTATGCAGGAAATACAGTTTGCAGATCAAAACAAGCTTACAGGCAGACAGCTGAACGAAAGACTAAAGGCGATATGCCGTTCCGAAAGGCTCAGAGCCACGCTCAAACGCTATCCGTGGCACAGACTGCCGTTTGCACAGGCGGTATTTGCGATGACCATGAGGTTTTCAGCCGTGCGCCTTCAAAGGCTGCTTATAAAACTCAAAAGCAGGGGATAGAATGTATTTTTCAATAATCGTGCCCGTATGGAATGTTGAAGCGTATCTTTCGGCATGTATCGACAGTATACTGTCTGAGGATTTTACCGATTATGAGCTGATACTGGTAGACGACGGCTCTCCCGACGGCTGCCCCGGAATATGCGACATGTATGCCGCAAAGGATGAAAGGATAAAGGTTATACATAAGCAAAACGGGGGACTTGTATCGGCAAGACAGGCAGGCGTACGGGCAGCAGAGGGCAGATACATAATAAATGTTGACAGCGACGACACCATAGAAAAGGGTTTCCTCAAAAACGCTTATCAGCTGATCGAAAGGTACAAACCGGATATAGTGTCATTTGCGATTAATTATGTGACCGGAGACCGCGTCTTGCGTGACGCGGAACCCATACCTGAGGGCTTGTATACCGGGGAATGTCTTAAGACCGTCACCGATAACATGCTGCTCGACAGTCATATGCACCACATGCATTACTTTTTGTGGGGCAAGGTATTTAAAAGCGATATCATAAAAAAGCATCAGTTGTCGGTCGATTCTCGCATATCAATGGGCGAGGATGTCACCTGCCTGATACCGTGCTATCTTGACGCAAAAAGTGTGTATGTGTCTGTGGAAACAGCATACAACTGCCGCTGCCGCGAGGGGTCGATGTCAAGGCTGTACAGCCCACGGCATTTTGAGGACATAAGGCTTGGCGTGGAGATACTGTATAGTGCCGAAAACTGCGGAGACAATGTAAGACAGGCGCTTTACCGCTATGCGGCTTTTATGTTTTTTGTCATTTTTGCCAGCGCGGCAAAATGCGGATCGCGCGGCGTTTTGGATACCGCCCGGAGCATTTACCCCGGAGTGTTTGAAAATGCTTTGAAAAATGCCCGGTTTTCGGGCATAACCGTAAAGAGCAGGATTGCTTTGTCGCTTTTAAAGCGGCAGGCATTTAAAACGGCTTATCTGTTTTTGCGCGTCTGCTCTTTGCTGAAAGGATAGAAATTTTATGGAGCAATCAAAGCCTCGGCTGTCTGTCATAATGGCTGTGTACAACGGCGAACGGTTTTTGCGGCAGACCATGGACAGTATTATTTCACAGACCTTCGACTCATTTGAGGTCATAGTGATAGACGACGCATCGACCGACGATACGGGGAAAATACTGTCGGATTACTCGGCTGCGGACCAAAGGATAAAGGTTGTCACAAACGAGACCAATCTAAGGCTTGCAAATTCACTCAATAAGGCTGTCGGTCTTGCAGCCGGAAAATATATAGTCCGGATGGATGCAGATGATATCTGCCTTGCCGACCGCTTTGAAAAGCAGTACCGGTATATGGAGGAAAATCCCGATGTCGGCCTTTCATTCTGCCGGTTTTTTGCGCTGAAGGGCGACGATATAATACCATGCGGTATAGGCAGAGGGTGTGACAGCGAGAGCATAAAGGCGATGCTTTTGTTTTTCTGCCCGGTGCTGCACCCCGGCGTTATTGCAAGGACAGAGTTAATGAAGCGGTACAACTACGATCCGCGGCACACCTGCTCCGAGGATCTTGATCTGTGGACGAGGATGGCAGCCGACGGTGTAAAAATCACCTGCAGCGGCGATTATCTCATGCTTTACCGCATACATGATATGTCGATAACCAGCAAAACGCCAGAAAAGCAGAAGCAGGAGGTGCTTGAAAGCGAACGCCGGTACTACAACGCCATGCTTTCAGGAATTCCTGCAGGCGAGGAGGATTTTTATATAAACGGAGTGTATTTCCGCTCTGCCGGAGACGTAAAACGGCTTTTAAGGTTTTACAAATACATATTATCGGAAAACCGCAAAAAGGGTATGCTTTCCAAAAAAGCGGTCACGGCAGCCGTGACGGAGGTCCTTGCGGAATACCGCAGGAACAATGGGCTAAACTTCCGCGACAAGTTTCTTTTGCCGCAATTCGGCGGTATTGGTTTTGTGCGTGAGGTAATAAGAAGAAAGAGGCAGGGGAAAAAGGATCTTATTGCGGCAGACAAAGCGGCTGTATCCGCCGGCTTTGTGCGAAGACCCGGAGAGTTGCCGGTATATTGTTTTTGGAGCGATAACTAATGGATGTCAGTTATATTGTTGTAACGGCTGCTTTAATAGCAGTGTTTGTGTGTATGTTTTCTATAGGAGTGCTGTTTATAAGCCGCGCCCTCAAAAGCTTCGGCGGCAGGCGCCACAGCGAAATAAAACCTCTGCTGGCTGTTCAGAGAAGCTATGACAGAATAAGGCGTGTATCAAGAATACCGTGCGGTGTTGTCTATATCTCTGCGTCGGATGGGGAAATAGGGCACCCGAAAAAGACCGGCGGCACCGAAGCCGGATATGTCCACCTTGAGGAAACGCTGCTTGCCTCGTTTGACGGCAAGGACGATATGGTTGCAAGGCAGGGTGGCAGGGAGTATATTGTGCTGACAAGAATGAGCGAATCAAACCTTACGTCGGTGGTCGGTCAGATAAGGCACGATCTTGCGCTTTTTTGCAGGTCAAAAAAGGATGTTTCACCTATTACGGTCAATTTCGGGGCGTATCTGATACCTGCCGGCACCATAAGCTTTGAGGAATCGGTGGCACGGGCGAAGCTGGCATGCACCGAGGCAAAAAACAGTACGCGCGACTATGTCGCGTGGGACTATGACCTGCAAAACGACTATGACAACCGTATGGAGATCGGAAAAAATCTCAGAAACGGTGTCGGGAAAAACAATTTCTTCCTTGAATTTCAGCCGGTTATTGACATAAGCAGCGGAAACATTATTGGCTGCGAGGTGCTTTCAAGGCTGAACAGCAACAACAACGTGCTTCTTCCGGCGGACTTTGTGCCGGCTGTAAGGGAAGGAAATCTGGACAGGGAATTTGACACCTTTGTATTTGAAAAGGTCTGTCAGTGGGCGTCGGTGCATAACGGCGTCTGCCGCTACCTAAACTATATTTCGGTCAACTTTTCGCGCAACACATTGTCTTTTGACGGCGTGGCGGAGCAGCTCACGGCACTGCTGCAAAGGTATTCGGTCAAGCCGTCGCTCATAGCCTTAGAGGTGCTCGAGGACAAATGCGATTATGACGGCGATGCAGACAACATAGCCAAAAATCTTAAGAAACTCAAAAGTGCCGGACTATGTATATTACTTGACGATTTCGGCGACGGGTATTCGTCGTTTGACGATCTTAAAAACTTCCCTGTGGACGCCATAAAGCTGAGCAAATCCATAACAGCCGGAATGTCGAGTCAGATAGGCAGGAGGATATTCAAAAGTCTTGTCAATGTGGCACAGGATATGAATTTAAAGGTAGTGTGCGAAGGCGCCGAAACGCTTGAGCAGATAGAACTGCTCAAAAGCGCCGGAGTCACATATGTACAAGGGTATTATTTTTACAAGCCTGTCGGTCCGGACAGGTTTGAAAAAGCCGTGATAAATAACAGATCAAAGCAGAAAGATGTGATCATATGAAGGTAAGCTTATTCGGATATAACCGCAGGGAAACAGACGATTACTGCAAGTTTCTTACAGACAGCAACAGCAGTCTGCTCGGAGAGATAAAGCAGCTGAAAGCCAAAACAGAGGAGCTCGAAAGAAGGGCTTCGGAATACAAAAACCTTGATGAACTCAATAAGCAGGAGCTTGATATTCTGAAAAGCAGAATAGAGGAATATCAAGCAAACGAAGCCGGTTATAAGCAGCAGATAGAAGAACTGAATGGGCGGCTTAACAAAGAAAACGAGGCGTCAGAGACCGAACGGCTCGGCATAATATTTGCCGTGGCATACCGCGATATTGAAAACAAAAACAAGGCGGTCAGCGCCAAGATCAGGGAATATGCCGACATGATGTTTGACCGCATGGCTGAATATCGCAGCGAGGTTGCGGCTATTGTCGATTCGGTCAATGAAATGCAGAAAAAGCAAAAGGACGCCTTAGCCTCACTTTGCAGCGAGGCGACCGCCGAGCTTGACCGGCTTACCGCCGCATCGGACAGGACTGTAGAGGACATGAAGAATATCGAGGGCAGCAAAAACGATATCTGCCGCGAGATTGAAAACATGATCAATGAGACCGTAAACACCGATACCGACCGCATGATAGAGGGAAGGTAAAAAAGTGTGCCAGCCTAAGGTAATGAGGAGGAAATGCTATGCTGTCGGTTATAATACCAGCCTTTTGTGAGGCTGAGACGCTTGAAACCATGTCGGGTACCCTGAATTCTATACTTACCGATGCGAATATAGATTACGAGGTGCTGTTTGTCGACGACGGCTCGACCGACAACACATGGGAAATAATATCCAGGCTGCATGGGGCTGACAAGCGCTTCAAAGGCGTGCATTTTTCGCGTAATTTCGGCAAGGATCCGGCTATCTTTGCCGGACTCAAACGCTGCAGGGGCGACTGCGCGGTGGTGCTGGACTGTGACCTGCAGCATCCGCCCGAAAAAATAGTTGATATGTATAGGCTTTGGGAACAGGGCTATGAGGTCGTGGAGGGCATAAAAAACACGCGCGGCAGCGAAAGCCGCCTGCACCGTGCCGGTGCCGAGCTTTTCTACCGGTGGATGTCCAAGGTGACAAAGATAGATATGCGTGACACGTCGGATTTCAAGCTGCTTGACCGCAAGGTCATAAACGCTCTTGCAAAGATGCCTGAGCATCGCATGTTTTTCAGGACCCTTTCATCATGGGTCGGGTACAAAAGGACGTCGATCACCTATGATGTCGGAAAAAGGTTTGCCGGAAGCTCAAAATGGTCTACCGTAAAGCTGATGAAATATGCCGCGTCGTCGGTCACCAGCTTTACGTCGCACCCTATGCAGATAGTCACATGGTTCGGTGTGATAATGTTGGCCATTTCGGTGTTTGTCGGCATATGGAGCCTTGTTGATAAAATAGTCGGACGAGCGATAGAGGGCATGACCACAGTCATTTTCCTGCTGCTTTTCACGGGCAGCATCATAATGATAAGCCTCGGTATAATAGGATACTATATATCAAGAATATTTGAAGAGGTACAGGCAAGACCAAGATACATAGTTGATGAATTTCTGGATGAATAGTCAGACTGTAGAAGGGGCAGCGTCGGTTTAAAAGCCGAAAAATCCCGGCAGTAAATTTACTGCCGGGATTTCATCTATTTTCCGTTAATGTTGCGTGCCGCATCGTATTCGCGCCGCCTGCCGGGGGAGAGATAAAATTTTCTGAATTTAACGCTTTTGGAATATGCCGTATTTTCATCCTCCGTTATATACCCCGGATGAAAAAGAACCTCAAGATCCTTTTCTCGCTTTTGCGCGTATTCTATAAATTTTGGAAGCAGCCTTTTTACCCTTGCTTCCGACATATCACCCGAAAACATTATGCCGAAAAAGCACGCACCCGGAACGTTCAGCTTCCGGTATTTTTTGCGGTCAAACAAAAAGCACAGCCGCAGTATTATACGTTTTATAAGATTGACCGAAAGGTAAGCAGGCAGCAGCGACGGCGTTTTCAGAAAAGGCATTGCCGGTTCGACCGGCATCCGCAGATACCGCACGTCTAAGCCGTCCTCTTCTATGACCTCGCAAAGTGTTGAAAACACAGCAGGTATCATATGTGTATGCTGGTGGCTGTCCAATAAAAAGGGGGTGCCAAAGGGAAAGATGCAGAGTGCTCTTTTTATCTGCGCCCTTATCTCAGCCTTGACCTGCTGCTTAAAGGCTTTTTTGTGTAAAACAGAGCATAAAAGCAGTCCTGCAAATTCGTTTTTGAAATACCCCTCGGAGTCGGTAAGCAAGGAAAGCTCTTCTGCGTTTCCCACACATCTGCCCTCAACCAGATCAAGGTGCACCGAGAGCCGGGCGCCCTTTAAGGCTTTAAGCTTTTCCTCTATATTTTCAAGCCGGGAATTGGGCAGAACGCTTACCTTGTTGAGGCATCCGCCGTTCACACACTCTGCTATACGGTCGCACGAAGACCGGGTAATGCCGAAATCGTCGGCGCAAAAATAGATATGCAATTTATTCCCACCTGACATTTGTGATCTTTGCGTTCAGCGCACTTCCTCGCCCAATTTAAGTATGACCGTTTCGCCGAGTGCAGCGACCGACCCGTCACTTGGCCAGCAGGGCATGTTTATTACTGCTTCGGTGCCTTTGAGCGCATCTGCCTCATCGCCGTGAACAAATTCGAGCGACATATCGCAGTAATCGCAAAGTGCCGATGCGATAACGCTCTGACCCACCGTTTCGTCGTCGTGACGTATGATAAGACCGTCGGTCGTGCCGGTTATATCGGGCGGAAAATTCACGGAATAGCTTTCTGAATCGTCAAGTGAGCCTATCACAAGTATTTTTTGAAAATTTTCAGAGCCTTCAAGCGACTCAATACGGTCTGATATCCTTACAAGTATTCCGTACGATCTGTAAAACGCGATCTGCAGCTTGTGGTAAGCCACATTCGCGGTCACGGTGTTTATAAATACCACGGCAAGGCACAAAACCGTTACGGTCCATGTCTTTATAGCCTGCGGCAGCGCCGCCTTGAAATCCAGCCTTTCCAAAAGCAGCAGTAGATATATGTATGCTATAAAATAGCTCATTTTCATCAGATTATGATAGTCAAGACCGCTGTTTGCAAGGTAAAGCGCCGTGCAGCCGAGCGGTATCAGCACAATGTAAGCCAATGACAGCAGACATGCCGCTATGCGGCGCTTACTTTTGACCGCCAATGCCGCATATCCGATAAGCAGCGCAGCATAGACTGCGATATTGACGGCTGAGTACAGGTTAAAGCCACCGTCAAAATCGAAAAAGAATTTGAAAAATACATAATAAGCCGATATGATAGCCGATATAAGATCAAATTCCTTAAAGCTGAATGTGCCGGAAATGTTCTGATAATCAGACGATTCTACATGCATAAGCGCCATAACGGCGGAGTTAATACAGTAGTAAAGTAAAAGTGACAAGGCACCGCAGACTAAGTACTTGAGTGCACTTTTAAGCGACACTTTGCATGTGCTCTCACCGGAGATGAGCCTTATTAACAGGCTGCACATCAGCAGTGCTATCGCGACCGTGATATATGCCTGATAAATGCCCAATGACAGCGTCAGCAGTGCCACAGCCGGTATCGTCGCCAAGAGTCCTTTGTGCGTTAAAAGGTAAACGGCGATGCAGGAGAAAAGAAATGCCAGCGAATACGCATCGGTAACATAGCAGTAAGTAAAGGTCGATATAACGGTTGGAAAGGTCACCGTCACGGCACCGATCAGAGCGGCTGTGAGCCGTCCTTTGACATCAAAGGTTTTGCATATGAAAACGACCGCAATGCTGATATATAGAATACTTAGTATGCCGTTGAGCCACGGCAGCTCGTAGTTGCTGCTGATCCCTGATGCATACGGCAAAAACCATCTTCCCAGTGACTCCATATGCTGCGGATCATTGCGGAAAACAAGAGAGTCCCAGTTCGGCAGCCAGTTCGTCATGCGGTAAAAGTGAGCGATAAACCCGAAAATGACCGAAAAACAAAAAGCAAATTTGTATGTCGGCAGTATTTTTGACTTTATTCTGTTATAAACATCGACCGGCACGGTATCACCCTCCTTTTCAGATTACTCCGACAATTCTATCACAAATATAAAATAATTTCAATATTTCTAGGGCGTTTTACCAACCGAAAAGATGAGCCCTCATCATAGCTCCCACCGTTTTTTCGGTCAGACCTCCGTAATCCTTTCCGAGAGCCTTTAAGGCGGCGGCTACATCGCTTCTTGCGGTGCAGCCGTTTTCGGTGCAGCCGCTCTTTATCACCGGCATTTTATATTTTTTAGCCGCGCCTGCCGTGTCAAATTCACGGGTAAGCACAAGCGGTCTTATTACGTCTATACCTTTTTCCTCAAGATGATTTACCGGTGAAAAGCAGCTCAGTGTGCCGTTTTTCAAAAGGCTCATAAAGAACGTCACGGCGGCGTCGTCCATGTGGTGACCTAAAGCCACCTTGTTGCAGCCGGAGCGTATAGCGGCATTATACAGTGCGCCTTTCCTTATGCGTGAACAAAGGCTGCACGGATTTTTTTCGTTTCTTTCTTTAAATACGATGTCCCACAGCAGTGTTTTTTCAACAATAAACGGGACCGAAAGTTCCTTGCAGTATTCGGCGACTCCGGAAAAATCTGTGCTTTTACCGCCAAAATCGGGATCTACCGAAATACCGATGACCTCGAACAAAGCCGGGTAAAATTCACGCAGCCGGGACAGCGCCGTCAGAAGTACAAGGCTGTCCTTGCCGCCCGAAACGCCGACCGCTATTTTGTCGCCTCCCGATATCATGTTGTATTTATCGACCGCCTTGCGGACGGTGCCGAGCATTCTTTGCATTTTTCGATACTCCTATAAAACAGTTGTGTAAAGTAATGAAGTGTGGTACAATAAACTTAATATGTCAGTGGAGGTTTTGATCCTTGAAGGAATTGTTTTCGGCTTTGCTGCATTTTGATATAAACAAGCTGTTTAAAGCCCCTACCGCCAACGGATTTATACAGTTCTTTCGTTATGTATTTGCCGGCGGCGCCGCCACATTGGTGGACTGGGCGGCTTTATGGCTGCTCCACAGCTCTCTTGGAGTGCCGCTTTATATATCGGTTGCGGCAGCCTTCATTTTGGGGCTTGTGACTAATTACCTGCTGTCGGTTTTGTTTGTATTTACCGGAACACCTACAGACAAAAAACGCAGTCAGGAGTTTTTTGTGCACCTTGTAACGGGTCTGATAGGACTTGCCCTTACCGAGGGTATCGTTTATCTGATGGATCTTATACCGGGTCTTCATTATATGATAGCCAAGATAGTCGCGACTGCGGTCGTGTTTTTCTGGAACTACGGTTCAAAAAAGATTATACTATACAGAAGAAAGGCGTGACGGCAGAAAAATGAAAAATGTAATTGTAATAGGCGCCGGACCTGCCGGTCTCACCGCAGCATATGAGCTGCAAAAGAAGGGTGGCTACAATGTCACTGTGCTTGAAGCTACCGACCGCACCGGAGGTATATCACAGACGGTGGACTGCAAGGTAGGGCGAATGGATATTGGCGGTCACCGCTTTTTTTCAAAGGACAGCCGTGTAACAAACTGGTGGAGCGAAATGCTGCCGACCGAGGGCGCGCCTGCCATTGACGACAGGATATTGGGCAGACAAAAGCCGTGGAGCGAGGGCGGACCTGACCCTGAAACGACCGACGACGTCATGCTTATAAGGGACAGGATATCGCGGATATACTACAAAAATTGTTTTTTTGATTATCCCGTTACGCTCAAGTGGGACACTATCAAAAACATGGGATTTGTGACTACTATAAGAGCCGGATTTTCATACATCCGCGCCGCAATATTCAAAAGGAAAGAAAATTCCCTCGAGGATTTTTATATTAACAGGTTCGGCAAGGTGCTGTATTCCATGTTTTTCGAAGGGTACACCGAGAAGCTATGGGGACGGCATCCGAGCGAGATATCGGCAGAGTGGGGCGCTCAGCGTGTCAAGGGGCTTTCGGTCACGGCGGTGCTCAAGGATATGTTTGCAAAGCTGACCGGCAAGGCTCCCAAAAAGACAGAGACATCGCTGATCGAAAGCTTTTTATATCCCAAATACGGTCCGGGTCAGCTGTGGGAAAAGGTTGCGCATGAGGCTGAAAGGCTCGGCGCGGTAATAAAATACAACTGTCCGGTGACAAAGCTGCATACCGAAAACGGAAGGATAGTTTCGGCGGTTTTCAGCGATAACGGGAAAAGCACCGAAATTGCCGGTGATATATTTATATCGACGATGCCTATAAAGGACCTTGTGTCGGCGATAGATTCCGACAAGCCTGAGGATATAGCGTATGCGGCGGACAAACTGCCGTACCGCGATTTTATGACGGTAGGTCTTCTGCTGAAAAGGCTTAAACTGAAAAATCTTACCGGGCGTAAAACGCTCGGCAATATAGTGCCGGATTGCTGGATATACGTTCAGGACACATCGGTGAAGTTAGGGCGTATACAGATATTCAACAACTGGTCTCCCTACATGGTGGAAAAGCCGGAGGATACTGTCTGGATCGGTCTCGAATACTTTTGCCGCGAGGGCGATGAGCTGTGGAGCATGTCAGATGCAGACGCCGCCGAATTTGCGATAAATGAGCTTATATCAATGGGCGTTATCGACCGTGAGGATGTGCTGTTCAGCCACCGTGAGCTTATTAAAAAGGCGTATCCTGCATATTTTGACACCTACGACAAAATGCCGGAGATAGCAAAATACCTTGACAAAACGGACAACCTTTATTGCATAGGCAGAAACGGACAGCACCGCTACAACAACATGGATCATTCCATGGCAACGGCATTTGAAGCGGTCGATGCGATAGTGTCGGGAAGCAGTGACCGATCAAAGATCTGGAACGTCAACACCGAGCAGGAATACCATGAGGAAAAGGAAAAATAGACACTTTAGTATTATACATGAAACCGATGTAAAATACAATTTCGAATTAATGTTTACAATACGGATGCAGGTAGGAATTCCTCCTCGCATCCGTATTATATTATAAGAAATGATTTTTAGTTTCTTTATGTAAAAAGCCGAAAATCTAATTGTATATTTGTAGGGAACGAGCCCCGGGTGTCGTACTTCAATGTTCCCAAAAGCTGATTGGTACGTCGTAGGGCAGGGACCCCACTCCTGCCGCTTCTTACGCCCATGTTATATGACGATAAATTTTAGTTTATCTGCATAAAGGCAGATGATTTTTCGCCTCCCTTTAGGCAAAGCCGGATGGATATGAAAAAACATAGCAAAATTCACCGTCAAATAAACAGCGATGTTCGGCAGGGTGACTCTGCCGAACATCGCTCTCTTTTCTTTCCGGCTGATTATTGTCGCCTGGTGCAAAGCCGTTTGCCGCCTATATATTATTTTTCGTCCATTGTCGTTTTTTCAATTATATATCTCGGTCTGTGCTTAGTCTCAAGATATATTTTTCCGATGTACTTTCCGATCACGCCGATGGCGACAAGCTGCAATCCGCCCAACATCCATATTGACGCGATTATACTTGTCCAGCCGGCGTTTGTGTTGTCGAGGAAATGCTGAACGATGGAGTAGATTATAATGCCTATACCTATGACCGACAGCAAAAGTCCCAGCTTGATTATTATTTCAATGGGCTTTATGCTGAGCGAGGTTATGCCCTCAAAGGCAAATGATATCATTTTTTTGAGCGGATATTTGCTTTCTCCGGCGGCACGCTCGCCGCGCTCATAGTATACCGTGGCGGTCGGCAGACCGATCATCGGGACAATGCCCCTTAAAAACAGGTTGACCTCGCCGAAATTTGACAGTGCGTCCAGAGCACGACGGCTCATCAGCCTGTAATCAGCATGGTTGTTTACCGTGCGCGTACCCATCAGTCTGTAAAAAAGGGCAGCACTCGTCCTCTTGAAAAAAGAGTCCTTTTTCCGCGACGACCTGACGCCGTAGACAATATCGGCGCCATCTTTATAGGCGTCTACCATCTTTTCTATGGCTTCTATATCGTCCTGAAGGTCAGCATCCATTGATATGACCGCGTCAAAGTTATCCTTTACGGTCAGAAGTCCGGCAAGCAGGGCGTTCTGATGTCCGCAGTTGCGGCTGAGCTTTATGCCGTCGAAAAGACTGTCGGCAGACAGTCCCGATATCAGCTTCCATGTGCTGTCGCGCGATCCGTCGTCAACAAATACAACGCGGCTGTCAGCCGATATTTTTCCTTTTTGGATAAGCTTCGCAAGATATCCTTTGATTTTTTCGGCGGTAATGCAAAGTACCGCTTCCTCGTTATAGCAGGGGACCACTATACAAAGTTTCATTTGTCTTTCTCCAGTTATTACTCAGCGTCGCCGATATTTATGGGAACGCCGTTTACTTCAACATTCTGATCAGCCCTTATAAGTATGTACGGCACGCCGTTTATTGTTTTGGCAGACACAAGGTCGGCAAATTCCGGATCGACCTTGATGCTGACCTCAGGCGTGGTGAACTGGTAGTGCTTTGTGTCGATTATATTCTGCGGCGACAGCCTGGTGCTCTCCCCGAAGGCTTCGGAATATGAACGGCTGAATTGCTCTATATGCTCGTCGGTCACATTGCATGACCGCAGAACACCGCCTATGTCCTCCTTTGAAACCGTGAGCGGTTCGGTATTTCCCGATTCCTTATGCTCCGCAACCATTATGCCGACGGCATCGTTTACCGATCTTATTACCTCAAGGCTGCAGTCGTCGCCTATTGATTCGCTCAGCACCGAACTGAAGGAGTCCTTCTGCTGCTTGGCAGGAAGGGGGAGTGCCGAACCGAATAACGCATCAACAGTTTCCGAATGATCGGCGGCTGTGTCCTTAGTGTAAAAAAGCGCATTGTAGATATTGCTCTGCCTGTCGTCAAACGACGGGAACATAAATCCGATTTCGGGTGCCGCTACAACGGAATTTGCCGCAATGCTGTGGAAAGCGCTGTCAAACGCGGCGAAGCTCAGCATCGGCTTTGTCAGCTTTATGGGACATACCGCAGTGATTATATAACGGAAAACCTCGGATGAGTCCTCCGATTTTTCTCCGTCCTCGGAATACGAAAAAACGTCATACGCATCAAGTGCGGTGAGTATCAGATAGGTGCCGTCAATATGAATGGTGGGTATCATGCTTTCAAAAAGGGAATGCAGCAGCGCGTCGTTTTTAAGAGAGCAGTCCCTCAGCTCCATAAGTCGCTTGTGGCGCTCTCCGTGCATGACCTCTTCATTTGAAAACTCGGTCTCCAAAAGATTTCTGCCTATGCCGCCGGAGAGGCTCCTTTTAAGCAGCGACAGCAGCGCTTCGGCTTCGTCCTGCATCATTGAAGCTACAGGCTGCCTGAATTCACTTACTATCTCGTTCTTTTCGTTTACCAGACAGCCGCACACTGCGGTAATGTTTGATTTCTGAGGGTTGAACCGGCGGCGTATCTCGGCAATTTCTTTTTCATTCATAATATATCTGCTCCAAACTTTTTTCTCAAACATTTTAACATATTTATAATGATATTGTCAATCAGGACCGAGGACACAAAAAACGGCAGCAGCGAAAAGCTGCTGCCGCCCTTAAAACGGGAACCGCAAACCGAAAACGCAGTAAAAGTCAATAAAAGGGCGAAAGGGCAAACACTTTTCGGGGAGTGAGATGCCCGCTGCCTAAAGTCAAAAGATATGCGACAGTAAATGCGAAAACTGTCGATCCAAACTTATGTATCAATAGGTTTGCGGTGGGTACCCAAATAACGCCGCCGCAGTCCGTATATTTATTTACCATACTGCCATTTTAACGGTCACAGCCCATATAAGGTGGGGAAAGCTGCGGCAAAAGCCGCAACATCTGTTCCCTTGCAACCGATTATATCACAGCGAAAGCAGCTTGTCAATATTTACCAAGCAAAAAATCAAAAGGAAATGCAGGCATTTGACCGCCGCCATTTCCTTTTTTACCTTAAAATCGTTTAATAATTATTTTTGACATTAAAGTCCAGACCGTATCTTCGTGCCTGCGGCCTTAGAAACGAACCGCTGACCGGCACCGCTAATTCCGGAGCTATTTGCCTTTTGGAATGAAGCCGGCATCCCGGTTTACTTTGCGATAACAAGATCTACCTTCGAGCCTTCGGCTATTTCGAGCGAGTCAACATATCCGGGATACTGTTCCATTACCGTGCCGGACGTCTGCCCTTCTGTGGACTCCTCATACGTTATCCTTCCGATATTAAGACCTTCCGCAAGAATTTTGTCCTTTGCAGACTGCTCATTAAGACCTACAAGGCTTACATATTTCTTCATGCTTCTTTTTTCACCGAGACTTATATTTACCGACACATCTGAGCCTATTGCGGCATCACTGCCGGCGGCAGGCGAGGTGCCGCTGCATTTGCCTTCGGCATAATCGCTGCTTGCCGCGTATACGATCACCGGATTAAATCCGGCATCGGTTATTTTCTGAGCCGCCTGATTTGACTCAAGTCCGGCGACATCAGGGACACTCTTTTTTTCTTTCCCGAGACTGACATGAACCGAAACGGTGCTGCCGCGTTCGATTTTTGTGCCCGGCTTTACGTCCTGCGAGGTTATCCTGCCGGCGTCGTCGGCATCGCTTTTGTCGTATGTAACGCTTAAAACAATGTCGGCGTACTGCTCTGCCGCCGATACATAACCGTACGATTTGCCCACGAGATCCGGACAATCGACAGTGTCGTTACTGCCGCAGCCGGCGGCAAAAAGGCACAGAAACAGTGCAGCCGACAAAGCGGAAAATATTTTGTTTTTCATAAAGCACCTCAGCTTACTTCTCTTTATAATAAAGCATGCAATGGCAGTATCCTTCGAAATCGGGATCGGCAATCTGATTTCTGAATTCAAGGCACATGCACTTGTAGTCCTCGGTTCTGCCCAGCTTGCATGGGCAGTATCCGCCGGTCCTTTTAAGACCCTCTTTTATCTTTTCAACCATTTTTTCGTCGCTGTTATATCTTACCTTCAAGATCAATACCTGCCCTATCATAGTCGTTCCCATATGTTTTACCCGATAACAAATAAATTATAACCCCTGTCACATCCGTTTTCAAGACAAAAAGAAAAAATGTCCGCGCAGTTTCCGGTCGTATTTTACCGCTTTTTGAAATATTGTAACAAATTTGTTGTTTGAATGTCGGAAAAAAGTCTGTATAATTATACTTGAATTGAAATTGGAGCGTGAAGATCTGATGCAGGATAAACGCTATAAAAGGCGTAATGTCGAGAAGAAAATGACCGTAGGAACGGTTATTAGAAGAATACTGCTTTGCGTAGGCACGGCGCTTCTTGCGGTTATTGTGACCGTTGTGTCGGCATGCCTTGTCGTTTGCTACGGACCGGGGACGACCATAAGGGACACCCTTGTACTGTCGGCAAAGCAGGCGAGTGCTACTAAGTGGATACCGGGGCTTTTCCTATCGAAAAGTGCCGTTGACAGCATACTTGCGAGCGGCAACGAGGTCGATGCGGAGTATGTGTCGCAGGATGAGGTCGCAGGCGATTTTTCCGACCGCTGGGCGGAAAATCCGGACGGGCTTATATATGAGCCGGTAAACGGTCCGACCTTCAAAGGATATGTCCTGCTTATAAAATCACCGTCAAGGGTGAAGGTGGGGCTTGCAAGCGATAACTTTACAAGGGGCGCCCGTATATTTGAGGTCGCCGATAAATATAACGCCGCGGCTGCAATAAACGGCGGTGAATTTGAGGATATCGGCGGTATGGGTGACGGCGCGACGCCGATAGGCCTTACATATTCGTTCGGGAAATGCGTCTGGAACGACGGAAAGACCAGGACATTCGTCGGATTTGACGCCAATGACAAAATGGTGGTCGCCGATTCCATGACCAAGGAAAAGGCTGACAGCCTCGGCATACGCGACTGCGTATGCTTTCAGTACGGAAATGTGCTTATAAGCAGCAGCGCCGACGGCAACGTCAAGATCAACCGCAGAAACGGAAATCTGGCTGTTTCGCAGCGTACCGCCATAGGGCAGTGTGCAGACGGCACGGTCATATTTATCGTGACCGACGGACGTTCGGCAAGCAGTCTCGGAGCGACATACAACGATATTATAGACATACTTTTGTCGTACGGCGCCGTAAACGCAGTCATGCTCGACGGCGGCTCGTCGTCAAGCATGTACTATCGCGATTGGTTCACAAAATATAAAGTTGATACGTCCGAGCTTGACACGCATCAGAAAAAGGGCCTTGTCAGCAAATACCGCGCGTTTGCCGAGCCGAGAAATATACCGACCTATTTTATAGTGACCAAGGAGGCGGAATAATGAAAAGAATAAGCCTCTTTTACAAAATCTATTTCATCGTAATAGGCGTATTTGCCCTGTTGCTTACGGCAGGGCTTATAGTGCTCGGCAACTTTTTATCCGCATACGAAAAATCTCTTCCGGAAAGTGCTGCAGAAACGGTGATAAGCGAAATAAAGGACGGTTCTTTCGATCTTGACAGCGTCGCCAGGTCAAAATTTGATACCGTGGACGATATAAAAGAGCTTGTAGCCTCCGCCGGAGATAATTTAAGAGCGGTAAAGCCTGCGACATCGACCGACGGAAACGAATATGTCATAAAGTCGGGAGACACGCGCCTTTTCAAGGTTATGCTTGAGCAAAATCAGGACAAAGGCAGCTTTGGTCTTAAGGGGTACAAGGTAGCTTCGGTATCATTGCTGAGCTCTGGCAGGAAAATAACGGTCAGGGCACCGAAGCAGTACAAGGTAAGTGTGAACGGCACGGTGCTTGGCGAGGAAGATATTTCAAACGCCGAGGTGGCGGATGAGGCGGCACAGTTTTTGCCTGCCGGAATAGTCACCATAGAATATGTTGATTACACGGTTCAGGCGCCCATGTCTCTGCGCGCGGTCACCGCTTCGGACGGGGAAAAAAGCGAGGACATAGCGTTTGATGCTCAGAAGAACCTCTACATGGTGCATCCCTTCAACGACGAAAAGCTGCAGGCAAAATACGGTGATTACTGCCTTGAAGCGGTCAAGAAATACGCATTGTATCTGCAGGAGAAGGGTGGCTTCAATTCGGTCGCACCGTATCTTGAAACAGATTCGCCGTTTTACAAAAAGGCGAGAAATGTTGACGCCGGGTGGGTCAGAAAACATTCGGGCTATGATTTTGAAAATGAGTCGGTCACACAGTTTTACGCATACGACAATAACACATTTTCGTGCCGTGTGAAGCTGACGCTTGTGATGCATGCGACCGGTAAAGAGGATTACCGCGACGAGATAGATATGACGATTTATTTGAGGAAAAGCGGCGGCAAGTATAAAATATACAATTCCATGACCTGATTTAAAAAACAAATCCGCTGCTTTTTAAAAAGGCAGCGGCGCACAAAATTAAAAACGACAAGGATCAAAAAGTGTTCCTTGTCGTTTCTTTATTATAATTTTTATTTTACAGACAGCCTGTATGCGGTGACGTGGTGGTAAACGTCACCCTTTTTGAGCACCGGCGACGGGAAGTGGGAGAATGATGTGGAGTTCGGAAAGCCTTGGGTCTCAAGGCAGACCGCGCCGTGCCTGCAGTATGTTTTGCCGTTCTTGCCGACCATAGGGTCGATGCAGTTGCCGGTATATATCTGAACGCCGGGCTGATCGGTATAGCAGGTCATCAAAATGCCGGTCTTTTCGCAATAAAGCGTGGCAAACTGTCTGTAGCCGCTGCCATCGAGCACAAAGTTGTGGTCGATGCCTCCGGTTGACTTCGCCGGTGCAAAGTCTGACTTTATGCTGTCGCCAAGGTTACGGGGAGTTCTAAAATCAAACGCTGTGCCGCGCGCGGCAAGTATATTTCCGTTTGCAAGACAGTGATCGTCGGTATCACAGAATGCCGAGGCGCCGATCTGCAGGTAATGGTCATATACAGGTGTGGGATCATCGGCACCGTGCAGGTTGAAATAGGCATGATTGGTGAGATTTATAACGGTATCCTCATCGGTTGTGGCAAGATAGTCAAGACTCAGCGTTCCGTCCTCGCACAGCGTGTAGGTGACGCTGACCTTCAGGTTCCCAGGGTAGCCCTCCTCACCGTCGGGACTCAGTCTGCTGAAGGTGACGGCGCTGTCGCCGGTTATTTCAGCCCTCCACATACGGTGGCTGAAGCCGACCTTGCCGCCGTGCAGGTGGTTCGGACCGTTGTTTACGAACAGCTCGTAGTTTTTGCCGTTCAGCGTGAATTTTCCGGCTTCTATGCGGTTGCCGAATCTGCCTATCACGGCGCCCATGTAGCCGATAGATCCCGTGTAGGGTGTGACATCGTCAAAGCCGAGCAGCACGTCGGTGTCGTGTCCGTTTTTGTCCGGACAAATGAAGTTCACAAGAGTAGCGCCGAAATCCATGATATTGGCGCTGTATTTTCCGCTTTTTATGCAGTAGAGCGTTACCGCTGTTTTGTCATTCAATGCTCCGAAATTTTTTGTTGTTACCATTTTGTTCACCTCAGTTTAGTTTCAGCGCGTTGCCGAAAAGCCGCGCGGCATTTAAGGCGGCGACTTTAAGTACCGTTTCGACCGGAATACACTTTATTTCCGCTATTCTTTCTGCTGCCTTTATTATGAATGCCGAATTGCAGAGCGAGCCGCGATAGGGAACAGGGGCTAAATACGGCGCGTCGGTCTCAAGCAGGATATTTTCCATAGGCACAGCCGCTGCGACCTCAACCGTTTTGCGCGCATTTTTAAAGGTTATTACTCCGCCGATGCCGATATACATGCCGAGCCGGCAGTATTCAAGTGCCGATTCTGTGCTGCCCGAAAAGCAGTGTATAACGCCCATGGGGCGCGTTTCGCTTACTATGTCCAATGTGTCGCCGTGCGCGTCTCGGTCGTGTATCACGACCGGCAGCGACAGCTCGTTCGCTATCTCGCACTGCCTTTTGAATATGTCCCTTTGTTCGGCTTTTTTATCGTCGGAATAATGATAATCAAGACCTATTTCGCCTACTGCCACGACCGACGGCTCACGGCACAGGCTTAGAAGCCTTTGCTCGTCGAGAGTGCCGCCTGCTTCGACCGTTTCGGGATGCACGCCTATTGCGGTGAGGCAAAACGGGTATTTCCGGCTTAAAGCAAGGCAGTTTTCCGCCGATGAGTCAAGATCGACCGATGCGGTGATTATTTTTTTTACACCGTAGCCGTATATTTGCCGCAGCAGCTCGTCGCGGCAGCCGTCAAACGCGGCGTCGTCATAGTGCGCGTGGGTGTCGATTATCGGAAACGGTGTGCTCTCAAGATCTTCCGGCAGCATTATCTTACCTTGCTTCCGGCAGGAATTCCGTCAGCAAACAGGACCTTGACGTCCTCGCCGCAGTCGGCAGCCAGTATCATTCCGCACGACTCGACGCCGCACAGTTTGGCAGGCTTCAGGTTTGACACGATAACGACGGTATGACCTATAAGCTGATCCGGGGTATACCACGGTGCTATGCCGGACGCAACGGTGCGGTCGGTCCCACTGCCGTCGTCAAGGGTGAGTTTAAGCAGCTTTTTCGATTTTTTGACCGGCTCGCAGGTCTTTATGGCTGCGGTAATAAGGCTTACCTTTGCAAAATCATCAATACTTATTTCGGCAAGCGTTGCGATGTTTGCCTTTTCCTCCGCTGCGGCTGCCTCCTTTGCGGCGGCTTCCATTTCAGCCTTCTGCTCGGCATACAGTTCCGACAGCACCTTTTCGGTGTCAAGACGGGCAAAAAGCGGTGTTCCTTCACCAACCGTGAAGCTGCCGGTCACGCCGAACTCCAGGGTCTCGTCGCCGTTTTTGATCTGCTCGGATATCTTGCCCGGGCATTCCGGACAAATGGGGAATATCATAGCGGCAAGCAGGCGTATACCCTCGAGCAGGTTGTACATGACCGCTTCGAGTCTTGCTTTCTTTTGCTCATCCTTAGCCAGTGCCCACGGCATGGTCTCGTCAATGTATTTGTTGCAGCGTCTCGCAAAGCCTATCACGCAGTCGCACGCATCGGAATTGCGGTACGCGTCCATTAATGAATAGTATTTTTCGACCGTCTTTGCGGCTTCCGCCTTAAGATCGCGGTCAAAATCGTCAAAGTCAGCCGCCGGAGCCGAAACCGTGCCGCCGAAATATTTGTTGGTCATGGCGACCGTGCGGTTTACAAGGTTGCCGAGGGTGTTTGCGAGGTCGGTATTGTATTTGTTTATAAAGCTTTCGTAGGTGATGATGCCGTCCTGCGCGAAGGGCATTTCGGACAGGAGGTAGTACCTTACCGCGTCAGCGCCGAAGCGGTTTACAAGATCGTCGGCATATATAACGTTGCCTTTGGATTTGCTCATCTTATCCTCACCGGACAGCAGCCACGGATGTCCGAGCACCTGATGCGGCAGCGGCTCGCCCAGCGCCATGAGGATAATGGGCCAGTAGATCGTGTGGAAGCGCACGATATCCTTGCCTATGACATGCAGGTCGCACGGCCAGTATTTTTTATACATATCACTGCTGCCGTCGGGGTCGTAGCCAATACCTGTGATGTAGTTTGAAAGGGCATCGAGCCATACATAAATGACATGCTTGTCGTCGAACTCAACAGGTATGCCCCATTTGAACGAGGTGCGCGAAACGCAGAGATCTGCAAGACCTGGCTTTATAAAGTTGTTGACCATTTCCGCCTTTCTCGAAGCGGGCAGGAAAAAGTCCGGATTGCTCTCGTAGTATTCGACAAGTCTGTCCTGGTATTTGCTGAGCTTTAAGAAATAGGCTTCCTCTTTTGCGTCGATACATTCTCTGCCGCAGTCGGGGCATTTGCCGTCTACAAGCTGGGACGGTGTAAAGAACGACTCGCACGGGACGCAGTATTTGCCCTCATAAAAGCCCTTGTATATGTCGCCCTGATCATAAAGCTTTTTGAATATTTTTTTGACGGCACTTTCATGATCGGCGTCGGTGGTGCGTATAAAGCGGTCATATGTGACATTCAGACAGTCCCATACCGATTTCAGCTGAGCAGCCATTTTATCGACCCACTGCTTGGGCGTTACGCCGTGCTTTTTTGCGGTTTCCTCGATTTTAAAGCCGTGCTCGTCCGAGCCGGTAAGGAAATGCACGTCAAAGCCCCTTTTACGCTTGTAGCGTGCTATCATATCGGCAAGCACGATATCGTATGAGTTGCCGATGTGCGGCTTGCCGGACGTATAGGCGATTGCCGTTGTGATATAGAACTTTTTATTATCCATGTTTTTCTCCTTCGATCCTCAAAGAAATATCTATCAACTTATTTTATCACCGATAGCGCCCGTTTACAAGCTATTTTTAAAGTTTTGGGAAGAAAGCGGAAATATTATATTTAACTGTTGCAAATTGCCATATATTATGTTAACATAATACCGTAAGAGGAGCTTGAATTAAGGAGGGCAGCAATGAAAAAATTGGCTAAAATCATCATATGCATTTGTGCTGCGGCAGTGGTCGCAGCAGGCGTTGCAGCGGCGGTGATCCAGCAGAACGCCGGACTTGTAGGTGAAGAACTGACGCTCCCGGGCTTTAAAACCGAATTTATGTCAGAGACGGAAATCGTTTTCGACAAAGACAAGCTCAAAGCCATGGTCCCTTATAAATATGACTATGTATATATCGGCGGCAAAAGCTGTGCGGATCCGTTCGCAAAAAAGCTTGGTTTCGAAATCGATGGTGATGATGCAGCCGGTGGTGGCAGGCAGACAATTGAAAACGAAAACGGTAAGATAAGTATAAATGAGGATGGAACATTTACATATTATGACCTTTCGGTAAAAACCTCCGGCAGGGTCGGACTAAGCGATAAAGAATGTGCGAAGATAGCTGTCGGTTACATAAAAAAACACGGTCTTGACGCAGTGCCGCTTGACAGCAGCTATGCGTTCGGCGGTTCTATGTATGTGTCGGAAACGGGGGAGGAATATTACACTACCAAAACCGTGAGTGCTTTCCCAAAATCGGAGTCAGCGGACGGCAGCATCACTGTCACAATTACGGCGGACGGCAGCGTAAAAAAAGTGTATTACGGTATTAAAGGGTACACCGAGAAAATCAGACAGCCGCTTATCGGCGTCGAAAAGGCAGTTGAGCTGATAAGTAATGGCGGCGGCTTTACAGTGTCGCAAATGACTCCCATAAGGTATGAGATAGATAATGTCACACTGTCAAATACAAAAAATTATTCGTCTGACGGCAAGGAAATGCTGCAGCCGGTATATATTTTTACAGGCAAGGCAGAGGATGCAAAAGGCAACACCGAGGCGCTTAGCGTGACCGTCCAGGCAAACCGGATCGAATAAAAGTGAAAAAAGCTCTTGCAAAATCAAAGCAAGGGGTGTATAATGCTCCTTGTAGATAACGCATTGACGAAGGAAAGTAACTGCTTTGGGATCTGCATAAAGAGAGGCACGTCACCGGCTGAAAGCGTGCCTGCATACCGGCAGTGAAGTTCCCTTTCCGAGCGGCGTCGCTGAAGTGAGAAGTAGGCGGCGACGGTGGGACACCGTTAAAGGTTCTTGAGAGTTTGCCTTTGTTTTTTCGGGCAAGAATTGCGGGTGGTACCGCGGAGTATTGTTTATTCAGTGCTTCGTCCCCTTATATTTTAAGGGGACGAAGCTTTTTTATCCCACTTTAATTTTAAGGAGTAAGGCAGCATGAAGGAAAAACTTGAACAGATCAAAGCCGCCGCGCAAAAGGCTATCGCCGAAGCCGCCGACGAAAAGGGCATCGACGATATAAGGGTGCGCTTTCTCGGCAAAAAGGGCGAGCTTACCGCTATTTTAAAGCAGATGGGCGGTCTGTCGCCCGAGGAGCGTCCCATAATAGGACAGCTCGCAAACAAAATAAGGGCGGAGCTTGAGGGAAATATCGAATCGGCGTCAAAGGATTTCAAAGAAAAGGCTGACGAGCTGAAATTGAAGGCTGAAACCATTGACATAACCATGCCGGCAGAGCCTGCCAATATCGGCAAGCTGCATCCGCTCAATACCGTGCTCAACGATCTTATTGACCTTTTCCAGTCTATGGGCTTTGACGTTGTGGACGGTCCCGAGGTCGAGACCGATCACTACAACTTTGAGGCGCTCAATGTCCCTGCCGATCATCCGGCAAGAGATATGCAGGATACATTCTATATTGCGGAAAATCTGCTGCTGAGGACGCAGACCTCTGCCGCGCAGATACGCACGATGGAGACCAGAAAGCCGCCTATAAAAATAATCTGCCCCGGACGCGTTTACCGTGCCGACGAGGTCGACGCCACACATTCGCCGGTGTTCCACCAGATAGAAGGACTTGTTGTTGACAAGGGTATCACCATGTGTGATCTTAAAGGTGTGCTTGAGCAGTTCGCGCATGAGATATACGGACCCGAGACCGAGGTCAAATTCCGCCCGTCCTTCTTCCCGTTCACAGAGCCGAGCGTTGAGGTCGATGTCACATGCTCGGAGTGCCGCGGAAAGGGCTGCCGCGTCTGCAAGGGCAGCGGTTGGATCGAGATACTCGGTGCAGGCATGGTGCATCCGAGGGTTCTCAAGTCCTGCGGGATAGACCCCGAGGAGTATTCCGGTTTTGCGTTTGGAATAGGTCTCGACAGAATAACCACAACAAGATACAAGATAAGCGATATACGCCTGCTGTTTGAAAACGACCTGCGTTTTCTCTCGCAGTTCTGATAAAGGGGGAAGATCATAATGAAGGTATCATTAAGCTGGCTGAATAAATATGTTGATATAGATGTTCCTGCCGAGGAGCTTTGCGACAGAATGGTCATGGCAGGCTTTGAGGTCGAGGAGATGACCGACCTTTCAAAGACTATGCGTAATGTCGTTGTCGGCAAGGTGGTCTCAATGGAGCGTCACCCCGATTCCGACCATATGTTTATATGTCAGGTCGACTGCGGCGGCGACGAAAACGTGCAGATAGTCACCGGTGCACAGAACGTGCACGAGGGCGATCTTGTGCCTGCTGCACTGCATGACTCCGACCTGCCCAACGGCGCCCATATAAAGAAGGGCAAGCTGCGCGGAGTTGCGTCGAACGGCATGCTCTGCTCGGGTGAGGAGCTGTGTCTTGGTGACAGCGATTATCCCGGCGCAGAGGTCAACGGAATAATGATATTAAAGCCTGATGCCGGAGCGCCCGGTACCGACATGCGTGACGTGCTCGGACTGCACGACTATATAATCGACTTCAAAATCACTGCCAACCGTCCCGACTGCCAGAGCGTTCTCGGCATTGCAAGAGAGGCTGCCGTGGTGCTCGGCAAGGAGCTGAGCATACCGGTCAATGAGTATGAGACCGCCGGCGGCACTATAAAGAACTACATTTCGGTCGAGGATCACAACTTCGACCTCTGCCCGAGATATTACGGCAGGGTAGTGAAGAATATAAAGATAGCAGAGTCGCCGGAATGGATAAAGAAGTGCCTTATAGCCGCCGGTATGAGACCTATCAATAATATAGTTGATATAACTAACTTTGTTATGCTTGAGACCGGACAGCCGATGCATGCGTTCGATCTGCGTGATGTAAAGGGGGCAAAAATAATCGTCCGCAACGCCGAAAGCGGCGAAAAGATCACGACGCTTGACGGCAAGGAGCACGAGCTTTCGCCCGAAATGCTCGTTATCGCCGACGCCGAGGGACCGTCCTGCCTCGCAGGTATCATGGGCGGACTTGACAGCGAAATAAAGCCCGACACGACCGAAGTATTCTTTGAATGTGCAAAATTCCGCCGCGACAGTGTGAGAAAAACTGCAAGAAAGCTTGGTATCAGAACCGAATCAAGCGGCAGATTTGAACGCGGAGTCGATATAATAAATGTTGAGTATGCAATGGACCGTGCGCTGTCGCTTGTATCACTGCTCGGTGCCGGTGAGATAGTAGACGGAAAGTTCGATCTTAACGACGGACTGCCGGCAAACAGAGATCTCAAGGTGTCCGCAAAGTCGGTGAACGAGCTGCTTGGCGTTGACATTCCTGCCGATACCATGGCTGATATTCTGAACAGCCTCGGAATAGAGACAAAGCTGCTGCTCGGAACACTGCACTGCAAAATACCGTCGTTCCGCGACGATATCGAGGGTCGTGCCGATATAGCCGAGGAGGTCATGAGGATCTACGGCTATGATCATATAAAGGGTACGCCCATGACCGGCGTTACAATGCGCGGCAGAAAGCTGCCGGAGCGCATAAAGGGCGATAAGATAAAGACACTGCTTACCGCCAACCGCTATAATGAGATAACCACATATTCGTTCATAGGCAGCAAGGCAATAGACGTGCTGGGTCTGGAGCCGGACGACAGCCGCAGAAACTGCGTCACATTGCTCAATCCGCTTGGAGACGAGTATTCAACAATGCGTACACAGCTCGTGACCAGCATGATGACCGTGCTTTCGACCAACTATTCAAGAAAGATAGCGGTGGCGAAGCTGTTTGAACTCGGCAAGGTGTTCATACCGAAGCAAATGCCGGTCACCGAGCAGCCGTTGGAGGTCCCGTCACTTTGTATAGGATCGTTCGGCAGCGGAGATTTCTTCTCGCTCAAGGGCGTTGTTGAGGCAGTTGCTGCACTGTTCACCAAAAAGGAGCTGACATTCGAAAGGGCAGAGGAGCCTTACCTGCATTCGGGCAGGAGCGCCGCAGCACTCTTAGGAGATGAAAAAATAGCCACCTTCGGCGAGGTACATCCGAAGGTCGCGGCGGCTTACGGCATAGATGCGCGCTGCTATATCGCAGAGATCTGTGTCGATAAGCTCTATAGGATCGAGCCGGAGAAGATAGTTTACAAGGCGCTGCCTAAGTTCCCGGCGGTCGAGCGTGACTTTGCGCTTGTCTGCGAAAGCGATACCCCGGTAGGGAAATTAGAGGCAGCTATCCGCGAGGGCGCAGGTAAGCTGTGCGAAAGCATTGAGCTGTTCGACGTCTATACCGGCAGCCAGATCGAAAGCGGCAAAAAGAGCGTTGCATACCGCGTAAAGCTGCGCTCCGCCGAATCGACATTGACCGATGAGACCATTGACCGTGCCGTCGGCAAAATTATGAAAAAGCTTGAGGCGGTAGGTGCAGTGCTCAGGGGATAACGCCCGGACGGACGTAAGAACCGGGATTATTTAAAAAACAAACCGACAGACCGGCAGAAAACTGCCGGTCTGTGTTATTTGAATTTTAGTTTAGCGGTGTAAAAAGCCGAAAATCTAATTGTACATTTATAGGACAGGGGCTTGGCTCCCTACGGCGTACCAAATAATTTCTGTTTATTCATATCGCTAAACTAAAATTTATCGGTATAAACAAACGAACAAAAACGGTGGGAGCTTCGGCTCCCACCGTTTTTGTTTAGGCATTATATCCGTCAAACCGCGCCCCGATTTTGAATTTTGCCCTTATTCCTTAACAATGTTATAGTAAGCGTTCGATGTGATCTTATAAACCACCATATATATGACTGTGAAAACGAGGTAACTGACGGCGGTCGTAATTGCGAACAGACCGATGTTCTTAAGCTGCATGAGCTGCAGTATTTGGCGTATCATCGGGAAGGCAAACAAAAGATGCATTCCGGCGCCTATAAGCGGCAGGTAAAATACCGTCAGCAGCTGCGAATTTATGCTGCGCTTAATTTCACGGCGTGTCATGCCGACTTTCTGCATTATTTCAAAGCGTGAGCGGTCCTCATAGCCCTCGGATATCTGCTTGTAGTAGATTATAAGAACTGCTGCCAGAAGAAATACTATGCTGAGAATAATGCCGAGATAAAACAGTCCGCCAAAGTTGCCTTTGTAGTCGATTTTGTTTGACTCTCTGAGTGAATACGAAAGTGCTTTGTATTTGATATCGTCGCGCTTTGCGATATTTTCGGTGAACAGCCAGCCGTCATGCAGTTGTTGCTGCGGATCGGCTCCGGTGTCGAAATAGTAAAGGTAGCTGTAGCGCGCGGTCGAATATCCCAATGCACTTCTTTGCGCCGGCGGACCGGCGATCTCGCCTAAATCATTTACGACCAATGTGATGACCGGTGTGTTGGATGCTTTGAGGTCATAATCGCTGAAGTTGCCCTCAGCCTTTTTAAGGCGGTACTCACAGCTTCCCCAAAGGTTTACCGTATCAGAACCGTATTTTGTATTATAGGTGGTGATCAGTGCCTCGCCGGGCTTTAAGGTATTATTGCTCTTTGTGACCGAGTTGTAATCGGACAGCGGCATTATGCTGAGGTAGACAGTGCTGCCTTTGGCGTCAAGGCTGTTTGTCAGGGTGTCGCCCGTGTTTATAACACGCAGCCACATGTGCCGGTACTCAACGACATTCTGTGTTTTCATGCTGAGGCTGTCAGCCGTATCGGCTATGGACGACCTTACCTTGGCTGTGTTGTCGTATGCTATACCGCTTCTGTCACCGTCGGTGAGCCTTACATAAATGTCGCGTGGATTCTGCATGTTTATTGCGTTGTCCATGCCGAAATACATGCTTGTCGTGGTGGATACCGTTACAAGCACCATTGTCGCCAGTATGCATATCGATGCAAGTCCTGCACCGTTGCGCTTCATGCGGTAAGCCATTGATGATACCGAAACAAAATGCTTAGGGGTGTAATAATATCCCTTAGCCTTTTGCAGCACGCGGCACAAAAGTACCGAGCCGGACACCATGATAAGATATGTGGCGACTATGACCATCAGAACAGCCACTAAAAACCAGACCATGGCTGCGACGGGATCCTTTATGGAAAGCGCAAGCCAGTATGCCGCCGCTAAAATGACCAGCCCTAAGAGGCCGAACAGTATATTGCCTTTAGGCGGCTTTTCGCCGAGTTTTTCGCTTTTGATAAGCGATATCGTGCTTGAAAATCTTATCTGCCTCAATGCGTTGAAGAACAAAAGCAGGAATATTACTCCAAAAACGATAACGGTGTAGAAAAGAGAGCCAAACGATACCGAAAGCGTGAAGGTGATGCCGCCGCTCATAATGTTTACAAGCAGCAGCTCGGAAAGCTTTGAAAGCAGTATGCCGGCTGCACCTCCGAAAAGGACGGTGAGGGCATATACTATGAAGGTCTCACAAAGCAGCATCCGCCCTATATTGCGACGGTTCATTCCGAGAATACTGTAAATTCCAAACTCGCTTTTCCTTCTTCGTATAAGAAAGGAATTTGTGTAAAAAAGAAAAATGCACGAGAACACGGCTATGACTATGACTCCGAACCGGAGCATCACCGCTACATTCTCTCCTCCCTCCATCGTCAGGATGGTCCTGCTTTGCTGCAAAAACAGAAGTATATAGAATATTGCAGCCATAATCGACGAGGTGAGGATAAAGGGCAGATACATGCGCCGGTTTTTTCTTATTCCGTCGAGGGCAAGCCTCGGATAAAATCCCAACCTCATGATCTGTCACCGCCGGTTGCAAGCATGGTCAGCGTGTCGGAAATACGGGCGTAAAAGCGCTCGTCAGTGTCGTTTCCGCGGTAAAGACTGTGGAATACCTCGCCATCCTTTATAAAAAGTACGCGTCCGGCAACGCTTGCAGCCCTTACCGAGTGGGTGACCATTATTATGGTCTGACCTATGCGGTTTATGTCGCAAAACAGTCGTAACAGCTCATCCGATGAGCGCGAATCGAGCGCTCCGGTGGGCTCGTCGGCAAGTATAAGTTTAGGCTCGGTGATCAGTGCACGCGCTACGGCAGCACGCTGCTTCTGTCCTCCGGATATTTCGTACGGGTACTTCTTTAAAATGTCGTTTATCGACAGACGCTTTGCTATCGGACTCAGGCGCTCCGCCATTTCGCCGTAACGCCTTCCGGCAAGCACAAGCGGAAGATAGATGTTATCCTCTACAGTAAAGGTGTCAAGCAGATTGAATTCCTGAAAAACAAAGCCGAGGTTGTCACGCCTGAAATTTGAAAGCTCGGCATCCTTTATTTCGGAAAGCTCACGTCCGGCAAGGAGCACAGAGCCCGATGTGGGCTTGTCGAGTGCTGCGATTATGTTTAGCAGGGTGGTTTTGCCTGAGCCCGACTCGCCCATTATGGCGACAAATTCGCCCTCCTCAACGCTGAAGTTGACGTTTTTCAGCGCTTCGACCTGCGAACTGCCGAAACGGGTGTAATAAACCTTTCTTAAAGCTGAAACAGTTAGTATACTCATATGATTTCCTCCATTTCCACCGATATTTTAGCAGAAAAACGAGGCTCAATCCATAGCATCGGCTTACAATAGCAGCTTTTAATCTTACATCCTTGTAAGAAGACGGTCGTTTTTGCTTCTCATATCGAGTATAACGGTCGTACCGGCAGCAGGCACCGATTCCACGGCTATTCTGACGCCTATATTATCGCAGATCCGGCGACAGAGATAAAGACCTATTCCGGTCGCACGTTTGTCATACCTGCCGTTCTGACCGGTGTACCCGTTTTCGAATATCCGCGGTATGTCCTCGGGCTGTATGCCTATGCCGGTGTCACTTATGTACAGCAGCAAGGGCTCCTTTGTAAATATTTTTATGCCGCCCTCTGCGGTATATTTAACGGCATTTGAAATTATCTGTTCAATAACAAATGACAGCCATTTTTCATCGGTGACTGCACAGCCCTCGACCGGTCCGTAGTCGAGCCGCAGCTTTTTGACAATGAATTCGCCCGAAAAGCGCTTTACCGACTGACGGACAATCCCGTCAAGCGGACAGCTTTTAAAAACATAATCGGTGCTGCACGAGCCGAGCCGCAAAAAGGTCAGCACCATTTCGACGTACTGCTCTATTTTAAAAAGATCGGAGGACATCCGGCGCGAGACATCGGAGTCCTCGCCCTGCAGCGTCAGCTTCATAGAGGCAATGGGGGTCTTTATCTGATGCGCCCAGACGGTATAATAATCCACTGTTTCGCGGTATTTGGCATCATCGGCTGTTTTGAGCGATCTTATTTCTTTTTGCAGACTGCGTATGAGATTTATGTAGTCCTGCTCCGCCAATGTTGCCGGTTCTGGCAGCCGGTCGATGGTTTCCGATGCCGCCGACAAAAGCGATGCCAGCTGTTTATGCTTGCGTTTGCGGCGTATCAGCGTTACCGTGCAGACGACCGCGAGCAGCACAAGACAAAGTATCGTCGGGTAAAGCACGGCGTAAAGGTCAAGACCGTACAGAAAAAATGTAAGCGCGAATATTGCGGCACAGCACAGAAACAAAAAGGCAACACTTAAGCAGTCCTTAATATATTTTAACAACCTGTTTCACCTATCCGATCATATATCCGACGCCGAATTTGGTGGTTATAAATCCCTCAAGTCCTGCGGCGTCGAGTTTTTTACGCAGGCGGTTTACATTGACGGTCAAAGTGTTTTCGTCAACGTAAAGATCGGTCTCCCAAAGGCGCTCCATGAGTTTTTCGCGGCTTACCGTCTTTCCCTTGTTTTCCATAAGGCAGGACAGAATACGCAGCTCGTTTTTGGTAAGCTCGATCTTCTGATCGCCGAATGTCATTGATCCGTCGCCTGTATTAAGAAAGGCTCCGCGGTGCTGGAGCACTCTTGACGCTGCGGCGGAATAATTATATGTGCGGCGAAGGACCGCCTGAATTTTGGCGACCAGCAGGTCGCGGTCAAACGGCTTAGCTAGAAAATCGTCTGCCCCCATGTTCATAGCCATGACCATGCTCATGTTATCCGATGCCGACGAAATAAATATAATGGGTACATTTGATATTTTTCTTATTTCCTCGCACCAGTGATATCCGTTGTAGCACGGCAGCGTGATGTCGAGCAGGACGATATGAGGCGAAGCAGCCGCAAATTCGGCGGCGACGTTTCTGAAATCGGTAACGGCAACCGGCTGCAGTTCCCAGCTTTTGCAAAGTTCCGTGATGGCTGACGTTATTCCGGGATCGTCCTCAACTATAAATACCTTATACAATTTTCTTCACCCCTCGGTTGCTTTTGACTTTATTATAGCAGAAACGAGTACCTGTTTGCAACCGTAAGTGATATAAAGAGCAGCGGCTGTTGAAATAGTCGGCGCATGGTGGTAAAATTATAATACCTTAAATTGAAACACAAGCGGAGACTGTTTTAATGAAATATCTTGACTGCGTCAGAGTAATAGCCGAAAAAGAAAAATATGCTAAGTGTGGAGTCCACAAAGGTATGCAGGGAGTTGTTTGGGATGGCGTATGTAGGTCCGGCGAATATTCCGTGTACTTTACGCAGCGTGGTGAAAAGCCGGATATAGCCGAAATACCGATAGAAGAAAATGATCTGGAAAGAATCCCTGTTATGCATGCTGTGATAAACGAATTTATAAAAGCAGAATTTGAAAAGAACGGATGCTGCAGCGAGAATTCCGTTCCGGAATATCGCGATCACATAGAGGTAACGGTCCAAAAGTGGGAATACTCAAAGTATGGTATCAACAAGGGTATGCGAGGATTGATATGCCCTGACAGATACGAAGGTATGTCGTGGCTGGTGCACTTTTCCGGGCACGGTGACAGAAGCACGGTAGAAATACCGATAAGGGAAGGGGACATGATCCTTTTGCCGAACAGTATTGATGAAGAATAAAATGATATATTTTTAGCAGAAAACGAAGAAGTGAAAATCGGCAGGTATCTTTCGATACTTGCCGATTCTTTGTGCACCGATTGCTTTGCCTGTATCTATCTATCTATCGTTGACCTGTATTTAACACCGTCGGATTATATCGATCCGCCGGCGAAGCCAACACCGAACTCCTTCACTTCTCGCTATTACTTATTACTTTCCAAAGTTCCAAAGATAATCCCCAAGTAAAAGTCAAGAGGTAATAAGTAAGCCCCAAAGACTATTGTCCTTGGGGCTTTGGAGCAGATGACGGGAATCGAACCCGCGTGTTCAGCTTGGGAAGCTGACATTCTACCATTGAACCACATCTGCATACAGCCTCCGGCAAACCGGAGGCGAAGCTGTTTATCAGTTTTCCTTCTTGAGGGTGTTCTGCCTGATTCTCTTTTTCTTTAAGTAGATATTAAGAACGATAATGCCTGCGATAATGACGACAATCAGCACCATGATGAGTACAAACAGGAGTGCATTAGGACCGTTCTGATCATTACCGATACTCGTATCGCTTACATACTCATGCTTTACGTTCTGAGCTGCGACATAATCACCGACCGGAGATCTTTCAACGCAGAATACCGTAAGAGCATCGCAGCCTTCAAACACATTTTCGCCGACAGACTCGGTAGAACCAGGGAAGCTGAGCTTTTCAAGCGAAGAGCATTTTTTGAATGCATTGTCCCCCACAGAGCGCGGTCTTCCGCCGAATTCAACCGCTTTCAGTGCACTGCAGCCCTCAAACAGTGAGCTTTCAATGGTGGTGACACCCTCGGGCAAAGCTATCGATGAAAGTGCCTTGCAGTTTCTGAATGCGCCGGCTCCTATTGCGGTAAGCGTATCGGGAATGGTGATCTCGGTAAGCGAAGTGCATCTTTCAAACACACTGGCGCCGATATTATTTATTGCTGTGGGAAGTGTGACATTCACAAGGCTTGTGCAGCCTGAAAGTGTGTTATCGGAAATGACCGCAACATTGGCCGGAAGAACGATTTCGGTCAGCGATGAGCAGTCCTTAAATATCGCAGTTCCCATTTCGGTCACGGTGTCGGGAAGTGAAATTTCCTTGAGGGATGAGCAGCCGGAGAAGGGCGAGTTGCCTATTTTGGATATCTTGCCCTTTACATCAATCTTCTCAAGCGCCGAGCAGTTCTCATACACCGTGTCATTTATAACGGTGACGCCCTCAGGTATCACGGACTCCTTATAGCTTGTGCAGCCGGAGAATGCGCCGACGCCTATTTCGGTGATACCGTCGGGTATGCGTACCGTTGCAAGCGCCGAGCAGTTTTTGAAAAGACCATCGTTTATGACGGTAACACCGTCCGGAATGTACATATCGGTTAAAAGTGTGCAGCTTTCAAACGCAGATTTGCCTATCGAAGTAAGCAGGTCACGGTTGAGATCAATAGCAGTAAGCGCGCTGCAGTTTATGAAAGCAAGATCGCCTATGGTTCTTATCTTCGAAGGCAGCGTTACGCTAACAAGGCTTGTGCAGCCGGAATAAGCGTTTGCCTCTATGTAGTTTACGGTCTCCGGTATCACAAGCTCGGTAAACGCCGTGCATCCTGCAAATGCGCCGTCGCCTATAGTGGTAAGCAGGGGAGAATAGGTGACATTGCTGAGAGCGACACAGCCCTCAAATGCTGCCTTGGAGAAGCTCTTGACCGAACCGGTATCGACGGTGGTGAGCGCTATGCAGTTTTTGAAAACGCCCTCGGAAACCGACTCAATGCCGCTGCCTATCGTTGCGCTCGTTACGGCGGCGCAATCCTTAAACGCATACGCACCGAGTGATTTTACCGAGTCGGGTATTCTGATATCGGTCGGTGTATTTCCGCCGCTTATGCTGCCAAACGCCGTAAGCGCGATACAGCCGTCGAATGCATAATCGCCTATCTTTTCAAGATCGCCTATCGTGTAGACCGAGCGGAGCCCGACGCAGTCGGCGAATACATAGTTGCCTATGCTCTTTACACTTGCGGCAATGGTCATTGTTGTAAGTGCGCCGCATTTACCGAAAGCGGTGTCGCCGATCGTTTTAAGCTTGGAATCGTCGGGAACGCGGAAGGTGGTAAGTTCCGAATCGTTATAGAAAATTCTTTCTCCTATTGAAACGCAGGAAGCCGGAAGCGTAAATTCCACCAGTGAGGCGCACTTTGCGAAAGCCTCCTGTCCTATGCTGTCTATGATCGAGCCTTCGGCAAAAACAATATCCTTAAGAGAGGAACAGCCGAAAAAGGCAAACTTTTCGATACTCATGACCGACGCCGGAATATTTATGGTTTCCAGCGATGTGCAGCCGTCAAACGCATGCTCGCCTATAAATGTGAGTGTATCCGGAAGGTTTACTTCGGTAAGGCCGTTACAGCCCTGGAAGGCATAAAAGCCGAGACGTGTGACGGTTTTGGGCACGGTGACCGATGTAAGCGCGGTACATTTTCCGAAAGATGCATATCCCAATGCCTCAATACCCTCAGGGATTGTTACCGATGCAAGCTTTGAATTATAGAAGGCATAAGCGCCTATATCTTTAACCGAAGCAGGTATTGTGACCTCGGTTATATTCGAGTTGCTGAAAGCGCCTTCGCCTATGGAGGTGACCGCCTTGCCTTCGGCAGATGCCGGGACATTTACCGAACGCGACGATCCGGAATATCCGACAAGCTCGGCATGATCATCATACACGTTATATTTGAAATCTCCGCTTTCCGATACGGTGTAACCCGTTTCGGATACCGTGCTGCCCGTATACTTCGCAAGATCCGGGTTTTCAGTACAGCCTCCGAGAAGCAGAGCCATAGCTGCTATAGCTGCAATGATCACTGGGATAATCTTTTTGTTCATACTTTACTGTTCCTTCCTGTCACCCAAAAACTTACACACAAAATGTCGTGCCGATACAAATATAATTATATAATCTGCTTATTGTTTTGTCAATACGGAAAAGTCAAAAAACGGAGTTATGACGCTTTAAATCTGTGCAGACTGTCAACATCACAGCCATGTCTTGTTTGTAAGGATATAATACCTGACCGAGTGGTCAGATACATTGTAACGCGTAATTACCAGACGGTCGTTTTTTTCTCCGTGCAGAACGCCGTAGCCGAAATAAAAATCCATAGCCTGACCCGAGTCGATATCCGAAAAAGCGAGGGTACCCTTTTCCTCGGATATATCGAAATGGTAGGTGGAAATGCCGCCGTCAAGCGCAATGACCGCAAGCCCGTCGGCGTAAAACGTGAAGGTGCCGTCATCGGTGCCTTCGCCATTGTAAGCGGAGTAGGACACATTGTCGTCGGAATAAAAGGCAACCGTCCATGTGCCCAGAAGGTCCTCGGTCGAGGTCGAATAGCTGCCGCCTTCCGATTGCCTGCTCTGTGCTGCCGACTCATCAGCCGGCACGGCGTTTACAGGCAGGTCGCTTTTACCGCATGAGCAAAACGTCAGCAGGCAGAAAACGACAAACAAAAGCATAAACCGACCTATAGGTTTGCTCATCTGTCGTCACTCCCACCGTCAAAATATCACAACTGTGATTTTAGCATAAACACAAATGCTTGTCAAGAAAGGCTGCGCCGCATTTTTGATATGCTTTTTGTTGACTTGTTACTGCCGGAAATGTATAATATAAATAATTGTATATTAAAATACCCTTGTTTGTGATTTTGGAGGACGAAATGAAAAGGATATTATCGTTTGCAGCGGTGTTGATAATGCTTTTTGCCGCCTGCTCATGTGGTAAAAAGGAAACCGTCAGGGAAAGCTACAGCCTTGACCGCAATTTTGTCACCGAGGATGAGGAAAACGGATTTACATATGTGGTTTACAATGACCATTCCGAGATAGTTGCCTGCAGTCTGCCTGATGACGCGGACAGCGTTGAGTTCCCGTCACTGCTCGGAGGCAAGCCGGTGACGGTGCTCGGCGGCGCGATGCTGTCCAATAATACAAAACTTAAGTCTGCCGTAATACCTTACGGGGTCACCGATATCGGCAACAATCTGTTCAGCGGATGCACCTCGCTTGCCGCTGTCAGTATACCGGATACCGTGCGCCGTATAGGGTGCAGCGCCTTTTACGGGACCGAATGGTATGAAGGTCTTGAAGGTGAATTTGTCACGGTGGGCGACGGTGTGCTTATAAAGTACGGCGGAAAGGGCGGAAATATCGAGATACCCGAAAATGTCGCCTACCTCTCGGACGCGTTTTCCGGCAACAGCCGCATTTTTTCGGTCACTGTACCGAAAAGTGTTTTCGGCATATGCGATTACGCATTCTATAACTGCGATTCCATGACCGAAATAAAAATACCGGATAATATGACCGATATAGGAATATGCATTTTAGAGGGTACGACCTGGCTTATAGCTGAGGACGACGAATTTGTTACGGTGGGCGACGGCGTGCTCGTAAAGTACGGCGGAAGCGACACCGACGTCACGGTGCCGGGCAATGTAAAATACATTGCCGGTGCCTTCATGAATAATACCAATATTGTATCGGTTACGCTGCCGCAGGAACTCATAAGCGCCGGAGAAGCGACCTTTTACGGCTGCTCATCGCTTGTACAGGTTATATTCGAAGGTGACGACACCATACTTTGCGACGCAACATTTGCCGAATGTCCAAAGCTGCAGTCGGTAATGCTTCCGGCAAATCTGAAAGCGCTCGGCGCTCACGCCTTTTCGTCATGCTCAAAGCTTACAGGTATTGAACTGCCGGAGAGTCTCATCTATATAGGCAGAGCGGCGTTTTACAACTGCGGTCAGCTTGTGGGAATAACGCTGCCACAGGGTCTTAAAGAGCTTGGTGCATCCGCATTTTTCGGCTGCATAAAGCTTGAAAGCATTACATTGCCCGAAAACGTTGTGAAAATAGGGGTATCGGCGTTCAGCTGCTGCTACGGACTGAAAGCGATTGAGCTTTCGTCCGCAATCTCAAAAATACCCGACGGAGCTTTTTCCTACTGCGGTTCATTGACCGAGATATACCTTGGGGATCATGTGAAAACGGTCGGTAAATACGCGTTTGAGGTGACCGACGGCATTAAGGTTTACGTTGCGAACGATATGACGCAGTTTGATGATGAAGCATTTAACGAATATAAGTCCGTGCCGGAAATAATATGCGGAAGCGGTTCGGCTGCCGAGACCTTTGCAAACAAAAATGAATACAAGGTAACGGTCAGGGACGGAAACGTTTAATATAAATTTTAAAGGGGAGCAAAGCGCATGTTTTCAGCCGATAAGCTCAAAAAAGGATGTACCGCCGTTATAAGGGAACTTAAATGCAGCGGTGTACTGCTCACAAGGCTCTGCGATCTCGGCGCCGTGCCGGGTACGGAAATTGAGCTTTCGGGGGCTGCGCCGTTCGGCGATCCGCTCATGTTCCACCTGCGTGGATATACACTCAGCCTTGCAAAAAACGATGCGGCAAATATTTTGGTCGATTATAAGGAAGCAATATGAACACAACGAGATTAGAGATAGCGCTTGCGGGAAATCCAAACTGCGGAAAAACAACACTTTACAACAGACTGACCGGAGAGGACAGGACGGTAGGTAACTTCCCCGGCGTTACGGTCGAAAAGAAAAGCGGCAGGGCAGTAAATGATAAAAATATCATATTGACCGACCTGCCCGGCACATATTCGCTGTCACCATATTCTCCGGAGGAAGCGGTGACGCTCCGGTACCTGACCGACAGCACGCCGGACGTTATTCTTAATGTGGTTGACTCCACTGTGCTCCAACGTGGGCTGTACCTTACAAGCGAGCTGTGCGATACCGGAATACCTGTTGTTGTGGCGCTCAACATGAGCGACGTTCTGAAAAAACGCGGAATAACGCTGGACAAAGAGCAGCTTGAAAAAACGACAGGCTGCAAATTTGTGCTTATATCGGCTTCGTCCGGCAGCGGTACCGACGAATTGCTCGACGCACTCAGATCAGCCGCCGGTAAAACCGGTCGCGGCTGGGTGAAATATGACAACGACACCGAGACAAAAGTCGGCAGATATCAGAAGGCGCTTGACAGCGACCCTTCACGGAAGCTGTCGCCGAGGTTTTACGCCTTGAAGGCGTTTACAGGCTCGGCAGAGTCCGAAATTTGCGGTGATATCGCAAAAAGGCAGGAAGCGGAAATATCAAAGAATGTCATATCGGCGGCATCCGGACGATACAAAGCGATTGACGCGCTTGTGGCGTCGGCTGTGTCGATGAACGGTAAACCGAGAGAGACGTTGACCGGTAAAATAGACAGGATAGCGACCGGAAGATTTACAGCCATATTGCTGCTGCTTGCCATTATGACGGGGATATTCCTTATAGTTTTCGGCAATGTCGGAACAACTCTTTCCGAATATGCTTCGGGTCTTATGGGAATGCTGTCCGAATTTATCTACGGATTACTTACAAAAATAGGTGCAGCCGAGTGGTTGAAGGGGCTTATAACCGACGGGATAATATCTGGTGTCGGTTCGGTAGTTGCGTTTTTACCACAGCTGGCGCTGCTTTTCTTTGCACTGTCGCTTTTGGAGGACAGCGGATACATGGCGCGCGCCGCCTTTGTAACCGACCGCCTTTTAAGATCGGTAGGACTGTCCGGCAGGTCATTTATACCTATGTGTATAGGCTTCGGATGCACCGTTCCGGCGGTCATGGCAGCGCGGACGATAGAAAACGGCAGGTTGAAAAGGGTGACTGCGCTGTCGGTTCCGTTTATATCCTGCTCGGCAAAAATACCGGTCTACATGATGGCTCTCGGAGTATTTTCAAAGGGCACGCGTTTTCGCACGGTTGTGCTTATATATCTGCTCGGTATATTGGCAACTGTGCTTTCCGCGTTTATAATGTCAAGAGGGGTCAAACGGACCGGCGATTTTGTCCTTGAGCTTCCCGAATACAGGATACCGACCTTAAAAAGCGTGGCACTGCATATGAAAAGCCGGCTGGGCGACTTTCTGACCAAAGCCGGCACCGTGCTTTTGCTTGCAGGTATTGTCATATGGTTTTTAGTCAGCTTTGACTGCAGATTAAATTATATAGGCTCTGCCGCCGAAAAAAGCATATTGGCGTACATAGGAAAGGCTCTGGCTCCGCTTCTGTCGCCGCTCGGTTTCGGTTCATGGCAGGCTGCGGTCGCGCTTATGAGCGGAATCATCGCAAAGGAAATGGTGGTAGGCACGATGAATATAGTGTCGGGCGACCCGGCGGCACTTTTCTCCTCTGCCGCTGCAATGTCATTCGCTGCGTTTACGCTTATGTATTCACCGTGTGTCGCAACGCTCGGCGCGATAGCAGGCGAGCTACACTCAAAGCGAGCGGCGATAAGGACGCTGGTGATTCATATAGGTGTCGCGTGGGTGACCGCATTTTTGATATACAGGTTGGCACTGCTTGCCGGATTATGATAAAAGGATATGATATATAGATGAATACCGATACAACAATAGCAGCGATCTCGACGCCGACCGGCGAGGGCGGCATCGGCGTTGTGAGGATATCGGGCAGCAATGCCGCGGATATCGCCGACAGCATTTTTACCGCTGCAAGCGGAAAAAGGCTTAAAGGCTCGGTGGGGTATTCTGCACATTTCGGCACCCTGCACGATAAAAGCGGCGACACGATAGACCAGTGCATTGCACTTGTTTTTAAGGCGCATAAAAGCTACACCGGCGAAGATATTGTAGAGCTTTCGGTGCACGGCGGTGATTATGTGGTAAGGGCGGCGCTCAGAGCCGCCATTGACGCCGGAGCCGTCCCGGCAGAGCGCGGCGAGTTTACAAGGCGCGCTTTTTTAAACGGAAAGCTTGATCTGTCGGAAGCAGAGGCGGTCATGGACATCATTTCCGCGTCGGACAGGCAGGCGCTTTCTGCCGGACTTGCGGCTTTGGGCGGCGCAGTGTCCGAAAAATGCGGCAGGATACGGGACGAGCTCAAATTTGCAGCCGCCACAGTCGCGGCGTTTTCCGATTTTCCAGACGAGGAGCCGGAATTCAGCGGTATCGATAAGCTTGGTGAGCTGCTCGAAAATGCGGCTTGCAGGCTTGGTACTCTTATATCGGATTACGATACCGGACGTATGATAAAAAACGGTATAAACACGGTTATAATAGGACCGCCCAACGCCGGAAAGTCAACCCTTATGAACAGGCTCACGGGGTATGACCGTTCGATAGTGACGCCGGTCGCCGGTACGACGCGCGACACGGTAGAGGAAACGGTCTCGTTCGGCGGTGTGACACTGAGACTGTGCGACACGGCAGGACTTCACGATACCGCCGATCCGGTCGAAAAAATAGGCGTTGAAAGGACCAAGGAGCGCATAGCCTCGGCTGACCTTGTGATAGTGCTGCTTGACGGGTCGGATGCGTCTTATGACAGCTCTGAAATAATGCGGCTGGTCTGCGGCAAACCGACCGTAGTGGTCTATAATAAATCTGACATAGCGGCTTACGAGCCGGAAGGCATAAAGGACGAACGGCAGTTTACCGTTTCGGTCTCGGCAAAGACAGGGGACGGAATAGAAAGGTTGGCGGATGCGATAAAAGAAGTGACCGCCGCAGAGCATATTGACGGCAGCTCTGCGGTTTATCTCAACGAGCGCCAGCGCGACTGCGCGGTGCGCGCCGAAAGGTCGGTAAAGGAGGCGTTGTCGGCTCTTGAAAGCGGTATTACGGTCGACGCCGTTGGAGTGCTTATCGATGAGGCGTTGTCGGCTCTTTATGAGCTGACGGGCGAAAGGGTGACTGTCGAGGTCACAAACGAAGTGTTTTCAAAATTCTGCGTAGGGAAATAAGGTTTGATCATGAATTATGATGCAGGAAAATATGATGTTGCCGTAATAGGCGCCGGTCATGCCGGAATAGAGGCTGCTCTGGCAGCCGCAAGGCTTGGCGTGTCGACCGTTGTTTTTACGATAAATATGGATGCCGTAGGGAATATGCCATGCAATCCGTCGATAGGCGGAACGGCTAAAGGTCACCTTGTGCGCGAGATCGACGCACTTGGCGGAGAAATGGCAAAGGCAGCCGATAAAAACACGATACAGAACCGCATGCTCAACCGCGGCAAGGGACCGGCTGTGCACTCTTTACGCGCACAGATAGACCGCAGGGCATATGCGTCATATATGAAGCATGCTTTGGAGCTGCAGCAGAACCTCTGCCTTAAACAGGCTGAGATAACCGATGTAATACCTGTGGGCGACAAGTGGCATTGCATAACAAGGCTCGGCGCGGAGTATGAGGTGGGTGCCGTGGTCATTGCGACCGGCACATATCTAAAGGGCAGGATATATGTAGGTGAGGTGAACTTTGAAAGCGGACCAGACGGAATGTTCCCTGCAAACGCGCTTTGCGAGTCGCTGCTGCGGTTAGGGCTGCCTTTAAGACGCTTCAAGACCGGAACGCCGGCAAGGGTGCTGCGCTCGAGCATAAATACCGAGGGTCTTGACCTTCAGCCGGGCGACAGTGATATAACGCCGTTCAGCTATTCGACAAATAAAAATGATATAGACAATTCCGCGGTCTGCTATATCTCGTATACCAACGACCGCACGAAAAAGGTCATACTTGATAATCTTCACCGCTCGCCGCTCTATTCCGGTGTTATAGAAGGAGTGGGACCAAGGTATTGCCCCAGTATCGAGGACAAGATAGTGCGGTTTTCGGACAAGCCCCGTCACCAGCTTTTTATTGAGCCGTGCGGCAGGGATACCGAGGAAATGTATCTTCAGGGGATGTCATCGTCGCTGCCGGAGGAGGTACAGATAGAGTTTTACAGGACCATAAAGGGCTTGGAAAACGTTCAGATAATGCGTAACGCTTACGCTATCGAATATTCATGCGTCGATCCGCTGGCTCTTAAGACCACGCTTGAGCTGAAAGAATATCCGGGACTTTACGGAGCCGGGCAGTTCAACGGCTCGTCGGGCTACGAGGAGGCTGCCGCGCAGGGACTGGTCGCAGGCATCAATGCCGCGTTGAAGGTTAAGGGCAAAGCGCCGCTCGTCCTTCAGCGTCAGGGGTCGTATATAGGTACTCTTATCGACGACCTTTGCACAAAGGGCTGCTCCGATCCATACAGAATGATGACCTCACGTTCGGAATATAGGCTGATACTCAGGCAGGACAATGCCGACGAGCGGCTTATGCCGACCGGTCACGAAATAGGGCTGCTCAGCGACGGCGAGTATGAAAGGTTTTTAAAGAGAAAAACGGAAAAGGAAAATGAAATAAAGCGGCTCGAAACGACATATCTCGCGCCGACCGAAAGCCTCAATGATTTTCTTTTAAGTGCCGGTACCGCGCCGCTTAAAAACGGTGCCAGTCTCGCCGATCTCATACGCCGTCCGGAAATAGGCTACGCAATGCTGGCACCATTTGATAAGGACAGACCAGAGCTTGAGGCAGACGTTGCCGAAAAGGTCGAGATCGGGATAAAATATGCCGGATATATTGAAAAGCAGCTTGCGACGGTAAAGGAAATGACGCGGCTTGAAAGCAGAAAGATACCGGCTGACATAGACTATGACAGCATCGGGGGATTAAGGCTCGAGGCGGTCGAAAAGCTCAAAAAAATAATGCCGGAAAGCATAGGGCAGGCATCGAGGATATCGGGCGTCAGCCCTGCGGACATATCGGTCATGCTTATATATCTTGAACATAAAAACCGTAAAGGGAGCGAGGATAAATGAAAATTGCAGTTGTAAGCGGAGCGTCAAGCGGAATGGGCCGCGAGTTCGCCAAGGAGCTTGACAAAAGGGAACGGTTCGATGAAATATGGGTCATAGCGAGGCGGCGCGAACGCCTTGAGGAATTGGCAAAGGAACTGAGGTCAAAGGTAAGGGTGCTGCCGCTTGATCTGACAAACGGCGACTCCGTGAAAGAATACGAGGAGCTTTTGAAGTCCGAGTCGCCCGAGGTAGCTGTCCTTATAAACGCCAGCGGTTACGGAAAATTCGGTGCATTCTGCGACATGCCGCTTGACGATCAGCTCGGCATGGTCGATCTCAACGTAAAATCACTGGTAGCCATGACTTATGCGACGCTGCCGTTTATGAAAGAGGGTGGCAGGGTATTTCAGATAGACTCTCTGTCGGCATTCCAGCCGGTGCCGTATATAGGCGTTTACGGTGCGACCAAGGCATTTGTTCTGAGCTTTACCAGAGCGGTGAACGCCGAGATCAGGAGCAGAGGCATACGCATGATGGCGGTGTGTCCCGGCTGGGTTAAAACCGAATTCTTTGACCGTGCGGTGACAGATGACAGTGTTATAACCTACTATAACCGCTTTTACACCCCCGATCAGGTGGTAAAACGCGCGTTTCATGACATGGATAAGCACCGTGACGTGTCTATTTGCGGTGCCGCGGTCAGGAATCAGGTGTTCCTGACAAAGCTTCTGCCGCATAGGCTTGTTATGAAGATATGGCTCAGACAGCAAAAAAAGAATTAAACGGCAGCTCTTATAAACCGGACCGGCAGGGACATTCCTG
>ERZ779895.364-NODE-364-length-66328-cov-8.926320_pt1 | contig 66328 bp, 93 predicted proteins | sample MGYA00511093_ERZ779895 | MGnify/ENA primary metagenome ERZ779895 (study PRJEB29588, sample SAMEA2142970) | human gut metagenome | biome: human gut; feature: human-associated habitat; material: faeces | place: Denmark | collected 2008/2010 ... | reverse complement strand
GCGGCGGCGGCTGCGCCTATACATGCAAGCGCAAAGGCGCCCGCCGATCCGATCAAACAACCGCAACGCCCGGCGCAAGCTAATAGAATGAGGGCGACAGCCGGGGCAAAAAAGGGGGTTGAAAAATGAAAAAGTGTTCATGCGTGCATGAAAAACAATCATCCGTCGCCCGCCTGGACGGGCAAAAGCAAGGCCGCTGGAGCGGCCTTTTAACTACTCTTAATATCAATTAAGACATGTTAAAAGCCCCCCCTACTTTCAAAATTGAACGCTAAAAGCCGGACGCGCAACCCCGCGCGGCACCACCTCCACCCCAACTATTCAGCCCACATCAATAATAAAAAGGAGTCCTGGCTAACGTTCTCATTGAGCGTTTCCAGGACTTTTTTCATACATAATTACGGATAAAGAAGTTACCGGGATACTTTAATATGGCAAGTAGACTGGTTGCAATTTAAGGCTGTGGTTGCCATATAGGGCAGGAGGTGATGACGGCTGTGTTTATTTTAGCAGCCCAGGTTGAGGTAGAGAACTACACTGGGGCGTGCGATATCAGTGGCGAGCACGGTGCTGGTGGGTTGTTGACCCCTTGCGGCATCGAGGTTCAGCGGAGCGGTGACAGATGCTTAATTCTGTTAAGGGACGCTTCAGGCGTCATTTTTGGAAAGATTACCGGCGTAGAGCGGAGCAACCTCCGGGAGGAACCCGAAGGGGGTCTGCACTTGGGTCGAAGCATACCTGATGATAAGGCGCGGTAATGCTGATGGCATTCTGAAAGAGAGGCGATTTTCATTAAACACTTAGGAGATATCACGAAGATCAACGGTGCGGAGGCCACGCCCGTCTGGTGCATCACCGGCGGGAGTCCGTGCCAGGACCTTAGCATCGCAGGGAAACGTGCGGGTCTTGCCGGCGCTCGTTCCGGCTTGTACATGGAACAGATACGAATCGTCAAGGAGATGAGAGAGCATGACAGAAGCATTGGACGGACAGGTGAGCTTGTTCGACCTCGGTATATGGTCTGGGAAAATGTGCCCGGAGCGTTCAGCAGCAACTTCAAGGACGGATTCGGAGATTTCGGAGCGGTGCTGGAAGAAGCTGTACGCATCGCAGAACCGGGATTTTCTCTTCCTCGACTGCCGGACAAGCAGAAGTGGACGAAAGCCGGAGGGATCGTCGGCGACGGATGGAGCGTCGCATGGAGAACGCATGACGCCCAATACTGGGGAGTTCCGCAGCGCAGACGGCGTATCAGCATGGTGGTCGATTTTAACGGACACACCGCAGGGGATATCCTCTTTGAACGTTTCGGAGGAGCCGAATCTTTTGGTGTACACGAAGTTGTCGCAGATCCTGGAAGAGAATCCAGATTCAAAGTACAACCTGACGCCGAAAGCGTGCGCCGGGATCCTCCGGAGGGCGGAACGGCGCGGGAAGAAGCTGCCGGAGGCGCTGAAAACTGTTCTGGAGCTCCAATCTTCTGCTTACAGGGCAACGGAATAGACCGTGCCGATACTGCCGGATGCAATGGCAAGGGATGGAAAGAGGATATAAGCTACACGCTCAATACCATCGACCGACCGGCGGTTTGCGCAGCGTTTAAGGGCGGGCAGGGAGAAAAGACCGGAGGTCGTGGCTATTCGGTGCTTTGCCTGAACGATCAGGGCGGCGGCGTAATGAGTGTGTCAAGCGGCGTTTCCGGAACACTCCGAGCGCAGGAGCATGGGCATCAGCCAACGGTGCTGGACATGACACACGCCTGTGATGTTATCCGGGATTGCGGCGGTATATCCCCATCATTGCAAGCGAGAATGGGGACCGGCGGGAATCAGATCCCGCTGACATATTCGCTTCAACGAACAGATGCCTATCGTCAAAGCAATGTAGGCTGCACATGTTCTGCCAGAGATTACAAGTCAGCAACGGATCTTGTAATTAGCATCGACGACGAGAAAAATGCTTACATAGACCAATTTGGCACGTTGAAAGCCCATGCGAGCGGCGGGACACAACAGCACGTTATGGAGCGCATGGTCGTTCGTCGGCTTACCCCATTGGAATGTACACGGCTTCAAGGCTTCCCGGACGGATGGGTGGACATCGGCGACTGGACGGACGAGAAAGGCCGCGTACACAAGGAAGCGGACGCGCCGAAGTACAAAGCGCTCGGAAACTCCATCGCCCTCCCGTTCTGGCGCTGGATGTTCGGGAGAATGGCGGCGTTTCTTCCGGAGGGCGCGACGCTCGGCAGCCTGTTTGATGGGATCGGCGGCTTCCCGCTCTGCTGGGAAAGCATCCACGGAAAAGGAACGGCGGTATGGGCTTCGGAGATCGAGCCGTTTGCCATCGCCGTAACAAAGCATCATTTTGGAGGTAATGCCGATGACAGATAAACAGTTTGGCGGGATGTTTTCTTCCGCCACTGACGAATGGGCGACGCCACAGGCGTTCTTTGATGAGCTGAACGGCGAATTTCACTTTACTCTTGATCCGGCGGCGAATGAAGCGAACCACAAATGCGAGACGTTCTTCACAAAAGAACAAAACGGGCTCACTTGTCCGTGGGGAGGACACACGGTGTTCTGCAATCCCCCTTATGGGCGTGAGATTGGAAAATGGGTACAGAAAGCGTGGGAGGAGCACGAAAAGAACGGCAACATGATTGTTATGCTTCTTCCGGCGCGGACGGACACACGATGGTTTCACGAGTTCATCTATGGCAAAGCCGAGATTCGTTTTGTTCGCGGGCGCCTGAAATTCGGAAACGCAACAAACAGCGCACCGTTTCCGAGCATGGTTGTGATTTACCGCAAAAATGAAAAACGAGGAGGAATCGAACAAACCCATGGCTAAATCAAAGCTTCCTTACGGTCGGCTTACTTTCGGTGGCAACTTCTGCGACATTGCCAAATGCCGCGAAGAGCGCTGGGGTAAATACTGCCCGGACGGCGCGTGCAGCCAGCGCAAGGTTTGGGAGCGGCTGAAAGAGTACGAGGATACTACAATGTCCCCGACCGACGTGCAGGAATACAAAAAGTTCGAGGACGAGCTTATTGCCTTCGGGATGACGCTTAATGCTCTGCTGGAACGAGGCTCTGCGCCGATGAGTTGTGAAGGATGCAAATGGGACGGCGAGCGCCACCAGAAATGCTCCTGCTGCCGTAGAAATCTGAACATGAAAGATAATTGGGAGGCCGAACCATGACAAGAAAGGATTTTTCCACGATCCAGCGCATGCTCGGCATGATTCAGGGAGTTTCGCTTGGAACAGAAGCCGCCGTAGAGGGTGTGCTCCTCGACGCAGTGGAAACAATCGACGCAATCCTTGACCGAGAAATTTTGACGGAGGATGAAAAATGAACGAAAAACAGGAAAAGAAGCGCCGGTACAATCTGCGCCTTGAGTACATCGCGCATTTCAGCAAGTGGCTGGACAGCGAGCCGCCCCGGTGGCGCTTTATCCGCTGGCGCAAGTGGAAGAAAAGCCGGCCAGTATGGGAGGACGCGGCATGACCTACGAAGAAGCAAAACGAATCCTTCACCCGGACACTACGCGGGAAGCCCTTGCCGAGATCGGGTTCAAAGGCAAGGAGAAATTGCAGGAGGCGGTAGACGAGGCTTGCCTTAAGGCGTGTGCGGCGCTGGAAAAGCAGATTCCGCAGAAACCTATAAATTTGAGCAATGCCACGCTTGACGCCTACTGTGCCATTTTCCGCTGTCCGCGATGCAAGGGACGCTTGAAGATGAAATCGAAAGGCGCGTACTGCGACAAATGCGGCGGAGCGCTTGATTGGAGTGATGACAATGGAAAATCTTAAACCTTTCCCGTTCTGCGGCGGTAAAGCACGGCTGCTTGTAAATGACGGCGTGAGAGTAATTTGCTGTAAATGCTATATAGGCACAATGATTATGAAGGACGTTATGTGGCAAGAAAGCAACGCCGTAGAAACGGTTATTGATGCATGGAACAGGAGGATAGTCAATGGCTGAATACTTAGAACGTGAAACGGCGGTTATGCGATTGATGCAGGACGGGTGCAGCGCAAAAAACGTACAGACCATCATGGCGCTTCCCGCCGTTGATGTTGACAAAATATCAGACGGATACCACACTTTCGCAGACTTGTATGAACAAAGGCTCATTTTGTCTGCTGCTCTTGCCAAAAACAATCCGCATGCATGGAAAAGCAAGCGGCATGAGGACGGCAGTGTTCCTTTCGGCGGGGGATGGTTCATCATGGGCTTTGACACCGACGAAGGATGTTACACATATCACTACGAACTGAAAGATTGGGATCTGTTCCAATGCAAGGAACTGGACAAGGGAAGGCCGTGGGATGGTCACACGTCAAGGGATGTCCGGAGATTGCTTTCAATTCCTGCCGCCGTATCCGTCCCGCAATGGATAAGCGTAAAGGATAGATTGCCAGAGAACAACGAGCGCGTATTAGCGTTTTGCATAGACCACTCTGTACACGATGTTGTGTGGAGCTGGCCGGACAATTGTTGGTACGACAGAGGAGCTGATGTTTTGACATACAAAGAAGGACTTGTAACCCATTGGATGCCGCCTCCAGACCTGCCGAAAGGAGAAGCGGAATGAGCGAAGAGCGGAAACGTGTGTGCTGCAATTGCGGTAACTGCATCCGATATCCAACAAAGGACGGAATCCGGTGCAAGTGTGCAATAGACGGTCGTCACATTGGATATTTGCAGTGCTTTGAACACTGGTGCAGACGGTGGAAAAGAGACAGAACGTGGGACGGTGAAGAAAATGGCTCGAAAGCGAGGTAGAAGCTGATGTTTGAAGAAAAGATCGTCTGGCACGAGATCACAGTGCGCCCGTTGACCAACGACGAAAAAGTCGAGTACGCCGAGCGCGGGTACGCTGACTATGAAATCCCGGAATATATATTTTCCTGCGAAATGCCGGATGACGGGCAGGAAATCCTTGTCGCCACAAGCTGGGGCGTTTCTCAGGACTTGTGCATGATCGATTGCGATGAATGCAACAACCTGTTCGAGCTTGAAACACGCGGTGATTGGGACGGTGTGAAAGCATGGGCGGACATGCCGAAGTATAAAGGCGGTGACAGCGATGCATAAACCCTGCTACGGCAAATGCCATCGCTGCGTGTGGCGGTGGAATGGGGGGTGTAACGAATGGCAAGACTGATTGACGCCGACGAGCTGCTTGCTGAATACGACCGGCAGCACGAAGGAGAGCCTGGGAAAGCCCGAAAACTGATAGAGGATGCACCCACCGTTGCCGCTGTTCCCGCGTCCAAAATCCTCGCCTTGCGCGACGCTCTCTACGAAGCCGATGCTGTCACAATGCGAGGACTGCGCAATCTCAATATGCTGATCGCCAAATACGAAGGAGGAAAAACCGATGCGCTTGATTGACGCAGAAAGCCCGCAGAACGGAATATACGTTTCCGATCTCGTAATCGAGGAAATGAAAAAAATTCCGACGGTCGATATTGACCGCCCCACCCGCAGCCAGTTTAAGCGCATGGCGGTGCAGCTTGGGTATGAGGCGGTGATCCATTGCCGCGAGTGCAAAGAACATAGACTTTTTAATGGGCGCGATATGTGCGCAAAAAACGCAACAATCCTTGACGGGCACGAAGTTGGGCTGAGAGCAACACGCGCGGATTTCTATTGCGCCGACGGAGAAAGGAGAACCGATGAGTAAAGCAGTAATGTTAAGCATCCAGCCCCGTTGGTGCGAGCTGATCGCCGCCGGGGAAAAGACGATGGAAGTGCGCAAGACACGCCCGAAGTTGGAAACGCCGTTTAAGGTGTATGTCTACTGCTGGAAGCCGCGATTTGAACACGAGGATTTCTTTGCGCTGGTGGGAAAACAAGGCTTTCATGGCGGCGGGAAAGTTATTGGCGAGTTTGTGTGCGACCGAATTGACTGGCTGGCGCGTGTTGGCTTTACCAAACGTGGCGGAGAACCGGAATATCGAATTGTAAATAACGGAGATTGGGAATCTCCAATCGGGCGGCTCCTCGAAGAGGCGTGCTTAACAGAGGAGGAGTTCGATGCGTATTTGGGCGGAAACTCAGGGTTCTGCTGGCATATCTCCGATCTGAAAATCTACGACAAGCCGAAAGAAATATCTGAGTTCAAGAAACACAGCAGAGAATGTTACTTTGACAATCTTGGCATGGCAACGCCGAAGTGTTCAGAATGTACGCAGTGTAATCTCACGAGACCGCCGCAGAGCTATTGTTTTGTGGAGGCTCTTCAAACATGACGCCAGAGGAACTGTATGAAGAAAATCAGTCGCTTGTTTGGTTTACCTTGAAAAAGTATTTCCCGAGTCTTAAAGTTGACGAAGATGTTCTACAAGTGTGCAGGATAGGGCTATGGCAGGCGTGTGCGGAATACTATCCGGAAAAAGGAGCTAAATTCTCAACATTTGCGGTCAAGGGCATTTTCATGGCGGTGTGCCGATATATTCGAGATTGCTGCAAGCCGCAGATCGCGGCACTGCCGTTAGATGATTTCGTTTCGCCGAATAGCCGATTACTTGTCGAGGAAACTATCGGGAAGGAGGACGAGCATCCCGCACTCGAAGACATGATGAAGCGGCTTACGCCTACACAAAGGCTTATGGTTACTATGCGCAGCGCCGAGCTGTCTGTTTATGATATTGGCGACGCACTTGGATGCACGCCGCAGTACGTTTCGCAGGAACTTGGGCGCGCCAGAAAGACAATCGAGAAATTTTTAAAATAGAGGGGGGCGATTTTCGCCCTCTTCTTTCTACGATCAACGCAAAAATTTTTAATGCGATTTTTAATGTAAGATTTGAAATATTTGAAAGATTTGAAATCGGCGGCTCTCGAAAAATGGCGCGGCGAGATAAAGAAAAAAGCTCAAAACCCCTTGAAAATAAAGGATTTTGAGCTTTTACTCGCTGGCAGCGGGAGAAGGATTCGAACCCTCACATACGGAGTCAGAGTACGATGACGAATCCGCTAAAAACTGTTGAAAATCAGTGCTTTTGCTGGTTGTCAATTATTTTTTTCATGTAGTTTTTATTGCTGAGTCCATTAAGTCGCGCGCGGACATGGCATCTTCGACAGTTGCGTCAGTATATACGTTTGCTGTCACAGAAATATCGCTGTGACCCATGATCGCCTTTGCTATATTGATTGGCACCCCGGCGCGCTGCAGATCTGTACCGTAGGTATGCCGCAGACAATACAGAACAAGATCGGGAGCAATTTTGTGACCATTCTTCGGGTTCCCGGCGTTGTCTGGATACAACGGTTTCCCGTCCTTATCAAGGTCCTTCGGGTCGTAGATATGGCCGTGCGCTGTCATTTCGGCGCCCATGGCAATGTCCATCTGCCGGGAGAAACTGCGCCAGTTGTTTGTCATCACCGTCTGCGTCATCATGGATTTACCGTCTTCCTGCGTAAAAACAAAGTCGTCCTGGTCTTTCCCGCTAATGTGGCGTTTCAAATCGGCATAAATGTCCGAAGGGATAGGAACATACCGGTCTCCGGCAGACGTTTTCGGCATCGCAATTACAGTGGTTCCGGACTCGACGGCTTCGCAAACGTGAATAAGCCGCGTTTCCATATCCAGATGGCGCACACGAAGTGCGGCGCACTCGCCGGGGCGCAGACCAGTGCGCATGAGAAAACGGATCCATAGGCTACAGCGGTGCGTCTTCGCCACCTGCATAAGAACGGCACGCTCTTCGGCGGTAAGCGAGCGGCGATTTTCGACAGTAGCAGACGCGGGAATGGTGAGCTTAATGGTCGGGTCAAAGGGGATTATGCGAGAAAAGGCAGCCTGCGAGAACATGGCGCGCAGGATCATCCGCACTTTTTTCGCGTGGGACTCAGACATTTCCGCCTGCTGATTCAGCACGCCTTGCAGCATCGTGTCGGTGACACTGCGCAGTTTTTTCCCTCTAAGCGCCGGGATAATATATCCGTTGATCTTCTCCTCATACATCGCATAGCTTTTTTGCGTCATGGTGCCTTTTTTCTTCGGCTGTCCGGGTTTGCGGACTTTGGGTTTAACGTAGGTGGTCAACCATGTATCGGCCCAATCCTCGATCGTGCAGTTTGCACCTTTCGTTAATTCCGCGCGCCGGACGGCTTCTTTCTTTGCGGCGAGTTTTTCCATCGCCTCGGCTTCCGTCTTTCCGCATACTATGTATTGCTTCCCGTCGGCAACAAACGATTTTCGGATATACTTGTATTCTTTTGAACCGCTCTTAGGCATGGTTGGTTCCTTTCAGGGGTCTTGATTGTTGCTTTCTTCCTTTTTCCAGTGTGCGCGGCTGCCGAGATTGGCTATGATGGCGACAATGCATATTACGGCGGCTATCACGATCAGCAGAACGCCTGCTGTGGACATCGGTGTCCACTCGCCGCGGAAGAAGCCAATATGATGGTTATTCATGTCCATTACGGTATTTCGGATAAGCAGTATCAGAGAAAGGATGGATATAACGGCAATATAAAGGTTTTTCTTTTCAACCGCTTTGCGGAGAAATACGTTGTTTCTTTCCAAATATTTGTTCTTGAGCTGCAACAACTCGATCTTGTGAGCAGCTTGGTCGGTTTCCGGGCCGGTCGGAGACTCTTTGGTAATGTCGAAAAAACTGTCGGCAGACATACCGAACAACTTACATAGGACGATAAAATAAACTGTGCTGGAGTTGCTGCTTTTCAATCCGAGGAATCGCTCGGCGGTGGATTTCGGAATACCCGTCTGATCGCCAATTTTCTGGTAGGATAAACTTCGCCTGTCTTTTTCGTCTGCCATAATCTTTTGGGCGACTTCCAACTGCTCCTGTGTCTGGCAAACGAGATTTTCTAATTCTTCCATGAATCATATACCTCGTAGCATTATTTCTGCGATTTGAACCCGTTTTTGGGAATTAACCGAACAGCTTCTTCACATTGGGGCGGAAAAGCTGTGTTTTGGGGTTGGACAAATCGCACGAGCATCTGCTACGCTTAATACGCAGCAGACAACAGGGCTTTTTACGTTGTCTCTGCTGGCGTCGCCGCCGGTGACGCGGCGGCGGGACCTTTTCAAAAAACTATTGCCACGGCAAAATTCGCCTGATAAGATACTAAGTACGGAATATCGGACTCCGGATACTGTATGATGATATTATCAAGACATAAAGGAGGCTTCCCCTTGGACTACGATCAGGTTATCCTGCGCCTTTTCCATCAGCTTGACGAAGATCAACAAGAGATCTTCATTTCCGCCCTTAAAAAGGCCGCTGCAAAAGATCCGAAATATCAGGCGCTGATGCGCTTCAACGAGAACCGTTCTTTGCCTCCTCTTGGCGCTGCATCTGCTGAAGCAGCGGGATCAGAGCCGCTTTCGTCTCATCCGTGATATTTCCCAGTATCTCCATAATAATACGATCATACTTACTGCCCTCGCCGGCTTCGGCGGGGGTTTTTTTATCGGTTTCCCCCTTCAGGTATTCCGGTGAAGTGCCAAGAATTTTCGCTACGACCTTGATCTGCTGCTCGCTGGGAGTTGATTTTCCGAGTTTCCAATCGTGGCAAATAACGGGAGCGCGGTTAAGTTTTTGAGCAATAAAGGCTTTGGTAATTCCTTTTTCCTCGCGCAAAGCCTCGAATCTGTTGAAATCGAACAATTCATTCATCTCCTTTCGGTCAATACGCTGAAATCTATTAAAACATAGATTTAATATTGACTATCTATTTTTTGTAAGATATAATCTGCTTGTACACAAAAGATAAAAACCCTTGAGAACAAAGAAGATTTTCTATTTGCATCGTATCTCACAGGGATTTTTTTGTCAAGGAAAATCTTAATTATGTATGGAGGATTCCATGATGGATCTGAGAGAACGCCGGGAAAAAATCGGCATCAGCATATCGAACGTCTCTCGCATTTGCGGTTTTCCGCCGTCTGCGTTGACAGCTTACGAAAAAGGGCTTTACGGCCCGCGCCCGGAGCGGGCTGCTGCTATGGCACTGCTGTACGGCTGCTCCGTGGAGGATCTGTATTACAGCGTTGAAGAGAGCCGACGAGCCGCCGTTAAGAAAGAAAACGATCTTCAATGCATTCTTCGGCTGCTTCCGAAAGCGAGCGACGATACGAAAAAGCAGGTCCGCTTGCTTCTGGAAAACGCCTGAGCCGCACGCTGGGAGGTGCTTTTATGCCGCGACTGAAACGCACCGTTTATGCCAACTCACCGCAGGAGGTGGTTTTGGCGAACGATCTTGCGAAACGTTACAAAACGAGATACCTGTCGATCCCACAGATCCAGGCGGAGCTCGGCGTCAGCTATGGCACTGCCAAAAAGTGGCTTGCCGACGTGACCTTTTATCAGATATGCGGCGGCCGGAAGTTCAGCGTCGAAGACGTGGCTAAGCATCTGGCGGAAGCCCAGCGGATAGGCGGATAAGATGAACACTTACGAGTTGGCGGATCTGACGGCAAAAGCGACGGCTCTCGCTATTCTGAAAGCAACGTATGTTCATGTCCCAGTGCTTCGCAGACATGCCCCGAACGGTGGCTTCACCATCCAATATGCAGACGAAGACAAGCCGGATTATATCGACTTCTGCCTTCACCACTGCCCCTATGCGAGCACCGAATGCTGCAACTGCCTCGCTACCGCCGGAAAAGCGAAGCCGGGACGGCCGAGAAAGACGGAATACATATGACTCTAAAAGACTGCTCTTTTTGCCGCTGCCGGGCATGCAATAACCACCGGCAGCAGAAATGCACGGCCTGTGCATCCGATCCATGCTCCGCCTGCTATCGCGGTTCGATGAAAGACAGCGATAAAGTACGAAACTGCCAATCATTCATTCGTTCGTGGGTGGACAAGAAATACTTCAACCAAGATCGCCTCTGAGTTACGGCAGGGCTTTTTACCTTTCACCTGCCGGCTCTTTTGTATACCTCCTGAACTGCTGAGGTTAAAACCGCTATACAGCCAGCCGCATGGTTTCACGTCCTTTTGGTGCGGGTCCTTCTCCCTTTTTGCTATAAGCTGCAGCCCGTAAGAAGCAGCTCGCTTCGGCGCTCCGGTCTGGAATGGCGGCAGGGCACTTATATCCTCCGATAGTTTAACAGTAAAACGCCGTTCGAGCGGGCGGGATGTTCTTTGTCGCGTTACGCAAAAGGCGAGACGGAACGGAAGATGCGGGTGCAACTCCCGTAAGGAGGAGACTGTAACAGAATAATCGGAGGAAGCATGCTTCAGTATTTGCATTTTGAAGATCGTGAGACCTGGCTTGCCGGCCGCGTTGGGCTTGGCGCTTCGGACGCCGCCGCTGTGTGCGGTCTGAGCAAGTGGCAGACACCGCTCGGTCTTTGGGAGATAAAAACCGGCCGAAAAAAAGCTAAAGATTTATCCGGCAACGCAGCAGTTTCCTTTGGCGTCCGCGCAGAGCCCCATTTGCGCGGGCTTTTTTTAGCGGAACACCCGGAATACCGGCTTGAATATCACCCGTTCGACATTCTGTATCAGGAGGAGCGCCCGTGGCTTACGGCCACGCTGGACGGCGAGCTGATTACCGAAACCGGCGAACACGGCGTTTTGGAAATCAAAACTGCGCAGTGCAGTTCCAAAGAGGATTGGGCGGAATGGCGCGACAGGATCCCGACGCATTATTACACGCAGATTTGCCACCAGTTCCTTGCAACGGGATATTCTTTCGCGTTCCTTTTCGCGCTTTTGACAGGGCTGGATGGCTCTTCCTCGCTGCGCACCTATTATTTCACGGCAGAAAGCTGCGCCGACGATATGGCGTGGCTTCTGGATAAAGAAGAAGCATTCTGGAAACGGGTACAGGCGGGGACGATGCCTCCGGCTGTGCTGAAAATATGATTGGGGGTATTTGCCATTAACATCGCAGGCCAGTTCAAAAAGAAGAACGGTTTCGGAGGCAAGGAGTATTACTACCGCACGGACCTGCCCGTGCGCGTCGGCTCCGTGGTTGCAATTCCGACACCGCGCGGAAATTCGCCGCTTCTCGTAACGAGAACGGACGTTCCCGCAGTGGAGATCGATCCGGAATATCTCCATTGTCTCACAGAGGTCACGGAGCTTTATCCGATGGCAGAAGCGGACATGGACACGCTGTTTTGACGGAGGCGCGCTATGGCTGACATGATCGAATACGGCGTCACAAACGACGCGCTGACTGTTGCGAGCGAGCTGCATATCTGCACCAACTTCGCAGAGGTCAAAGAGTGGCTTACGCAGGAGCTTGCGCCCTACGAGAGCATGATCGTCACTGAGGAAAGCATCGCCTCAGCCAAAACGCTCCGGGCAAACATCCGCAAAGTTGCGGACAGCATAAACCAGCAGAAGATCAGCGTGAAGAAGGCGTGGCTTGCGCCATTCACGACCTTTGAGGGCGAGAGCAAAGAGCTCTACGACCTTTGCCAGAAGAGCGTCACAAATCTGGATGTTCAGATAAAGAACATGGAAAACGCCAAGCGCGAGGAAAAACTCGCCCGGCTAAAAACCGTGTTCGACGAGAACGCCGTCGGCATCACGGATTATGTGACTTGGGATAGCATCGTATCCCCCAAATGGGGCAATGCGTCCGCAAGCGAAAAGGCGGCAGCCGAAGAGATCGTCACCATTCTCCGGCAGGTGCGCGAGGATCTGGATACGATTCGGTCTCTGAACAGCGAATGGGAAGAGGCGCTTCTTGACGAATATGCCGCTACGCATAACGTCCGTGATGCCATCCAGAAGGAAAACGCGCTGAAAGCCCGCAAAGCCGCCGAAGAGGCACGCAAGGCGGTGGCAGTGCAGGAACACTTCGACGAGCCAAAAGTCGCTCAGGATGAGCCAGACGCGCCTGTGGAGCCGCCTGCCGCTTTCGCGCCGCCCCCCGTCGTTCCCGTCGGATACGAGGAGCCGCCGAAGCCGAAGCTCTATCATTTGGAGTTCGCCGTCGATGTGACGATGGAACAGGCGCACGCGCTCAAGGCGTTTTTCACACAGAACCATATCGAATACCGAAAAATTTAAGGAGGATATTCCATGAAAACCGCAACTCCCGCAAATCGCCCTGCGCCTACCCGGCAGGGGCTTGCACCGCAGACTGCCGCAGCCGCGCCTCTTGTGACGTACAAGGACATCAACGGCAACGAGCTTCAGCTCTCCACCGACATCATAAAGCAGTATCTGTGCCCCAGCGGCAGCCTGACGGACGCAGAAGCGTACATGTTCCTGTCCCTCTGCCGCTACCAGGGGCTTAATCCTTTTCTGCGCGAGGTGTACGCATGTAAATACGGCAACGGGCCGGCCACCATGATCGTCGGCAAGGAGACGTTTACCAAGCGAGCGCAGAAGAACCCGAAATACAAAGGCTCTAAGGCCGGCGTTGTTGTTCTGACAAAGGACGGCAAACTCGAAAACCGTGTCGGCGAGATCGTCCTTCCCGACGAAGAGCTTGTCGGCGGCTGGGCGGATGTGTATGTGGATGGTTATGTTTCGCCTATCACAGCCACGGTCAACTTTACGGAGCGCTGCCAGTATAAAGACGGCAAGCCGGCGAGCAAGTGGGCGACGAGCCCCGGCCTTATGATCCGCAAGTGCGCCCTGGTTGCGGCTCTGCGCGAGGCGTTTCCTGCCGAGCTGGGCGGCATGTACTCTGCGGAAGAGCAGGGCTACGAGGAAGTGGCAGCTACCACAACGCCGATCGACGCTTCCAAGGTTCTTGACGTTGACCCTGACACCGGGGAGATCACCGGCGGCGCTCAGGACGACGTAGAAGCGAGCTTTTTCGCGCAGGAGGGATAATCTATGACACCCATCGTAAAAGGCACTACAGCGGTCTTCTGGGGCCGCGTGTCGGGCAAGGACGCAACTTTCAAAGAGCTGGGCAACAATCGCCGTGTTGCCAACTTCTCTCTGCAGTACGACTCGCTGCCGGGCGAAGATGGCGGACGCCGAAAGGGCGTTTACATCAACTGCTCGGCATGGGGTGAAGTCGCCGATTTTGCGCAGAATCTGGAGCGCGGAGACACGGTTCTCTGCGCGGGTTATCTCGTCAAAGACGAGTACCGCAGCCACAAAGAGAACACCGATATCTACCAGCTCACCTGCGATTTCATTTCCGTAATGCACTGACGCGCATGGGAGGAAGAGAGCGCCCTTTTTCAGGGCGCTTCTTCGCCAAAAAGTTTTAACAGCGGTTGCAAAACGCGCCGCTGCTTGCCATATAGGGTATAAAGCAGCTGCTCCACCCCACAGACAGAAAGGTGTGTTTTGATTGCAAGATGTAATCAACGGGTTTAGCCACGAAAAAATTCTCGCGGTTCACGCAATGGTTCCCAAAGGCGATACTTTCGAGGAAATCTTTTTGGACGGCATCGATTTATATTTTGTCCAATGGATTATCAAGTATCGAAGACTCCTGACGACAAAGGACATCGGCGGAAAGAACTATTTTTTGGTGGACTATGCGAGATTGGAGGACGATTTGAAGTTCCTCCGGCTAAAGCGGCGGGCATTGAATTACAGGTTCGCAAAACTTTGCGAGCTTGGTCTGCTTGACAGAGCCGAAAGAAGTGCCGGAATGGCCGCGGCGTTTATAGAGACTGACGCATTTTTTGCATTATATAGTTCGCCTTCTGCTGATCCTCCTGTAAAAACGGATGATTACATTTTGGAATCACACATCCACCAGGCGTCCATGGGCGAAATCAGCGAACCGGAAGCTCGCAAGAAATTGCGAGGGTCTGCAAGAAATTGCGAGGGTCTGCAAGAAATTGCGAGGTTTAGCGATGAACCGCGCAAAAAGATGCGATGTCGTACCGATGGTGGTGCTTCGCATAATATCTGCACCAACTCAGTTAGAACCCTTGAACCAAGCAATAACAACCAACCAGGTAAGTCTCAAGAGATAACTTCCGTCCTAAGACCTACCGATAACAACCAACTCAGTATTTCTCAAGAACTTAGTGATACATACCCCGTAGAAAAAGACCCAAAAGAAAATATCCCCTACGGGGATATAAAAGAAAAGGGGAAAAAGAGAGCCCCCAAGGGCACGGAAATGTTCCCTATTTTGCTCCCTATTCTCGACGAAGCCACCCTCGCATCGCCTTTGAAAGAGGCTCTGCGCGGCTGGCTCGAATACAAGGCGGAACGGAAAGAGAAATACGTACCCACCGGCTTCAAGTCTTTGCTGACACAGGCAAAGAAAAACGCCGAGAAGTACGGCGACGATGCGGTCATAGACCTTATCGACGAATGCAAGGCAAACAACTACCAGGGCATCATCTGGGATAAGCTCGCCAAACTTCCCACCAAAGCGCAGCAGCCGAAGCTGGAAGCCGAACACGCATCCGTTAAACGCCCTGACCCGGAGATCGCGTGGAGGAAGTCCAAGTTTGCTCCGCAGGACTACAGCGCCGGTTTGCGCGGCCTGTCTACCAGCGAGCTTCGGGAGCACCCGAAAAACAGCGGAAAGTACGTCCCTTACTGGATGATTCCGGGATACATGCAGGAATACCCTGCCGGGAGCGGCAAATACGTTCCCTACTACGAATTGCCCGGGTACGACCCCGAGCACGATGAAAATCACTGGTGGTGAACGACATGACAATGAACGATGCGGTTCTCGCTGAGGAATCTCTGTTCGGCTGTATCCTGGTCAGCCCTGCCGAGACGGTCGGGACGGCGAGGGATATCCTGCAAGCTGGGGACATAGCGCAGGAGCATATCCGGGCGGCGTATTCTGCCGCCTGCGCCCTTCTCGACGAAAAGGCCGCCGTAGACGCTGTGACGATCCAGGAGCGAGCCAGAGCGGACGGCACGGAGATCTCGTCGGAGACGATGCGAGCGGCGATGCGGCTGTACGTCACAACGGCGAACGTTGCCAAGCTTGCGGAGATCATCCACGCAAGAGCGATGGAGCGCGCGTCCGAAGTAATCGGCGGCAAGATGATGAGCGGAACACTTGCGCCGACGGATGCCATTGCCGAGCTGCAGCAGCTGGTTGCCGGGCAGCGGCGGACGCTTCCGACACCGGCGGAGGACGCGACCGGCTTCCTGCAGTTAATCTCCGACGTAGCGGAAGGAAAGAAGTCTCTCTTTTCACCCACCGGTCTCGCCAGGCTCGATGCGATCCTCGGCGGCGGCTTGGTTGAATCCGGCGTTATCACGCTGGCGGCGCGTCCCGGTGTAGGCAAGACGGTCGTAGGGTTTGCCATTGCGGATACCGTTGCCGCTACCGGCAAAAAAGTCGTCTACGAAAGTCTCGAAATGAGCCGAAACCAGCTTTGGGCTCGCCGTGTTGCACGAATGACAGGACTGAACTACGGAGACATCATGCGCGGGATCTCCACGACGCAAAAGCAGTACTGGACGGATATCACGCGGGCCATGACTGTTCTGCAGCAAAGAAATCTCGTCATTAACGACCGCCCGGCGTCGATGGATGACATCGAAGCTCACGTCCGCTCCATGGGGGACGTGGGGCTTCTCGTCATAGACCACATGGGGCTTATCCGCCCAAGCATATCCGGGTCTCTGTACGAGCAAACGACGGAAACGTCACACCGGCTGAAACGGCTGGCGCAATCCCTGCAGATCCCTATCCTGTCGCTTTGCCAGCTCAACCGACAAAATGAGAATCGGCAGGACAAAAAACCGAACCTTTCCGATTTGCGCAACTCCGGCGCCATCGAAGAGGACAGCGATGCCGTGATATTTCTGCACCGGCCGGCGCTTTACTGGGAACCCGACAGAAGACCGCAGCCTTGGGAGAGTCAGGAAATGGAGTTTATCGTGGCCAAAAACCGCCACGGCATGGTGGGGTCTATTTCCATGGACTTTGTGGGGTGGAACGCACGGATTCTGGACAGATCAGACGGCGGCGGATTTTCGGAGGCGCATGAACCTACGCCGTTTGAGCAGGTAGCAGAATGAGCAGCCTTTCCTTCGAGACTCCGGAAGATATGCCACGCGGCATGAAGGCGCTGTACGAAGCGAAAATGGCGAAGGAACGGGCAAAGCAGACGGCGGCTGCTTCTCCCGAACCAAAGCCAAAAATCAAAGGCGGGAAATACCACGCCGAGAAGTGCGCGATCGGCGAGATGAAGTTTGACAGCAAGAAAGAAGCACGCCGTTGGGCGGAACTCTACGCCATGGAGCAGCGCGGCGAAATCTCTGATCTGCGGACGCAGGTGAAGTTTGTCCTTGTTCCAACCCAACGCGAGCCGGATGTGATCGGGCCGAAAGGCGGAATTACGCCCGGTAAGGTGCTCGAAAAAGAAGCGGCTTACATAGCGGACTTCGTTTACACGGAAAACGGCGTGGAGATCGTCGAGGATTCTAAGGGCTTTCGCACCGATGTGTACCGGCTGAAACGCAAACTCATGCGGTATTTTTACGGGATTGCCATCCGTGAGACATAAACCGCCCGAAAAAAAGAAAAAATTTATAAATCGCGGCAGCTTTTTGTTTATAAAACAGGGGCTGCCGCATATTACTTTCATGAGCGAAAAACGAAAGGGGAGAAGCGTGTGCAAACGGCGAACACGGCGAGGTGCGCGATATGCGGAGAAGAGTTTGCTCCGACGCAGACAATGCCGGAAAGAGTGCGACCGGATACGCCGCTCCCGTTCTGTGAGCGATGCCAACAGAAAATCTACTCGTATCTTGTCGCCCTGCCTGGCGTCGGGTACAAGATGGCCGTTTTTCTCGCCTGTTTGTTTTTCAACGTTCCCTACTTGCCGGAGGTAGCGGCGGATGCAGGGAAATTTGCCAAGGGAAGATGCGGGACGTGGAGAGGGTATTTGCTGGCGCTTCGCGCATGGCAGCGCGCCGGGCACACGGAAGCCGCAGCTGCGGACGGCATAACGGACATTCGGAAAGCCTTTGACGGCGAAAAGATGACGCTTCAGGTTTCCGATGACATGCTTTCTGCCGAAGATTACCGCTCCCTGGAACGCCAGCGGAAAGACCGCTGGGGGGACGGACCGACCGAAGAGCCCTATACACAAGCCGATTACGAGGCTATGGACAAAAACTATGATGCGCTGACGGCAGACCGAGCCTATGTATCGGAGCAGGCGGAGGCGGCTATCGTCCGCATTTGCAAGTGGACGCTGGTGCAGGAACGCTGCTTTGACAAGCAGGACTACGACAGCGCCAAAAAGATCGGCGATCTCATCAAGGCGGAAAAAGAGGGCGAACAGCTTCGGAAAAAAGACGAGCTTCCGCAGGACCGCGTGAGACTGGACGACATTGTGCAGGCTGTCGAGAGAGCCGGGCTTCACATCATGGATTACGACGAGCTTTGCAAAGAGCTTGCCACAAAGACATTTCACGCGCCGTATCCCTATTGGCGCGATGCCGCCGACCAGATGCTTCTTGCCATCCGAAACTGCACCGCATGGAATGAGGGGCAGGAAGAGGTTGACCGTCTGCCGGATGCCTATGCTATCGAGGATCCGCTGGGCGAGTTCGCCGCGGAAAACGACGAAAAGGGGCAGCAAATATACCGAGAACTCGGCATCGTGCCTCTGGATATGCCGCAAAAGGATAACGACTGATGTCCAGACAGGATTACACACAAAGCCGACGCGCCGGAGGATTTGTTCGGAAGCCTACGCGCGCTGGCGTTGATTACTCACAGTTCGCAACCAAAGAGTGGGCGCTTCTGATTTCGTTTTTTCGCTGGTATCCCGACATCATGGAGGATATTTGCGTTTCCGACAGACCGGATTACACAAATTCGCTTATGGGGCGAGTTACCAAGCGCTATATGGCGCGATATACCGAGACTTTCACATATGCGAGCCGAGGCTACGGCAAAACCTCCTGCATTATCTCTGACAAATGCAACAAGGGCATTCTGTGGCCGGGAGAGATCACCGGATACTACGCTCCGGTAAGCGTACAGGCGGCGCCGCTGGCGTCCAAGGCGTTTGCCAGCTATGAACGGAATTACCCGCTTCTGGCGGCGCACTGGATACGGAGCAACGACGCGAAGACCACATTCCGCCTTACAACGCCCGCCGGCTCCAAGTTCATTATGGACATCCCGCGAGGCATTGATACCTCCGGCGTTGTCGCCGAAGAGGCCGGACAGGAAGACAAGAACCCGTTCAACTTCACCGACTTCAACCAGATTGTACTTGGCACGAACCGACTGCAGTACATGGTGAACGGCACTCCGGACCCGACGCACATAGATAACCAGATCCACTACATAACCTCTGCAAGCCGCAAAGAGAACGAAGCCTTTATGGCGTGCGAGGATATGCGCCGAAGCATGATGGGCGGGAAAAGCGCTTACGCGCTGTTCATTCCGTGGCAAGTCCCCGTGCTCTGCCGAATGAAGTCGTTCAACTACTACAACATGCTGCGGAAGAAGCTCAGCTCCGAGCAGTTCATGCGAGAGTGCGAAACGCACTGCACGGGCGCTTCGGAGAACCCCATTATCAAAGACAGCGTTCTTGCGGCGTCCCGGAAGGTCAAGGTCATGGAGGACAAGCACTCGGGCGAACCGGATGCAATGTATATCATCGGCTACGACGTTTCTTCCCGCGACGCCTCCGGCAACGCGCTGACGGCTATGTCGGTCATCAAATGCACCAGGAATTTCGACACGGGCAAATGGGACCACTACCGAAAGCAGCTTGTTTACGTTATGGACATGGCGCCGCCGAAAACGGCGAAAGCCCACGCAGCCATCATCAAGCGCTTCTGGGCAGATTACAGCATGGACGGCGGACTTGCGACCTACGTTGTTATCGACGCACGGCAGTATGGCCAGAGCGTCGTAGAAGCCCTCCACGAGGATCTGGGCGACGGTCTGCCGCCGCTTTGCACCACAACGCATGAGGAACCGTACAACGCGCTGGAGCGCGAAGGAGCGGTTCCGTGTATCTACCCGATACAGGCTACCGGAAACTCCGGACGAGACCCGAACAGCGAAATGCTGGATTACATAGAGCGCGAGTTTGAAAACGGGAACTTCCAACTGCTTACCGCCAATCTCGACGAGGGCATGACGGCCTACAAGCTGAAGCACGGGATAAAAGACGATCTGGAAAACGCCAAGATCCAGTTCCCGTATCTCAAGACCCGCGAGCTTTGCCGGCAAGTGGCAAACCTTCGGAAAAAATATGTTTCCACAGGCTACATCGAAGCCCCCATTGTGGAACGAATCCCCAAAGATATGTGGTCCGCAACACTGTACGCGGCGCGGTTTGCGCAGCGCATGGAAAAAGAAGAGCTCTATTTTCTGAACCGCCGGAAAAACGACTATGCAGACGCTTACGACGCGATGCAGGCCGACCGGCTCTCCACCACGATACAGGTTAAGCCGCGAGCCATACACCGGCTCGGAAGGATGTGCATGCGCCCATGACGATTGAGCATTACGCCCTCTACTGTATGCTCCCGACCAATGAGAATATTGACCGGCTCGCGCAGTACGATATGGCGTTTGCTAATCGGGACCACTGCCTTGTGATCGCGGAGGAGGCGCCGGAGGGCGCTATGGAAGTGGGAGAAGACGACCTGCGTCTGCTTGGCACGGATGATTGGGAGTGGATCTTTGAAATGTCCAACCGAATCCGGCAGGAGCAGGAAAAGAAATATCACGCGCAGCTCATTGAGCAGCAGAAGGCGTTCTTTTCACGCTTTGAGGAGCTGCTGAAAGAGCAGGCGAAGGAGATAGCCAATGCCGCAAGAGACGAATAACAAAACTGCACGGGAAATGCCGCAGGACTATTTCGCGCGATATATGGCGTCTCTCGGGCAGGAATACCAGGCTCTGCCGATGGACAGCGTGTATCAGGCATTTATGGGCGCGGGCGGCATGGGGTATATGCTCAACTGGCCATATATCCAGAACAAGCGCGTCAAAAGCGTCAATTCGCTGCCCGCCAATTTCAGCAAAGACGACATCGAGCAGATGGTGGCGGCTCCGGAGGGAAACGAACAGGCGCTCCGCCAGGTGTCCGCCGCGCTTGCGTCCAGCACCAAGACCTATGACCTGATTCTCCAGACATATCAGGACGTATTGACCTACGACTGGTATGTATATCCGGGATATACACCGGAAAAGCCGGACAAGGCGACGCAGCTGCGCGAGTATGCCATGGCGATAAAGCTCGCGGAAACCATGAATATCAAGGCGAAAGCCCATGAGATCGTTGGCCTGTGCGCGCAGTACGGCAAGGTGTTTTACACGCCGCGCATTTCCATGGACAAGAGCCACGGGAAGGTGAATTACGCCTTTCTCCAGCAGCTCCCGGAAGATTACATCAAAATCGTCGGTTGGAACAACGGACCGGGAAAGTACACGATCGCATTCAACCTGATGTACTTCGTGCAGCCGGGAAACGACTGGCGGCAGTTCGGCGATCTGTTCCGGCCTTATATGCAGTCGTTCTACTCCGTGGTGCAGCCGGAAGGCAAATATGTGTACTCTTCGCAGGAACACCGGCCTCAGAATTACCGAATCGACACAGACAAATTTGAGACCGCGAAAATGAACGAACTGCCCGGCGCGCCGGAATGGCAGTATGCCGGGAATAAGTGGTTCTACTGGGTCATTCTCCCCGCCGATAAGGTCTTCTCGTTTGAGATCGTAGACCGAAACGCGCTCATGGCACCGCCGACGACCGGCATGATGGTGTCCTTGACGCAGATACCGAACTACGAAGCGGCGCAGATGGAAGTCATCCTGAACCCGCTGACGAGCGTTCTGACCGGCAGTTTGGAGACTTACGACCCGAAAGGATCTTCCAACGCCGACCCGGTTCGCGTATCGGAAAAGACGAGACGGCTCTTCGAGGCGTATTGGTACCAGATGCTTCAGGCGACCAATACGTCCGGCATCGGATTGTATCTCGCGCCGGCGGATGATTTGAAGCTGCAGACACTTTCGGACACGGTTTCCAACACGAATATCACGTCCACGGCGCTCAACGACCAGATTCTGAAAGCCGGTCTTACGGCGCTTATTCCTACGACGAACGACCCGAAGGTCGGCGTGGCACAGCTCTCCGCGCAGATCCAGGCGCGGTATCCGATGCTCATCTACTGGGCGATCGAGCGGATGATGAACTGGGTCTTTGAGCAGCAGCGGTTCAAATGCCCGTTCAAGTTCCGCATGTTCGGCGACATCTTCTCGCGGAAAGAAGAGATCGAGAGCGCCCGACAGGGGGCGACGCTCGGCATTCTTCCGGAAACGCTGAAATATGACGCGCTGATGGGGCATTCGCTGCTGGATGACATGGCGATCTCCGATTTCGTTTCGGAGAGCGGGATCCTTGATAAGCGCAAACCGCTTGTCACGTCCTACAGCGCCAAGCAGGACACGTCAGGGCTGCCGCCGCAGGCAAAAAAAGACCTGAACCCGGGCGGGCGACCGGCGGAAGACGGATCCATCAACGGGGAAGTCACGGAGAAAGTGAAAATCGACGCACGGCTCCTTGATGAGCTGAGGCGCGCTTTGGAGTGAGGTGAGCGAGATGCGAGAGTTCAGAGGGGCATACCGGAACGAACGGTATGCGGGGCTCTATGAGCCGATGCGCCGCGCTATGGCGGCAATGGGCAAGGCGATGTGGTGGTTTGCCGCGCTCAAAGAGCAGACGTGGTATCAGGGCTACGCCGGCGTTACGGCGGCCATCCACGCGCTGGAGCACAAACAGCCGGAGTACATCGACGAGCTGAAGGACATTATGGCAAAGCTGGGACTGCCGCTGAGCTACCCGCCCATTCCGGAGCTCGATATGGAGTATCCGGGGCTCTCCGGTACGTTCGACATGTGCATCGGTCTTCTCGATGAAGTAAATGATGCGCTGTCCGGCATCGTGGAAGTCTGCGATACGGCCAATTATGAGCCGCTGGCACGCTATGCCGAAAACGTACAGATGGAAAACTTTCAGGATCGGCAGTGGCTCGTAGAAGCAAACACCATGGCAGAAAACGGCGATGGCAGCACGACCTCTTACGACAGCTGGTTCGTGAACATCCTGAAAGCGCCGCAGAAGCAGTAAGCGGGAGGGAAAACCGCATGGCAAAAAATCGATACAAACCGAACGGCGACGACGGGAAGAACCTGAGCTTTTCCGGCAAGCTGAAAATCCTTGAGGCAGTAAACCGGAAACTGTTCCGCGTGGAAGTTTGGGCGCTGAACAACGAGGTCAACCGGAACGGTTGGAAATATATCAATCTTGATTCGCATCTGAGCGAATTTGAGGATATCCCGCTCCTGACGGCATATCTGCAGGACGGGACGATCGGAGACGGGCATAATTACGACACAAAAGTAGACCCCGCCACCGGAAAAGAATACGTTTCGTTCACCGCGCCGGACGCGGAACGGATCGTTGGATGGGTGCCGAAGAACGCGCCACGCCGCATTGAGCGGGACGGCGGCACCGACTGGGTAGTTGTTACGGGTTATCTGTGGGCATGGTACAGCAAGGAGCTTGTTGACAAGATCGCCGGACAGGGCGGCGGCCTTGACGTGTCTGTGGAGACCCTTGTGACGAAGGAACACCGCGAAAACGGTGTGGATGTCGAGGAAGAATATCTGATTCTCGGTATCACCATTCTCGGCAATGGAGTACGCCCCGCCGTGCCGGGCGCGAACATCCAAGCGCTTGCCGCAATGAGAGCGAGCAGCGAAAGACGGGAAATTCTGAAAGCTGCGTCGCTGGATGACGCCCCGCACGGAACCAATAAACCTGAGAAACAAGGAGTGAGAGTAAATATGCTTTCCAAAAAGCGTCTGGATGATCTGACGGCGAAGTTCAACGGCTTCACCTGCATCGGCGCTTCTGAGGATACCAAGGTGCTCGCACTGCTCAATGAGAGCGGCGACCCGCACCTTTATGTTTCCGAGGACAGCGACATGGGCAGTGTGATCCCCGAACGGATCCGTCAGGCGTCTGCCACCGTTACTTTCTCTGCCGGCGACGACAATGTGCAGACGGATTTTGAGTCTGCTCTGACCGTTGCCATGAGTCGCTGCAATGCGGCGGAGAAAGAGCTGAAAGAAACGAAAGAGCGGCTGGAAGCCGTGGAGAAGTCTCTTTCCACCGCCGTTAACCGCGAGAAGTCCCGCCGTCTGGAAGCGGCTAAGAGCGCTTGCAGCGACGAGCTTGCCCGCATCAACCAGAACCGTCCCGAGGACCGCCGCTTCAGCGATGAACTCTGCAAGGATCTCATGGAGAAGATCAACAACAACGAGTTCACCGAGACCGAAGATGCCGACGGGAACTGGACGGGTGACAAGGCGATCCGCGCCGCCGTCAAGGGCCTCTGCATGGACGAGCAGATGCGCATGGACGCGGAAGACCGCAAGGCTGACAAGACCTACTTCCAGTGGGGCATGAAGCCGAACAGCAAGACCGAGGAACCGCACACTATCGGCGAGAAGATGCGGGCCGGTATCTGACACGAGAAAAGGAGTGAATGAAAATGAGTTTCACGGCTAAAACCGCTTTTCAGCCCCGTATGTGGAACAACCGCCACAACGATCTTCAGAACGTTGCCGGTGAGTTCGGCGCCATGGTCAGCGAGACCTGGACGCCTGCCGACTGCAGCGCCGGTATGTTCTGCGTGAAGGGCGACCACCTGCCTCATGGCGGCTACAAAATGACCGTCGCCGCCAACGGCACTGGCGACATCTATATCTGCAATCCCGGCGACGTGCAGCGCGGCGTGATCGGCACGCAGCTTTATGCTGAGGGCATCAACACCCTCGGGCTTGGCGCTCCGGCCGGCCGCCTGGCGACCTACACCAAGGCTATCCCCGGCGAGACCTATGCCTTCGGCGACGGCAACTTCTCGACGGTGATGTCCGATACCAATAAGTACGCGACCATTACCAACGGCCTGCTGGTCGGCACCAACGCCGCCCCCGCGGCCGGCAGCGGCATCTATTTCGAGCTGGACGCGGCTCTCGGCATTGACAAGTTCACCGAGGGCAACACGGTTCCTTTCAACCGTTACAACGTCCTTTGCCGCAACATTTGAGAGAGGGGGATAACGAGAAATGGAGTCTCTGAAACTTAATTCCGGTCTCGCCCTGCTGAACAGCAGCAAGGTGAGTTCTGACGCAAGAGAACAGCTTGTCATGGAAGGACAGGCGCTGGTTCTTGAATCCGTTGGTATGGCGAAGAACAAGGCCCTGTCCAAGGCGCAGCGCCCGACCGTCGATTTCGGCAGCTCTTTCAAGAGCGCGTCGGATTACGAGAAGTACGCCCGCAAGTGGACGGACGATGTTCTCCACTTCTGCGCCAAGAAGGTCAACGACTTCAACGGCACGCGCACCAGCCGTGACGAGAAGGCGACCTTTACCGATCCGCGCCTTGCGGCCAACCCCATGTATCTGCAGCTCATGAGCTCCGTCATGAACGACGTGCTGTATACCACCACGCCCTACGTTGTCAACGAGCTCGTCGGCGATATGGTGAGCACCGTCACCACGCCCAAGGGCCAGACCTACACGGCGGGGATCACCTCCAACGCGGTGTTCCAGTGGCATGACACCACCTGGACCTCCCTGCGCTCCGTGCCGGAAGACCAGCTCTACCACAAGACCATCGCGCTGAACCCGACGCCGCGCGCTTGCCGCGGCCGCATCAACTACTACCAGATGGTCGGCAACGGCCTGAATATGGTGGACACGCTGGCGGCTCTCGCCGGCGGCTACGGCGCCATGATTATGCGCATCTTCACCGATGCCTTTACCAAGGCCGCCGCCGACACCACCTATGTTCCCGCGGCTCTGACCGCGACCGGCTACACCGATCAGAACTGGGCGAAGATCGTGCAGAACGTGGCGAAGGCCAACCGTGTCCGCCGCACCGACATCATCGGCTACGGCAACTTCCTTGCTCTGCGCAAGGTGCTGCCCGACAACGCCGGTCTTGCCAGCGCGATCATGATGCAGCTCGGCAACGAGTACTTCCGCAACGGCTACATCACGAGCCATGACGGCACGATGCTCTACGAGATCACCCCGACCTCCACGCCGGATACCATCAACACCACGATGGACGACGTATTCCCCAGCGACATGATCGTTCTTGCGGCCCGCGCTACGGAGCGCTACGCCCCGATGATCTGCTGCTTCGAGGAAGGCGGTCAGGGCATGCTCAATCTGACCCCGGGCGACGACGTGATCGCCACCGGCAACATCGAGGTCGAGCAGTTCGCTTCCCTCGATATCGCGCCGGCCTTTGCCTCCCGCATCGGCATCATCAGCTCTGTTGTCTGATTTCGGCAGCGAGGGGCGGAAGCCCGCCCCTCGCGTTCTTTAAAACGTCCAGAAGGAGGAATTTATGATGGGACGTACCCCTTTGACAGAGGCAGAAAAGAAAGCACGCGCTGAAGCGCGCAAAGCGGCTGAAACGGCCATTCCGGACGCCATCGCAGCATCCGAAGAGGAAATGCGCAAAGAGGCGGCTGCCGCGCAGCCTATCGTTCAGTTCGTTACGCCGCAGGCACAGATGGTGAAGATCCTGTATGTGGACACCTGCATCCCCGGCAACCAGATCCCCATTTTCAAAGGCAGATTTATCAACGGTTCCGGTCGTGTGTTCAGCGTGACGCTTGAAGAGTTCGAGGGCGAGTTTATGACGCCGTTCCACATGGATCTGCTGGAAAAGCGCAAGTTCATTGTTCTGGACGGTCTGACCGACGAGCAGAGAGCGCAGTACCACTGCGATTACGCCGAAGGCGAGGTCGTGCGCAACGAGGGCATGTTTGACTGGTTCTTCAGCCTGAGTGAGGCTGAGGCGGTCAACAAATTCCGTCAGCTTTGCCCGCAGCACCGCGAGCTTGTTGCCCGCCGCTTCCTTTCCGCATTCGAGAGCGGGGATAACCGTGTGGACAGAAGCCGCGTGGAAAAGCTGAACGAAGCCGCCAAAGAGCTTGACGGCAAGAAGCTCTTTGCTCCCATCATTCAGGAGCTCAACAGCCGGGCCGTGTGATCCTCGGAGACGGCGCGCCGCTCTCCGCACAAGTTGGAGGAATTGCTATGACGACAGACGCTCTCATTGTGGGAGTTCTCGGCGGCGCGGCCGGCGCTGCTTTCATAAACGGGCTCTTCCGTCTGGCAGAACAGCGAAGAAACCGAAAAGCACAGAAAGAAGATCGGGAAGAGGAAAAGCACGACTTAAATGCCGCGCAGAGCGAGGATATACGCAAGCTGCAGAAGGATATGGACGCGCAGAAAGCCTCTCAGGCGAACATGATGGCGGCTCTCCGGGAAGTTCTCGGAGCCAAGATCAAGGAGCTGTGTCTCCTCTACGTCGAAGAGGGCAGCATTCTGAGCAGCGACTACGAAGATCTCAAGCGGATGCACAAGGTGTATCACGACGCGCTGAACGGCAACGGCTTTTTCGACGACCTTATGTATAAGGTCCGAAAACTTCCTTTGAAAATTCCACATTCAACGACAAAGGAGTGATTTTGACATGCAGGAAATTCTTGTTGAATCCGTTCTGCGGATCGTGACGCAGGCCGTGCTTATTCTGCTCAGCCTCTTCGGAACCTGGGCGGCTATGAGGCTTGCCAAAACGCAGAAGTTCCAGGCCCTGTCCGCTGCCGTGACCGAAGCTACCGCAATGGCGCAGCAGACGGTTTCCGCCCTGCAGCAGACGCTGGTTGACGGCTGGAAGGCCGCTGCACCGGATGGAAAACTCACCGACGAGCAGATCGCACTTTTGAACCAGAAACTTCTGGAAATTACCAAGTCCAAGATGAGCGACGCCGCCATTAAACTGATTCTCGGCGCCAATAAGGACCTGAACGCGATCATACAGGACGCCGGCGAAGCGTGGCTTCGCAAGATCAAGGGCGAGGAATGAATCATTACGGGAGGCAGTGCCATGGGAACCGCATGGGAAACAATTGAAACGCAGGCCATGACCTACATACAAAACGATATCTCGCTGGTTTGGGATATGCGCAACCGCCTCCCGGTCTTCTACAATCGTATGCTTTCGTATATGCGCGAGGCTATCCCGCTGTTCAACCGACCGGCGGAAATGGTCGTGCGGCTTGCGCAAAATACGCCGCCGGAGTTTACGGACGGCGTTTACACCGCAGAGGAAACCACCACCGGAACCACCGCAATCAATACCGGACTGACGGGGTATGACATCGTATCTGCCGGGGTTGTCTCCCAGGATGCTTACGGAGATCCGCAGTATAACCCGCTTCCTGTCACCTACGACAGTGCGACGGGAATTGTAACGATCGGGCAGGGCATTGCGGCGGGGACGGAAATCACGATGGATTTTTATAAATCCGGAAGTTTTCGCGACGAACTGAACGCAACGGAAATATCTATTCTTGCGTTCGCTGTTTATTTCGTCTGGGAACAGAGATTCGACAACGACGCGATCGAGCGAAAAAGCAAGATCCGCGACGGGTCTTTCACGACGATCAGCGAGGCGAGCCAGACGAACGCCAACTCCGGCCGTCAGCGGCTCGTTGCCGAACAACTCTACGGGAAAATGCGAGAGTACGAAACCAACGTGGCGTATCTCAACACCGTTAAAAACTACAACCTGTGAGGAGGGCTTTACAGCATGGCAAATCTTGAGCGCATGGCAAAAAACGCCGCCATGCTGGGAAACGCCCCAAGCCCCGCCGCCGGTGCCGCATCCAAGTTCAACAAGGGGCTCAACCAGCAGTATTTCGGAACAGACACGACGACTTATGCCGCCGCTTACGGCGCGCTTGCCTCCGACTGCTTTGACGCGGTGTGTCAGGGTCTTTCCGCGCCGGACTGGTACGACTACACCCCTGTCCGCATCCGCTCCTCTGCCACGTCGCAGAGCAGCATGGGCGAGACGATGCCGGACGACTGGCACAGGGTATACATCATTGCTCCTGCGGAAATTGCGCACATCCCGCAGGGGGCTTACATGAAATACGGCGGGAATACATGGATCGTGTTCAAGCCAAAAAACATTGGCAACACCTACGCGCACGCTATTGTTCGCCGCTGCAACGCCGTTATCAACCGGCTGGATTACTACGGCAATATCGTCAGCGTGCCGATGAGTTTTGCCAAGATCAGCACGCTCGGCAACGCGAATCAGGTGACGGAAGACAGCATTATTGCCAAGAACTATATCGCCTGTATCTGCCAGAGAAACAAGGTCAGCAGCGAGTTCACCGAAAATACCCGGTTTGTGATGGGGAAGAGCGCCTATGCCATCCGTGGTCTGAACGATTTTACGAGAGAGTTTACGGATGATGCGGACAGCGTTCACCTTCTGACGTTCACCGTGGAGCGAAACGAGCCGCTGCCGCAGGACAGCATTGAAAAGCAGTGCGCGGACTACGGCTCGTTCTCGTGGGAGCCCGTGCTGACGGCAGCAGAGGAAATGCCTGTCGGGACGACACAGACGGTTGCGGTGCAGAGCATCCGGAACGGCGCTGTAGTCGTTTCTACGGACGAACATCCTATCCGGTATCTCTTCTACAGCAGCAATGAAAACGTGCTGACCGTGGATGATAGCGGCCTTGTGACGGCGGTGAGAGCCGGAAGCGCTGTTATTACGGTATGTCTGGCGCAGAACCAGGAAGTCAGCGCGGACGTGACCATTACCGCGGCAAAGAGCGGGAATGCGTTCACGGCATTTACCACGCCGCCGCCGGCGACATTGCGGGCGTTCGATTCCGTTACATTTTCCGCCGCGTTCTTCCGGAACGGAGCGGCAACGGATGAGGCTGTGGAGATCGTCGTTTCCGGTGCGCCGGAAAGCGCTTATTCCATCGAGAGCGCAGGAGAAAACATCTGGAAGATCACCGGGTATGCTGCGGCGTTCGACCCGCTGGTCATTACAGCGGTCTGCGGAGAATACAGCGTGACGGCTCAGACGGCGCTTACCACATGACCAACGGAGGATATCAGTTATGGACTGCAAATATGCCTATCTTGACCCGCCCAACGAACATATCTTATGCCGCAGGGAGACGCCGCCCGTGTTCGGCGATAAGGCAAGCTATTTCCACGCGCTCTGCTCCTGCCAGGAGTTCTGCCCGGCAAAAAACTGCCACAAGCTTTCTGCCGGATGGGTAGAGTGCATGAAGCGCAAAGAAAATCCCACCGCTCCGGCGGTGAAGACTGCGGCCAAACGCAAAAGCGGAAGCCGCAAGTAAAAAAGACCAGCCGAAAAGGAGTGTTATGCATGGCTGTCATCACGATTACCGAAGCGGATCTTGCGAAAGCGAGCACCTATATTCCCATAGAGTCAAAGGACCGCATCGCCCGCATCGTTGCCGCGTTCTGCGTTGAACCGGCGGACGGGGAAAACGGCGCGCCCGTATATCGAGAGAACCGTAAACTCCGGCAGATGTTCCTCATGGGCATTCTGGCGGAAATGTATCTGCACCGAGATTACCGGATCCAGCGGGTAAAGCTCGGAGAGAGCGGCGAAGAGCAGGATGTGAGACTGCTCATGCAGCTTTCGGAGTATGACGATTGGGCTGGATCTCACGTCATCAATCAGCTGGAACGCTTGAAAAAGGACAAAACAAAGAAGGTTTCCAACACGGTATATGATCTTCTTTATGACTATAAAGCCTTTGAAGGCATGATCTTCGGCGCTATCCGCGATGAGCTGGAAGCGCGGAACGATGCGCTGCATCGTGCGGCGGCGGTTCTCTGCGAGATCACGCCGGACATGATAAAAACTGCGGTCGGCGAGATCCGCGAAGCCGCGAAGAACGGCGGGGATGCCCATGAAGCAGAATGACTGGGTGAACGTTCAACCGACGACGGACTCCCCGTACTACCCGTTTTGGAAGGTCTTGGCGTCAAACTCCATGGCGGGAGCGGAAACGCTGCCATACCTTCTGTCGCGGTACCTCATGGACATGGAGAGCCCCGGTTACACGCCGCCGAGCGATAACCGCTACCCGCGAGCTCGGCTGAAGAAGCTGCTCTACTGGGACGGCGAAAGGCCGCTCTCCCAGCCGCTTCCCACGGGAGAGCAGATACGCACGATACTGTTCGACCCGGAGCTTCCGGCCAATCCGCCGGATGAAAAGCGCGGCTACCGCGTGTTTGCGCAGGATCTTACGCGCCAGTCGCAGTACAACGCGCAGTCCATCCTTCGCATTGCGCTGGGCGAGATCACGACGATACGGGACCGGAACCGCGCGGTGTACCGACAGACGGTTATATACACCATCATGACCAACTACGCGCAGGAAGCGAATCTCGGAACACCGGGGAACTCCCGCTCCTACGCGATGCTTCAGGCCATTATGGAGGCGACAGAGGGAGTCAACGTCGGCGGCGTTGGACCGCTGTTCATGAGCCGCGTGACCAAGGTTGACGATGAACGCGCCAATCTCGGTTACAAGCTCTACCAGTATGTGGACTGGTACGGCACAGACGAACACCCGACGTTCGCCGAATGACAATGTTATGGACGATGCAAAGGAGTTTTTATGAGCATCGAAGATAAATACGCGGAAGCCATACGCGAGAATCGACCGGTGGAATATGCGGGGCTGGAGTTCTGGCCGCTGACGGTGCGCGATTATGCCCTGTACCATAATGCGCGGATCGCCTTTGAGCTGATGCAAAGCTCCCTGCCGCCGAAGCTGGCGCGGCTTTCGTGGTGCGCGTGCCTGTACGAACTGGATAAAACCGCGCAGGAGCAGAACATAGCCGGAAATTTCTTCTATTTGGCTATGGCAGTGCTTGTAAAAGCGCTGCGGCTCGAGACGTTTTCCGACCGAAGGACCGGGGAAGCAAAGCTTCCCATCCAGTTTCAGACGCGGAACGGCGTGCTTGATGCGATTTTCATCCAGGGCGAGTTTTGCCTCAGCATGCCGCAGATGGACGAAGTGCGGCGCATTATTGCGGCACAGAACTGCTATGAGATACCGGATGAGAATTATAACCCGGAGCTCGTTGCCGCGCTGCAGTATACTGCCGCGCAGCAGGAAAGCGATCTTGTGCTGGACTTTGACGCGCTCGTCTATTCCGTGGCGATCAACGCGCACACCGATCCGGCCTCCGTGTGGGGCTGGACGATCCGAGACTTTCAGAAAACGCAGGAGGCCATCGACCGAACGCTTGGATATCAGGTCTATACCACGGCTTCCATGTCCGGCTTCGTGACCTTTCCCAAGGGCAATCCCTTCCCAACGTGGAAATACGCCCGCAAGGTCAGCCTGCCGGGCGCCATGAAGACCATCGACGATCTCGACGCGGGAGCTAAAGGGCTTCTTGCTGACACTACAAAGGAGTGACTTTCAATTATGAACTACACGTTTAAGCCCGACTATATGTTCACCAAGGGCATTGTGTATGCGGAGTTCTTTGACCCCGCTACCGACAACCTCGTTGGCTTTTCCAAGTACGTCACCGATTTCGGCCTGAACGGCAGCATGAATAGCGGCGACGTGGAAGGCGGCCCCGGCAACATGCTCGTCATGTGTATCCCCGACACGGCCCGCCTTGCTATCACGGCGAAGACGGCGGACAGCGCGCTCAACAACATGGCGATCACCATCGGCAGCGACCTTGTCGCCAACGGCGTTGTGGAGACCAGCACCGTTGTTACCGCAACGGGCGCCAATCTGACCATCAACAACGCGGTGGCTCCGCTCGGCGGTTCCAACGGCGCGGTTGCCTACATTCTGACGAGCTCCGGCTCGGACAAGGCGACGGTCGAGCAGAACAGCGGCACGGCGTATCCCGTGTCCTCCGCCGGCGTTATCACCGGCTTCACGGCCGTCAGCGGCAACAGCTACTGCGTGAAGTACTTCGTGCAGAACTCCAGCGCTCTGCAGCTCGGCATTCCGGCGCTCTTCCAGCCGAAGGTCGTGCGCGCGCACTTCGCCGTCAACTGCTACGCGAAGAAGACCGGTTCGGATGTTATGGCGTCGAGTCTCTACAAGATCCGCCATTACTACATCCCGTACTACTTCTTCACCAACGGCATGCAGGACAGCGTTGGACAGACCTCTACCGGCAGCGTTGACCTCTCCGGCAACTGCCTGACCTACGAGGAGGCCGTCGGAGCCGGCCTGTGCGACAACTCCGGTTCTCAGGCCTACGGTTTCATCGTGGACGAGTTCATCGGCAGCGACACGAGCACCTACGGCGTGGACGGCATCTACTTTATCGGTCTCGGCTCCGGCGCGTCTGTTGCCCACGGCGAGACGATCACCCTGCCGGTGAAGTATTCGGTTGGCGGCATCCTTGCCAATATCTCCGATATGAGCAAGGTCACGTTCGCGTCCGCTGCGGCGGCCACGGCCAAGTTCAACGATGCTCACAGCAATGTGCTGTCCGGCGTTGCGGCCGGCAACACCACCGTTACCGTGAGCGTTACCAATACGCTCACCAACGAGACCTATACGGACACGATCCCCGTGACCGTTACCTGAGCATGATAAAGCCCCGATCCGGCATCGGGTCGGGGCTTTCCCCCTGCTTCGCTGAAAGCGCGTGAAAGATCACGCTTTTTCCGGGAATCAGGAGTGATTTTCATGAGCGTACTGGACCAGTATTACACCATCCGTTCGCGCATACAAAGCGCCGTAGCCTCCGCGCAGTCGGAACTGGCGGCGGGGCTGAAAGCGGCGATCCGGCGCTCGGCGGACGAGCGGGTATACAGCTATGAGGCGTCGCCGTGGGCGATGGAGCGCCGCCGGTATCAGCTCGGCGCAGACAATAATCTCTCTGCCGTTATCAGCGACGACAGCGTGGAGATCACCAACGAGACGACGCTGCAGACCAACGGAAGCGAGCCGGAAACGCCGTGGGTAGAATCCGGTTATCGTCAGGGCGACGCCGGACCGCGCCCGTTCATGGAAGAAGCGCTGCGGGATTTTGTGGATTCCAGCGAGGCGGAGGCCATCGTCGTATCGGCGCTGTTGGCGGCGGGGTTTGAGATAGAAGTGAGTTAACTGTTCTTCTTCCTAACTTCTTCACGAAACCGCAGAGCTTCCTGACGAGCTTTTTCCGCCCCTTCACGAACCAAAGGGCCGCCTTCGCATATCTTGCGTTGGCATTCAGCAAACGTGTTCATTGCTTCGTTATATCCCTTACGGCTTTCTTCTATACGCTTTTTTATTTCTTTATCACTGAGCCGACGACTTGGGCGAGACGTGGCACGGTCGTTGTCCATGAAAGCAAAAGAGAACGCTTCGTCCTGCGAGAACCCAAGATCCTGGTATACGGAGGCGTCCAAGGAGATTTTAAGCGCTTTCAACCAAGAGAATTTGGAACTCATATCGTACACTTCCTTTCTACCATATATGGCAAGCAGACGGCCAAAACGCAACCATTTCAATAAATAAATTTTATCACGCTTTCCGATAAAGCTCAAGTACAGGCGGTGAAAAAATGGCAGATACCATTGTCCTGCGGACAGAACTGCGAGACGGCGCCAACGTTCTGGCGCAGCTGACGCAAATCGACGCGAAGGCGAAAAGCCTGAGCGCCAAGCCGGTCACTATCGAGATCAAAGTTACCGGAGCGGCGGGGATCGAGAACCTGACACGTCAGCAGCTCGCGCTGGCTACGGCCCAGGAGCGCCGCCGCATAGCCGAAGCAAATCTTGCGGCAGCGCAGGAGCGGACGAAACAGACGGCAAAACAGTTGGCGGCGGCCAACACCCGTCTGCAGCAGGAGGTTCAGCGAAGCACCACTGAACAGGAGCGGCAGAAAACTATCGGCGCAAAACTGGCGCTTCAGCAGGGGCAATCGGCGGCGGCCGCACAGCAGCATGCGAATGCGGAAGACCGTCTTACGAATAGCCTAAACAATGGTTCTCGCGCGGCAAAAAGCTTTGGGGATACCCTTCTCGGGTCAATAAAATCCCGCGCCATATCTGCCGCAATCAACCTTATTACTCGTTCCATCCGAGAAGCAGTTTCCACCATGAAAGAGGTGGACAGCGAACTCACCACGATCCAGAAGGTCACAGGGGCAAGCGACAGCTATATCGCCGGGCTTAACGACCGCGCTTACGAAACCGCGAGCAAATACGGCGTGGCGGCCAACGAGTTTCTGCAGAGCGTTGCCGAGTTCAGCCGCGCCGGTTACGGCGAGCTGGCGGAGGGGCTTGCCGAAGTTGCCACGAAAACGCAGCTCGTCGGCGATATCAATTCCGAGACGGCCAATAAAATGCTTATCGCCATGGACGCGGCGTACAAACTGGGCGGCTCCGTGGAGGCGCTGTCTCTCATCGTAGATCAGGCGAACGAGATCGACAACCACTATGCGACAAGCATCGAAAAACTGGCGAGCGGCATGCCTATCGTCGCCTCGGTAGCGGCGCAGGCACACATTACGCAGGAACAGCTTCTGGCCGCGCTCGGAACGATCACGGCGAAAACGCAGGTGTCCGGCAGCGAAGCGGCGCGCGCGTTCCGCGCCATCGTCCTCAACATCATGGGTGACACCACGACGGAAGTTGAGGAAGGCGTCACCGTAACAAAAGAAGAGATCCAGAGCCTCAGCGATGTTCTGGAAGTTTACGCGAGCGACGTTGTGGAAGCAGCGAGGGCGACCGGCGAGCTCGTCAATCCGATGGAAGCCATTGCCGCGCTTTCCAAGGCGATGAAAGAAGGCGCGCTGACGGAGCAGCAGCTCATGGAAATGCTGTCCGGGCTTGGCGGAAAGCTCCGCACCAACTCGCTCGTTGCGCTCGTTGAGGGTTTTGATACCTACAAGAAGATGCTGGGGTCTCTGGGAGACGCTGCCGGAAGCGCGGACAACGAAGTGGGCACAATGCTCACGAGCTGGCAGTCCAAAGCCAATATCCTCAAAAACACCTGGACAGATCTTGTCCAGACAATCGCCGGGTCCGATAAGTTCAAAGCGTTTCTCGATGATGTCAACAGCGCTTTAAGTACATTAGTCGAGTTGTTTAGCGGAGACGAGACAACGTCAGAAGGCTTCCGCAGCGCCTGGCAGGAAGCAGCGAATGAACGCGACGCGCTTATAGCAAAGGGCGATAAGTTGACGGATCAGGAAAACCTCCGCCTTAACTATCTACGGGAACAAACAAAGGAACTGGCGCGGCAGGCGCTATATACCGAAAGAGAAGAAATAAGAACACGGCTCGAGGATCAAAGGGCGACTCCCGATTATGTCTGGATGAGCGCGGGTGCGGACGCGACAAGCAAGAACACCCTGTTAAACCAGCTTGGGGCCTTAAATAGCGACTACTACCAGACCGGCGCGAAAACTCTTTCACAGTATCGGGCTGGGCTGAAAGCGCTTAGCGAGCAGTATCAAGGATACGCCACTGTCCTGGAAGAGGCACAGGACGCAGGGCTCAAGCTGAATCAGGCAGACGAACGAGCGCTGTCGGCGTGGGGAAAACTGCAAAGCGCCATCGCCGATCTTAACCAGTTAACCGGAGAATCGACAGAAGAGACAGAAAACAGCACGGACACTGCTTCCGACAATGCGGATGCAGTGGATAAACAGGCAGAGTCCTATGAATCGCTCTCTGACCGCGTAAAGGACGCGACCAGCGCGATAGACAGCTTTAAGAAGGCGGCGGCGTCCGATCAGGACGACGGATTCCAGGACATGGCGGACGCTTACGCGAAAACCATGGAGGAGATAGCCAACGGGCGCATCAGCAGCAACACGGCACAGGCGGGCTATGGTCTGTTCCTCTCTGATAAGGAGCGCGAAGCTCTCGAAAATGATCCGCAGAAAATGGCGGCATACATTCAGGGGCTTGAAGGTCTGAAAGCCATGCTTAGCGGCGGCGGAGAGGATGCCGGAGCCGGGTTTGCACAGTGGCTCTATAATGCGGCGGATGCGGAAGGAAAACTCCGCGACGAAAACGGAAAGCTGCTGGCGTCTTTTGAGAAAACGGACAGCGGGCTCAGCTTCACCGTGGAGAGTCTGCAGGATCTCGCCGACTATACCGGAGTTTCGGAGGACGTTATCCTATCCTGGGCGGAGGCCATGGGTGTCTACGGCTCGGAAATCTACAACGCGGGCGATCAGGCACTCAAACTCGCCGAAGACGTAGGCGCGCTGACGAAGGCAGCAGACGGGACGCAAAATGTTGATCTTGACAAATTCCGCAAAGGCTTGAGCGAAGCCGGAAAAAGTCAGGAGGAAATCGACGGGCTTGTTTCTACGCTTCAGAGCATCGATGGGATCACTTTCGAGGCGACAGAAAGCGCGCTCGATGAGGTATCCGAGTCCGTTGATTCATTGCCCGAAGATGTAAATATCAAGCTCATGGCCGATGCCGTACCAGCGCTGGGGGCTATTCAGGAAGTAGAATCCACATTGTCCGGCCTGACCGGGAAAAACTGGACGGTCCGCATTGGCGCGAACATTGCGGGATTTAATATAGGACACAAAGCCTCGGGCGGCAAGAGCTCCGGCGGCGGTCTTACGCTTGTCAACGAGCAGGGACCGGAGATCATTCAGGAAGGCAGCACGGCGCGCATTGCCGGAGGCGGCGAGCCTACGGTCACGATGCTGGCACCCGGCGCAATGGTATACACGGCGCCGCAGACACGCCGGATGCTGCATGGACAGCGGCCGGACGGCCTGTTTCGGGCGGCGGCGAAAGGCTACTACGACCCGACGGGAGAGCTCGGAAACCCCGACAAGGGCAAGTTTTATGTCCCCGGTCTTTCCGGGAACGCCGGCGGAAACGGCGGCGGAGGCGGCGGTTCCGGCGGTTCCGGCGGCGGAGGCAACAGCGAATACTGGAAAGAGCTGCAGGAAGCGATGGACAAGAAGTTCGACGAAGCGGAAAAAGCCCGCAAAGCCGAACTTGCCGATCTGGACGCGCAGCTGGAAGCGCTCAAAAAGGCGCGAGACACCGAGGAAGACCGGCTGGAGCTCGAGGAGAAGATCCTCGCTGTTACGGAGGCGCAGGCCAAACTCGCCAACGCGCAGGCGGAGCGCAATGTGCGCATGTACAACGCCGCTACCGGCCAGTGGGAATGGATCGCCGATCAGAAGGCGGTGCAGAGCGCCAAAGACCAGCTCAAGAAGGCGCAGGATGCGCTCGACAAATACCGAAAGGATCAGGAATACGATGCGGCGGTTGCTGCCATCAAGGCGCAGCAGGACGCGGTTAACGCCCGGTACGACGAGCTGGAAAACAAGTGGAAAGAGATCCTTGAGTCCGTGGAAGAGCCGCTGCGAGAGATTGCGGACATTCTGGCAGATGTCGCCAGATCCGGCACCGACCGGCAGAAGGGCGAGACGGGCAATGTCAAGTCTCTTGCGGAACTGATCGCCGACTTTATCGCAACAAACCCGTCCGGCTGGAAGCTTCCTGGCTACGACTCCGGCGGCGTGCTGCGCGGCATGGGCGGCGTGAAGGCCACGAGCGAGGACGAGATCGTTCTCGGACCGGCGCTTTCCGCCAAAATCCTCACGCCGACGCCGAACGCGCAGTTTGACGCTTTCGCGCGGGCTCTGGGCGCTGTTTACGGCATGCCCAATGCCGGAATACCCACGGCGCCGACGAACTCCTACGGAGCCACTGCGGACAGCCACGACACGGTATATTCGTTCCCGGGCGGCATCAACCTTACCGAGCAGCAGGCGAACACCACGACGCTCGGAGAGCTTGCGCGGCAGCTGCGGATACTGAATCTCACCTGAAAGGAGACGGAAATCGTATGATGCAGGATGCCAAAGCCTTTTGGGACGCGATGCGGAGCCATGTGGCGAGGCTTTGCCGGCAGGAGACGGCAAACGCTCTTCGCGCAGAGCGGTACGACGTTACGACCGCGCCGGACGGGAAGGTCATCGGCGTGAGACAGCCCTTCGGGGCACAGGAGATAAAGATACCCTACGCGTCGGAGGTAGCCTCCGCCATCGTGGGGGACACGGTGCTGGTGGTCTGGTGGGGGTCGATGAGCAACGCGAAGGCGTGGTTCTTCGGCTCCGGACCGGCATAAAGGGGTGAAACAATGCTCAATCAACCATCCAATATCTCCCCGGACGAAATCAACGGAAGCGGATGCGTAGACATATCGCAGGACATGGACGTGAGCTGGCAGGTGAGCGGCGATTCCCCGATGAGCGCCTATCAGATCACGCTTTATAAAAACGACACCGCCTCCACAAAGCTTTACAGCACGGGAAAAACCACGCTTTCCGCGCCGTGGTGGGGCGTAAACTACGCCGGCGACACCGCTTTTTTCGCCGCGCAGATCGAGGCGGCGAATATGAGCGCCGCCGGCATGGCAAACGGCAACGAATACAAGATGCTCATCGTACAGTGGTTCGCTTCCAACGACGCGGGCGTTTTGTACACGGCGGGCGGAGCGGTAGCCGCCGGACAGTATTATTTCCGGATCAGCGACGCGGAATATGCCGTTTTCACGCTTGCTCAGGCGCTTGCCGCCGGCGACTCCATCCGCTACAGCACGAAAAACCATACTCTCGCTGTGACAGCGAGCGGATTCTTCTACACGCTGACCGTTACCAGGGCGGCAGAAGCCGCCGGAACGGAGCTGACAGGCACAGCCTACAGCGGCGGCGATGAATATGTTCTTCAGACGACGCCGGCGCTTTTTCTTGCCAGAAGCACACCGACGCTCTCCATCAATGCGATCCCGTCTCCGGTGAGCGTAAAGGAATATTCTTTCACGGCGACGTACTCTCAGGCGCAGGGCGATTCCATCAACTGGGTACGCTGGCAGATCGCCGATAAGGACGATACGGCGAACCCGTTTGTGGACACGGGGAAAATCTCCGGAACAGGCGAGCTGCGGGTCGATTATAACGGATTTCTCACCGGGAACGCCTACTCCATCCAATGCACCGTGGAGACGGCCAACGGCGTGAGCGTTACGACGGGGTGGGTGGACTTCAATGTTTCCTATACCGTGAGCGAGACGACCGGAAACGTGACGGCGTGCCAGCTTGCCAACGAACCGTGCGTTTATGTCAAGTGGACGCCGGATGTTCTGGCACAGGGATACACGGTGCTGCGCCGGACGGTGGGCGATACGAAACTCAAGAAGCTGGCCTATGTCGGCGCGAACGTCAGCGAGCTGCGCGACTACAGCGCCAAATCCGGGGAATCGTATGTGTATTACGTTTTCCCCGAAGGCGCGCTCGTCTATCTCACGACCCCGATGGTGTCGAACGAGGCGCCGGTACAGTTCTGGTTCTGGGCTATCCTTGAGACGGAATACGACGCGCAGACGCAGTACTACAACGTTGTTGCGGCGTACTTTTTCCGGTACGGCAAGGACGGAGTGAGCGCTGGGTCCGTTTCCAACAACAATACGCCGACGCTCGAACGGAATTTCACCCGGTACCCCACGAGACAGCCGGACGCCTCCAATTACCTTACCGGAACGCTTTCCGGGTTCATCGGCGGAATAATCAACGGCAAGGCGTACAAGGACACCGTGAAGCAGTTCGACGCTCTCATGGCGCTGAGCAATTCAGATAATACGCTGTTTCTTCTCAACCCGAAGGGGCACTTCCTCCGCGTCCACACGGCGAGCGCTACGGCGATCAGCATCGACTACAAAAACCGGGTGATGCCGCAGACGGGAACGATCTCCTGGGCTGAGGTCGGGAGCACGGACGGCGTTTCCATCGTTTCCGCAGACGGCAGCCAGTTCTACCCGACGGACAACATCGTGTTCACGACGATCACCATCGACCCGGCAACGGGACGGCTGCTCTGGACGACGGAAACGCCTTACGAAAACGGCTCTGTGCTGTCGCTCAACGAGGACGGCGAGCTCATTCAGACGGCGAACGGCTCCTTCACTCCGGCCAGCATGGCGCTCGACGCCGATACCGGGACGCTGACGGCTACCGTCCGCTGAGGAGGGAGGCGGCATGAGCGACAAAACGATTATCGGCGCGGAGAACCGGTATGCGGCGTATCTGAACGCGCTGAAGACCGACTTCACAAAGGTGACGCGCCTGGAATTTCTGACACCGAGCGGCAGTGTGGGATACGCGCTCGACAACGACTATAAAAACCGGCGGTCGGGCGCGTTTCTCCAGCAGGGAGCGATCTCCTGCAATCTTCAGAACGGCGCGCGCCGGCAGGCGGATATCACGCTTTCCAATCTGGACGAAGAATACAACTACGCCGTGGGGCAGATATGGTTCGGGCAGCAGATCCGCATTCTGGAAGGACTGCTTCTGCCGGACGGGACGGAATATCTCATCCCGCAGGGGGTCTTCGAGATCGTCACGCCGAAGGAGACGGTCACGCCGGACGCGAAGACCGTTACCTACCATTTGACGGACAAATGGGCGAATCTGGACGGCACGCTCCGCGGGAATCTGGAGGGCGCGTACTCGGTGGCGGCGGGAACCAACATTTTCGAGGCCATCGACTCTGTGCTCCGACTCGACCGGTTCACGATGGACAACAACGGGACGAACCCTCTCGATGCGGCCAAACCGATCTTTACCGGCTATTACAACCACATGACGCAGACGCTCTCAGACGGCACGCTGTGGCCGCTTACGACGACGCCATATACATACCTTTCCGCAGACAATGAAACGCTTGCAGACGTGGTTCTGGGGCTGTGCGAGATGCTGGCGGCGTGGGTGGGATATAACCCCATCGGAAGGCTCATCGTTGACCCATCGCAGGACGATATCGCCGACGCTACGAAGCCGGTGCTGTGGAACTTCACCGACGCGGAAAAGCAGTTTCTCGGTGCGGAGTATACATTCCGGAATACAGAGGTCTACAACGACATCATTGTTGCGGGGGCAACATCTGACGAAGGACGGACGGCGCGGGCGCGGGTGCAGAACCGCGACCCAGCCTCCGACACCTGCATCAGCCGCATCGGGCTAAAGACGCAGCGGCTCGAAATGCCGAACTACTATTCTGACGAGATATGCCGCGATTATGCAGAGTGGAAACTGAAGCGAACCACGGCGCTCACGAAAGAGGTGGCGATTACCTCAACACAGATGTTCCACATTGTGGAAAACGAGATCGTGACGGTGGTGCGCAACGACAAGCAGGGACACCCCGCGGAGCGGTTCGTTGTACAAGGGTTCACCCGCCCGCTCGGACAGCAGGGAACGATGACGATCAACGCGGTAAGCGTGAACGACTATCCGCAGATAACGACTGTTGCCGACGTCATTTCCGGCACGGCGCCGAGCCCCGATAATCCGGAGAACCCCGACGATCCCAAGCCGAACCCCGGCATCGATACGGATCTCACGTTCAGCGACGATTTCTCCACAGAGAACGGCGTTGTGAGCCTCGTGAAGGCGCAGACACCGGAGGAAGGCAACGAACACCCCATCACATCGGCAGCGGTCAGCGAATCCATAGGGAACATCAACGCGCTGCTTGCGGAAATATAAGGAGGGAACAACGTGTCCACATCCACGGAAATCACCAGAATACAGACCGCACGCAACACGATCCGCGACAAACTGATCGACCTTGGGCTTGCGCTGTCGGCCGATACGCTGGACAAGCTGGCCACGGCGATCGCGGGCATTGTGAACAACGGCGCCGTGTCCGCCGAAGTCAAGGAGGGCGACAGCTACACGATCCCTGCCGGATACCACAACGGTTCCGGAACGGTCCTCGGCGTGGCAGGTGGCGGCAACTATGTGCTTCAGGCGAAGGAGATCACTCCGACAAAAAGCCAGCAGAGCGTTACGCCGGACGCCGGTAAATACGGCCTGTCGTCCGTGACGGTAAAGCCCATACCGGATGCGTACCAGAACGTGAGCGGCGTTACCGCGACGGCGGCGGACGTTCTCGTCAACAAGATCATCGTTGACGCGACGGGCAAGACCATCGCCGGTACTCTGCCGGAAAACGGAACGGTGACGGCCACGCTGGATGCTACTACGGGGAAGCAGTCTTACACCATCCCAAAAGGCAACCATTCCGGCTCCGGCAAGGTGAGCATTGTTCTGGAAGAAAAGACCGCCACACCGAAAACAACGGCGCAGACCATGACGCCGACGGCGGGCAAGGTAATCAGCAAGTTCACTGTGGAAGCTATTCCCGCAAAATTCGGCGACGCCTCCAACGCAACGGCGGAGGCCGGAGACATCCTTGCAGGGGAAACGGCCATTTCCCTTGACGCCAACGGGAACGCCGTGGAGGTCGAAGGCACGATGCCGGATCAGGGAACGGTCACGGCGACCATCGACGGACTGACCGTTACGAGTTATACCATACCGGCCGGAAAGCATTCCGGCAGCGGAACGGTATCTCTGACGGACGACATCGAAAAGGCGCTGGCGGCCATTTAAGCGAAGGAGGGGAAGCCAATGCCCGGTATTCCTTCACAAATCGACCGGATAAACAGCGCCAAGGCAGACATAGCGGCTGCCATAGAGGAACAGGGCGTCACGGTGCCGAGCGGGACGATGCTCGACGGCATGGCGACGCTCATCCGGAAAATCGCCCCGGTCATCGACGACCGCGTGATATATACGATGCTGGATATCGATATCGAAACGGGGGCGCTTCTCTGGAGCCACTTTGACCCATATACGGAAGGTTCCGTTCTGTCGCTCAGCGACGATGGCGGCCTTATCCAAACGGCGGCGGGCAATTTCAACATTGCCGTCATGTCACTTGATGCCGAGACAGGTATCGTTTCGGCGAGTGTTTAAATGTACAAGGAGAAACGAACATGGCAACAGTTAATCTCGGACAGGCTGCGATAGTCAGCAAGGGCGCGTACAGCGCGGCGGCGTCTTACGCGCCGCTGAATCTTGTCACGCACAACGGCGGTTCCTATCTGTGCAAGAGGGGCTGCTCGAATATCGAACCGGGCGTTTCGTCCACCTGGCAGACATACTGGGTGGCGGCGACGGTCGGCATCCGGAGCTTTGCCAAAACCGGCGAGACTGCCGATGGTATGGAGTACACCGCCACGCTTTCGGACAACTCCACTTACGTTTTTGTTGTGAAAACGGCGGTGGATTACCCCATCAGCGTGGCAAACGGCGGCACGGGCGCAACGACGGCGGAGGCGGCGCGGGAAAATCTTGGAGTGCTGTCCAACGCCAACGGTGCGGTAGGCACAGCGAATCTCGGAGGCAAGGCTGTTACAGCGGAGAAGATCGCGGACAAGACGGTCGGCGCGGGTCAGCTTGCCGACGACATCCCCTACACCAAGTTCGGCATTGCCGCCGATCAGGTGCGGCACATCTACACCGGGACGAGCGAAACGCCACCTGCCGGGTGGCAGCCGGGCGACATATACCTACAGTATTCTGTGTGAGGTGAGCTGAATGGCATGGTCACAGACAGCGCCGGAGCTCCCGAGCGGCAGCGCTTGGGAGCAGGAAAAGAGCGTTTATGGAAGAGCGAACCATTGGAGCCTTTCCGGAACGCTTCATATCGCACGACTGAACGGCAGACAATTTGCTGTCAAAGCAGAGCTTACGAGCGGCAACGGCAGCTACGGCACTTATTACCCCCCGGACAAGTGGACGCTTCGGTGCGACATCGGCGGCGTTACCGGCGCGGAGGATACATCCTTTGACGTTGTCAAGGGAACAACAACGTTCTATTTCGTCGGCGAAGCCGGAGAGAGCGTAAATATCACCGTCAAGGTCGGCGGCGTGGGCGCCGCGGTTGCCGTCCAAACCGCGACCTTTACCGCGCCTGCGTTGTTCGGCGATGTGCTGTATTTGAACGTGAACGGCGCGGCAAAACAAGTGACGCGCGTTCTGCTGAATGTCAACGGAACGGCACAAGAAGCCCTTGTCAAAGCCAATCCATAGGGAGGAGAGAAATAGTGCTCACAGTGGATAAGGACAACACCCTCCACCCGACGCGCGGCGACACCGTAACAAAGACGAACTACACACCGATAACGGAGGTAACGTAATGACAGAAAAAGAACTTCGACAGAAAGTCGTGTCCACCGCTCTCGCGTGGCTGGGGACGCGCGAGAACACTGCAAAGCATCTCGAGATGTTGGCAATTTACAATGCGCAGCGCCCGCTGCCCCGCGGCTGGAAAATGAAAGTCACCGATTTTTGGTGCGCGGCGTTCGTGTCCACGGTCTCCCTACAGCTCGGCCTGCGCGACATCATGCCGACCGAGTGCGGCTGCCCGGGCATGGTGCGGCTCTATCAGGAGCTGGGCCGCTGGGTGGAGGATGATGCTTACGTCCCATCTCCTGCCGATGTCGTTTTTTACGACTGGCAGGACAGCGCAACGAACTACGCCACTACCGACAACATCGGCCACCCAGACCATGTGGGCATCGTGCTCGACTGTGACGGCAAGAACATGACCATCATTGAGGGCAACAACGCCAACGCCGTGAACAAGCGTGTGCTTGCTGTGAATGACCGCTTCATCCGTGGATTCGGCATTCCCGACTATGCAAGCAAGGCGGACGGCGCAGAGCCGCAGCCCGAACCGACACCGGAACCGGCACCGACGCCGCAGCCGGAACCGGAGAAGCCCGCCGAGGAGACGACGGTTGACCCGTTCATCACCAAAACGGCTCGAGAGGTTATCGCCGGGAAGTGGGGCAACGGGCAGGCACGCAAGGACGCGCTCGCCGCATGGTTCACGAAAGCCGTGCAGGACGAGGTAAACCGGCTGCTCGCCTGACACGCAGACGAAACGACATAAGGAGCGACGGATTTATGCTTCCGGATTTTGAGATGGTCGTACACCGGTTTGAAGACCGACCGGATCTGACAATCATTCCCATCAGCGACGTACATTTGGGTGCTGCTGAACACATGGAGAAGGAATGGGCGTCCTTCTGCGAGAGCGTCCTTTCCGATCCCGGTGTCCGTATTATCCTTGTTGGCGATCTTATCAACAACGCCACGCGCAACAGCGTATCCAACGTTTTTGAAGAGACGATGCGTCCCCGCGAGCAGAAAAAGATGATGACGCAGATGCTTATGCCGCTGCGCGACCGTATTCTTGCCAGCGTGAGCGGGAACCACGAGCGGCGCAGTCTGAAGGACGCGGATGACGATCCGAGCTACGATATCATGTGCAAGCTCGATCTGGAGCACCTGTACCGCGAGAACATCGCGTTCATCAAGATCCAGATGGGGAAAGCGAGAGCCGACGGGCTGACAAACCCGACGTATACCATCGTGGCCACGCACGGCGCCGGAGGCGGCATTTATACCGGCGCGGCGGTGAACCGCAACGAGCGCTTCGGCTACGTCATTGACGGAATGGACTGCCTCATTGTGGGGCACACGCACAAGCCGTTCGTTACGCAGCCGAGCAAGATCAAGATAAACCCGTATAACAATACGGTGTCTATGCGCCCGTTCAAGGTGGTGTCCACGACGAGCTGGCTTTTTTGGGGTGGGTATGCGGCGCAGAAAATGCTCCTGCCGTCCAGCCATGCCGTGCAGACGATCACGCTGACGGGGAAACGCAAGGAAATCGTTGTAACTATGTGAAAAAGGGAGCCGAAAGGCTCCCTTTTTTGTGTAACAACACCATGAAAAATAAAATCGCTGCACCGGTATTCCCGTACCGGTGCAGCGGGCGGATGATCTGAACCTTTCCTGCGCAAAAAAAGCACCAGACACCCAGCCACAGTATATCTCACAGGAGCAAATCGCACAAGCAAAAGTTGCCAAGCTTCTTTGCCCTGCAATTATTATAAACGATTAACGTGCCCGAGGCAATAATTTTCTGAGCTTTTCCACGGCGTTTTTCAGTGCGGAAAGCAGGAACTCCGCATCGTGCTGCGTTGTCTCCGGGCAGATAGAGATACGCACGGTCTCCAGCGCCTCTTTTTCCGACAATCCGCTGGCTATAAGCACACGGGACGGCTCCCGGCTGCCGGCAGAACACGCGCTGCCGGCAGAACAGCAGACGCCCTGCGCATCGAGCAGGGGGAGGATCTGCGCGGACGGGATACCGTCGAACCGGATGGAGATAATATGCGGAACAATATCCCAACCAAAGTCTTCCACGTTTATATGGCCTCCTTCTATGGACGGCACATTGTCAATAATGTAGTCACGGACCGAATACATCAACTCAAGATTCATGCGCATGTTTTCTACGCGGTATTGGAGCGCGGCGGCCATAGCCGCGGCAAGAGCCACGGACGGCGTTCCGGGACGAGCGCTGTTTTCCTGTCTGCCGCCATGGAAAAGCGGGGAGATCGGCGGAGAATTTTTCCTGGCATAGATAAACCCAATGCCCTGCGGAGCGCCGAATTTATGCCCTGCGGCGGTCAGATAGTCGCAATCGAATCTTCTTACAAATACGTTGATCTGACCGACAGCGGCTACACCGTCCAGGTGCAGGAGCGGATACTCTGCGTGATATCCGGCGATGCGTTTTCTGGAAAGGACTTCCCCGGTTTCGTTGTTCACATAGGGAACGGAAATCCCCAACGCCGGGCGGTTCACGGCATACTGCGGGATGTTCCAGACAGAGGCATGGGATGTATTGCCGTAAAGTACGGCGCCGTGCCTGAGCATAGTGTGGATCACAAGATTGTTCGCCTCTGTGCCGCCGGAACAGAAATAAATCTCTTCCGGCTCTGCACCAATACAAGCGGCGACGATTTCGCGGGATTCCTCCAAAGACTTCTTTGCGGCTCGCCCTGCGGCGTGCGCACTGTCCGGGTTTCCTTTTGGCGCCCGCAGAAAAGCCGCTAAGGCGCATTCCAACGTCGGTGTGGATGCGGCGTGGTCGAAGTAGTACATGGACATTACCTCCGTTAAAAACTGCGTCAGACGGCGTGCAGAGCGCTCTGCGCGACCGGTGCGTCAAGAATATCGCTGAACGTTTCCGCAAGGGCTGTTTTGGTGAGGCGCTGCGCATAAATGCGCGTCGTAGACGGCTGAGCATGGCCGAGGATTTCGGAAATACTCTCGATGGGCGCACCCTTTTCGAGCAGGAACGACGCGGAGGCGTGGCGCATGGCGTGGGTACGGCAGGAGGCTTCTTCGCCGAGAATGGACGCGGTATAGTTCTTGATAAGCGTGGAGAGCTGCTGACGCTCCAAGCTCTTCCACGCGCCTGTGAGACGGTCACAGCAGCCGAACAGCGGCTCGGTGTCCCCTGCGTCCGCCGGGCGAATACCGGAGCTCAGATACGCTCTGACAGCCTCCTGCGAAGCGGAGGGGAACGGGACTACACGGGGCTTATCTCCCTTCGTTACGCGGGCGTACAGGGCCTTCTTATCCCAGAAGAGGTCGGCGGGAGTAAGCGCGCGCAGCTCAGAGTTGCGGAGACCGCTCTGGAAGAGCAGCGTCACTTCGGCCTTCTCACGAAGCCATGTATGCGGCTTGCGGGTATACACCGGCTCCTCGGCGTTGAGAAGCGCCGTGATCTGCTGCTCGTCCAGGATGTGGGAATATTCCTTCTTATGCGCTGCGGCGAGCTTGCGCTTGGGAGGACGGAGCTCATCCGGCACGGCATTTTCGCTGAAGATGCGGATGGACACACCGTACTTGGAGAGCGCACGAAGATGCGTCAGGTACAGATCCGTTGTCACGATGGACCAGCTGCCGTCCTCTACGAACGCGACGACCGACTGCGGGCAGAACTCAGAGAAGCCGTTCTTCTCCATGCTCTCGCGGAAGCGGCGGAACGTGCCTGCGTAGGCTTCGATGGACGCCTCCGTCCACTCGTTGCGGCGCATCTGCGCGGTGAACATTCTGACAACCTCATCGTAATTTTCAAACATCTTCGTGACCTCCTTTTGCTTTATGCTTTATATGCCGGGCAGACAGGCGTTTTGCAACCACCGCCGGAAGAAAAATTTTCCTCGGAGCCGCCGAACGAGAGCGCGACGATCTCCTTTTCCCGCGCGGCCATGTCTTCCGAAAGATAACTGACGGTCGTTTCGCAGTATTCGCAGACGCGCTTTGCGTCTTCCGGGTCGAGAGGATGGTCGAGATCGTCGAGCGTGTAGAAGATCAGGTCGGAGAGCATCTGAAGAAGCCCTGCGGCGCGGTGGAACGTGCGCTGATCGCGCTGGGCTTGGAGGAAAAGGGAAGCGGATTCACTCATGCTGCTTCACCTCTCAGGAACTTGTCAAGGAAATACTGCTGTCCTTTTCCGGTGACACGCGGGGTACGGAAAATCTTCGGGGGATGATCGGGCGATGTGCGCGTAGATTCGACGATGCGGAACAGACCGCGCTCCATGCTGTACTGCGTCGGCATATTGCGGTCGGAGCCTTTCTTAATCAGATACCCGTGCTCTCGCAGCCACACAAACAGACGTTTCTCACCGATGTTGATCCCGTTCTGTTGGAGAAGTTTTGCCAGATCGCGGATCAGAATGTCGTCCTCGCTGGCGCTGACGGAATCAGCAAAGAGAACTTTCGGGGCATCGGCTGCGATCTTCGCGTTGAGTTTCTTTGTTTCGTTCAGAGACGCAATCAGGAACTGCTTCGTGCGCTCGTCAGCATTTGGGAAGTAGCTGTTCACGAAAAATTCTTCTGTGGCAACAAAGCCGCCGGTGTGATTGATCGTAACAAGGACTTCGTCGAAGATCCAGCTCTCAAACTCATCTGCGCCCGGAAGCTGCGACTTTGCCGCGAGACGGTAAATGTCTCCCTCCGGGATGAAATTTGTTGTCTGCATCCCACCGTCCGAAAGGAGGTGGCGTTTCACCACCCCCTTGCAATGCTGCTTAATCGCATTTGTGGCATCTTTGTATCCCAGGGCAGTAGCGATGTCTTTTGCGCAAAAGAGCGTTTTTCCGTTCTCGGTGATTGTTCGGATCGTGCCAAACTTTTCGCTTTTGAATACGCGCAGGGAATTGTTCATAAGAATCCTCCATCATAAAGAAAGTTATCTTTCTTGACCTTGATGGGGAGGTGTAGTAGAATATTTACACGTTCCTCCATCAGGGAACCGTACAGCGTGGCATCGGAAGGTCGAAATTCTCTGCTGCGCTGTACTCTTTTTTCATTTCTTCAGACCATCATAGACGATTTTTATGCCCTCACGGATGATCTCGGCCTTGCTTTTTCCCGTGACTTCCACACAGTATTCAAGGCGTTCAATATCTTCTTTGGACATCCTAATCCGCGTACTAAGCGTCTTGGGATCGTCGGTCGGTCTACCTGTTCGTGGAGACATTCTGCACCTCCTTTTGTATCCACAAATATATGATATGTCGTGTGGACACTAAAGTCAAGAACATTTTGAAATTACTTGTAGCTAAAAAATTTTCTTCAGTCGAGAAAGACCGCTTATTGGCGGTCTTTTCTCTTTTCCTGTGTCAGTCGTCGGAATCAGCATATGGACACGAATCCGCGCAGCGGCGGGCGACCAGTTCCAGCGCTTTATGCAGCGCGTCCCGCTTGGAAGCGGCGGAGGCGACGATATAGGCGGGCGGCTCCGAATTGTCGTCCGCCGTGATCGTGATGCGGTAGGTTTTCAACAGCGCCTGATTCTTCATCTGCATAGCTTGTCCTCCGTCAGTCGCAGTACGGCTCTTTGACCGTGTATCGGTATCCGCCGTCGATTTTTTCCAGCGAGTAGCACCCGCGGAAATAGTAGGCTGCATCATTCCAGTGCTCAGCGCCGTAGCGAACATTGGCGCTCCACTCGCCAGCAGGGGGAAGATCATATTTGTGGACATTTTCCCGGATGTACCGGAGGACTTCTCCTTCGGATTCTCCGTCCGTTTTGAGTTCCCAAACGCGGAAAAAGTCGCCGTAGCGACGATACTGACCGCTGTGGATAAGTTTGGATTCAATCATTGGTGTTTTCTCCTTTCCCAATAATCAGCTCCGAATATGGCAAGGTCTCGATCCATGCGCACAACTCGCGCCACTCGTCGAGCTTGTGGTTCCGGCGGGATTTGTAGATGTTCGCCAGAACCTCGTAGTTCAGCATGATCGTTCGGCGCTGGTTGTAGCTGGACGGCAGAAGCTGGATCATCTGCCACCAGTACTTTTTGTCTTTTGTTTCGAGATATAATTCCCGATAGGAGTTAAGACATTCGATTGTTGTTAACAGCGCCTGCATTGGGCTTATGCGAACCTCAATCTCCTGAGCCCCCATGCCAACGGAATTGATAATATGTTCATGGCTGAAATCATCCAGCGTAAACTCCTTATCCGCAATCTTATGCATCGTGGAGCAGGAATTCGCTACCGTACCTACTTTGTAGGTATCGAATTCCTTCCACCAATACAGTGGTGCCGTAATATCAAGGTAAACAGCGATCATCCGCATGAATTTACGATGGTCTGTGCCGGCGTTGCGAAGACGGGTCATAAGGTTCATGTCGTCATAACCAACAACAAACTCTTTATTTTCCATTCGACTCTTACAATGATTTCTATCAGCTCTACATGTGTGGCAAGCGATCGTATCAAAGCAAATCCCACTATCGCTCTTCGCCCAACTGTTCTTCGGGTTTCGCATGCCACGGATCGCGGCTTCCCAGCCGCAGGTTTCAACGTTCTCGATCTTTATCATTTTCTTTTCTCCTGTTCTTTTTCTGCTTGATGAGGTAATCGAGAAGGGCGATCGCTTCTAAAAAAAGCGCAATATCCACCGATACGATCGCCGTAGCAAGGGCTAAGTACAGCGCATCTGGCATATCAAAGCCTCCCGACGGCTCGCGCGGCCATATACTGCCCGTAGGTCAGACCGGCTGCGCGGGCCTTTTTGGATATATCCGCGATGGATTCGGCCGGCTTTTTTGCCGCTCTCTCGGCAAAAGCCTCTTTTGCTTGTTTCTTTCGGTACAGCACGCCATGCTGATCGCAGCAGTACTGTTTATTGGGCGAGTTTTTCCAAAATTCCTGCCCGCAGTACGGGCAGCGGACGAGACCGAAACGGCGGTTTTCTCCAGATTTTTTATAGCTCATAGTGTTTTCCTCCTGCGCCTATTGCCGCACGAAGCTGCGGTGAGATCATTTTCCGCTCGGCTTCCTGCATAAGAAGCTGCTCTGCCTTGCGCTTGGACATGGGCTTCGGTTTTGGCTGGATTTCCCCGCGCTTGGCGGCCATAGCCGTGGGATTCGTTTTGTGCTGTCCCATCGTTAACCTCCCCACAAGGCACGGCGAATTTCTTCGTAGCTCTCCGTTACTTTTATACATCCAAACATAGTGTCTGGGGTGAAAACCGCTATCCGGCATCCGTTTTTTTCGCGCTCAACCCATCTTATCTGGTTGCAATTCAGCAAATAGGTTTCCGCTTCATCACCGGTGCGGTACACTCGGTGTACTTCGATAAAATCACTCATTCTTTTCCTTCCCTTCTTTTTCGGAGATGTTCACGAATAAAATAAGAATAAATGTTCAGCAACACGCCTTCTTCAGTTTCGTTGAGGGAAATGCCCATCATCGCATATTCCGGCCGCAGCACAAGGTGGATCTTGGCTTCCTCCCACTGTATAAGGCTGGCAACGTCAGTCACTACCATTGTCTTCCTCCTTTATTTCTTCCAGAAAGTCAAAGCTGTCGAGAAAGTCGTTGTACTGCCGGATGCAGTATTCCAGAACCGGGAAGCCCTTGATATCCTTCTTGTAATTCTCGGAATAAAATGGCGTATAGGGCTGCCCAAATTCTTCGTCAAGTACCAGGATGTTGTAAAAGTCATCCCAGACGCCAAGATCCGGGAAGAAGCAGATCGACACGGAAAGCTCGTGGGCAAAGCGCCGCTCGGCAAACATAAACGCATTTTCATGCATCCATGCTCCGCCGGGCCGGAATCCCGCGTCCCGGAGCTGCTGCACGGTCGGGACGTATTTCAGCTTGTAGCTTTTTGCCTTCATCCGAGCCCTCCGACCGCAATAAGCGGGCAATCGCTGCGCCTGTACTGCATATCGCAGGGATTTCCCTCAATGCGCCAGATTTGTTTATCTGCAACGCCGTAGCAGACAGGGAAGTCATCGTTTGTATACCCACACAGCGGACAGTCGCCGCAGGATTTTGGCATGGCGTCTACCGTAATGCTGTAGATTTTCATTCTGCGTCCTCCTTGTCTCGACGCGGCCATCTTTTCTGTAACCAGGCTATAGAAGGGTCTGCGTAGCATTTTGGCCGATCGTGCGGCTTTGCCCAGCGAGAGAATCGGGTGCATCGGATCAACCCGCCATGGTAGCGTTTCCCGTCGCTATAGTCGCAGAATCGGCATTCACGAATATCACTCATTTTCCTACTCCTTTCGGCATGGCTGGCGGTAGCATCCAGTAATCCGGCGCGTTTTCGCAGTCCGCATACCATCCGCCATCTGTATAGGCGCACCAGGATGGAACGCCATCGACGATATTGCAGATGAAGCCTACGGCCATGTTGGTTTCGCTCCCGTTATCGAACAGCATCAGGACATCTTCGTGCATCATCGGCAATTCTTCTTTGCATTTAACCCAGTGCCGTCTCATTGCTAAAACCCTCCTTTCGGTGCTTCATTCCGCACCGTCCATTCTTGCAGTATGCTTCTGTATTGGTTTTGTAAGAGCGTCCTCAACGCTCCACCCGCTGGAAAGTCTTCTCCACAGCGTAGAATCTGACATATTGAACCGCTCACACCAATCCGCCGCGCAAAGCGTCTCGCCCATAAAAGTTATCAAGTGATTTGTCCTTTTGTTTCGCATATTCTCTGACACCGATACGAATCGTATGTTTCCGGGGAAATAGCCATTTTCGTTGTTTATTCTGTCAACTTGCAACCCATATTCCCAGCCATTTGCCATACAATACTTTTCAAATTCTGAGAAATCTTTTCGCCAAGCGTCGCTCATTTTTATTCCCCTTCCGCCATAATTCTTGTAGTTTTTGGCGTTTGGGTTATTGCATCTCTGAACGATTCCATCCCAAACTCGATAGAGTTTGAAATTACTTTTTCTGCTCATCTATATCCTCCGTCATTCTTGCGCCGCAATGAGGACAGAACGCGCTCTCGCCCATAAACGTGTTGGGGTTCTGGCAGATGGAACAACTATATGGCTGATAGAAATCATGCAAAACGCCCTTCCAATTTTCCCGTTTTACGACAAGCGACACCCATTTCCCGTGCTGTGCAACTGGCGCATATTGGTTGCACTCTGCACAAGGTTGATTACCAGCCGCTCGACAAACGAGATAATGATTGCAGCTGGGGCAAATACTTTCTGCCCCCGCCTTGATTTTCTGGTGGATATCAATCATTTTCTTCACCCTCCACTCTCCATCCGTCCATAACCGCACCGCAATGAGGGCAGTAGGACGTTCGGCCAGCAAAACCGATTTCGCAAACAGAGCAGTACTGAATATCTCCTGCAAACTCTGCGTGAAATGGTATCCATTTCCCATGCCGTACAGGCGCAACGTCGGTGGCGGGGAAATCTTCAAGCTCATTTGCCAAATCTTCAAAGGCTTCGGCAATTATTCCGCTTTCACCGCCCAGCTCTTCAAACTCGCTTTGTGCTTCTTTCGCCTCGTTGCGGATGTAGGCGATCACGTCGCTCTTTTTCATGTATTTATCCATTGTTTCGGTCCCTTACTTCCGTGAGAATTTCCTGCAACAATTTCTCTACGCGGAGTATCGCGTCGTAAATCAATGCGTCCCAGCCCATTTAAGCGTCGCTCCTTTTCGGCCTGTCGAGCGGCAGGCATGCGGCGTTGCAGTAGGTGATGTACTTATCGAGCGGGACAAGCACGGTGTCGTACTGCCTGTACTTCTTGCAGAAGCCGATGCACATCTGTACCGGCTCATCGACCTTGCACACGTCTCCGGCGCCATAGCCGCTTTCCTGCCACTCTTTCAAGGAATAGACCTCAGCAGCGTTGGGGTACTCGGTATAACCGCTGAACGAGCGCTTTTCCCCGTCTTGTGTGCGGCTACCCCACAGCCAACAAGGCATACCGAACTTCCAGCCGTGTATGGTGTGCTTGATGCTTACGGCTACGAGATTTCTTTCATCCATTTTTTACCGTTCCTCCTGTTGTGCTGGTGTGGTGGCTTTGCAACTTCGGACAAGCCGTGCATTGACCGCTGCAATATTCCCATCCTCCACCGCAGGGGCGCATTCCCATTGGAAGCGTTGTTCCAGCGTTTTCGGTAATGGGCGGTACTCGCAGACGAAACAGCGTTTTGATGCGCTGCCCATTTTTCGGCGGGCTGTTCCATGACGCAGTACGGGCAAGCTCAAAATGCTTCATGCATTCTGCGAACGTCAGCCCAAGCGCCCTCTCGACCAATTCGCTGTCCGCCCATTCCCCAGATAGAAGCCGACGCATCGTGTCATTGTCCTCACGCATGATCTTTTCGACGTTGTTTGGTTCAGGTATCATCACGGGTTTCCTTTCTTTTGATTTTTTGTGCCGTGCTCCGGTATTTCTGCGGGAGAGGGAACACGGTTATGAGTACGTCGTTATTGAAAATGTATACGTTGTTGCAGTATACGCGGATGTTGTTGGCGGTCTTATGCTTCCAATACAGGGCGGTTATGTAGCGGTTCAGGCTGCCTTTTGTTTCGCAGTGGCGGATGCCGTTTTCGAGCGCTTTCTGCGCGTTCTTTTCGGCGGAGCGCTTCGGGAGACCGACGCGCTCCTTTGTCCGCTGCACGGCGTGGTCCGTCAGGTGGCACATTCCACAGCCGCTTTCTCTTCCGCCTCGATCATCCAATCGAGATATACCGCCGCTTTGCGCAGATCCTCCGTGCCGTTCTTGAGCCGGTAACGCCACAGATACTTGATGACGTTTCCTTTGCAGTAGTCGGCGAACTCCTTGTCGCCGAGGCTTGCGCGGATCGCGTCGATGCACTCGATGCCTCCCTGCGTGTAGTGCTCCGGGTGGCTGACAACATTGTTTTTCTGCTGGGTCTTTGCGTTGGGCGGAAGCTGCGGGGCGTCGCACATAAGCTTCACGGCTCTGTCGTCCCAATACTCTGTGGCTCCGACCTTGCGCGGGTCGTTGCCCCAGAGCTTTTTCATGGTCTCCGTGTTGTCATTTACAGCGTCAAAGGTCAGACCAACATTTTCACACGCTTCGAGGGCGGCGGTCAGGTGTCCGCCTTCGCGCGTCGTCCAGAGAATCAGTTCCGCTCCCTCTTCTTTGGCGGTTCTGGCGGCGTTGATCGTCGGCCAGATGGGCTTTTTGATATCCGGCCAGTCGGTTTCAAACAGGGTGTTGTCGAAATCTACCGCGATGGTGCGCGGCATTTTGGGTTCACTCATTTGTTGTATCCTCCAATACTTCGTTTTCTGGGAAAAATCCCGATTCGTCTATGCCGTCCACGGATTCCGGGACTTCTATGGCTTCTTCTGTGCTGCGCTCGGCGTCTGTTTCGGCGGTCGTCTTGGGGCGGGAGAAGAAAACGTGCTCGACATGGAGATACTGCTCCGAGCGGAGACGCGACCCATCCGCGCGCTTCTGGCAGCGGCTGCGGAGACTTCCCTGCACAATGATCTCCTGCCCCGGTTGGACGGAGGACAGCACGAGCTCCGCTACACGCCCCTTTGCCCGGCACTGGATGAAGTCTGTATACAAAACGCCCATGTACCGGCGGTTGCGCGGAATCGCCAGGTCGAATGTCACATAATCCCGACCGTCGATGTCGAGCTTTTCTTTCGGCAGGGAACAGAGCCGCCCCTGCAGAACATACTGGTTCAGCATGGGGAGTCCTCCCGAATGTGGGAGGTCGTTTCGACCTCCCAGTCGTGCTCGTCCTTGAGCGCCTGTTTCACTTCGGCAAGGCGCAGGTTGCCGGAAACGACGCTCTCGTTGATGGAGGCGAAGCGGCGGGAGAGAATGTGGAGAAATTCATCCGAGACACCCATATCGTCCACCAGGCACCACGCCATCATGGTGAGGATGTAGTCGGTCGTATCGTCGAACGTTTTTTTGCAGGCGCGCCGGACATCCGCCTCCGTACAGAGCACTTTATTCGGATTTGTTTTCTGCGACTTCCGGCTCATCCTTTTTTTCCTCCCAGATGATTACCTGATGTTCGCCGAGTACACGGCGGAGCGGCAGTTTGGCACCACTCAAAAGCACCAGTGCGTTGAGCACAGTATCGTCCGCCATGAAGCTGTCCGCCACGCACACGCCGTCCGTTGCGATGCCTTTGCGTGTGTCAACGATAACCGGCTGTCCTTCCTTGAGCTTCCGCCCGTTCGGTACGGAAAAAAGATACGGACCGTTGCCGCTGGTCAGGTGCTTTACAAGCACGACATTGTGCAGATTTTTATGGGGTTCACTCATTTTCATTGCCTCCTTTTGCGAATCGGCCTTCCGTCTGGCGGATGATACTGCCGCCGTAGGAATCGCGCGTCAGAGCAAAGAACTCTTCGGGCGTCAGCTCATCGCGGTCGATGTCAATGTCATGCTGCCGGACGAACTCCCGCCGTCCCTGCTCGCAGCTCCCGGTCAGGCGGTGATGCCACGAGAAAAAGTCCATGGCCGGGCGCTTTACGCCGGGCTTAAACTCGGCGCAGAACGCCGCGATGCGCTCCTCCGTCGGCATATCGTCGAACAGCTTTTCCAGCAGCGCCTCCCGCGCCTTGTGCAGCGTCTCGCCGTGGGCGAAAGTATTGCCCTGCTTACACACAAAGGTCGGGGCAAGCGAGAAATCAGCGCAGACGATAAAGCCTTTGGCAACGTTGCCGATGATGCGCGTGAGTATTGTCGGTACGTCGTCGATCACATCGACCGGCTGACCGTTAAAGGATTTTAAGTCATAGCCGGAGCCGGAACCGGAGCCGGTGCTGTAGCCGGAGCCGTAGCTGTATCCGGAGCCACAGCCGACGCCGTCGCCGTAGCAGTCGCCGGAGCCGTCGCCGTCGCCGGAGCCGTCGCCGTAGCCATCCCCGGAGGCGGAGCCGTAACCAGAGTCAGGGTTATAATTGACGCCGAAGTTATCAAAATCCGTATGGAGGAATACCTCCCGCGTCAGCACTTCCATTCGCGCACCGCCTTAATGCTCGCTTCGGCCTTCTCCGTGCAGGGAATGATCTCAATAGCGTCGAGAATCGTGATCTCCTTCACCGGTTCCGGGAACTTGCAGGCGCCCGGCTTGCTCGTTCCGTCAATGGCAAGCTGTGAGATGCTTGCTGCGCCCTCCCAATACCAGATACGGCGGCATTCGGTGAGCTGAACTTCCCGCCCATCTCTGGCGGCGAGGTTTCCCGCGAACACGCCGGAGCGGTCTCCGCGGACGATAACGTACTTTCCGATGTTTGTTTCTTTCATGGCTTTACCTTCTTTCAAAAAATGTATTTATTTATCAGGTGATTTCCCCGGTGATGCGCCTGGTGGCTACGGCGTAGTATTCTGCCGAGAGCTCTATCCCGATGAATTTTCGGCTGGTTCGGATCGCGGCTACGCCGGTTGACCCGCTGCCCATGCAGAAATCCAGCACCGTATCGTTTGGGCGTGTGTATGTTTTTATAAGATATTCGAGCAGGGCCACGGGCTTCTGCGTCGGGTGAAACGCTGACAGTTGCTTATCGCTTTTGAAGCGGAGCACCTGTGTCGGGTAGCGCTCGGTGCTGTCGTAGGACGTAGCGCCGTAGGCTCCGTAGACCTCCCCTTTTCGGCAGTTCCGCTTGCTGTACGCCGAGCTCACCTTTCGGGTATGGCCGGATGTCTTCTGCGGGATATAGAGCGGTGGAGAGCGATAGAACACCGCGATGTTTTCCACATCCCGCAGCGGCTGCCGTTTGGCGTTCAGAAAGCCGGTAGGGGACGTTTTCTGCCACACCCAGTCGTACCGGTATTCCTTCGGGTTTGAGAGGCGCAGAGCGCTTCCAAACGGCTCACCGCCGAAGAGGAGAATGGCGCCGTCTTTCTTCACGACCCGGTGCAGTTCGTCCCAGAGCGGGGCAAACGGTATGGGGCTGTCCCATTTGCAGCGCGTCGTGCCGTAGGGAGGATCCGCCAGCACCATATCCACGCTTCCGGCGGGAAGCTCCTTTAGCTTTGCTATGCAGTCACCGAAAAATAAAAGCTCTTTATTCTCCATGCCCGTACCATCCCATAAAGCCCGCCACCAGCTGAAGAAACTGGTGGATGTGTTTTTGCAATTCCTCATCCTCCGGGCCGCGGTCGTTCCGGTCATCGTTCAGAAACAAGAAGCACTGAACCGAAGTTACCCGGTCTTTCCCGCCGGGCATGATCGCAGACATCCGAAGCGCGGCCATTACCGCGCGCTCCTCTCTCGGGGAAAGGTCAATGAGATCGCCCCATGTCAGCTGCCCGAATCGGATGGCAATGTCTCTCGCGCGTTCCAGAGTGTTATCCATCGTATCTATCTCCTTTGCCGCGGCTCGTCATCCCGCGGCTCTGGTTTCAGTGTAACGCGCGGGCAAAAGTGCTTTGTCCGTAATTATGTACGTTTTTCTCTTTACACCCTATATGGCAATCAGGCGGGCATTTCGCAACCGACGGGGAAATAAAAAATGCGCAAAGACTCAAATGAATCTTTGCGCATTACTGCGTTTGGTTTCTGTTTAATTCCGGTTACTGCGTACCATCGTTATATACGACGATATCATCGATCTTCAGCTTGGCCAAATGGCATTTGCCGTTTTCGATTTTGCAGGTTATGTTCCACTTTCCGCGGACGGTTGCTCCGTAAAGGTTCTCGGCGTCGAAATAACCCTCGCCCTTCCAGATGTTGTAGCCGGCGTCTTGGATCGTGGCGTCTTCGTAGGAGCAGATCTTCATCGTGGACGGACAACTCAGATAATCCGGGATCTGCTCTTTCGCCATGTTGTACACGGCCCATTTTGCATCTTCTGTTGTGAATCCGTAGCCGGGATTGGATATACTGCTGGGCGTTGGAGAAGGAGTCGCCGAAGCCCTTTTCGCCATCTCCCGCTCCAGCCAGCGATCAAAATAGCCGCTTCCGTAGTCGTTTCCCGAATCGTCAATAATTTCCAGCGGCGTGATTTGCACCCGCTGAGTGTCGAGCGGCGAATCAAAAACATGGGCGAACAAACTGTCGTATATTTTGTCATACTTGCTTTCCGATAATGGGCAATCCATAGTCAAAGTAACGTCAACCTTCGTCCACTTCTTATCCTGCCTTTCGGTCGCATTAATTTTTATTTCTCGTATAGGCAATTCTGGGTATCGCTCTGCGCAATAGTTCGTTATCTTTGACTTCAGCGTTAACATCGTCAATGACAGATCGAGCGCACGGATAGCCGAAGGTAGCAGTAGCAATGCGATGACGACGCCGGCAATTATCAGCCGACGTTTTAATTTTGGTCTACCTGAACAATCGCTGTTTTCGTCCGATTTTTCCTCGGCAGCAAGCAGTTTCTCTTCCTCGTCGCCATGCTTAATTGTTCCCGGACGGGGAGGTAGTTTCCCCCCACAGGCGGAACAGAACTGCGCTTCATCTTCCATTATGTGGCCGCAAACAGGACATTTCTTCATTTCGATTCCCTCCCATATTTTTCAGAGGCGTGCTGAAGCTATTTTGCGCTCCCTGCGGGGTTGACCGCAGGGGGCGCCTGTACGTTCTGGGGGTATCGCGTCAGTCTTCGTAGGGCTGCGTCATGTCTACGGTGAAGGTGAAGCCCTCGGCGGTGAGCTCGGTCTTGTCGGCGGAGAATCCGGCGTCGTGGAGGTAATGGACGGCGATCTTGTTGATCTCGGACGGGATGGGGAGAGTCAGGCGGACGGTGTTGATGTCGGTTTCCTCGCTCTCCGCTACGCGCACGAGCGCGCCGGGGATCTGCTTGGAGGCGGACGTTGCGTACTTAATGACGCGCTGGAAGCGGGGCTCGTTGATGGAATAATTGGTGTTGGATTCAGACATGATTTTATTTCCTTTCTTTTCGCAAATTTGTTTGCAGATTTGTTTGCAGAGTTTTATGTTGTTTGTGAATATTATAGATTAGCTGCGCACGGCGCGCAAGGGGAGTCAGTCGAGATATTTTGAGGCGGCGTCCATAGGAGAGCTCCCGGAGGTCTTTGTGTGGCGCCTGGAACGAACGGCCTCGGGAGCGGCGATGCACCCGCCGAGCCACGCGGCGCAGAAGATCACAAGGCCGGAAACGACGGTCCACCAGATGATCGAGCTCATATCCAGCGCAAAGCCGATGAGCATCACGGCCGTCTGAACGACCTGACCGAACAGGAACATGAGAAGAAGTCTTACTGCTTTTGTACTCATTTTCTTTTGTCCTCCTTAAGCGTGACGACGGTGAAGCTCTGTGACGGTCTTGCTCCGTTGTGCAGCTGTGTGCGGACGATGTACTCGGCGTCTCCGGTGTAGACGTACACGCGGGCGCGGTTTTTGTCTCCGGTATACTTCGCTTTGGGGACCGACGTTTCCAGATACTCGACGGTCAATCCGTCGTGCCGATCTGTGGTTCTTTTGATGATGCAGGGTGCTCGCATTGGTGGGTTCCTCCTGTATATTTATTTTAGGGTCGCATTGATGAAACGCTGCTCAAAGGTCAGCTCCGGCATATACGCCGTGCCGTATGGGCGCGAGGGCAGCGCGAGGGAACGGGCAAGCCGGGCTTCCCATGCGGGGAGCGTGCGGAGACGCGGAAGCTCTACCGTCTGCGCGAGCCGGATAAAGTCCCGGCACATTTCTGCGTAGAGTTCATGGTCATTCGGAAACAATCTTTCTACTACATCCAAGTAGTAATAACAGGCGGCGAGAGCGTCGGGGAGAAGGCGCAGGTCTTCCGGCGCGCGCTCTGCGCGGACGCAGTTCACGGCATAGTCCAGGCATGCCTTGATATATGTCCGCGCCTGCTCTCTGGAAGCCCCGGAACGCCGTGAGAGAGACTTTCCGTTCCAACGCTGTATATGTACCGGCCAAGAGGTTTCCGGCACGTTCTGCGCAAATTCTGCACATTTCATGTTGAACGCAAGGTCTTCGCTCATGCGCAGATCGTTGGGGAAGGTGATGTTGTACGCGGCCAGAAAGCTGTAGTTGTACATTCGCCCGTGCAGCCAGGTGAGCTGTTCGCGCCCGACAACTTCGTAGCAGCCGCGCTCGCTCTCGCGCATGGTTTTGCCGATAACGAACTCTGGTCTTTCCGGTATCGCCTGCTGCATGGTGGCGATAGCGCTGGGGAGCAGAAAGTCGTCCGCGTCGAGGAACATCAGCCACTCGGATACGGACGCCATGATCCCGAGGTTCCGCGCTGCGCCGGCGCCTTTGTTTTCGTTGCTTTTGATGCAGCGGAGCCACGGGCGAGAGCCTGCGGCGGCCTCTACGACGGCTTCCAGCTTTTCGTCCGCGCCGTCGATCACGACGGTCGCCTTGAAGTCTTTGCATAGCTGCAGGTCAAGGCTTTTGATGGTGTCGCCGATGGTGTCGGCGCAGTTGTGCGCGGGGATAATGATGTCGATGGTCTCTGTCTTCATTTTCCGCCTCCTTTGCGGTTCTTTAACTGGTTCCTGGCTCTTTCTGTGTAGACTTTCAGGTGTATATACTTATATATTTCTGCGGAGCGCCGGGGTTAACCGGCGCTTTTGTGCAGCTCGTTCCAGCGGCTTTCAAATTCGGGGCATTTGGCTCTGCGAACAGGCAGGAGAATACCGTCGCCATTGTCGCCGCAGAAGTAAAGCGGGGAAAGCTCCGTCCGATACCGCGCTTCCTTGCAGTCGGGGAAGATCGTCACCATGTCCAGCAGGAACGAGGCGTTCACTGCCGGCGTATCACTGCCCCACCAATACAAAATGGAATCCGGCTTGATGCCGGCGGCCTTCTCGGCGGCGATGTATGTCTTGAGCTCGGCGGCGGTAGGGAGCCGGAGCGACTTGCTGGCCGCTTTGGCGCAGCCGTCGATCTGCGCTTCGAGGTTCGGAAAGCTCTGTTCCAGCACGGGAACGCCGGAGACATTTTTCAGCCGGACTTCCCGCTGCCCATCGCAGCAGCACCAGGCGGAGCCGTCGGCGCTTTTCCACACGCCGCGCATATCGTTGCGGGCACAGGTCCGGATGAGGCGCTTCACCGCCTGGATGGCGGAGCCGCAGGACTGCGCGGCCACGCGCTCCCGGAGCTCGGCATAGACGCGCAGCGCAGGATACAGCGGCGCGACGGTGTAATACGCGGCGGGGTCGTTGAGCATTTTGTCAACCAGGCGCTGCATGTCGGCGTCGCTCCGTCCCTCGTAAACGTTGAGCACTCCGTGCCGGATCGCAATTCCGGCCATCTCCAAAAGTTCGGTATAGGTCATGTTTTTTCCCCTTTCTGCCCCGCGCTTTGCGGGGCTGTACACTCTATATGGCGGGCAGTTGGGCGTTTTGCAACTGAATAATATAAAGAATATTTATTCACAATCCGAGACTTCGCGCGGCTTCGGCGGCCTTCTTCTTGTCCCGCTGCGCAAGCTGCAGGAGAACATATCGCGCCGTCTCCGGCGAGCCGTTTTTTGCAAGGTCGGAGGCCATGCCGATGATGCCCTCGTCCGGCAGGAGACGGATCAGCGCGGAAAGGTTGTCGGCTTCTTCCTCTCTCTTTTTCTGCAGAGTTTCCAATACATCATTCATATAAGGCGCCGGCTCGACGCTCTCAATATAGCCGCCGGGCGTGTAGCTCTGGAGACGGTTCGCAAATTCGACGATCTTCGCGCCTTCCTGCTTGTCCTCTTCCGTTGGCTCTTGCCCACAATGGCCGTGCTCCATCTGGTAGCGGCCAAAGGAGCGGATGTGCTCGCACAGGCCGCCGTCCCCGTCTCCGAGGTCGTAGCGGCCGCCGCCATAGACGACCTCGCCGTCCTCCTCGATGGAGAATTTTGTCTTGTAATAGCCGCCGTTTTCGGCGTGCTTCTGCTCGTCGAACGTCTTGAGAATGATCTCGGCGGCGGCGACGGAAAGCACCAGCTCGTCATCCTTCCAGCCGTAGAACGCCGGGTGCTCGCTCCAATGGATGCGCACGACCGGCTGCCCCTCCTCAATGGGATGCTCGGCGGCGGTCTGCTCGATGAAGCGGCGGCCGTTGTTCTGTTCGTTCAGCGCCTTTTCCCGGCGCTGAAGCTCTTCCTCGTGCTCTTTTTCGCGGCGGGCATTCTCTTCGGCAAGGCGGAGAGCGTGGCACGCTTCCACGTCGGCGGCGGTCGGCTGGCCGGGATCTTCGGCGGCGTTGAAGCTGACGAGCTCCCGCTGCAAGCGGTCAATGCTGGCCTTGCGCGCGTCGATATAACCGGCCCACGGCTCGCGGCTCATGCCGGCGATCTCTTTGCTCAAGCGCTCGATGCTCTCGGCGTTGCCGCGTGTGTTCGCCTTCATCGCCGCATAGCGGGCGAATTTGTAGAGGGGATGATCGGGGAAAAGTGTGGCTCTGTCGTGCTCGAAATAATCGGTATAGCTGTCGCTGTCGTTCTCTACGGGGAAAATGTCGCGCGGGAGGTCGTCGCAGCCCTTCGCGTAGATCGTGACGCACTCGGCGCCGTCGTAGCGGTTATCCAGGGTATAGCAGCAGCGGGTGAGCTTGCGTTCGCCGTTGACGCGCAGGCCGTTATAGTAGAAGCGGATGGACTCGGTTTTATTCTGTGTCATGGTAGTGACCTCCTTTTGCTTTATGCTGTATATGCCGTCCAGGCGGCCGTTTTGCAACCGGAAAAACAAATTTTTTGCGATATTCCCGCGCTTTTTTCTATAGATTTTTGTGAATATATATTATAGATAAAATGAATATCCCGCCGAGTCTGGGCGGCTTTGCGATCTGCTTTTTATTGTACGGCGCGGGGGCAAGGGGGTTTTTCGTAAAAAAATACGCTCCCGGAGAGATCCGGGAGCGTTTGGTGTTTCGGTTGTGTTTTTTATTTCTCCGCGCTGTCAAAGCAGCCATCCGTTGAGCCGGTGCAGCTGTAAGCCTTCCAGTCGATCGGGAGGTCTTCGTTGGCGATGCTCGGGTCGAGGTCTTCGCGGTCAACGCGAAACACCCAGATGTGCCGCTGCTTGCGCTCGCGCTCGGTGAGGTAATGCCACTGGTCGCGGGCGTCGTCGTTCGCCTCTTCCAGCGTCCGGAAAGCCTTCTCGAATACATCCGGATGGCCGCCTGCGCCGACGATCGGCTCGTCCTGAACAAGGTAAACGTGGTCAAGCTCCGTCCATTCGTGGGCGTTCTCTTTTGTAAACTCGTTGTTTTTCATGGTTGTCCTTCCTTTTCGGCTTTCGCCTGTGCGGTCGTTTCTCTTTACACCTAATATGCCTGACAAATCCGGAAATTGCAACCGGATTATAAAATTTTCTGCGGTTTTTTTACGCGGCGGAGAGCTCCGCCATTTTTCCGGTCAGGGCTGCCGCGCCTGCTTCGCACAGGGCGCGGATGTCGTCTGCGGTGATCTTGTGCGTGATCTTCTCCACCGCCGAAAACATGCATTTGCTCATGTCCGGGCGGTCAATGTCCACCCAGTGGCCGAGGCCGTGGGAGACATAAACGCCGGGGGTCTGCGCCGGGTAGTAGCGGGAGGCGTTGACGCTGATCCGCACGCCGTCATATGCCTGGTAGCCTCTCCATTTTTTGTCAATGTAGATGCGGCCCTGGATGTATCCGCCGTCCTCCATGGGGATCTGCAGCTCGGCGGCTTTCTCGCCGCACATCACCAGATAGTAACGGCTGAGCGTCCAGCCGTTGCCCATGCGGGCGCTGCTCTTTTCGATGCTCTCGCGGGTGATCTTCATTTTATTTTCTCCTTTCGCGTTTCCGTTTTGCTTTTCTGCCCTATATGCCAGGCTGCGGCGCGTTTTGCAACCAAACGCAAAAAATAATTTCCCCCCGGAGGCGGCGGCTTCCGGGGGGATTTTTTGCAGCGTTCCGGCGGGCGTTTCTGTGGTTCTCTGGGGCCTTTGTGCAGCTCTCCGGGGGCGGCTTTGCAGAGCTTCAGGCGTGAGCCGGGGCGGGCACGTTAAATCGTTTTGCCAAAAGCGGAGGCGCGTATCGCCGCCATTGTGCGGCATGTGCCCGCCGATCTCGCCCGGCTCGCCGTACAAGCCGGGCGGTATGCCGGATGTGGCCGCCTTAACTCGGCTTGTTCTGTCTGGATCACGCAAAAAGATACGTGCCGTTTCGCTTGTAGCACTCATTCCAAAACGCGGCGGTTTCCTCCGCCTGTTTTTTGCTGGGGAAAGCGTTTGCCGCCTTGAGCCCGCCGATGGCGGACAGAGCGGAAAAAATGTTGTCGTCCGAGCTGATCCGCAGAACGTCGGCATAATAGCCGGGGCAATACTCGTTGTTTTTCCTCTCCGAAAACGTCATACGGTTTTTGTCCTGCTCTGCTGTGTAGGCGATGTAAACGTAGCTCCGCATGTCAATTCCTTTCTGCCCTCGTGACCTCCGGGGCGGGATATGTTTTACTGTCTCGCGGCCATAGCCGCCGAGTGTGCGTGTTGGTGTGCGATCGTGCCGGCGTCCCTGCGGCATGGCGCCGCCGGGCAAATTCGGCGGTCCTTTGCGCGCCCGGCCCCCGTGAAATTCGGGCGGCTCCCG
>ERZ779895.349-NODE-349-length-68451-cov-26.973843_pt1 | contig 68451 bp, 54 predicted proteins | sample MGYA00511093_ERZ779895 | MGnify/ENA primary metagenome ERZ779895 (study PRJEB29588, sample SAMEA2142970) | human gut metagenome | biome: human gut; feature: human-associated habitat; material: faeces | place: Denmark | collected 2008/2010 ... | reverse complement strand
TCGCATTGTCAATCAATTTGTTGAAATAATTGCAAGCGTTTCCGGACAGTCCCTAACATAATCAAAGCATAATCCTCATCAAACTTGCCAGGGAACTTGAACAACCAGGCATTCCCGGAATCATCGGTTATCTTTGTTTGATTATAATCAAACAATAATTTTCCGTCATAAGTGTATAATGCCAGATTATGAAGGAACAATCCTTGTTTTTCATAATAGAACAACTCTGAGTATTCCTCTGTGGCGATGGTCAGTCCACCCGGCATCTCTTTTACCGGTTTAAGATCTGTATTTATCAAATAGGTATGTCCACCAATTTGTTCCTGACACAATGCATATCCTTTGAAGAATCTTAATGCTGTTTCAAATTCCTTTGAACAAATTTTTCCAGATTTGTCAATATAAACATCTTTTCCATTACTTTTTGTCGCCACCGAATAACCATCATGAAAACTTTCCGGTTTTTTGTGGAATTTTGGTTCTATGACATATTTGCCTGATACATCAATAAAGCCCCACATTGTTTCTCGACCCTCACCTGTTCCTACCAGGGCGAGTCCCTCACTAAAATCCTCGGCTCGATCAAATTTGGCGGGAATAATCACTTTCCCACTTTTATCAAAATAGCCATATTTTCTATGAGCATAGTCATAATATCTTGACAACCCATCGCAAAATGGACGTGGATCGACCAAATCTCCCCCATTAACAAGCTCTTGTTTTAAATTAGGATAAATCAGACTCCCCTTCTTGTCAACATATTGGAAAATCAGTCGGCTTTTATAATTAGTCACAGGAATTCTGATAAGCACGGTGGTCATTCCATCAATAAACTTTTCCGATATCTTGCCACATTTTGGAATCGGAGTCATAACACCTTTACGGTCAATAAGCCCCGATTCGCCATCAGGTTTGGTATAAGTTGCCACCTCATCATAAAATGTAGGGACGAATCCAGAAAAACTCCCTCTTAATTCAAGACCCGAGGCCACAATCTCACCTTTTTCATTAATAAGAAAATACTCCCAATTCTTGCCTTCTCTTGCAAACAATAGCCCATTGCTGAACTTACTTCGATCGTAGCCGACAATGTTGCCGAACTTGTTCATCGTAAGAGTAACCGTATTCGGCGTTGTATGTATCCTATATGGAGGTTGTGCTTTTATATTTGGGAAGAAAGCACAAATCATCAATAATATAATAACGACTTTTTTCATACGAGACTAGATTAATAAACGAAGGCGATTCTCTTCCAACCGATGATGATCATTACAAAGGCGATGATGTCGAGAATACCACCGATGACACCACCGACCAGAGGGATAAAGCCGATGACGGCTCCGATAATCGAAAGTATCATGGCAGTGTAGAGTTTGGAGGCGCCATCACAGGCAAGGCCAGGGAAGGACTGGGATTTCCTGAGGGATGAATAGCCAATGAGCATCATGATGCACGAGACAATGACGCATATTCCTTTGAGCAGCCATCCGATGACAGGGATAAGTCCAAGGACGTAACCGACTATGCTGATTATCGTGGCCGTGAACAATTTCTGCACGGCATCCCTGTCCTGAATGTTGACCACATTTCTGAAGTCTTTAAGTCCAAGGAAAAACATGACATAGCCAGCGATGATAGCCAGCGAGATGAGGATATTGAAGACTCCGCCACCACCTCCACCGTTTCCGCTTATCATGGAAATGCCGGAAGAAACGGCGTTGACAGGTCCGACCACGTTAGCGAGCACCCCACAGATTGAATAGATCAGAACTCCATAATACATCTGTTTTGTCACGGTCATCCAAGCATTTCTGTCAATGCCATCAAGCTGGTTCTGGTTCTGGAAATTTTTCTCTGTCTCCATTGGCAAATAGTTTTTTATTCTGCCTGCGCTCCAAACAGGCAATTGGTTCCAAACAAGGAAAGTGTGGAGCGAAAACACTTTCACTGATATTTTCTTGCAGTCGCAAAAACGTTACAAAAATAGGGATATAATTCGGATTTACAAACTATCCTTCTTAGAAATATCGTCGTCTGTGTTGTGGATAGCGGAAATAAATATTATATTGTCACGCCATCCGATTCGGATGGGAAATGACAGTAAAAAAAAGTATCAGGACCTTACACGAGCAGGTAATGAAAAAAGTAATCGGAATAGGTGAAACCGTTTGGGACGTTTTCCCGTCAGGGAAACGCCTCGGAGGGGCTCCAGTGAATTTCTCGTTCTTCGCCAAGGAATTCGGCGCGGAGGCATATCCCGTGACAGCCATAGGAAACGATGCCCTCGGTGACGAGACTTTGGAGGCATTGAAAGCCACCGGGCTGAATCTCGGTTATATTCAGAGAAACGACAAGCCCACAAGCAGGGTGCTGGTCACCATGGATGATGCCGGAATTCCTCAGTACGAGATTGTTGAGGGCGTTGCTTGGGATGCGATGACCTGCGATGACAGAACACTGGACCTGTTCCGTGACGCCGATGTCGTCTGCTGGGGCACATTGGCCCAAAGAACCCCTTGTTCGCGGAAGAGCATAATGAATATGGTGGCTTCTGCGCCGGCTTCCTGCCTGAAAGTGTATGACATAAACCTCAGGCAGAATTATTTCACCCGGGAACTGGTCGAGGAATCCCTGAAGTCCGCCGACCTCCTGAAACTCAATGAGGACGAACTGCCTATTGTGGCAGGAATGTTCTCGATTGAAGGCGGTGCCGAGGAACGTGTCGCCAAGCTGATTCACAGGTTTTCCCTGAACACGGTCATATTCACTCAAGGCTCGGAGTGCAGTGAGGTGTACGGAGCGGAAGGTCTGCTCTCACATCTGCCTACCCCTAAAGTCAAGGTTGCTGACACGGTCGGCGCCGGAGACTCTTTCACAGCGACTTACGTGATGGCAAGGCTGAACGGGGCGACCATCAGGGAGGCTCATCACCTCGCCGTCGGTGTGGCCGCCTTTGTCTGCACCCAAAGCGGAGCGGTCAATCCCGTCCCCGAGCGACTCAAAACATTCATGAAATATTAGAACCGACATATTCAAATTTAGACATGAAAAAGAATTTTCTTTTGTCCATCGCTCTGCTGGTCAGCGCGTTCGTGTCAGCTCAGCCGGCGCCGGGCAGTTTCAAACAGACTTGGAAAGTAGGGCCGGACTGGCTCCGCAACGGAGTTATCTACCAAGTGTACCCGTCCTCCTACAAAGACTCCGACGGGAACGGAATCGGTGACATCCAGGGTGTGATTTCCAAACTGGATTACATCGAGAGCCTTGGTGTCTCGGCCATCTGGTTCAATCCGCTTTTCGTCTCCGGTTGGATTGACGGAGGCTACGATGTGATTGATTTCTACCGTGTTGACCCACGCTTCGGGACCAATAACGACCTCGTCGAGCTCATCCGGAAAGCCCACGACAAAGGAATAAAGGTGATGCTCGACCTTGTGGCCGGACACACTTCCGACAAGCATCCGTGGTTCCTCCAGAGCGCGCAGGACAGCAACCTCCAGTACTCCGACTACTACATCTGGTCCGACCGTCTTCCGGACGCGAAGGCCGAGAAAGACCTTGAGGCGATGCTGAAAAGTCCTGACTACATGCAGAGCACCATCGGCAAATGGATGAAGAGTGAATATCCCCGTGATAAATACTATATGAAGAATTTCTACGCCTGCCAGCCGTCCCTCAACTACGGTTACGCCAACCCGGATCCAAACCATCCGTGGGAGCAGGGCGTGAACGAGCCGGGACCGAAGGCCGTGCGCCAGGAACTCAAGGACATACTCGCCTTCTGGTACGGCAAGGGCGTGGACGGATTCCGCGTGGATATGGCCAGCAGCCTCGTGAAGAACGACAAGGACAAGAAGGAGATCCTCAATCTCTGGAGAGAGATCCGTGAGTGGTCCGACAAGAACTTCCCTGACCACGTCCTTATGGCGGAATGGGGTTCTCCGAAATATTGCCTCGCGGCCGGCTACAACGTGGATATGGACCTCAACAACACGAGGGCGCACAACCGCAGGATGTACTTCGACAGAAAGCATCAGGCTGATGGCGGAAGCTACTTCTCTTTGAATGGCGGCCAGCCGTCCGTCAAGGACCTCTACGGCAACGCTTGGCCGGAGAACAAGGTTGACTCCAAGACCACGCCGGCGCAGATGCTCAAGGAATATTACGACTACTTCACCGATTGCGTCGAGAGCACACGCACAATGGGCTATTTCGCCAGCATCACCGGCAACCACGACCACCTCAGGATCAACACAGGTGCCCGCAATACTCCCGAGCAGCTCAAGGTAATGATGACGTGGGTTATGACGATGCCGCTTCCGATCCTTTATTACGGTGACGAGATCGGAATGCGCTCGCTTGTGGATATGCCGAATGTGGAAGGGGCGAACCACAACGGCAAGGAGCGCGCCGGCGCCCGCACCCCGATGCAGTGGACAGCGGACGAGACCGCAGGATTCAGCGACTGCGCTCCGGACAAACTTTACCTTCCTGTCTGCACGGACTGGACTCCGGCATCCTCTCTTCCTCAGTACACCGAGTGGAAAAAGGAACTGGCCTCCGGGAAAGCCAAGCCGATCGCCAAAGGAAACCCGACCGTGGAGTCTCAGGAGAATGATCCTGAATCCATCCTGAACTGGACCAGAGCCCTGATCTCGCTCAGGAAAAACAGCAAAGCTCTCTGGGCCGACAGCCGTTTCATCCCGATTTTCAACGAGGAACAGCCTTACCCGATGGTATATCTCCGCAGCAACGGCACGGAGACCTTCCTGATCGTCCTCAACCCGACCTCCGAGCGCAAGACCCTCGTCCTTGACGGCGAGATCGACCCGTACCTTTCCGCCCTCAAATCCGTGAAAGGCCTCGTCTCCCCTCTCCTGACCACCGGCAAGGCCACCTGCAAACGAACCGCCAAAGGCACCACCCTCAAGCTGGACGCCACCTCCGGAATGATCATCAAGCTATAAGGTACTACCCGAAGATGTCGTGGAGCTCCTTGTTGCTGAGCTTGCCGATCCAGCTTTCGCCGGTGGAGACGGTCATCTCGGCAAGGTGTTTCTTGCGCTGGATCATCGCGTCGATCTTCTCCTCGAATGTGTCCTTGGTAATGAAACGGTGAACCATCACGTTTTTGTTCTGGCCGATACGGTAGGCACGGTCGGTGGCTTGAGCCTCGACGGCAGGGTTCCACCAAAGATCGAAATGGATCACGTGCGAGGCCGCCGTCAGGTTAAGACCGGTTCCGGCGGCCTTCAAGGAAAGAATGAATATCTTGTCCTCCCTGCCGTTCTGGAAACGGGACACCATCTCGTTGCGCTGCTTGACCGAGCAGCCTCCGTGATAGAACATCGGAGCCTTGCCCGTCCTGTCACCGACAAACTTCACGAGCATCTCGCCCATCTCCTTGAACTGCGTGAACACCAGCACCTTCTCGCCGGCGTCCACGATCCCGTCCAGCCGGTCAAGAAGCATCTCCACCTTGCCGGAAAGCGACGGAGACATATTCCCGTTCTTCAGGTACTGCGCCGGATGGTTGCATATCTGCTTCAACGCCAGAATCATCTGAAGGATAAGGCCTTGCCTTTCGAAAAGCGCGGCGCTGTCGGAAGTGTCCTTGCCTTCGATCTCAGCCATCGCCGCATCCAACGTCTTGTGGTACAAGGCCGCCTGCTCCGGAGAAAGGGCTGAATATTCATTGATCTCGACCTTGTCCGGAAGGTCGCTGATGACAGTCATGTCGGTCTTCATCCTCCGCATCATAAACGGAGCCGTCACCTTTCGGAACCTCGCGGCGCACTCCTCATCGTTGTACAACTGGATCGGGTTGGCATATTCACTCTTGAAAGATTTGAGGTTACCGAGGTAACCGCTGTTGGCATAGTCCATTATGCTCCAGAACTCGGTCAGGCGGTTCTCGACCGGGGTGCCGCTGAGCGCGATCTTCGTGTCGGCGGTGATGGAGCGGACAGCCTTGCTCTGGATGGCGGTCGGGTTCTTGATGTTCTGCGCCTCATCGATCACCATCACGCTCCACTTGACTTTCGCGAAGATCTTCTGGTCAGAACGGAGCACGCCGTAGGTCGTGAGCAGGATGTCCACACGGCTTTCAGGCCCTTGCCGACCAGTGCCGTGATAGATGAACGAGGTCAGGCCTGGAGCGAACCGGGAGATCTCCGCCTGCCAGTTGGAAAGGAGCCCCGTTGGCACGACCACAAGCGCCGGCTTCTCCCTCAATACACCCTCATCCTTCATCTTCTGCAGCAGAGTGATGGTCTGAAGCGTCTTGCCAAGCCCCATATCATCCGCCAGAATGGAACCGAAGCCGACCCGCATATTCCTGTAGAGCCAGGAATATCCCCTCTTCTGGTAAGGGCGCAGCTCAGCCTTAACCCCATTAGGGATAGGAATTTCCTCTTCCTTGGTAAACCTGTCAATCAGTTCCTTCGCCTCATCGGAAAGGACAATCGGAGCGGAATCATATTCACCGAGAATCGCGGCCTGAAGCATCTCGCCCGGACTGACATTGCCGACTCCGGCGATAGCCTTGTTGACTTTCTCCAGATCCTCCGGAGAGGTGTAGATGTACTGTCCTTTGAATTTCAACAGTTTGCCCGCCTGCCCAAGAAGCCTGTGAAAATCCTCCGCCGAGACCACCTCGTCACCCAAAGCCACTTCCCACTCGAACTCGAACAGATCCGAAAGCCTGAAGCAGGACGGTGAACTACCGGTTTTCTTCTTCAGCTTCAGAGTCGGTTTCGGTCTTATCAGATTCTCAAGCGATTTTGGAAGGAATACTTTGACTCCCAATAGTTTGATAGCGGGAATAATCCTCATCAGAAGCGGTACGAACTCGTCCAATGAATATCTTAGCGCCCTCGCCGCCTTCCGCGCGATATAGCGTCCCACCTATAATCACAGAAAGATCAGTGAACGCTTTCAGAATCGGAAGCCGGGACGATGCGAACTCTTCTTTGGCAAGGACATCCGACAAAGCGGTGATCCACTTCTCCGGAGTCTCGACATCCTCGACCCCGAGGTTGACATAGAACATCCCGTCCACATTCTCATCAACCGTCAGCACCGGCACGAAACGGGACTGGCGTATTGAATATGACGACAGCCAGGCGGCGATGCTGCCGGGAATCTCCCGTTCGCCAGGCTGGTCAAAGGCATAACGTTCACCATCAAAGAATATCCCGGTAAGCGGCCTGTGCGATGCCAGACTGAGTTCCGGCACAAGTTTACCCAAAAGGTAAGAGAGCAGTGTCTCGGCCTTGTTCTTCACGTACTTTCCTGACTTCCCGACCTTGAACCGGATCATCGTGTCCGGGATGATGGCCTCCAAAGACTCCAGCAGCGATGTCACCTCCGGATCCACAGTGCAGGGAATCCATCTGACGGCACAGTTCCCGTCCGCCAGCCGGACAATCTGCGGGGCGATGTCTCCGTTCGCCATCAAGTGCATCGACGCCAGAAATCCTTGATGTACAGCGGTCACGCTCGGGGAATAGTCCGGAATGAAATCCGGATTGATTCCGGCTATCTCTCGCAGGACAGCGTTCTCATCCGCCTTGGTAAACTCCTTGCCGTCAAGTGAATATAACATATTCCAATCCAACAGCAGATCCGCTTCCAGCGACACGGCCGAATCTCCGGAAAGGGCATATTCATTATATTCATTGGAAAGCGTCTGAGGCGGGAAAAGCCTCTCGGCCGGGAGTTTGCCTTCAAAGAATTTGACCGCATTGCCGCTGATTTTCCGCATCTGCGAGGAATATCGCTCCTTGAAGTCACCGTTCAGATCGAATGCAGGATTCGGTGGAAGCAGCATCAGAAGGACATCCAGCCTGTCCGACAACCGAGAGAAGTTAACCCTATGGAACTCAGGAGCTTCCTTGCCCACCTCCTTGGCCGGTTTCCGGAACTCGACAACATCTTTGACTGACGGCACAGCCGCCGTCTTGGCCGCCTCGTCCACCGTCACCCCACGTTTCTTCAGTTCCTCCAGCAGATCCACATTGTGAATCGTAAACACCAGAAAAGGATTGTTGTCGATCTCCCGGCTCATCATATAGATAACCGCCGCCAGATGCTTGCACGGCACCGCCCAGTCTGGGCAGCTGCATTGCATCTTGAAGTCAGTCCATTTTTCAGGGAATATCTTGAGCCCGCACTCCGAAGCGATGTCCATAACCGCCGGATCCAGCTCATGCTTAAGCAGTTTCGAGACGATGTCCGGCCTCTCCATAATCCCCTGGATAAGCCTCTCGACATCCTCCGGGAAGAACGGCGGGACAATAATGGTCACTGAATATGGCCGTGGTCGTCTCCCTTCCACCTTCGCGCTGATGACATTCCCCTTGACCTTGATCTCCCGCACCGCCCCTGCCCGTGCGTACGTCGCCCCGCGCGGAATCCGGTTCTCATAGTCGATATGCGTCAGCGAAAGCAGCCACCTGCTCCCCCACCACGTGTTCCCGAAACCTTTTGCCATAACTTTAATGTTTGTTATTACAAAGATAGCTATCAATGGGTTTCCACACAAGGTCTTCACACTCTCCAAACGCTCTGTAGTGGATAAAAAAAGCCTTATTTATCCACTATACGAATAGTTTTGGATAAAATACAACGTTAGCCTAATAGTTAAGCCCAAAGTGCCAAAGCGGAATGACATTGCCGTGGGCATATTCAATGTCGTCTTTCACAATTATGCCGCCAGCTATTCCTTCTATCTGCTTCCGTCCTTTTTTGCGGCCACCTATCTCAAAGGTGTTCTTGCCAATCACAAAATCCGATTCCTTGGATGAGATGACATCGTTACGGACCTTCGTCTGATTATAGAAAAAGGTCTCCCGGACATTACCGATGTCAACCGAACTTCCCGACAGAGCATACATCAAGTTCGGATTGTCGATGTAAACTTTCTCTACCTTTCCCAAACCACGGAGCCCTCCGGTGTCATCCCGCAGCTGGCCGATAAGGCCGGTCTTTTCCATATAGGTCAGATATTCAGGAACATTGTTCTTGCTCACCCCTATCTCCACCGCCAGTTTCTCCATACTCGGCTTGTATGGTGCCAGCGAAGCTATGATGGCAAGCATCTTCTTCAACTTGCGGGCGGTGGAGGCCTTCAAGTTGGCATGTTGGGCGATATCCGACTCAATCGTCCGCGACACAACCTGCTGCAGACGCATCTCAAATCCAATCTCACCCGAAAAAGGATAATACCCTTTCCTCAAATATTCACGGAAATATGGCAACGGATGCTCAATGCCAGGGATCTCTCCCTTCCCAGCAAGAATTTCTTCCAATGAATATGTCGGTGCATCAACTTTGTGGAAGAGTTTCAGATACTCTCTGAACGAGAGTCCGCTCATCGGATAGACAAGCGCGCGACGGCTCAAATCCGCGGCACCGTCCTCGATATCCAAAATAGAAGATCCAGTGAACACCACGTGCAAATCTGAATGAACATCATAAATCTGCTTCAGTTCCCTTGACCAGTCACTATACTTATGTACCTCATCAATGAACAGATGCGTTCCCCCATCCTTTACAAACTCGTCCGCCAGATCGGACAGTCTATGGTCAGCGAAATACGTATGGTCAGCCGAAACATAAAGGAACCGTCCCTTATCTTGATTTCCAAGAATATACTGCCTTATCATCGTGGACTTTCCGATTCCTCTCGCCCCGGTGATCCCGACAAGTTGCGCCTCCCAGGGAATATCCTGATAAAGATACCGATGAAACCCCGTGGGAGTTTTCCGCAGCATCTCCATCATATATTCATAAAGTTGTGTGTCAATCATAATAACATTGAATTTGTATAACTTCCGCGCAAATATAGCAATTTTCCCTCATTAAGGGAAGAAAACGCAGGAAATCATCACTCATTGAGGGAAAATCACCGCGTTGATCAATAGAATTAGGTGTTTGCCCTGACCTTCCCTGAGAATGGTTGACACTTTAGAGGTTGTTTACCTGATATACTTTACAGCATCTCTGAACTGGTTTACATCCGTCCTTCGACTCTACCTGGCGAGGCTCCGGGGCGAGGGCTGACATCGTCAGGAAGGCTGCCTTCTCTTGTCGTGACGCAGTCAATATAGGCAGCCGAAAGCCCAGAGTGGAATTTTCCTGCCGTTTGCCATCTCTATGTTGTCAACGGCAAGAGCTGCGTTATTGATGTCAGCATCATTTATCTGGGAGTAATCCTTTCCTGCACCTCCAACCTCTATCACATTTTTGTGGTCTATCCTGAAATCTCCTGTTTTAAGTCCTCCGTACTCAATCTTGTGTCCGGCGGAGGCCAATTGATTACAGAAGAATGTCTCTCGCGCGGTTCCTGTCTCAGGTTCGCCATCAGAGAATGTGTAGAGGAGATTTGTGTTGTCCATCAGCAGTTTGTCGGGCTTCTGAAGATCGGAAATCTTGTCCATTTCTGTGTATAGACATCTGATCACTTTCGCTTCATCAAGGTATCTGAAATACTTTAAGAGTGTGACTCTGTCGATGCTCAGACTTCTTGATAATTTTGACACATCCACGAGGTATGGCAGCATTCCGGAGATCACTTGAAGAAGTGCGCTTATCTTTCTCGTGTTGGAGACACTTATTCCTCTGTATCTTGTCAATTCGCTGTCAATGATGTAATTGACTACATTTTCCACAAGATTCTTGTAGGTCTTGCTTTTTTCAAACGAGAAAGGGTAATAACCGCTTTTAAGATAATCTGGGAAAAATTCCAACGGGCGGCATACCTTTCTTACCGCCAGGCAGAACCCATTGGGGTCGGATAGAAGTTGATGTAGGTGTACAGGCTTTATCTCACGCTTGGTGCGAAACCAAAGATATTCCCTGAAAGATAATCCCGGCATATCATAAACATCAGCCCTTCTTGACATATCCGCCTGTCCGTCATTTAATTGAATCAGTGATGATCCGCTGAGGATAACCTTCAATCCTTTATAGAGATCATAGATTTCCTTGATTTCTCTGCTCCAGTTCTCGTACTTGTGAATCTCGTCAATAAGAAGAACCTTGCCGCCCATCTTCACAAATTCGGATGCTGTGTCAAGCAGCGTGTGGTTGGAAAAATACGCCGTGTCGGCGGAGCAATATAGAATATGGCGATCTGTAGGTATGTAATTCTTCAGCACATACTGCTGCATCAGAGTGGATTTCCCGACTCCTTTCGGCCCACGAATCATCACAAGCCTTGAATCCCAATCTATCACATTCATCAGTCCACGAGTGAATTCCGTAGGTACATCAGATAGGTATTCAAGGTGGCGGTCGAATAAAATATCCATAATGCAATGCTTTTTGCAAATATAGAAATGTTTATCGCGATAAACAAATTTGTATCAGATTTGTTTATCGCAATAAATAAATTCTATAAGATGTTTCTGTTTATATGGGAGGCTTACAGGCTGTACCTAAAGGTTGTAGCACTGGTAAGCATAACCGCCGGATCCAGCTCATGCTTAAGCAGTTTCGAGACGATGTCCGGCCTCTCCATAATCCCCTGGATAAGCCTCTCGACATCCTCCGGGAAGAACGGCGGGACAATAATGGTCACTGAATATGGCCGTGGTCGTCTCCCTTCCACCTTCGCGCTGATGACATTCCCCTTGACCTTGATCTCCCGCACCGCCCCTGCCCGTGCGTACGTCGCCCCGCGCGGAATCCGGTTCTCATAGTCGATATGCGTCAGCGAAAGCAGCCACCTGCTCCCCCACCACGTGTTCCCGAAACCATTTGCCATAACTTTAATGTTTGTTATTACAAAGATAGCAATCAATGGGTTTCCATACCAACCAAATCCAATAAATCACTTGTAATGGAGATAAAAATGCACAATTTCTCCGGCCAAACGGCTTCTCACCGGAGAAAGTGTTGAATATTAGCAAAATGTCCGGCGAAAGGGTCTTTCACCGGACAAAGCGATTTCTTAAAAACCGAGTTTCCATAGTATCGTCACAGAGACGTTTTCATGATGGGAATACAAGGAAGTCCCATCTATTCCGATTACTTTTTCATTACCTGCTCGTGTAAGGCCCGGATACTTTCTTTACCGTCATCTTTCCATCCGAATCGGACGTTGTGACAATATAGTATTTATTTCCGCCATCCACAACACGGACGACGATATTTCCGTCATAACCTTTCACACTGGCGGCCTCTTTTGGAGTGACTTTATCATCCACTCCGGAAGGGCGGTCGCCCTGCCAGAAATTAGTGATGAATATGTCAACCTTTGGCAGCGCGCTCTCCATCTCGGAGATGATGCTTGTACGTGGATGACAGTCCACCCATGAATTCACGATAATAGCCTGAGGGTTGAGCACTTTCAAGGCAGCGGCCTGATTGGTTGCGGCAGAGCCATGATGGTCGGCCTTCATCACCTCGACCATTCCGGCGGCTTTGGCGCAAGGAAGCTCGGCGTCTTTCCATGCGAAATTCGAGCGATTGTTGTACTGGAGATCCGCTCCGGCGAAATAATCGAACTTACCGTACGAGATCCTCATGACCGCGCTGCAGATGTTCTCAGCCGGGCACTTGTCGGTGCCCGTCACCTTGGCCGGATTGGCCACCACGATGTCCTTCTTCTCCGGGAATGTCATCTTGGTCTCTGTGCCATTCCCTGTCCAGATCTCGCCGTTGACCGCGATGTTCTGGACCCTGACGTCGTACTTGGAAGACTTAGGGACGATCTGGCTCGCCGAACCAGCCTTGAAGATCTCCGCCTTCAAACCACTGTGGGCGATGTGCCACTTGACAGCCTTCACATAATTCTGGATCGTGCCCTTGTTGCTGGCAAGGTTCAACATATCAAACGGATAGTCGTAATCAGGCCATCCTCTGTCAATAATTCGGCTTACCTTGAAATCATCAAGGATTTCAGTCAGCCCGTTGAGTCTGTAGGAGTCGTTGGCGGACATCGGAAGGGATGAGCTGCAGTCTCCCATGTGGTCATTGTGCAGATGCGACATGACAACGTAGTCAATGGTGCTGTTGCCGGTCCAGACCATGCATTTCTTCAGGTATTGCGAAATGATCTGGGAACCTCGTGTACCGGTGGCTGTCGGATCCCATCGGCTGCGGATCCCTGTGTTTGTCGTGTTCCCGTCGGAATTGGTCTTGACAAGAGAACTTGCGGCGTCGATCAGAAGCTGGGTGCCGTCAGGCATAATGACGAAAGCGGACTCTCCGGTAGTCGTGTTTATGAAATGAATGTCCATCTCGCCTTCCTGCCAGGCCGGAAGAATCTCCCCGACTTTAATGGACGTGTCTTCACCCCCGCCCGGCTGGACTATTGTCGGTTTCTGTGGTTCTTTTTCCCCACAGGCCGAAACTGCCGCCATCATGGCGGCGACAGAGATTATAAGTGATTTTCTGTTCATATATCCACTGATGTTAATTTGCCAGATTGATTGTTTTTCGGTATCAGCCTTTGCAGGCGATGTGAAGATTGAGCCGCATGCTGCCTCCGCTGACCTCCGCGCGAAGTCTGATGTAGTTCCCGAAGTCGGGAGCGACTTTGACAATATGCAGGCCTTTGCCACGGATGACCGCTTCCGGCGTGTTGTCATCGGCCCAGTGGACGCCATCCTGCGACAGTTGGACATGCGCTTTCAGACACGGTTCGCTTTCGGACACATTGTCGCCGCGCTGTTCGATGTCTTCCACCATGATGTAGAATATGGCTTCGTCAGCCCAGCCGGCTTCGTAGGGATGAGTCTCGAATTTCCCGTCGAACCGTTTCTTCACTTCGAGATGTGAGTCGTTGAAAGTCTTCATTCTTGTGATATTACTACGGAGTCCACATAGAGGAACACCCGGCGTGCCGTGTCGGTTCCGACCCAGAACAGCGGGTTGATGATGTTGTCTATCCTGTTATAACCATCAACACAGTGGCAGGCTGTGCCACGCAGATCCCAGATCCGGTCCTGACACTGCATCTCGGCATATTCCCGTTTTTGGGTGTCCACCAGAAGACGCATATACTGCCAGTTCAGTTTGCAGTCCGTCTCATTGTAAACGAGTTTCTGATGGCCGTCAGGTACCCATTGGAAGCCATCGTGGCTGCCGTCAGGATAACGCCGTCCGAACCACCATGGATCCACACCTCTCACGCACCAGTCACCGTCCAGACCGAAAGCCCAGTCCTTGTCGGTGCCTTTGGAGGCGTTCTCGATCTGCCATTTCTGAATCATCTTGCCGTCAACGGCGTTGAGATAACGCATCCCTACATGGTAGCGTCTGCCGCCTTCCTGAATATCGAACCCCATGCCGAAATCCCGTATGGAACTTTCGTGGAGCCCTGGTTGTGGTCTGCCGTCATCATCAACCTTGTCCTGCTCAGCCGTGTAGCTGAACCAACACTCAATCTGGAGATAACGGGAGCCCGGACGCCAGAAAGACAACCTCTTGATGGCGTGTCCGAGGCTTCCCGGAGCCGGCTTCTCGGTGTAGGGAGCCGCGACCGGACGAGTGGAGAGTTTCAGACTGTATGTGCCTGACATGGATCCATGAGTGCCCGGATAGCGGAAGGTGGCGCTGCTGAGCATCACCGGTGGCCATTGGGTCTTGTCAACCAGAGTCGGAGGCACATCAAAGTCAGGATGTTCCGTGAAGTTGGGCATCAATGTCATCCAGCCGTTGAACCCCCTGTCAAAGACATCGTAGCAGAGAATGTTACGCAGGGGGGTGAAACGGCTTCTTAAGAGTATTTCGTCAACAGACATAACCTGCTAATAGCCTGGATTCTGTACAAGTTTCTTGTTGATCAGCATCTCTGAGTTCGGAATAGGGAAGAGCTCGCATTTAGGGTCGTACTGGTGCAGACCGTATCTGACAATGAGTTTCTCATCTTCCATTTTTGTGAAGTCAGCGAATCCGTCCTCGTCGATGTCAGGAGTGTATGGCCAGAACCAGTTGCCGTCCGCGATGTATTTTTTGATGTTCTGGGCGTTGAGCAGACCATAGTAGTGGTGGCTGTAAGCCTTTTCAAGCCAGCCCCATCTCTTGAGGTCGAAGAAGCGTCTGCCCTCCCATGCGAATTCAACACGGCGTTCCCTGCGGAGAACACGACGGAGTTCGGTCTGGTCCTTGGTGGTAACAGCAGGATAGGAACCGGTGTCGTCACGTTTCACGCCATAGGCTCTTGCGCGTACATCGTTGATGGCGTTGAGGACGCTGTCGTCAATCCTGTCCAGTTCGATGAGCGACTCGGCGTACATCAGCAGCACATCGGCATAGCGGATGATGATCAGAGGGTTCTCATTGTACTGGCCGACCTTCCACTCTTCTTGGGCACCTTTGCGTAGGCAGCAGCCATTGAAGGCGGCATAGGGATTCTTCGAGGTCTTGTTGTCCTTGTTCTCGACTTCCACACCATCCTTGAGGACGGTCTTTGTGTCGGGATGAGGGTCAAAGACGACCCCGTAGATGGTTGTTCCAGGAACGACGAATGTCTCGGCGCAGCGTGGGTCCCTGTTCTTGAATGGGTCGTGCGGATCGAACAGAGGGGATTCGTCGATGACTTTTCCGTCAGTGCACTCGTATGCCGCGAGCAGGTCCCATGAAGGCTGAGCAGTTATGTTTCCACCGGCTGTACGGCTGACGAAAGATTTTATGGCCTGTGTCTGTTCGTATGCGTATGAGTTAGGCAGAGCCCAGATTGTCTCGCAGGTGTAGGCCTTCTCTCTGAAAAGCTGGCCGTAATCCTCATAGAGGCTATAGGTCTTCATGTCCATGATCTCCTTGCAGAGCTCGGCGCAGGTCTCGTAGTCGCCCCATGCAAGAGCCACCCTTGCCTTGCAGGCCATAGCCGTGCCCTTGTCAACGCGGATCACTCCGCCGTTGGCGTTCTGCTCAGGAAGACCGGCGATGGCGGCGTCGAAGTCCTCCATTACCTGCTTCTTTATGATTTCCTTGTCGGTTCGGCCCATGTCGTAGGCTTCTTCGACAGTGATTGAACTTGTGTAGAACGGAGCATCTCCCCAGCAGATGACCAGACGAGCGTACATGTAGGCTCTGAAGAAATATGCCTCTGCCTTGAGGGCCGCGTAGGCATCGCCGTCACCAAGCCTCTCGATTGATTCGATCACGCGGATCGCACGGCTGATGGCCTTGTAGGTGTTATCCCAGTAGGTCTCGAAAGTGGATGTCGCGGATGTGGCGCTACCGTTGACGAGTTCGTAGGTGTAGTCTCTCTGCGCCCAGTCATCGGTCCTCCTGTCGGTCCAGTACTCTGATTCCATTCCGTAGAAAGCCTTGCGGTAGAGATCGTTAAGAGACATTGTGATCTGATCGGCGTTCTTATACCAGTTTTCGCTTGACGCTTCAGATGGCGGGTTCATGTTGAGATCGACGCAGGAAGAAGCGAAGCACAGGATCAGCAAAGCGGCCGATATTGTATTTATGTACTTTTTCATATTCATTAGAATTTGATGTCAACACCGAGTGTGAAAGTTCTTGCGATGTAGGAATTGGTCGTCTGCTCAGGGTCCCATCCCTTGAGGTAGCTGTCGAAGCAGAACGGGTCATCGACATTGAGGTAGAATCTAAGTCCCTTGATGTTTGCCTTCTTGAGAGGCTCGGAAGGGACTGTGTAGCTGAGGTTGATGTTCTTGACACGGAAATAGGCACCATTCATCAGCCAGAAATCAGACATCTGGTAGTTGTTCTTTTCCGCACTGGTGTAGCTCAGGCGAGGGTACTTCGCCCTTGCGTTTTCCTCTTCTGTATTATAGACGCTCCAGTAGTTGCGTGAACCGTCTTTGTTTTTCAGTATTGAAGGAGCTGAAAGCCACTGGGAGGCGAAAGGACGAACCATATACTCGGCCACCCTGACATTCTGCTTGCCCACACCGTTGAACATCACTCCGAGATTCAGTCCTTTCCAGCCGAGATTCAGGTAACCGCCGAAAATGAAATGAGGGAGAGAACTTCCGAGGATTGTCTTGTCGTAGTCAGCGGAGATCTTGCCGTCCGGGTCGTTGTGCTCAACTCCGTCGGCGTCCGTGTACTTGTTGCCTCCGAGGTCGATATATTCAATGTCACCTTGACCGACGGTCGCGATGAGCTGGTTTGCCGCGTTGGCTAACTGTTCCTGGCTGCGGATGATGCCGTTGGATTTGTAGCCGTACCAGGCATGATATTCCTCACCTTCCTTTATGATGGTGTCTCCGAGAACGACCTTTCCGCCGAGGTCTCCCATGATGGATTTCGCGTCAGAGATGTTGAATCCGACCCCATAGGTGAAATCACCCACCTTGTCACGCCAGTCAATCTTTACCTCCCATCCGTTGGTGTGCATGGTCCCGACATTCTTGGTCGGGTTGCCATAGCCTGTAAAGCCAGGGATCTCGACGCTCAGAAGCATGTCCTTGGTTTCTTTGTAATAGTAGTCAGCGCTGAGACTGAGCCTGTCGCGCAGGAAGTTCATGTCGAATCCTAAGTCGTAGGTCCAGGTTGTCTCCCAGGTTATGTCCTTCACCGCAAGGTCCACTTGGGCGGCAGTCATCTGTGAAGTGATGGCCTTCCCGGTGCTGTCCACGAAAAGGGCGTTGTTGAAGGAAACGCTGGTCTGCCAAGGGTAGTTTCCGATCCTTTCGTTGCCAAGGGTACCGATGGACGCGCGGAGCTTCAGATAAGTGACAGGATCGATATCCTGCATCCAGCTCTCGTTTGACATTACCCAACCGATGGATGCGGAAGGGAACCAACCCCATCGATGGCCTTTGGCGAAACGGCTTGATCCGTCAGCGCGCAGGTTGGCCTGAACGTAGTAACGGTTCTTGTAGTTGTACATCACACGTCCGAACACTGAACGGTAGCCGTTCTCGTAGGCGTTGCCTTTCACTCCAAGGTTATCCTTGTTGGCAAGGTCAAGGTAAGGGAAGTCTCCGAGAGCCATACTGGTGCTTGACGCCTCCAATGCCTCATGGTAGTAGTAATATTCCTCGTAACCAAGCATAGCGTTGAAGTTATGCGAGTCAGCGAAGCTCTTGTCGTAGTTGGCGATGAACGAAAGCTCGTAAGAGTTCGCGTCGTTGCGTACCTCGGTAAGGTCGTTGGTAGCGTGGCCGCTCAGGTAGCCGAGAATGATGTCTGTGTCGTAGGCGTCATAGTATGGCACGGCCTTGCTGAAGGTCTTGGTCTTGGTCATCTGCCATGTCGGCTTGTAGCTTCCTGTGATGCTGAGGTCTTCCAGAGGCTTCCAGGTGAGGGCGAACCTTGCGTTGATGTAGTCGCCGCGGTTGGTCTTGCTCCCGCCTTCCTTAAGAATGCCGAGAGTGTTTGAGCCGGTCTTGCCCGGTCCGACCCGTCCGTCAGGGTAGAGTCCGAGATAGACATTCGGATACATGTTGGCCGCTTGGAGCGGAGTGATTGTAGGGTCGGTCTTCACGCTGTGCCTGAAAGCGAAGTCAATGTCGGCGCTGAGGCTCTTGGTGATGTTGACGCTGTTTCTTACACGAGCGTTGAACCTCTCGTAGTTGGATCCTTCGTAGAGGGCGTCGGTGCTTTGGTAACCCACAGATGCCCGTGTCTTTACGACCTTGTTGCCGTAGGAAAGGGTCACATTGTGGCTGTGGGCGCTGGCGGAGTTCTTAATGATGGCTGATTTCCAATCGAAGTCAGGGTACTCGATCGGGTCGTTGGCGTTCTTCCGGGCGTAGTTCTCGATCAGATCCTTGGTATAGACTTGATAGTCCGCACCCTCCGGGCAACCTGCATCGTTCCATTTGTACTCGTTGAACATGGTCATGTAGTTGTACGGATCGTTGAGGTAGTCCGCCCATTCGGTCGCCGTGACCATTGAATATTCCCCTTTGTAGTCGATGGAGAGCTGTCCTTCTTTCGCGGACTTTGTGGTGATGAGAATCACTCCCGCAGCCGCGCGCGCTCCGTAGATGGAGGCAGAAGCAGCATCCTTGAGGACTGTGATCTGCTCGACATCATCGCTGGCAACGTTGTCAATGCTGCTCACGGCCATTCCATCCACGAGTATGAGCGGAGACGAGCCGTTGATGCTTGTCACTCCACGAATCTGGAGAGACGCGCTGGCTCCCGGCATCGAACTGGACCTTGTCACCTGAAGACCGGGGATGGTACCCTGAAGACTCTGCGAGAGCTGAGCCGTGCTCTGTTGCTCGATGAGCTGGCTGTTCAGCACACCTACAGAACCTGTGAGATCCTTCTTCCTGACCGATCCATAGCCGATGACCACGGTTTCCTCAAGCTGGAGCGCATCGTCCTGAAGAACGATGTTCAGAGTGGCCTCTCCCTTGTAGCTGACAGTAAAGTCCACGTAGCCCATACAGGTGATTTCAAGATTCTGGCCTTTCTCCGCACCTTCGAGCTCAAACGCTCCGGCCGCGTCGGTCACAGCCCATTTGCCATTGTCCTTGTTAAGAACCATGGCACCTGTGACAGCCTCCCCGTTCTTGTCTGTTACGACACCTTTGACATTGGTCTGGGCAAAAGCCGTAAGGCTGATCGCCATCGCACATAATATACTGATAATCTTATTCTTCATATCTTGTCTGTTTTTATTCTTTTACACAACGTACCGCACCGGCGTGACCGCGTGTGGCCTTGTTGCTGAAGTTGCTGGCTGAAGCGTTGGCATTAAGGTAAAGCGCGGATGGAGAGGCCTCCGCGGTGCTGCTTTCGTACCTTGCGACCACACCGAAGTCAGTGAGAGCGCAGCCGTTGTTGTAGCTGAGCATACCAGCGATAGGAAGGCTCCACGCCGCTGTCGCGAACTGAAGGGTCTCAGCCTGATATGCCGCCTTGGCATCAGGATTCTTGCTGTATTTCGTTGACCCTGCCGGAAGTCCTCCGGCCTCCGCGAACGCGCACCACTGTGCTTTGCTTGGAACCTTGTAGCCTGCCGGACACGGGTCAAACATGGTTTTCCGTGCATCCTGCCATCTGTCGTTGTGGTCGGCCGTGAATATCCAGTCCTTAGGACCCGCACCGTCAGGGTATGTGTTGATGAACGGCCTTGGGTTCTTAATGCTGGCCGCGATGGTACCGGTTGCCTCGTCCACCTTGACTTCGGCCTGTTCTTCCGTGAGTTCAGGGGTGGTGGCGATGAAATCGGCTGATGTGTTGCCGGCACCGCGCATAGGGTCTTTTCTTCCCCACTGATAGAGGAAACCACCGCTGCGAGTGTCACCGGCGATGTTAGGACAGGTCGCGCCGAGGTTGCGGTCCATCCAGACTGTCCCTCCCAAGTCAGATACAGCAGGCTCGTCGGTGAACCAAATATGCCATGTCCAGAGGATGGTGTTGTCAGCAGCGTATGCCGCGATGATCGCATTGGCCGGAGTGATGTCGTTCATTGGAGTCTCGAACTCGATGTAGTCTCCGTTCAATGCCACAGCCGGGATAATCTCCGCCGCTGCCGTCGGAGCCGTCATGGTGTTGTAGGTGCACCAAAGAACATCGGCGTGGTCCGGAGTAATAGAGACGGTGATCTCACCATCGCAGCTCTCCGGAAGCGTTCCGTTGCCACGGACAGTAGCCTTGAACTTGTAGTAGCCAGGCTTGCTGACTATGTAGCAATTGGAGGTTCCGTCCGCGCCAAGGTCGGTTCTTTCCTTTGCTGGAGCCGCCTCTTGTGTGATTGTGAGAGTGTAGTCCTGGCCGCCAATGGTGACTGTGACCACTGCTGTCACAGGGGCTTCCTTTGTGTTGGCCGGGAAAGTGACCTCCACTTTGGACTCACCCACGCCCGAGGTCTTGCTCAGAACAAAATCAGGATTGTCGCAGGTGGCGGTCCATTCCTTGTCGCCCAGGACTCTGAACTCAGCGGAGGTGGCCGAGAAACTTACGTTCAGTTCGCTGACATCAACACCAACAGGCACTTTTCCTTTTTGTGTGATATCGAGGGCAAGCGGGGTGACACGGTCACCAATGAATTTGATGCGGGCTTTGCGCGCGTCGATGTTCTCGTTGGCTTTCACATCGATGATGTAGTTGGCTGTCTCCGCGTCGTTTCCTTCGGCGGATATTGTCACGAAGTCGTTCTCGTTCACGACACGGTAATAGACGTTGGCTTTCAACTCCACGTTGATACGGCCTCCCTCTTCACCGATCGTGAACTTCTTTTGGGAAAGCTCCATGTAAGGAGTCTCTTCCTTGCAGGCCGCTATGGCCAGCATGGCCAAAATACCTGCAGTGAGTCGTTTTAGATTCATAACTATCGGATTATTATAAGAATGCGTTTTGTTTCTTGAGTTCAGTCCTGAGGTCTTCAGCGCCCAGTCCGCGCGGGGAGATTCCTCCTTTCAGGGCAAGGGCGGCGGCGACACCTGCAGCATGGCCCATGGCCATCACAGGAGGCATGACACGGACTGCGCCGGCCGCGTCTGAATTGGCCGAGAGGCATCTTCCGGCAAGAAGCAGATTCTCGGCACCCAACGGAAGGAGACAACGGTATGGCACTCCGTACCAAGGAGCGTTGATCGTGGTGTAAACAGAAGAGTTGGAGGTCGCCCCACCTCCATGCACATCAACTGAATTAGATGCAAGAAGGATGCTGTCTTCCGGAACGACACCATTGACCAGATCCTCTGCCTTAAGAATATATTCTCCTTCAATATGGCGTGACTCCCTGATTCCCAATGTCGAAGCGGAGCACATGAGCGTGGCGTTCTCGCAACCGGCCACATACTTGCGGAAGAAGTTCATCAGCTCCTGGACCTGACGCCGCCCTTCGATCTCACCTCCTGTAAGGCTTTCGGAATCTGTCGAATCGATGTTCTTGATGCGGGTGCTGTTGATCACCCACTCGTCCCGGCCGACACTCTTGAACAGGTTCACGCTCTTGCGGTCAATATCCCATTCTCCGTTGGCCTCAGCCTGCGCCACATTCCAGTGTAAGGCACGGTAACTGACATTGTTGACTCTCTTGAACTCTGGCAGATGCTTGTAAACATCGGCCTCAAGCTTCTTGGAATCCACATTGTTTATCCTGAGGAAGAGACTGGCCGGCTGGATCTTGCCGTCTCTCTCCTTGCACCCCATCGAGAACGGAGATCCGGCGCTGACAGCGACATCCCCGTCACCGGTCGCATCGATGACCATGCGGGCGTGTATCTTTCTCAGACCCTGCTTCTGAAGCACGACAGCTCCGGCCGCAGCGTTGCCATTCATTATTGTCTCCACGAAATTTGTGTGGTAGAGTATCTTCACTCCGGCCTCTCCGCACATGGTCTCAAGGATGACTTTCAGCCCCTCGGGGTCGAAAGGAGTGACGTGGTCGTGCCCGGCCTTTATCCAGGCGGTGTAAGGGCTTTCCCATCTGACATGCTCCGGATGTATCGCCCAGTTCTTCTCGACCAGTCTGTCGACAATCTCGCCGAAAATACCCTTGATGATCATTTGTTCACCGTAACGGTCGTAGCAGGTCATGAAAGGCCCCACGAGGCCTTTTGTGGCCATGCCTCCCAAGCAGTTTCCGTTGTCAATGATGATGGTCCTGACTCCCATTCTGGCGGCGGCGACGGCCGCGCAGGAGCCTGCGGGACCTCCTCCTACCACGAGCAAATCCGTTTCGTAAGCGTCGGGAATATTCTTCATTCCGGCAAGATCAGAGGCTTCGTTTCCGCATGCGGTCATCACCGGCGAAAGCGTGGCCGCTGCGGCGATGATGCCGCTGTTTTTCAGAAAATCTCTTCTGTTCATTAATTCAAACGTTTAGATTACCTTATGTGTTTTATGTCCTAAAGTTTTATTACATATATCGGCGGATCCTTTTCCGTCCGCTTGGGATTGTTGTTGCAGTTTACATAGAGGCGGCCGTCCCTAAGGACGAGGTCTTCAATCTCGCACGGAATCCGCGCGTTCATATTCCATGTCGCGTCGATTTTGCCGCTGTCGGTGTCATAGATGCTGATGACGGATGGCCTGTGCGGGTCGTAGTCGCCTATTCCGAAGCCGTAGTAAATCTTTCCGTCGTTCATGCAGCCGGCTTGGGTGAACCAAGCATTGAATGGGAATATCACCTGGCCGAGGATGTCATCGACACCGAGTTTAACATTCGTCCCCTCCTTGAGCGAAGGGATGCGGAACTTGGTGGCGATGTAGCTGTTTTCGGCCGGATCCGGAGTCACCTTGAAGGTTGTGCGTTTGACCGCGGAGAACACCCAGAGGAATCCTCTTTCCCGGTCAACGAGCCAGCTCGGGGCTCCGAATATGGGCATGTAGCCCTTTGAGTCCCAGCTTGTTCCATCAAGTTCTATCGTCTGGACTATCTCGGAAGAGTAAACTCCTCTCCGGTACTTGATCCGCTCGACATAACACAACCACTCGATTTCGCTGCCGACCTTGCCGTTGCTGATGTACAATAATGGAAAACGAGATCCCTTGGCCCGGCGCGGCCCGAATTCCACATTGTTGACATGGTTGTCCGCCCTTGAGGAAGCCAGCTCGAAACCGGCCACTGGATCAGCGCCGTCCGGGGCTTCCTTGAATTCATACACGTTGACGTGTCCGCCGTCTTCGCAGGAGAAGATCCGATTGCCGTAGATTTCCATTCCCTGCTGAGGCCTTACACGCCCTCTTTTGCTCATGAACAGGCCGCAGTCAATGTTCTGGGCGAAAGCCGCCGTGCAGCAAAGGAGTGCCGCTATTGTGAATAACTTACTTCTCATCTTTTTTATGTCCGATAATGCTGTATGCCGCGTAACCGCCGTCAATAATGCAGATCGCAGCGATGAAACATATTACTATATTCTTGACTTCCATTGTTTTCGCATCGCCGGTGAGCAGCAGCCCCAAAAGCAGGGCCGCAATGGCGAGCAGTGTCAGGCAAAAGCAGTTGGCCGCCATGCAGGAATATGCCTTGACGCTTTTCCTCGCGCGCTCGTCAGGTTCCCTGTCAGCGTGAGGGTCTGTATATTCGCAGGTCGCCTCATACCCTTTGTCCGTTATGCCTTTCGCCTTGGACCAAAGTTCCATTCCAGCCAGAATCACCACTGGCAGGACACAGCCGGAGATGGATTCTATCATGCTTTGGCTCATCACCGAAGCTGGTACGGCAAGTTTTCCCGTGATGCCGATGGCCCATGTCACCAGCATGGCGGATATGAGTTGGTTGCCGGTGAGCCTTCTGGAGAAAAGTCCCCAGATTGACGGGATGTAGAGCGGGCACATTATCATGGTCAGCAGGGTGACGACCACTTTTTCGGCTCCGCCGGCGAACGGTATGAGCATCGACAGTCCGATGATCACCAGTCCGAAAACCACTGTGAATGTGCGCCCGACCTTTATGAGCGTCCGTTCGTCCGCGTTCCTGTTTTTATCCTGGTGCTTCCAGATGTCGTAGGTGAAGACGTTGGCATAGACGTTCAGTATGCCGGAGACATTGCTGAGCGTGGCCGAGAGCATGGCCGCCAGCATCATGCCCACCATTCCGCTCATCAGCACCAGCTTGCTCATATTCACATAGGCGTGCTCTCCGTTGTAGGTCATCGTGGCGGCATCGACATCCATCGCCATGCCAGGTTCCATCACGCGGTAGATCATTGTGGGGAGATACCAGATGACAGGGGTCAGGAAATACAGCAGGCCGATGAGGTAGGTGCTCTTGCGCGCGTCTTTTCTTGTAGGCACACTGATGTAGCGCTGCACGAACGGCCAGTCGCCGCCTATCATTCCCACGTTGAGGAACACCCAGAGCAGGAGCCAGCCCCAAGTGTACGTTTCTGACGAACCCGAGAAGAAACCGGGAATCCGTGAGGCGCTGTCAATGAAATTCCCGACTCCGCCGACCGCATGGAACGAAAGCGGAATAAGGAACACGACAACGGAAAGCAGTACTCCGAACTGGATCACATCGGTCATCAGTACCGCCAGGAATCCGCCCATGACGGTGTAGATCAACGCGATGGCTCCGAGGATAAGCAAAGCCCACCAGATGCCTAGATAGCCGGCGGCACTGTCACCGGGCATTCCGGTCGAGGCCAGTAAACTCCCGTCCGGAACCTTTATCAGGGTGCACATGACGACCGCGACGGCGTAGAGGGCGACAGCGGTGTGCGCAGCCCTGGCAACGATGCCGGAGATCGTATAGAAACTTACTGTTCCATGTCCGAAACGTACTGTCAGAAATTCGCCGGGCGACTTGATCCTCAGGCTTCTCCATTTCCCTGAAATCCATTTTCCTACGATGAAAGAGGCAAGCCCCAGACAGTTGGCGACCACGATGGCGACGAGACCGGATTTATAGGCGACACCTCCCCAGACCACGAATGTGCTCGCGGAGAAGATCGTCATGTACGAGGATATTCCCGAAAGCCACCACGACGAGTTCCTTCCGGCAAGGAACATGTCCTCGGAGCTTCTTATCTTTCTGGACATTATCACGCTGACAGCGATAAGTCCAATGAAGTATGCCAATATGACCAGATAGTCAAGTGTTCCCATTTGCCATTAGTAGTGTTATTCTCTGTGGTTTTCTTCTATATGCATGCCCCCATCTCGCGGAGACGTGATGTAAGGGCTTGGATATTCACCTCTTGCACATCCTTTCCTGCCGATGAACATTGCGCGGCGGCAACCCCTGCCGCCTGTCCCATGTCCATGCAGCTCGCCTGAACACGAATCGAAGCGAAGGCGGTCTTGTCGGCGCTTATGCAACGTCCGGCGACAATAAGGTTCGGGAAATCATCCGCTATCAAAGATCTATACGGCACGTAAGCCGGTTCCTTGAGGAACGTTATGTTCTGTTTCTCTCCGTTCGCCACATGTATGTCGATAGGATGCGCGCCTCTTGAGACACTGTCCTCGAAACGTGTCGCGTCAAGATATTCATCGCCCGTAAGGACGTGAACACCCTTTATACGTCTTGTCTCCCTGACCCCGGCCTGGGTGGAGACAGCAAGCAAATAGCTGTCCCTGAACTCTTCCACATTCTCTTTGAGTATTGCCGCCATGCGGAAAGCGTCTTCTCTGAGCCGACACTCGGCATGGGAATATTCACGGTTGTCACAGGCGTTGCCGGCCGTCCTCGTGATGTTCACCGTGACAACGCCCGGCCGCAAGGTCGAGCAGAACCATGGGCCACCGAATTCAGGAATATTCAGTTTGTCCTTTCTTGCCAGAAGCTTTTCCCTCACCGGAATGCAGTGGCAGTTTACCCCTTGGCGGTTGTGGTGGATGGCCTCTCGCATCATAGGTGTGTCAAGATTCACTCCACCCATTATGAAATATGACGTGAGCGGCTGCAGCGCACATCCTTCCGACTCCAGCATCGGCACTCCGGCCATTGCGGCAAGATCCGCGTCACCGGTGCAGTCAATGAATATCCTGGCTCCAAGGGCCTCCGCCCCGTTCTTGTTGTCGATGATGACGTGCGTCACACGGTTCCCGTCCTTCACGCATCCTCTCAGGTATGAGTGCATGAATATGTCAACACCGGCCTCCAGGACCATTCTCTGTGCGATCAGCTTGTAGTGTTCCGGTTCAAAGGCCACGTTGGCCAGCGGGCTTTCGATCTCCGCCCCTCCACAGTCCTTGAGCCGGTTGACGAATTCCCACGGAATGCCACCGGTGACTTGTCCGCCGTTGTACGAGAACACACTTATCGGGTTTACGAAGCCGGCGGTGGCCATCCCTCCAAAGAATCCATATTGCTCAATGATCGCCGTTCTCGCACCTTCTCTGGCCGAAGCTGTCGCCGCGATGAATCCGGCGGGGCCTCCTCCGCAGACAACCACGTCATAATTTCCGACCACGGGCACGTCCTGGGTCATTTCTATTTTGGCTTCAGCGTTCATTTTTGTGACATTTGTCATTTGAACCGATTCAAACACGGTGCAAATATAGGCAAATCTTGAATCGTTTCAAAACTTTTTGACGAAAATATTATTAAATTTGCATAGCTGTTGTCTATGTCGGCATCGCTTATAAATTAAAAGAAATGGAGAAAATCACCATAAAGGACATAGCCCGCGAGGCGGGTGTATCAGTCGGGCTCGTGTCCATGACCCTCAACGGAAGAAACGGCGTCAATCCGAAAACCAGAGAGGAGATCATGAAAGTGGTCAGACGATTGAACTATACGCCGAACAAAGCGGCCTCCGCTCTTCGCATAGGCTACAAGAAAACCATTGGGGTAATCACACCAGACCTCGCGAACCACTATTTCTCCGACATATCCAGACACATAGAGAACATCGCCTACGACAATGGCTATACGGTCTTGTTCGGGAGTTCAGACGACAGGATCGACAAAATCGGGAAACTGATTGACGTCTTCCACGCTGACGGGGTGAAGGGAATTCTGTTGAGTCCGTGCGATGGATGCGAGGATGAATTGCGTAAAGCGATGTCCCTTGGCATGAAGGTAGTGCTGATGAACCGAGATCTTCCAGATCTTGAGAATGTCGGCAGAGTGCTTCTGGACAACGACATGGCCATACGCATGGGCATCAACCATCTCTTGGAGAACGGGTACAGGCATCTTGAAATGATCTCAAACGACGTAAAGCTTTCCACCCTTAACATGAGGGAAAGAAGCTACAAGAAAATCATGGCCGAAATGGGATTCGGGGACATAACAAGAGTCAATTTCGTTGACGAGAAAGACACCGAAGCCCTGGACAAATGCGTAAAGGAAGCCTCGGAGCGTGGTACAGACGCTATTTTTGTACCGAGAGGTTACCTCGCCCTACACACCAGCAAAGCGATAAAGCGTCTGGGCATGAGAATCCCGGAAGACATAGCCATCATCGGATTCGATGGCGGTGAGACCTACCGCATCGCATCTCCGACCATCACCCAGTTGAGCCAAAACACCCGAGAAACCGCCGAGGATGCGTTCAACATGCTGATCACCATGATGCGGGACAACGTCCCAGGCATGGACATCCACCTCATCCCGAAACTTGAGGAAGGAGAATCCACCAAAAGGCGTAAAATAAATTCCCTCAACGAGTGACGGTCTCAAACGAAATCATCATCAGTTAAGGGAATAAATCACAAAACGCCCCTCATTGAGGGGAAAGTCAATGCTTACGCCAGACGGTTGGTGGCGTAGGCGATTCGGCCGAGGGTCTCGGGCTTGCCTATGCGGATGATTATGTCGGCGATTCCGAGGCCGCTGGCGGCACCGGCAAGGGCTAAACGGGTGGCGTTCATCACCTTGCCCATCGGCCATTCATTGCCACGGATGTAATCCTCAAGAGCCTTCTCGAAGGCGGGAACTGTCCATTCTCCGGCATATTCATCAATGAAGGAAGCGACCTTGGCGACATATTCTGCGTTCTCAGGCTTCCAGAATTTGTCAACGTCCTTGGCGAGGAACGGCGCTGTGGCGGCATCGTCATAGACCTTCGCGCGAGGATCGGCCTGACGGCGAGAATCGTTGCTCTGAGGCTCCACGGCAGCGCCGGCCTTGATCCCGTACTTCTCAAAATCCTCAGGGGAAACGAAAAGATACGAAGCAATCGTCCAGAAATCCTTCACGAACGTGGCTCTCTCCTTGGTGAAGGAGATGACGTTCTGAACGTAACCTTTTGTGAATATATGCTTGCTCAGATCAGCACCCAAGGCATTTACCTCAGCACCTGCGGCCTTGGCGCGATGAGGGCATTCGACAACCTTCATTCCGTGCTCCTCAAGAATCGGCACGAAAAGCTCGGTGAGTTCATCGTCAGATTTCAGGCGAAGATATTCCTTGTTATACCAGCGGGCTTTCTCCGGGTTGAAGCGGGCGCCGGACTTGACGATGCGGTCAAGGGAGAATGCCTTGATGAGCTCGTCCATCGTGAACATCTCACGTTCGTCGCCAGGGTTCCAGCCGAGGAACGCAAGCAGGTTCACGAAAGCCTCCGGGAAGTAACCGTCCTCACGGTAGCCTCTGGAGACCTCCCCTTGGGCGTTCACCCATTTGAGAGGGAAGACAGGGAAACCGAGCTTGTCGCCGTCACGCTTGCTAAGTTTGCCCTTCCCGTCCGGCTTCAAAAGCAGTGACAGATGAGCGAAGCGAGGCATCGTGTCCTCCCAGCCGAAAGCCTTGTAGAGCATATAGTGGAGCGGCAGGGACGGAAGCCATTCCTCTCCACGGATGACCTCGGTGATCTCCATCAGGTGATCGTCCACGATGTTGGCAAGATGGTAGGTAGGCAGTTCATCGGCCCTCTTCCAGAGCACCTTGTCGTCGAGGGTGTCGGTGTTCACTTCGATGTGACCTCGGATCAGATCATCCATCTTGACAACCGTGTCGGTCGGCATCTTGAAGCGTACGGTCCAGTCGGAAGTCTCCTCAAGCAGCCGCTTGACCTCATCCTCAGGGAGGGTCAGCGAGTTGCGCATCGTCATCCTTGTCACCTGATTGTAGATAAATGTCTTACCTGCGGCTTCAGCCTCAGCGCGGGCCTTTTCCAAAGCCTCGGAGGAGTCGAAAGCATAGTAGGCGTAGCCGTTCTCGATCAGCCGCTCGGCATACTTACGGTATATTCCGCGCCTCTGACTCTGGCGGTAAGGAGCGTGCGGATGACGCTCGGAAGCGGTCTCGACAACCTTTCCGTTCTCGTCCACACCTTCGTCAGGAATGATTCCGCACCAGTTCAGGGCCTCGATGATATATTCCTCGGCTCCATGCACGAACCTATGGGAGTCAGTGTCCTCGATCCTGATGATGAAATCACCTCCGCGCTGCTTGGCATAGAGGTAGTTATAGAGAGCCGTGCGGACTCCGCCCATATGCAGCGGACCGGTCGGCGACGGCGCGAATCTTACTCTCGTCTTACGTTCCATAATTAAAGTTTCGATGCGACAGCCTTGCGCAAATCATTGGCATTCTTGATGACATCCGGTGCCAGGTTTCCGTCAACAATCAGATAGGCGACAGGAAGGCCACGACTTATGTTGTACAGTACCGCAGCCTGAGAAGCGGCACCCAAACCATCGCAGACATTGATCCAAGGCAGGTTCTGGCTCTTAACGGCACTCGCCCAGACACCCTTGTCGGTGTCAAGGGACACTGAGTATATCTCCAGCCCCTTAGGGTGATATTCCTTGTAAAGCGGCATCAGCACGTCCTGGTTGAACATCTTCTGCGCGGCGTCGGCGGCCTGCCAGAAATAGACTAGCACAGCCTTCGAAGCGACCTCGCTGAGTTTCACCTTGGTACCGTCAACCGAAGGAAGGTTCAAATCAGGGTATGAAGACTCCCGCGCATTCTGAACCCTCTGGCTGAGATTGAATATGTTGAACCTCTTCTCGGCCTCTTTCTTGAGAGCCTCCAAATACTTGGACTCCGGATAGACAGTCATCAGCGAGTCGTGAACATTCTGGAACAGAATGGCGTCGGTAGCCTGGCTGAACACCGGGAAACCATCGTTGATCTTCTGGTACAAGACGGGGATCGCCGTCAGGGACTTCGAGTTCTCCATGATGTACCTGGTGCGGCTGCGGTAGTAGTCGATGTAATCCTTCGAGGCAGCCGCATTGTCACCAGCGGCGGCATCAGCGGAAAACTTGTCCATAAACGCGGCGAAATCCTCCTCGACCTGACGCAGTTTCTCGCTCTCCTCCGAACCTTCGACGGAATATTTCCCAAGGGTGTCGGAAGCGACCTTCACCTTGTCCCCCTTCTGGAGAAGCAGCGACGCGATCTTGGTGTCCCCTTTGAAAAGGTAAACGAACTGCGGCTGCCCCTTAAGCACATCAATCTTGCAGGAATATGCTCCCGAAGCGTCCGTCTTGAGGGTGTCCAAGGTCACCAGCGTGCTTCCGGACAGCTGTTTCACAACGACTTGGGTGTCAGGCGCACCGGCAAGCGTACCCTTGACCTGAACCTTGTCCGAGCACGAAGAGGCGGCGACCAGAACGGCTGCCGCGAGAAGTAGGTTTCTACAATTTTTCATATTCATTGAATATAGCTTCGGCGATCGCTTTGTTTTCCTCAGGCGAGATCTCCAAGCGTTTTTTCTTGATGTCCATGTCGGCCTCGGTCTGGAGCGGAACCAGATGAATGTGAGTGTGAGGCACTTCCATTCCGAGCACGCAGACTCCCACACGCTGGCAAGGCACGGCGGCCTTGATGGCGATCGCCACCTTGCGGGCAAACGCCCACAGCCCTTCGTAGGTCTTCTCGTCCAGATGGAAGATGTAGTCATCCTCAACGTTCTTAGGAATGACAAGAGTATGCCCTTTCGCAAGAGGGCTTATGTCCAGAAAGGCGTAGAACTCATCATTCTCGGCCACCTTGAATGAAGGAATCTCCCCTTTTGCGATTTTCGTGAATATCGTAGCCATCGTCTTAGAGTGTGATGTCGAGGATTTTGAACTTGATGATTCCGGAAGGCACCTTGGCATCCACAATCTCACCCTTCGAGTGCCCGATCAGAGCCTTTGCGATAGGCGTTGTGGAAGCGAGCTTCCCGTGGGCGAAATCGGCCTCGGTCTCGCCGACGATGGTGAACTCCATCACCTGTTTGGCGGCGATGTTCTCCACTTTTACCTTGTTCATTATCTGCACCTTGTCCGTGCCGATCTTGGACTCGTCGATAACCTTCGCGTTTGCCACGAGGTCCTTGAGCTTCGCAATCTTCACCTCCAGCAGCCCCTGAGCGTCACGGGCAGCGTCATATTCAGCATTCTCGGAAAGGTCACCCTTTTCCCTTGCCTCCCCGATCGCGGCGGAGATCACCGGACGCTGCGCCAACGCGTCGGCGAGGTCCTTCTTCAGCTTATCCAACCCTTCTTGGGTCATATAATGAATTTCAGCCATAATGAAACCAGTTATTATTTTTACTTTGTCTTCATCAAAGAAAACGGACCGCCCGGCCCGGCTCTTCGTCACAGGCCACGCAACAATCTGTTTTCCAATGCTCTTTCCTGTCCACAAGCGGGCAATCACGTGCAGACAAACAATTTACTAAAATAAACAAGCGGCCATTGCCCTCCGCCCTCCCCTTTCGGGACCATAATATTAAAACGGAGTCCCGCCCTTTTCCGGCGGAACCCTTCCTGTTTCTGCAAATATAGTAAATTTTCTTTCAAATAGCGAATATCGCTTTTATTGATCCCGCTATTGATCTTGCTATTGATCCCGCCCGAGTCCGGTTCGTCAAGGTGCGTCAATCCTCGATGAGCGTATATCCCCCCTTTTCCGCGCCTATCGAGGCACATTTGAACTCCGACAAGCTCAAAAAGAGGCGTTATCGCGCCTGTCGGGGTTCATAAAACTATCCGGCAATCACATCGTGGAGTTTGCAGCACGTTTTTCCATGCGGAATTTTGCGAAAATCGCACTAACCGTCGTGCAATTTTCTCAACTTATGTGCACATAACTATCAGCAGAAATGAAATCTTTCTTGACAGCCTTTTTCACCGATTTTCAACTGCTGGAAGTATTTCTTTGAAAGCATCGGTCACTTCGGCGGGATCAGTGACCGGAGGTTATTCCTTGCTGTCCTCGATGGAGTCGCGGACGGTGCGGAGGTACTTGCGACAGGACTCGATTAGTTCCTTGGAGCGCTTGACAAGGGCTCCGATGTCATCCAGGCTGGTAGCCGGGTCCTCTACTTTGGCGGCGATCTCGTCCAGTTCGGTGACCGCCTTGGTGTAATCAAATTTCTTCTCTGACATATTAATTGATTTTTAACTGATTTCACTCATAGCCGGGATGTTTTCGTCCTCGCTTCCGGGCACATTACTTTTAAGGTCAACCTCCACGACTCCGCACTTGACGGTACCGTCAGCGAACATCATACGCACACGGTCACCGACACGGGTCTTGGTGGCAGAATCCATCTTGACACCGTCTCGGTCCAAGGCGAGGACAAAGCCCTTGCGGAGAATGTTACGAGGATCGTTGGCGGCGATTTTCGTCTCGACCATCATAAGATGCGACAAGGCTCCGGAAAGCACGACACCTACACGGCCTCTCAGCCTCTGCTCAATCCGATCCAAAGCGGAACCGGCCTTGTAGAGGCTTCTGTCGGCACCGTGCAGGACCCTGTCAGACAATCTGTCCAGATGATGTTCCTGACCGACGATCCTGTTCTCGACAGCCTTCGTCAGAGCCGCGCCCAGGATTTCCACCTTGTGCATCGCGTCCGACACACGGGCGTCAGCCTGACGGCGGACACGGGCCTCTAGCAAGTCGACACGGGAAGACATCGCCGCCAAACGGTTGTTAAATGACATCATCAGACGGGACTCCAGCGTCCCTAACCGTTGATCCTCAGCGATGTAGCAGTCCAGAAACAGGTCGGCCAGAGCCGTCGGAGTCTTTACGAAAGTGTTGGCGACCATGTCCGCCACGTGATGATCCTTGTCGTGCCCGATCGCCGTGAATACCGGAACCGGACAGCGGGCGATGGTAACGGCCAGATCGTAGTCATCAAAACATCCCAGATCCAAATCAGAGCCGCCCCCTCGCATAATCAGCACGGCATCGTAATGAACCGGCGAGGACAGAATCTCAGCGAACGCCGCCATTATCGAAGCCGGCGCGCCGTCACCCTGCATCAAAGCCTCGAACAACCTCACGTTGAACACGAAACCATATTCATTGTCAATCAGATGGTGGCGGAAATCGCCGAAGCCGGCAGCTCCCGGAGCGGAGATAACCGCCAATGAATATGGCAGAGCGGGGAGCCGCAGACGCTTCTGGAGGTCAAGCAGGCCTTCTCTCGTGAGCCGCTCGATCGTCTCCTGCCTGCGACGCTCGTTCGCGCCGAGGGTGAACTCAGGATCGATGTCATCTATATTCAATGAAAATCCGTACAGCGGATGGTAGCTGACCTGCACGCTGGCAAGGATCTCCATCCCGGCTTCCAAGGATGAACCGGTCACGCTTCTGAAACGCTGGTCGATCATATTCCAGCGGAACGCCCAGATCGTGGCGCGAGTCTTGGCGACCACTCCACCACCCTCGCTTTGGGAAAGTTCCAGGTAGCAATGGCCGTTCTGCTTGCGGCTCAGGCTGCTGATTTCGGCCTTGACCCACAGCCGCTGCGGGAACAAGCCTTCCACAACGGATTTCAGACGAGCCTGAAGGGTAAACAGGTCTATGTACTTCTTTTCCATAATAACGTTTCCTATCTCTTACAAAATTAACAAAAATCAACTATCTTTGTAAAAGAATCGCAGAGGTAGAAAGAAAGATGACCATAACTGAAGCAAAATTCGCAGGCAGCTGCACCAGAGTCAGCCAAAAGCCCTCCCGCAGACTGCCGGAGTTCGCGTTCATAGGACGCTCTAATGTCGGCAAGTCATCGCTGATCAACATGTTGTGTGGCAACCGCAAGCTTGCCAAGACTTCGTCAACCCCTGGAAAGACCAAACTGATCAACCACTTCATCATCAACGACAGCTGGTATCTCGTCGATCTTCCGGGCTACGGATTCGCCAAGATCTCACAAAAAGGACGCGAGGAGCTCCGCAAGATGATCAATGACTACATTGAAAAGTCGGAGGAGATGGTTGTGCTCTTTGTGCTGATCGACTCCAGGCACGACATCACCAAGATCGACAGGGAGTTCCTGGCGGGGCTCGGAGAGAACGGGGTTCCGTTCGCGATCATATTCACAAAAGGTGACAAACTTGGGCCGAATGCGTTGAAGGCGCAGATCGAGCGGGACAAGGAGATCCTGTCGGAGGATTGGGAGGAGATGCCGCCTATGTTCGCGTCCAGCGCCGAGACTGGAGCCGGAAAGGAAGATATACTGGACTATATTCAACAATATATTAATTTATAGCATAGTTTAATGCACATGGAACACAGAATGGAATTGTTTGCCTGCATAGCCTCAAAAGACTTTGCTTGCAAGGTTGTTGACGAACTGAACATCATCGGGGCCGCGACTGGAGAGAAGTATCACCTTGGCGCGTCCGAAGTAACCAAATTCAGCGATGGAGAGTTCGTTCCCTCTTTCACGGACAGCGTCAGAGGCGCTACCGTGTTCATCCTGCAGTCAACTTTTCCACCTACGGAGAACCTGATGGAACTTCTGTTGACAATCGACGCGGCCAAAAGAGCCTCCGCAGACAAGGTGATCGCTGTGATGCCGTACTTCGGATGGGCCAGACAGGACCGCAAGGACAAGCCTCGCGTCTCGATCGGAGCGAAGCTGGTGGCCAATCTTCTGACCGCGGCCGGAGTGGACAGGATTATGACCTGCGACCTCCACGCCGACCAGATCCAGGGTTTCTTCGACCTTCCGGTGGATCACATCTACGCCAGCAAGGTGTTCATCCCTTACCTCAGGTCACTGAACATCGAGAACCTTGCGATCGCCGCCCCGGATATGGGTGGAGCGAAGAGGGCCAACGCCTACGCCAAGGAACTCGCCTGCCCGGTGATCATCTGCCACAAGTCCCGCGAAAGAGCCAATGTTGTCGCCTCCATAACCGCCATCGGTGACGTGGAAGGCAAGAACATCGTGATTGTGGACGACCTCATCGACACCGCCGGAACCCTTGTGAAGGCCGCCGAGGTGTTGATGGAGAAAGGAGCCGCAAGCGTAAGAGCCTGTGCGACACACGCTGTGCTTTCAGGTCCGGCTTACGACAGGATCAACAACTCCTGCCTGAAGGAAGTGTTCGTCACCGACACCATTCCTCTCAAGGAAGGAGCCGACACAAGCAAGATAAAGGTAGTCTCGATGGCTGAGACCTTCGCGGCGATCATCCGCAAGGTTTACAACTACGAGCCTATCAGCACGGAATTCATATTCTAAGAGATGAAGACAGTTCTCGCCGCGATAATCATCCTCGGGATCGGAGTGATCGGAATGTGCTTCAACATCATATTCCGGAAGAACGGGAAATTCCCGGAGACGGAGATAAGCCGCAACGAGAATATGCGGAAGATGGGAATCAAGTGCATGAGGGAGCAGGACGAGGAGATATTCTCCAAAAAGAAGCCCAAAAGGAACGCTTCCTGCACCGGTTCCTACAGCGACGCCTGCACCGGATGCGGTTTCTATGAATATGAGTTCGGGAACAAGAAGCCGAAACAAGGTGAATGACACGACCGGCAATGGTCATCGAATGTGTGATAATGTTTTAACACAGGCAATTGCCTGCCTGCGAGAGATTGAGTTATGAGTTTAGTAGCCATTGTGGGACGCCCGAATGTCGGCAAGTCCACACTTTTCAATAGACTTGTCGGAATGCGTCAGGCCATCGTTGACGAGACCGCCGGCGTGACAAGAGACCGCCACTACGGCAAATGCGAATGGTGCGGCAAGGAGTTCTCCGTGGTGGACACGGGAGGCTGGACGACCAATTCGGACGATGTGTTCGAGGAGGCCATCCGCAAGCAGGTCGTGATCGCCATTGAGGAGGCCGACGCGATCATATTTATGGTCGAGGCCGCCGCCGGCATCACCGACTACGACGCCGAGATCGCCGACATTCTCCGCCGGAGCAAAAAGCCTGTCGTCCTGTGTGTCAACAAGGTGGATTCCGGAGAGAAGATGTTCGACGCCTATCAGTTCTATTCATTGGGACTGGGAGAGATCTGGGCGACATCCGCTGCCAACGGAAGCGGAACCGGCGACCTTCTGGACGAGGTGCTTAAGGTTCTCCCGGAAGAGACACCGCAGCAGGACAATGACCGTCCGGACCTTCCTCACATCGCGATTGTCGGGAAGCCTAATGTCGGCAAGTCTTCTTTGACGAACGCGCTTCTCGGAGAGGAAAGGAACATCGTGACCCCGGTGGCCGGAACCACAAGAGACTCGATCTCAACCCTCTACAACAAGTTCGGGCACGAGTTTATGCTCGTGGACACCGCCGGAATGCGCAAGAAAGCCAAGGTCAACGAGGATCTGGAGTTCTACTCCGTGATGCGTTCCATCAGGGCAATCGAACATTCCGATGTCTGCATCCTGATGATCGACGCGAACACCGGAATGGAGGCTCAGGACATGAGCATATTCAACCTCATCGTCCGCAACCGCAAGGCCTGCGTGCTGGTGGTCAACAAATGGGACCTCTTCCTGAAGGACAGCAACACGATGAAGGAATATGAAGCCTCGCTGCGTCGCCGCATCGCTCCGTTCGATGACGTGCCGATCATATTCACCTCTGTCACAAAGAAACAGAGGATTATGGATGTGCTGGATGAGGCGGAGCACGTTTACGAGAACTATTCCCGCAAGCTTTCGACGGCAAGGCTGAACGAGGCTATGCTGCCGGAGATCGAGAATTACCCGCCGCCGGCCTGGAAGGGCAAGTATGTGAAGATCAAGTACGTGACCCAGCTGCCAACCAGATTCCCGGCGTTCGCGTTCTTCTGCAACCTGCCTCAGTACGTCAAGGAGCCGTACAAGAGATTCCTTGAGAACAAGCTGAGGGAGCACTTCGACCTGCACGGATGTCCTGTGCAGATTTTCATGAGGGCAAAATAATGACCGCCTATGCTGTTGGAGATTCTGAAAGCGTTCATAATCGGCATCTGCGCGTCGGCTCCGCTCGGGCCGGTGGCGATTCTTGTGCTTCAGAAATCCATCTGCTACGGTCATAAGGCTGGTTTCACGACCGGTCTCGGTGCGTCGCTTGTCGACACCGCCTACGCGATCATCTCGATTTTCGCATGGGCCTTCGCGCAGAATTTCATCAACACCTACGAATCAATCATATTCCTGATCGGTGGTCCTGTGATCGCCTATCTGGGATATTCAATGGCTTTCAAGGACCCGTTCAGGAAGATGGAGCCGGGAGATGTCAAGACCCGTGGGGCTTCCCCGAAGGATTTTCTGCAGGCAGTCGCAACAACCGTCTCCAACCCTGGTGCAATCCTGGTGATGTTCGCACTGTTCGCATTCTTTCAGGTCGATGTGTCGGACAGAAGTTTCAGGATATATCCGATAATTCTGGCGGTGGCCGCCGGCTCGATAGCCTACTGGTTTTTCTTCTCCTGGTTCTTCAGCAACTGGAGAAAAGCCTTTGACATGAAGAAAATAATGTGGCTGAACAGGATAGCGGGAATAATAATCATAATAATAGGGTTGGCTCTGATAGGAGAAGGAGCGTTTGACCTGCTCTTCACGGGTGGAAAGTAATTTATGAATATGGAAGAGAAAGAAGATAAGAAAGGTGGTTTCTTCAGCAACTGGATAGTCAGGAACGTTTTGCTTGCGGTCCTGTTCTTTGCGGTTCTGATATTCGTGAGCTCAATGCTGTTGAGTGTTTTGACAAACCACGGCAAGACAATAGAAGTACCTGATTTCACAAGCATGACCGTGAACGAGGCGAAACACGAGGCCTCACGGTCCAAACTCAGAGTGGAAGTCATCGACTCCATTTTTGTCAGAAAAATGGAGCGGGGAGCCATCTACAGCCAGAATCCGAAACCAGGTTCTCAAGTGAAGCAAGGCAGAAGGATCCTCCTCACCATCAACGCCAAGAATGCCAAGAAGGTCAGCATGCCGAATCTTGTCGGCTATTCAATGCGTCAAGCCAAGGCAGAACTGAACTCACGCGGTCTGGCATTGGGAAAGTTGATCTATGTCAACGACATAGCGACAAACAATGTACTCAGGCAAATCTACCGCAACCGCGAAATCAGGCCGGGAAGGCAGATCGAGACCGGCTCCGAAATCAATCTTGAGGTCGGGCTCAATCCGGAGGACAATCTGACTTATATTCCTAACGTCAAGGGATTGAAATATCTCAGGGCGGTCGATGCCGTGCACGACAACTCATTGAATATCGGTCGCATCGTGTTCGACAAGAGCGTGAGGAACTACACAGACTCTCTGAACGCCTCGGTGACCAGACAGACTCCGGAAGCCTCCGGAAATCCTATTCTTATGGGCTCTGACGTGACCCTCTATCTATCATTGGACAAGAAAGACGAGTAACGTGGACGAGGAGAGACTTTACAACGACCAAGAGGATAGCGTCGAGGACGAGGAGCAGGGAATGTTCGAGCATTTCAGGCTCAACGTGGATGTCGGACAGACCCCGATGCGTGTGGATAAGTATATGGCCACACATCTTGAGGATACCTCACGGCACAGGGTCCAGTGTGCCATCAAGGAAGGCTATGTACGTGTGAATGACAAGATTGCGAAAGCGAACCTCATTATACGTCCCGGCGATGTGATCCGCTTCGTGATGCCTTACCGCCGCCGCGGCCTCGAGATCCTGCCGCAGGACATCCCTCTGAACATAGTCTATGAGGACAACGACTTTCTTGTTGTCAACAAACCGGCCGGAATGGTTGTTCATCCGGGGCACGGCCACTTCGAGGGAACTCTCATCAATGCTCTTTCCTTTCATTTGGGCATATCCCAGGGACCGGAAGCGGCCGATGAGAGGATGGGGATTCTGGTGCACAGAATAGACAAGGATACTTCCGGCCTTCTTGTCGTGGCGAAAAACGATGAGACACAGCTTGACTTGGCCCGCCAGTTCTTCGAGCATTCGATCGAGAGGCGGTACGTGGCTGTTGTCTGGGGCAACATCAAGGAGGACGAAGGCACGATCACCGGCAACATCGGGCGTGATCCCAACGACAGGCTTCGGTTCAAGGTCTATGCTGACGAGGACGGCAGAGGCAAGCACGCTGTGACGCATTACAAGGTGCTGGAACGTTTCGGCTATGTCACCGTTGTCGAGTGCAAGCTGGAGACCGGGCGCACCCACCAGATAAGGGTGCATATGAGCCATATCGGTCATCCTCTATTCAATGACGAAAGGTACGGGGGCTCGGAGATCCGCAAGGGGACGATCTACGCAAAGTACCGTCAGTTCATCCAGAACTGTTTTGAGCTTTGTCCCCGTCAGGCCCTTCACGCCAAGACTCTCGGTTTCGTACATCCGGGCACGGGAAAATGGATCCAGTTTGATTCCCAGATTCCGGAGGATATGACCGCGATGATCGACAAGTGGCGCAACTACGTCAATTTTGTCGGAACGGAAGAGGACGCTGAATAATTTTGAATAAGGTTTCTGACCGGACGGCCAGAATAAAAAAAGAAAATTCAGAATTTTGCACGGTGGACCAAAATTCTGAATTTTATTTTTATTCCGGCCATAGGGAATCTACAGCATCTTACTCTGTCAGAACCCTTGATTCAACGTATTCTTCACTTATAGTTGAAAAAAGACTATAACCATGAAAAAATTTCAGAAGCTGTTTTGAATTGTTTGTTTGAAGGTTTGAGAGTGAAAAACTTCAGTTTCGACCGCTTCTTCCAAGGAAGATAGCGGTGCTATCTGACTGAAGAAGCGGGAAGAAAATGAAGATTTTTCACCTCAAAGAACATTTCAAACAATTCAAAACAGCTTCTCAGTTATGATTGAAAATTTTGAACATTCAATTATATTCATAGGGCTACATTCTTGGAGGTGGGCCCATCGGGCCGCGGCCCATTCCTGGGCCCATACGACGGCCGCCTTTGCCACCGAAGTTGCCGAAGCGGTAGGTCAGGGAGACCACGATGTAGCGGCCGAGGGTGTTGTTCAAAGTCTCCGTGTGATAGTTCGAAGAATCTGACACCGAGAGATTCTTGGCCTGATCAAGAATGTCATAGGCGTTCAGGGCAAGGGTGAATTTGTCCTTGAACAGCATCTTGGTGATCTTGGCGTTCAGAATCAGCTGGGTGCCCTGATCGGTGGTGTAGCCGTTGTACCAGTTGTAGTTACCATCAGCCACGATTCCGAGGCCGCCGGGGACTGTCCAGTTCATCGAGGCGGAAACCTGATTGCTCCACGTCATATTCGTGGACTGGTTGGCGATCGTGTACCAGGACTTTGACATCCTGGTGCGGCCACCGGCGGTAAGTTCCACTATGTCATTGCGGTAGGTAAGACGAAGTCTCTCCATGAGACCGACTGTCTGAAGCTTGTTCAAAGTGAAATCCAGCGTGTGAAAATCCTCAAGGAACTTGTCGGCGAGGAAATTCTCCGCATCATAATTGTCACCTTCGTAGTATTTGCCCATGTCGAATGAGGAAGAACCCACATAAGACGATGACTTGGAATAACTTGCCCTGGACATCAGGAACACACTGAAGTTGGACTTCGCTATAGGCGAGTTCAACATGATTCGGAAGCTGCCGTTGTAGGAGTCCTTTCCATTGACAGGAATGGAATATTGCGCTCCGTTTGTCCCGTACCACTGCGCGTTCACAATCGGATTCTTAACTATTCCACCGTCGAGACCAGCGTTAACAGAAAGGAAATTTTTCTTGTTGGTATGACGGAAATCACTCCTGAAACTATGGTTGAAATACGGTTCAAGGTACATGTTACCGAAAGAGACACTCAACGGATTTGTGTTGTCAGGAACCCTCATGAGTTGGCTTACCGACGGTTGCTGCGAGCGGCCGAAATAGAACCCACGCACATTGGTGTTGTCATCTATGTCGTACCACAGCATGGCCTGAGGAGCCCAGTTCAAAACGTGGTTGTCATAGGTGTCAAAGCCGGTGGTCTCATTATGGGTATCGGTCGGGTTGGCGCTCACACCGGCCTGAGCGCGAAGCTTGTCTTTCTGATAGACGAAGTTGGCGCCGATGGTCTGGTTGACATAGCGGTTGACAATCTCACTGGAATACACATCATTAAGTACTTCCCCATTAGGATTATAGACGAGATTTGAGGCCCCGAAGTCCGAAACCACCCCGCTGTCGTAAGTGTTCTTTGTGGAAGTGCTCCGGTTCCACGATGCCTCATAGTTGGCCTCTACGAAGAATCCCTTGCCGAGAGGTTCGGTATAGGTCAATCGTCCACTCAATGACTGAGAGTTCTGCTCTTGGTTGTAACGCTGGTTGATGATGGAATCCGAAGCGGTCTCGAACTCATCGAAAGTCCTTGTAAGAGACTGGTTGAATCCATCCATGTCATTCCCGCTGAAGTTGTAACGCGCGTTGAAAGAGAGGGTTCTGCCAGCCTTGCCGAGTTTCTGCCGGAAGAGGAAGAAGCCGTTGGTCCTCCAGTTCTGGTTCGAGCCCGTGTTGCTCGTGAAGCCTTCGTTGGTCCGCGATGCCACACCGTTTCTCTCGGTCAAAGTGGAAAACTCCGAGATTTCATTGAAATCTCCGTTGCCGAAGCTGACCTGCGGCTGGAAGAGTATCGAGGTGTTCTCCGAGAACTTATGCTCAAGACGGACTCCGAAACGATGACCGTCGGAGTTGGTCGTGTTGGATCCCTTGTTGTTGTAGATAAGATTGTGGTCATCAAGATAGGTGATCTTCCGGCTTTCTTCCTCCACATAAGTCTCGTTGTTATTGTAGAGGTAATTGCCGCCCAGATCCATCTTGCCGTCGAACAGGGAAGTGTTGCCGTTCAGACCACCCATCCAGGAAGTCGTGATTCCGTTGCCTGGTCCCCAGCCACGGCTGCCGCGGCCCATTCCACCGCCGCCTCCGCGCATTCCCTGCATCATACTTCCGGCCAGATCATTGAATCCACGGTTGTTGGTGTTGTTGCCGTTGATCACCACGCTGAGTTGGTTCTTATCCGTGAAACGTCCCAGGAAACCGGCTCCTTGGTAACGCCAGTCACCGTTTCCAGAAGAAAGTTCCGAGCCAGAGACCTGCTTGCGGACATCGTGCCCCGCTCCGGCCATAACATTACCGAAGAGGCCGTTCATCATTCCCTTCTGGATGGAGAGGTCGATTATCGTCTCATCGTTGCCGTCATCGATGCCGGTGAACTCAGCCTGCTCGGACTTCTTCTCCACGACCTTCACCTTGTCGATGATCTTCGCGGGAATATTCTTGGACGCAAGCTGTGGGTCGTCAAGGAAGAATGTCTTGCCGTCAATTGTTATCTTGCTGATTGTCTGACCGTTCGCAGTGACGGTTCCATCCTCGGAAACCTCCACGCCCGGAAGCTTCTTCAACAGGTCCTCCAGGACATCGTTCTCGGTCGTCTTGAAAGACGAGGCGTTATATTCAATGGTATCCTTCTTGATCACGATCGGGTTGCCGGCGGCGGAGACGCTTGCGGCGTCCAGCACCTGCTTGTCCGGATCCATCTTCAAAGCTCCCAGATCCAGCTTTCCCTTGACCTCAATATCCTTGGTCAGAGGCTTGTAACCAAGAAGTTCCGCCTTCAGGACATATTTCCCGGCGGCGACCTTGTCAAAAACCGTCTTTCCCTTGTCGTCACTCAAGGCATACTTGTAGGGTTTTGTATTGCCTGGTTTTGTGATGGAAACGGTCGCGAACCCGACCGCCTCTCCGGTGGAGGAATCCGTAAGCGACAATGTGACCGTGCCGCCTCCCTGGGCGAAAGCCAAAGAAAAAGCCGACATGACGCCGGCGACAAAAGTGATGAATTTCTTTAAGTTCATAAGGAATACTCAACTAATCAACCTAACGCTTCCTTTGACAGAGAAGCGCGGCGATGGTTTAATCCTTACAAAGAAAAAACTTCACTTCACCCGGTCCGGATGGTCCTTAATGAACTTCTCCCAGCCTCCGGAGCCTTTCACCTTCGCCAGCGGACTGGAAATCGAGTAGTAATGGCAAAGGGCGATGGCGAGCGCGTCCGTGGCATCCAGATGCTCCGGTTGGAAATCCACGTTCAACGTCTTGCGAAGCATCACGCTCACCTGCTCCTTGGACGCGGCTCCGTTGCCGGTGATCGCCTGCTTGGCCTCCCGGGGAGCATATTCATGAATATCGGTGATGCCATATTCAAGAGCGGCGAGCATCGCGGCCCCCTGCGCGCGCCCCAGTTTCAGGATGACCTGCGCGTTCTTGCCGTAGAACGGCGACTCCAGCGCCATTTCGGTGCCGTGGTAGGTCTTGCAGACTTCGGTGACGGTGTCATAGATCTGACGGAGTTTTGAATATGCGTCTGTCTCCTTCCGCAGATCCAGCACGCCCATATCCACGAACACAGGCTTGCCGCTGATGACATCAATAACCCCGAAACCAAGGAGATTGGTTCCGGGGTCTATTCCGATTATCGTTTTCTTGTCCATAAAGAATTTACGAGCAAGGACTTACCGTCCAATGCGGTTAGTCGATGCAGTCGAATCCGGTGTAAGGACGGAGAACCTCAGGGATGACGATCTTGTCTTCCTTCTGGTTGTCTTCGAGCAGGGCGGCGACCACGCGAGGGAGAGCGAGCGAGCTTCCGTTCAGGGTGTGGCAAAGCTGCATCCTGCCTTCCGCGTCACGGTAACGCAGGTGCAGACGGTTCGCCTGATAGGTCTCGAAGTTGGAGACTGACGAGATCTCAAGCCAGCGTCCCTGGGCGGCTGACCAAAGTTCGAAATCGTAGGTGATGGCAGATGTGAAACTCAGATCACCACCGCACAGACGGAGGATCCTGTACTTCAGACCGAGCTTGTTGACGATGCCCTCAACATGGGCAACCATCTCATCCAGAGCGGCGTAAGAGTTCTCCGGCTTCTCGATGCGCACGATCTCGACCTTGTCGAACTGATGCAGACGGTTCAGACCTCTCACGTCCTTGCCGTAAGAACCGGCCTCACGACGGAAGCACGGTGTGTAGGCGGTCATCTTCTGCGGGAAGTCGTTGTTACCAAGGATGACATCTCTGAATATATTGGTGACAGGAACCTCGGCTGTAGGGATGAGATAGAAGTCATCAAGACCTACATAGTACATCTGGGCCTCCTTGTCAGGCAGCTGACCGGTACCGAAACCGGAAGCGGCGTTGACCATAATAGGCGGCTCGACCTCCTTGTAGCCGGCGGCTGTGTTGATGTCAAGGAAGAAGTTGATGAGAGCCCTCTGGAGTTTCGCGCCCTTGCCCTTATAGACAGGAAAACCGGCTCCGGTGAGCTTCACTCCAAGGTCGAAATCTATGATGTCATATTTCTTGGCAAGCTCCCAGTGAGGGAGAGCGTGCTCAGGAAGATTGACCTCAGGGCCGCCCATCTTCACAACCTGATTGTCTTCGGCTCCCTTTCCAGGGATAACGAGGTCGCAAGGCATATTCGGAAGAAGAACCAACTGAGCCTCAAGTTCCTTGTTGTTCTCATCGGCCTTGGCGAGAAGCTCGGAAGACTTGGCCTTGAGTTCGGCCACTTCCTTCTTGACCTCTTCGGCCTCGGCCTTCTTGCCATCTTTCATAAGTCCACCGATCTGCTTGGTGAGCTGATTCTGCTTGGCCACAATAGCGTCACTCTCTGTCTGAAGAGCCCTTCTGTTGGTGTCCAGTTCGAGGACTTTTTCCACGATGGCCCTCGCATCGAAATTCTTTACTGCCAGCTTCTCGATCACGTGCTGCGGATCGTCACGAAGCGTTTTGAGTGTAAGCATAATATTGCGAATAGTTTAATTACAATTAAAATGGAAGTCCCCGCTTGCCGCCGGGAATGTTCCCCGACACATTTCCAGACTAGCAAGCCTGAAACGGGTTCCTTCAAAACAAAAAAGAGGACAGGCACGATAACTCGAAGCCAGCCCTCTTTCATTATCAATCCTCCGAGTCTTAGTTCTCAAAAGGGATAACCGAGACGTAGGATTTGTCCTCTCTCTTCCTTGTGAACTTAACAGTTCCGTCAACGAGTGCGTAGAGAGTGTGATCCTTGCCCATTCCGACGTTCTTGTCAGGATTGTGGACAGTACCTCTCTGCCTTACGATGATGTTGCCGGCCTTTACGACCTCACCGCCGAATTTCTTGAGTCCAAGCCTTTTGGAATGAGACTCACGACCGTTCTTTGAACTTGATTGTCCTTTCTTGTGTGCCATAATCTGTTACTCTTTAGAAATTAAGCGATTTCATCGATACGGATCTTGGAAAGCTTCTGGCGGTGGCCATTGAGCTTCTGGAATCCCTTACGACGGATCTTCTTGAACACGAGCACCTTGTCAGCCTTTGCCTCGTCATCGAGAACGGTGGCCTTTACGACTGCGCCCTTTACATAAGGATTACCGAGCTTGATCTGCCCTTCGGAGTCAACGAGCAGCACCTTGTCGAACTCGACTGAAGAATCCTTGGCCGCCGCGAGACGGTTAACAAAGATCTCTTTTCCAGCCTCAACCTTGAACTGCTGTCCTGCAATGTCAACAATTGCGTACATAAAAAACAAAACTTTATTAAGTTTCAGCCGCAAGCGCCCGTAACCTCACGGGACTTCTGGAGCTCCACGGCCATCAAACAGACTGCAAATTTACGCAAAATCCATTAATCCGCAAAAATATTTATCAGTGAGTGCAATCGGGCCGAAATCGGGCAAAATGTCGCCCAAGGGCGCAGGGCGGCACTCACAGGCGACAGAAAGGGGCATAAACGTCGCCCAAAGGTGTCGCCCGGCACTCACAGGCAACGAAAAGGGGCAAAAACGCTGCCCAAGGGTGCCGCCCGGCACTCTTAGGCAACGAACAGGGGCGAGAACGTCGCCCAAGGGCGCAGGGCGGCACTCTGAGGCGACGAAAAGGGGCGAGGACGTCGCCCAAGGGCGCAGGGCAGCACCCTGAGGCAACGAATAGGGGCGAGAATGTCGCCCAAGGGTGCCACCCAGCACTCACAGGCAACGAAAAGGGGCGAAAACGTCGCCCAAGGGTGCCACCCGGCACTCACAGGCAACGAAAAGGGGCGAGAACGTCGCCCAAGGGTGCCACCCGGCACTCACAGGCAACGAAAAGGGGCGAGAACGTCTCCCAAGGGCGCAGGGCGGCACTCTGAGGCAACGAATATGAAGGAATTGTCACCAGTGGGTGCAGAACGAGCCACTCGGCACTTATTTCTTTGAATATATTCTGTCAAGCTCCGATTGCGAAAAGCGCCTAAACCTCGCCTGCCAGTAGTCGGATTTCTCATCATCGAACTCACCGCGGTCGATCTCCGACTCCTTGCCGGCCCGGTGCAGGATTGTATTGTTGCCGTCCCCCATGTGCTCAGCCCAAGTGAGTTCCGCGAACGGCGAGTCCTGCCGCTGCCCGATGTGATGCAGCTCGTACGGATCACCATTCGAATCACGCGGAGGATAACCCTCTCCGATCAGATCGGCATTATTGTAGTCCTTCCACCTGTCCCAGTCCGCCAATCTGCTTTTCAGCCAATCCTTCCTACAATTGAACGCCGACCAGTCGATGTCCGACCGGATGAGCGCCGGCCGCCCTCCGACCACCGCCTCCCTAAGCCCCGCCCGGATGTAGATCCCAGCCTCCTCCCGAGAGCCAATGCTGGACAAAACCCTATCCGACCACCCGGTCCTCAGCCGAATGGCCAACTTCTCCGAAAAAGACAACATATTCAAACCATCTCCAGTGAATCGTGAATATTCCTACCTCCGCCGCTCCCAGGTCATCCCCTGGTTCCGCGAGGCGAAAAGCCCCTTGGACGTACCTGCCAGCAGCACAGCCCCGTCCGTCGCCAGGGTCTGGAACTCCCCCACCGCCGAATTATTGTACCGCGTCACCCAAGTCTCCCCGCCGTTCCGCGACCAATACAGTCCCTTGGAAGTCGCCGCGAACAAGTCCGCCCCCATCACCAGCAGATCCCGGAACGTCCCCACCGAACTCATGCAGAACCTGTTGTGCCAAGTCCTCCCCCCGTTAGATGAATATTCAATACTATTCTTCTGCGCATTGATCCGCAGAAACTCGCTTCCGCAGGTTACCAGTTGTGGCATAACGGTATATTTATGAGACGACCAAATCAGTGTTTTCCAATAACATCCAATGTGGTTTTTGCCACTAATGCAATCGCACCTATGGCCACTATTCCTACAGCACCTGCTTTTGCAGCCGTGCTAGATGTAGGATCTTTCATTATATCAATTCCTTTCTCCAGCAAACCGCCGCTGCCATTTTTCTGAATATCATTCATAGTCAATCGATTTTAACTACACTATTTATCACTCTCAAAAAAAATGATAATTCACCAAACATTCAACAGACTCTCAACTTTAAGAATTGGGAGTTTTGTTATTTCCTTTTAAGAAAAACACTAAGGGTGTCACAGCCAGAGCGGCTTCGCCTAACTCCTTCCAAAAGCTCTTATCCTTTTTCTTTGTTTTAATCTTTTCGTCACTCATAATTTCAAATATTTTAATCGTTATACTTTCTCGAAATCAACATACTCAGCAGAGTTTCGCCATTCATCTATCTCGTTTTTGTATTTCTCCAAATCTGAAACCTTCTGCTTAAGAGCCAGAATTTCATCATTTCGTTCTTTAATTTTTTGACAAAGCAAAACATAAGAAGGAGCATAATTCTTGTAATACTCATCGTCAGATTCAAATGTCTTAAAGACAGTTGCGATGCAATTGTTAACAGCATTAGTCAAAGACTCTTTGAGTTTCGACAACTTCTGTTCGTCCCTATGCCGCTTGTACCAACCATATAATTCTAAGCCAACACTCAGTGCAGAACCTATCCAGCCTGCCCATTTCGTTATGTTCTTTCCAAGATTGACAGCTCCCCAAGGCTTAAATTTATAACCTTTGGCTATAACATCTCTTATGGCCTTAATTTGTTCACCAGAGACATTTAAGTTATTCAATTGTTTAATGCCAAACTTTACAGCATCATTCAACATAGCATCCTGCATAGAATAACTATTTTGTACCTTGACTGCTGCCAAATTTACATTATTGGCGTTAGTTTCACAACACTGCTCTATCAAAGCACTAAGTTTGTCTTGGAAAACATAAAAAGTAGCCTTACCATCCTGCACACCAAGCTGACAGGAAATCACATCATCAATTGTTTCTAAAGAAGCACCGTTTATTTCTCTAAGAGCATCATTTTTAACTTCATTGATAGCATTGCGAAGTTCATTACGTGACAACGTCAATTCTGACTTCAAATGCTTACCATCTTCCTCTATTTCCTCACAATCTCTCTCCATCTTTACAATAGCTTTAGAGACTGGCTTTTCCGTACAAGAGATTGCTTTATGAAGTCCATCAACAACATCAGTCACTGAAGTTTCATAAGTCGAGGATGACAACTTATCCACCTCAACATTATTCACTATAGCATTTACACAATTTCTTAAATCCTTAATATGTGAGCGTTCATAGTAGCTGTCAATCTTCGAGAACCAATAATGTAAACCTTTACCCTTTGGATCTGCAGAAATACAAACAATATGCAGTCTTTTCTCTTCATCTGGAGATAGGTTGATTGTACTACGTAAACGAGATATAAGATTCTCTTTCTTAATTTTACAGCCATTGGCGAAATCGTCCTCGTCTCTCAAGTCAAATCCGGCTTCATCCATTTTGTTGATAACAAATATAGTATTATCCAACTTATGATAGTCTCTCATAATGCGTCGGATTATCTCTACATGACTGTCTTTCAATGGCACAACCGCATCACATACATATATTATAATGTGTGCCTCTGATATATAGCGTTCTGTTATCTGCGAGAATCTAACATTCTTCCCATCTATTTCTCGTTCCTTTGTTCCAAACAATCCCGGAGTGTCAATTATCTTGAATCCCTTTTTCAAATCCATTGGTCGATAAACGGTAAGCTCATCTGAAGATTCATCATTATCAATCTTCATATTGTCTTCCAAACACCCCAATAGACCAGCAATAGCACTAGTCTTCCCATCTGAGAAACTACCCAACAAGACAACGCTTATTTCTCCATCTTTAAGAGTATTCACAATACGGTCTATCTTACCAAGATAAGATTGCAATTCAGGTATATACTCCACACCTTTTTGCAGAAGTTGCTTCAACGATATTAGTTTCTGCAATTTGTTGCTCTTTATATTAAATTCTTCCATATCGTTTATGTTTTATTCCATTTACAAAATCATTTATCTCATCATCGAAGCCATCAAGAGAATCTTGCAAATCTTCAATATTTGCCAACTCAGCTTTTACAGCGCCGCGAAGTTGTTGTTGCTGCTCGCTGATATTTCTAATTACAGGTGCCAAAATTGAAGTTATATTCTTTTTAACTCGTTGTTTTGCCATTGCAATAGCATCCGAAACACTTTTTCTTGCATCTGCTTTTCCTCCATCTCCGGAAAGAGCATGAGCTACTCCACCGACCACACCACCTGCAATAGCCCCTATGACATTTCCTACACCTGGTATAATAGACCCCAACGCCGCACCTGCCATAGCAGTGCCTGCCGTTTTTGCGGCCCAGCCTAAAACATCACTAAAGTCAATATCAAGTTCTTCCAATGCTCCAGTAAAGTCTATTTCGATTTGTAAATTCACCGAACTACGAAAACTTATTGGCTGAATGTTTACCCCATCCAAATTCTTAATCTTTCGATTTGCTGTTTCACGAACCTTTTTAAGTTCAGAATTTAATATAGTTCTTATATTTTCTTCTAATTCTTGAAGCATTAGTCGCTGATAGTCATCTGCCTTTTGTTTTATATCACTTGGTTCTTTGTCAATCAGCCCAAAAATATTGGATTTCAAATTCCCATAAGCAGAATCAATTGCATTTTGGGTTTTACTCGTAATGTTTCTTGATGCAGTCTCCATAGAGTTATTACAAATTTCGCGCTCAAGCACTCGCAAATTAGACTCCAAATCTCTCAAATAATCCTTTTGCGCATTTAAAACATTTCCCATATCCTTGGCAAACTGACATGCTAAAGATATTAACTTTTGCTTATTTGCTTCTATGATTTCCGCTTTAAAATCAGTAGCTTTTTGTTCAACCAAATTTACCAAAGTCTTAAATTGACTAAATTCCAAAACCTTATCAGCAGATCCATCAAAATATTTCAAGAGTTTCTGCTGTCCCCTAACCAAATCCTCGCGCTTTGGAGAAAATGCTGCCTTAGCAGACATTGCCAATAAACCTTGAAGAGTGACATGACCAGCATAAACATCTCCAAGTATAGACTTGAACTCTGACTGTATCAGACTTTCTGTTTTACGGACACCTGCTGTAAGTAGTGTTTCTCGCTCTTCCTCTTCATCATAGTTTCCTACACTACCACGAACATTATAGATAGAATAAACCTTTACCCAATCACCTAAATATTTCTTTATCTTTTCAGCCGTTGCTCTATCTGGTTTCTTGTTGTGTCCCTGAACATAAAAGACACAGTGAGCCTTATGCAAAGCCGTTTTTATAACATCCTTGAATCCCGCTTCATCGCCTTCTATACCAGGGACATCTATCAACGTAAAAGGATGCCCCGAAATCGACAAATGGTATTCATCGTAAGTTTTAGTAAAATCATGTCTACCATCTCCTACAATCAATCCATCTTCCTTTTTGCGCTTATCATCAAAAAGGATTCGGAAAGTCTCTATTATCGTACTTTTTCCTGCATTCGTTTCTCCAAAGAAAGCGATAACCAAATTATCCCATACAGTATCTTTCAATGCGGCATCCAATTTTTTCTGAGAGTCCCTGATTTGCTCTTCAAAAGCATCGGCTATTTTTCCTTTAACAATATTGAACTGCGAATTTACACCATGTAATTCATTAATTTCACTCAACGAAGATTTCAGGATGTCCTTCAACTTCTTATATGCTTTCTTGATGTCATCCTGCGAATGCAATTCCGAACTTTTGCAAGAGTCCGTGCTTTTCTTCACATTCTCAGTTTCCTGATTAATTCCCTTGATATTCATAGACACGGAATTAATACACATCTTACTTTTCCTATCCTTAGTATCTTTCACGTCATTTTCAGCTTTGCAAGTTGTTCCGCAATGTATCACGTTTGTGCCCAATCTCTCTGATATTTCCAACAATACTGTCTGAACATCTGCCGAGCGCCACATCCTGGATTCATTAAATACGAGTTTAACTGTGCCGGGTGTTTCTATCGTCTCTAAATTGACAAAACCAGATTCGTAATACGTCAACCAAATCTTTTTAACATACCTCCACTCCTCTTCCAGTCCCTCAGGAGTCGGAAGATCCATTAATGCTTTCTTGCACGACTCCCTGTCACTATATCTCGCTTCCTCGAATCTATTAAGTAAACCAGAAGCCCGCAAGCAATCGTTCTTAAATACCGCTAAAGATGATACATCCTTTAATGACATAACAAATATGATATTATTCTCAGTAAATCATAGCCCATTTGCATCAATTCTAAATCGTTGGAATAATTAGAATTTGAAGCCGCCCATTTCAAGAGATAGGAGAAATCTCGCTCACATTCTTTGGTTCGGTGGTAATGATAACGGAGTATTCTCGACAAGGAAAACGTCACCACCAAGCATTTTTATACCGCATTTTCGCAACTCTGGAAGCAATAACCTAAAATCCTGAGCATGAATCCCTAATTCATTTTCGATATACGAATAGAATTCTCTTTCAGATATTCTTCTATCACATAAATAGTCTATGATTTGCCGAATCTGTTCAATCATTTCTTCCATAATGCTGTTTTAAAAAAATACTACTTACTCTTTCCACCTATAATGAACCGAATCAAATCAATGATGCTAGGTGCTGGATCCATATATGTCCCGAAGAGACCGACCGGAGAACTCTTAGCGCCGCAGCGGGGGCAGGGCATGGGAGTGGAGCGGACGGTGGCGTTGTCTTCGATGTCGAGGGCTTTGAAGACGTGGCCGCAGTTGGGGCAACGGAATAATGTGGTTCCTCTCAGCATGGTTGCTTTGCTTTTTTTAGTTAGATTCTCTTTATCAACTTGTTAGAAAATCCGACAATTATTTTTACTCTACAAAATAAGCTCTTTTCAGTGCCATAATCAGGCATCTTGAAAGAGTCGTTTCTTATAACGCTGTAAATATATTCATTTATTTTGTGAATAGTTGGTTGATTTTTGGTCCATATTTGGTCCAAATGAAGGTGGAGGAAGACTTGGTTACGCACGGGAGGGCTGCCTAGGTTGTTTCATGAGGGAAACGGCAAGGTCTGCACACGTGTGGGGCAAGGTCTGCACACGTGTGGGGCAAGGGCTGGGAAACAGCGCTGGCGGTGCTGCAGGAGGGATCGGGGAAAATGGCCGGAAACAGAATTGCGCAGGGTACGCCGCACGGAGCCTTCCGGAGCGGGTCCCAGTCGCAATTCTGCCTTGGGGCAAGGGGGTGCGTGACCTACTCAGCGGCGATCGGGCGGAATTTGGTTTTCCATTGGCTCCAGCCGGAAGCTGTGCGGTATTTTTCCAATGAAGCTGCCGGAACTCGGATCACATCAGCATATTCACCCAGATAAATATCATCCATAACAGGGGGATCCTCCGCCAAGATATTGACTGCTTTCATCGACTCACAACCCTTGAAAGCATCCTCCTCTATCCGGACAACTCCCGCAGGGAGGGTCAACTGCCTGAACGCACAGTTCATAAAGGCCATTTTACCAATCTCCGTCAAAGCTTCTGGAAGCGAGGTGAACTCCAAAGAGACACAGCCCGCAAACGCCTCTTTGTCAATTTTTGTAATCCCCGCCGGAAGGCTCTTCAGCTTCAGATTCCCGCAGCGTTTGAACGCTCTGAGCTCAATAGTGGTCAACCCTGACGGAAGTTCAGTCAAGGCAAGTGTCTCACACTCCTCAAAAGCCTGGAGGCCAATAAACGTCAAACCGTCAGGAAGCTTCTTGAGATTCAATTTAGTTATACATCTGAACGCGCTCGGGCCTATAGAGACCAAACCGGACGGCAACTCTTCAGGAAGCACCCCATTGCTTCCCTCAAAGGTTCCTATCTCAATAGAAGTCAAAAGAGGAGGAAGTTTGGTCAAGTTCACGTTATCACAATGAGAAAAAGCATAAGCGCCTATCGACCTCAACGTCTCTGGAAGCGAATTCAATCTTATGTTTCCACAACCGGCAAACGCTCTATACCCTATGTCTTCGAGACCATCAGGCAGCTGTGTCAGACACAAGTTGGGACAGCCTGAGAACGCACTGTTTCCTATTCGGATCACCTTGGCAGGCAATTTAAAATCAATCAGGTACTTACAGCCAGAGAATCCATCGTTCGGGACAGCTGTGAGTCCTGTGAAATACTCAAACTCTTTGAATGAACGGATGTCTGTACTGCGAGAGAAAACACTTCCGATTGTCCTGACATCCGCAGCCTCCTCATATGACAATTCGCCATCGCCATCCTTGTCCCAATTAGAAACGCAAATCGCCTTGACAGCGGAATCCTCAAACTGAATATTCTTTCCGTCAGGGGTCGGTGGTTCCGGTGAGTCGCCATCAGACAAGGCCTTGTATTTGCCTTTCCATTTACTCCAATTTGCGGCGGATTCATATTTCGGGATAGATTGTTCCGGCACATAAATAGCCTCTGCCCTATTTCCAAGATAGGTGTCCAACATTTTCGGTGGCTCTGATGCGTAAATCTTGACGACGGAAGGATAACAGCCATAAAAGGCATCGGTACCAATATGATCGACACTTGCCGGAATCGAGAGGCTCTTTATTCCGCAATTTTTAAACGCACCATCACCGATTGTAAAAAGGCCATCCGGCAACTCTGTAATATTCAGAAGATAGCAATTCTCGAACGCATTATTGCCGATTTCCCTAAGGCCGGAAGGCAACTCAGTCGCAGCCAGATGCCAGCAATTCCGGAACGTGTTCTCACCGATCCTAACCAGATAATCAGGCAGTTTTGTCCAAGACAAAGCCTCGCAGCCATCGAAAGCGCCGTCTCCTATCTCTGACACTCCTGACGGAATGCTCTTTGGATTGAAATTCCTTATCTTACCAAATGCCCTTGCACCTATCATCTTTAACGAAGCGGGAAGGTCCTCGGGAAGGACACTCTGCTTGCCCTCAAAGACGACCGAGCCTATTGAAATAAGGTTGGACGGCAACTCAGTCAATGCAATGTTGTCCGCTCCGGCAAAGGCACACCACCCAATAGTCTCAAGGCCATCAGGCAAAGAAGTGAATCTCACATTTTTACACTGATGGAAAGCATATTCTCCTATTTGGGTAAGATTCTTAGGGAGACTGGTCAGTTTCAACTCCCAGCATTCACTGAAACCGCTGGCTGTAATCTGAATGATACTGTCCGGCAATTTGACTTCGGACAACTTATGGCACAAGGCAAAAGAACAGACACGCAGGTTGGTAAAATAGGCCAACTCATTGAACGACATAATGTCTGAGCTTTCAAAAACGAGACCTAGATCAATCACATCAGCCGCCTCAGCCACAGACAACTCGCCATCACCATTCCGATCCCAATTAGCGACACAAAGAGCCTTCACGGCAGGGTCCTTGAACTGAATGATCCCTTCTGTCGGCGGATCAGGATCAACAGGCGGGTCAGGTTCAATTTGCTTGTCTCCCGTCTGAACCGTCAGCAAAGAGGAGACCTGCTCGTCGCGTCCGTTACCTACCCAAACCTTATAAAAATAGGAGGTGGAATATTCAAGATTCTCTATTGTCAAGGAATATCCCAACCCGTCTGGCCGGCTCACTTTGTGCCTTTCCATCATAGACTCATCAGTCCCGAAATAAAATCCATATTCAATGGCGGCGGCCATGTCTTCCTCGGTCTTGAACTTCGCCGTGAGTGTGACCCGGAGATCCTGCACCTGCGCGGTTGCCGATGGCAGGACAGGTGCCCTCAATCCTGCCGGCACACTTCTCTCCTCGCAGCCGGCCAAAAGAACAGCCGCAACGAGAATCACTTTATTGAATATTCGAAACAAGTTCATCCTTAATTGGTCACGTTTCCGCACAAACTTACAAAAATTCCTCGGTTTTTAACACCTGACAGACAAGAAATGATCTCATCGAAACAAAACGCCGCCCCCTTTGGGCCACGAATGCGACCGGAATTGCTGCCCAAGGGTGTCGCCCGGCACTCACAGGCGACAGAAAGGGGCATAAACGCTGCCCAAGGGTGCCGCCCGGCACTCACAGGCAACAGAAAGGGGCATAAACGTCGCTCATTGGCGCAGCCCTCTCCGCAGGTGACGACTGTGGCCGGAAGCACCGCCTATGAGGCGTGCCGGATGCGCCACTGACTCTGGTGAAAATATGCCTTCTTGAAAAACCTACTGTCCGAGCATTCGGCGGAAGGTCTCCATGCCTTTGGTGGCGACTTGGCGGATCTGGGTGATGCGAGGGTCGGCGATGGCCACATCCTCGGGGTCGATCAGGTAGATCGGAATGCCGTTCGGGGCATAGCGGTAAAGGCCGGCGGCGGGGTAGACATTCAAAGATGTGCCGACGATCAACATTATGTCGGCGGCGGAGACGATGTCGATAGCCTTCTCGATGTTCGGGACGGCCTCCCCGAAGAAAACGATCTGCGGACGCAGCTGGCTGCCGTTCGGAGCCTTGTCCCCCAGATGAACCTCATCGTAACCGATGTCAATCACCTCTTTTTCTGAATATGACCGGTCATATTCACCGTCCTCGGGCCGAACCTTCGTCGCCTCGCCGTGGAGGTGCAGGACCTTCGTGCTGCCGGCCCTTTCGTGCAGATTGTCAATGTTCTGGGTGATGACCGTCACTGAATATTCCTTCTCCAGATCAGCGATGGCGTAATGCGCGGCGTTCGGTTTCACCTCGCTGAGCCTCTTGCGCAGACCGTTGTAGAAATTCAGGACCAGTTCCCGGTTGCGGTACCAGCCCTGGATTGAAGCGACCTCTTCGGGATCATATTCACCCCACAGGCCGTTGTTGCCCCTGAATGTGCAGAGTCCGCTCTCGGCGCTCACTCCGGCGCCCGTCAGAACGGCGATTTTCTTTTTCGCTGAGTTCATATATTCATCCTCCTTTGAAAGGTTGCGCGCGGCCACGACCGCATATTCGTAAATTATTGATTCTTTTTGAAATAGTAGTTCCTGAGCCAGTACTCGAACAAGGGGTCGAGAATCACCGGTTTCGCATCCTCGCCGACAAAAGTCAGAATCTCCTTCTTCATCAGAGCGTCCTTCAGGCGGCGCACATTGGCGGACGAGTTGAGGGAATATTTCCGGATCACCTCAGCCGTGCTGAACTTCGAATAGCCGTCGATGATCGCCTTCAGCAGGCTCACCTGGAAGGTGGTGAGGTCGTTCATCATCGAGATGAAGCGGCCTCTGTTTATCGCCATCACGGTCGCAAGGGCCTCCAGCAGGACAGGCTCCATTATGTAGCCTTTGGACAGCGAGTCGCAGACAGATGTGAAGTGATTGATGTAGAAAAGATTGCACTTGAAGAGGCGGCACGCTCCGCTGATCAGGTCCCTGTCGATGACCTTACCGCTGGCGAGGAATCCCTTGATGATGTGCTCGACAATCTCCCTCTCATCCACCCTGCTCAGTTTCAAGCGGGTAGCCCTGCGGTAGAAGAAATGCCTCTTTATGAATATGTCCTCCATCGCATTGACCTGCGAGCCTATGAATATATAGGAGAAGATTCTCAGGCCTTCAGCCTTGGCCTCGTCCATCACTTCCTCCATCAGTTTGAAGATCCGCTCGCCGTCATCGGCCAGATCCAGATTCTGGAACTCGTCGATGATCATAAACGTTTTCTCTCCCCTCTCGGCCGCAAGGACGTAAGGCAGTCTGAGGACGGACTTGAGATCCTTGTCGTCCAGATCCCAGTTCGTGGAGAGGATTATGTCCCTATCCGAGAACGCTTTGCGGTCAAAGACCCAGTGCGTGCCTTCCATATAGGCAGTGACTATCTTTTCATACTCGTCGGGGGTGGATGCCACCAGCCTTATGACAGCGGCTCCCAGCCTCTTTACAAAAGACTCGCCTTCCCTGATGTCCAACGCTGTCATCTCCCCCACCGTGAACCTATCCCCGTTCACTTTCATCTTGGTGAAAACCTGATGGACAAGAGATTTCTTTCCTGCGCCGAACGGCTCCCAGACGACCACATTCTCACTCTGTGTCAAAAGGTTACCAAGGATGGCGCAATCTTCCTTACGGCCAATGAAATGCTGGCCGGTAACGTATCTATTGTACAAAAACGGGCTATCCATCGAAATAACATTTTTGTTTTGACAAAATTAACATTTTTTTCCTATCTTTGCACCCGCTTTAGAGAGCGCTTGGAAATTTTATGACGGAAAATGTCTTGATATTCCCAAGTTTAGAGAAAAAAAGGAGGTGGTAACAGCATTATGATCATAGTTCCTATCAAGGAAGGCGAGAACATCGAAAGGGCTCTGAAGAAATTCAAGAGAAAATTCGAGAAGACCGGTGCCATCCGTGAGCTTCGCGCCCGCAAGAACTTCGAGAAGCCTTCTGTAAAGAGAAGAGCCGCGAAGATGAAGGCCATCTACGTTCAGCACCTCCAGCTGCTCGACGAGCAGTAATCAAGACTGACACAGACAATCATGACCGGATCGCGCCCAGCGGTCCGGTTTTCGTATTTAGTAAACGTTAAAAAATAAGTTGGTAAAGATTTGGCGGTATTTTCGAGGATAGATGTCTTTTGGAAGAAGGAGTGTGCCGATGGCACATGACTGATGAGAAAACAGATATAGACCGAAAAGATTCCTTAAGATGAGGCAGGTTATTTTTTGAAGGTTAATTAGTAATCCTAAATCATTAATTGGTAAAGTTTTGGCCGCGTTTTCGAGGATAGATCTATTTTCGAAGAAGGAGTGTGCCGATGGCACATGGCCGATGAGAAAAAACCGCCAGACCGAAAAGACAATCAAAGATTACCAACTAATTTATTAACGCTTACTTATCAGCAGTACTGAATCCGGCTAATTATAGCTATATTTGTAGATTATGGGAAAGGATGTCGTCAAAAAAGGGGCGCGGCGCTGGCTCCGCCCGGCACTCTGGACAATCTTCGGCGTCTGGGCGGTGATCATCATCGTCCTGCAGATCGCGTTGAACTCCAAGGTACTGACGAGAATCGTCAACGATGTGGCCAAGGAATATGTCGACGGGGACGTCACGTTCACCGGCATCAAGGCTTCCATGTTCAAGAGCTTCCCTAACCTCAACGTCACGATCGACAACTTCTCCATCACCTACCCCCACGACAGGTTCGCCGCGTTCGACTCACTGGACGTTCCGGGAGGCTACCTCCTGAAATCAGGGCGCGGAGAGGGAGCCGACACCCTGGCACATTTCAGAAAGTTCTCCGTCTCGGTCAACTACCTTGCCGCTGCCACAGGCAGGCTCAGGATCCGCCACGCCATTCTTGATCATCCAAGAATATTCGCCCACCAGTACGACTCCACCACGGCGAACTGGAACATGTTCGGCGACGGTTCCGTGAAAGAGGACGGCGACACCATCGCCTCCACGCTGCCGCCGGTCTCGGTGGGCAAGGTCAGCCTCGAAGGACGGCCATTCATAGTCTATACGAATCCCTCCGACACCATATTCGGATGCATATTCCTAAAGCAGCTCACCGCGAAGGGGCGTTATGACGCGAAGAGGAACAAGATCGAGGGGGTGAGCCTTGAGATGGACTCGCTGTTCGTGGCGGGGCGGCTTCCTGCGGACACGGTAGCCCTTGGGGTAGAGCGGCTCGGGATCAAGGAACGCGCCGGCCACTTCGATGTCAACCTCTCTTCGAGGCTGTTCCTCGGCATGGAATCCTCCGGCAGGATGTCGATTCCGGTCGAGATCGAAGGCGACATATTCCCGGAACTTGGGAAAAAGTGCGTGACGGTCGGGAATATGACCGCGCGGGTAGCCACCGTCGGGCTTTCGGCCAACGGGAAGGCGGACTTCTCAGGTAAGGATATTCACATCAAGGGATCTGTGGCGACGGAAAACGCCTCCATCAATGAGATAGCCGGGTATTTCGGAGACAACTTCCCTATTCTTAAGAAGTTGCGCACCGATGCAACGCTCACCGTCAATGCATTCTGCGACGGCAGTTATGACAAGAGTACCGGCAGCCTCCCTCCTCTTTCGGTGAGGATCCAGGTTCCGGATTCCAGGATCGGCTGGGAGGGCATTTCCGGCGACGGACGTTTCGACCTTGACATCACGGCCACGAGCCAAGACGGAAAACTCACCGCCGAGGTGCCGGATTTCTGCTTCAGCGTCAACGGGATGAAGGTGATGATGAGCGGGACAGCCGACGACCTTCTTGGCGCGGATCCGAAGTTCGACATCAGCAGCGACATCCACATCGTCCTGGACTCGCTGGCCTGCTACCTTCCTGACAGCCTCGGGGTTTCTGTCCACGGCGACCTTGAGGGGATAATCGAGGGAGACTTCCGCCTGTCACAACTGGATGCGTTCAATTTCTCCGAGATCGGGCTTGAGGGGCTTTTGGAGAGCAACGGCATCCGGATCAGCATTCCGAAAGACACCCTGTTCGCCTACTTAGGCCACACGGACATCAGCCTCGGAGCCTTCAACCACGAGGATGACCACGACGGACACGACGGTGGCGGCCACAGGCACTCGGGACTTTCCGTGGCGATCGACAGCATGCTGACTGAATATGGCGCCTCGACGTTCATACGGGGTACCGGTCTGACTCTTTCGGCACACAACACAAAGGAGAGGATGTCCGCTGATCCGAAGCGCCACCCGATCCACGGCCATCTTGACATCGCTTCCATCGGAATGATGGACATAGACTCCTGTTTCGTAGGAGCCATCGGCTCTGTCAACACATTCAAACTGAGCCTTAAGCAGACAGGAACGCATAGCGTGCCGTTCATCAGCCTGTCCAGCAGGAACAAGAATATAACTCTCCGCGAAGGAGTCACCAGGTTCTCCGGACAGGATGCGAGGCTGTCGGTCGAGGCGCATCCGAACTCCGCGGAGAGACAGCTTCGCAGGAAACACCTGCTGGACTCCCTGCAAAGGATCTACCCTGGAGTGAAACGCGACTCCCTGCTCAGGAAAGTGTTCGGGAAATATGCGTCCGGAACCACCTTGCCGGACTATCTTTCCGAAAAGGATTTCGAGAAGAGCGACATCAAGATCCAACTTGGTGAATCCTTTGCGAACTACATCAGAGACTGGGACATCACAGGGAACATCGACCTCGCCGAAGGTCTTGTCATCACCCCGTACTATCCACTCGACAACAGGATAACAGGATTCAGCGGGAAGTTCTCCAACAACACGATCGACCTCAACAGACTATCGTTCAAATCCGGGGTGTCGGACATCTCCGCCACCGGCCATCTTACCGGTCTCAAGAGGTTTCTTGTCTCCGGCAAGGGCAGGCTCAACCTGGATCTGGGCATAACCTCCGACGAGATCGACATGAACGAGATCCTCATCGCGCTCAACGCCGGAAAGAAATTCACGCCTATAGGCCACAACGCGGCTCTCTCCGGAGTTGATGACAACGCCTACCTCAACACCGTCAAAGAGATGACAGCCGCGGACACGACCGCCTCCACCTCGCTGGTCGTGCTGCCGTCCAACCTCAACGCCAAGATCTCGTTGAGCGCCAACAAGATAAGATACTCAAACCTGGAGACATCCTGGGTGGCCTCGGACATCGTGATGAAAGAGCGCTGCCTTCAGGCGACGAACACCCTCGCGACGACGAACATGGGCGACGTGTACCTCGAAGGTTTCTATTCGACCCGCACCAAGAAAGACCTCAAGGCCGGCTTCGACCTCACCTTGTCCGGCATCACAGCCGAGAAGGTTATCCAGCTGTTCCCGGCAGTGGACAGCATCGTGCCTATGCTCAAGGCTTTCAGGGGACTGCTCGACTGCGAGATCGCCGCGACAAGCTCGATCGACACATCCATGAACATTGTGCTGCCGACCCTGAGCGGCATAGTGAAAATTGACGGCAAGAACCTGTCCCTGACCGACAGTGACGAACTCAACAAGCTCCGCAGATCCCTGATGTTCAAGGACAAGGACTCCAGCTTCATAAAATCCCTGTCAATCCGCGGCATCATCAAGGAGAACCACATGGAGATCTTCCCGTTCCTGCTGAACATCGACCGCTACTCGATCGCGGCCAGCGGCCTTCAGGGTTTCGACCAGCGGTTCAAGTACCACCTTTCCGCCCTGAAGTCGCCGATTCCGTTCAAGTTCGGCATCAACGTGAACGGCACCTTCGACAATTGGAAGTGGAAACTCGGCAAGACAAAGTACAAGAGCCGCAACATCCCTCTTTTCAATGATCAGGTCAACAGCCTGACGCTAAACCTGACCTCCGCCATCCACAACATATTCGAGAAGGGCGTGGAGCAGGCTCTGAAGCAGAACGAGCTGTCGCAGAAGGCGATAGAGAACAAAAAGAAGGAACTTGACTATTCCGCCTCCCTGACGGAAGACCTCTCCGCCGACGAAAAGAAAACCCTCAAAGCCCTTGAGACCGTCACCGGCGCCGGTAACATCGGTGACAACGGTGCCGGCTCACATCTTCCGCACGCTGAACCAGCCGGAACGAACGATGCGGCAGAGCGCGACGGGCAGAAAAATAATATTTGAATATTAACAGATTTCAACTATCTTTGCAAACCTTTCGGACTCGGAGCAAAGGCAGCTTCCAATCGCCCAAACTCCCTGCGGAATCCCTATCATCATCTAGATTCCCCTGCCGGAAGGCTTTGCGGGTGTGTTGAAACTGGTAGACAAGCCAGACTTAGGATCTGGTGCGCAAGCGTATGGGTTCGAGTCCCTTCACCCGCACAAAAAATGCCTCCTAATCAACTGATTAAGAGGCATTTCTCTTTCCAATAGGTGTACTAAAAGTGTACTACCTGCCAAAAGCACCAATTTCCACGGCCTGCCGGGGTCTCACACCTGATCATTGCCGACTTGCCCGCGGTTGATCTCGAACGTCATTGAGATCAAATCCAGCAATGACAGCCTCAGAAGGTCCAGGCTCGGCTCAAACTTTTCCTCCAGGATCGCCAACGTGTCAGCCTCTGAATACACCATACACAAGGCGGTGTAGGCGTGTTGGTACACGTCCGCCATAAGGTCATAGGCTCTGACCAATTCAGCGGTCTGATTGCTTACTTTGTATTCCATATTCTTGCATTTAGGAAACAAAAAGCCCCTTGTTTAGGTGTCCTGGGCTGCAAGAAGCCTCGCGGGTGTTTCCACTGCCGCCACCGTGCAAAGGGCAAAAACATCTACAACAGCCGCTGGCGGCCGTCTTGCATTTAGGGACTGCAAAGATAGTGTGTTTCCCTGAAAAAACCGCCAAGGCAAGGGAAAAGCGGGGCTCTTGTCCCCGCCTTTCCCCAAAACACGACCGCCCGGCCGTCACAAGCCCGCGGCATCATCCCCCTCATCATCCCCTGCCTCCTTCATCAGTTCCAGAAACAAATTGCCACCCTCATAGGCCTCGGGCAAATCCAAGGTGTCTATAAAGCCCTGCCTCAACCAATTCTGCAAGACTATCTTTCTTGTCCTGTCAATCTGTAGTTTCATCGTCAAAATCCTTTGTCATCTCGCTTATGATCGTGTCCAGCTGGCCATCGGTCAGCCGATCAAAATCCACCCTTGCACTAACCGCCTGTTGCTTGGGAACGACATACTGCATCAGTTTCTCAAGCATCACAAGCCGCTCCCTTGGCTCCAGTTGCTTCAAGTCGCGCTCGACCTGTCTTCTGTTCTTGTCAATAAGGGCTGATAGCCACTCCTTGACACTGGCGGTAACCTTGTTTGGCGTGCCTTTCTGCCGACCGCCAAGCCGTCCCTTGCCGTCATTTTTCTGTCTTGCCATCACTAAAATAAACTACTTTAATTTCTGATACCCCGGTTACCGATTCAGTAACCAGAAACAACTTAACATAGAGAACGGCCTTTCAACGGTAAAATTTGACAGCATCGGCCACCTTGGCGTCAAGTTCCTTCGCCGCCTCGTTCTGGGCTGTCAAACCGCCCTCTTTCACTTGGCACGCCTCGTTGACAACCTTCCTAAAATCCAAAGCCTGTTTCTTGGTAAGTTCGCCCCGCTGCTGTGCCTCTCTGATCCGGTTCAGCATCTGGGTCTGGCCGCCCGCCTTCTCGATCAGTGACAGAACGCCCGCCCTGTGGAATTGTCTTACTGTTTTCATCATTTGAAAATTCAATGTAGTATCAATGTCGTTGATCTTCTGTATCGCCTGATAGTCGGCTTTCCAGGCGTTGAGGACTTGGATATAGAACGCCTCGTCATAGAGCATCGCCCCCGTCACCTCCTGCACCCTAAATCTAACCGCTACACGCTGAATAAACCGCCTTTCATACCTCAACACGTTCCGGCCCGTGTAAAGGTCTGAAATCGCCCCGTTTTTGCTTTTCTGCTCCCTGTTCTTGTCATAGAGGCACAAGCAGCCACCGTTGAGGCGGTAATACAGCCCGTTGGGCTCTTCCAGCCTGTCGGCATACCTCAACGCCCCAAGGTGGTTCAGATACACCGTTACAGGGTGCTTCATTATGAAATTCTGGGCAACGTCCATACGGGTAACGTTGGCCTTGTCCATCGGCAAATGCAAGGAATCTGACAACTTCTCTACAGCCTGCTGGGTGTCCCTTCTCCCCATCGTACTATAGTTGTCGCCCAAAAGGAACTTGCATAGGCTGCCGCCACCCACCTTCACGCGGCAAGCGTTGGCCGTCACCTTTAGCCCGTTGAGGCTGCCTGAAACGAACGTGAAACCCCTGTAGTCATGCACACCCACATTGTCCAAGAAACGGGGCAAATCCTCCAAGAAATCCACCCCGTTTGCATCGGCATTGGTCAGGCTGAAAAACACCGTGTCAAACATACCCTCGGTTACTGATTTGGTAACTGAAAACAACTTAACATAGAGAACGGCCTTTTAGTCGGTTTCAGCCTGCTCTCTCAAAGCCTCCATTTCCTCGTCAAGTTCACCGTCTGAAAGCATGTTGTAGAGCGGTACCCGATCCCTGCTTTTCCCACGCGCCACAAACACCTCGATAACCCCTCCTTCCTGTATTCTTCCATCGATCGTGTTGAGGTCTCTGAATACAAACAACAGCGCGTCCTCTGTGCCTTTGAAATCGCCATAGGCAAGCCCGCTTTCTGGGTCAGGCACATATATGCTGGAAAGGTTTTGCCCCTTTATGGTAAGGGCTTTCCCGGCCTTTCTGTGCACGTTGCCGCCAAAGTTGCTTGGAACATCGCCATAGTAAGCGACAAGCGCGCCAATCTCTGTTGCATCCCGCTTGGCCGATTCCTTTGTGGCCGTCCTTGCCCGTTTCTCCTCAAACGGCTGGTAACCGTGGGTTGAGGCGGTGCTGTCCATCCTCAACTTGCTTTTCAAGGCCACCTTTTCAAACCTGTAGTAGTCTGTGAGTATCATTGCACACCTCCTCTTCTACAGTAAGCCCCCGCCTGTGCCCTTGCCTCGTCCACGGTCGCTACACGGTTGCTTTGCAACCACTGCTCCACCTCGGTACGGTTGAAATAGACGATCTTTCCCATCGGTTTGAAATGTGGTATCTCCTGCCTCATGGTCAGCTTATACAGGTAACTTCTAGAGATACCCATATAGCGCGCCGCCTCCTCGCTGGTCAGCACCTCCTTGGTGCAAAAGATAATATTTGCCGATACACGGTCGGCAATAGCCGTCATCTCCTCCTTTGTCATAATAATGATTTTGAGGTCTGGCCGTCTGGGGGTGTCAGCAAGCAAACCACCCCTTTCTTCGCCTTTGCTCTCCTGTCACGGGGCTTGCTGTACGCCCGTTCTTGGAAAGCAAGAGCAAAGATACAAGGTATAAGAAAGGGAAATACCCAACTGTTAGGCTTACCGTAAGGTGCCGTAAGGTGAAGAGCCGCTATCCTTCAAATAGGGGGTCTATCCTACCACTTCCCCGTGGTTTGAAATTCTCATCAAATTTTCCATAGTCGGCCTTTGCTTGCTTCAAGTTCTTTACTTGGAAAAGGGTTTCAAACGGTTTCCAACTTACCGTCGCATCAGCTATTGTGCTCAAATTCAAATATGCCGTTGCCTTGACTGCAAAATATGCTAACAATACCTTTGTACTGTTCCATGTGTGCCGCCCCTCCTTAACGGTGATGAACCCCGCCTCAACGGCCTTGTCTATCAACTTCCTTGCCTTGGCCGTATTCAGTTCACCGGGAAATTCTGGGGCTTTCTGTTGAGGCGTGCCTCTTTGCCTTGCTGGCAATGCCTTGATATACTTTTCAGCAAGTTCAGTACTGCCAATGTAATATTCCACATCTGCTATCAGCCTACGCCTTTTCAAATATACCCCACATTCTTCCTGCAACCTCAACAAGTCTATACCATAAGTGAGCAACAATGCATCAAGGCGGTTAGCAAAATGGCTAGCGGCATCGTGCAAAACACCCATACAGTTTTCTACCGTACCATTCTGCCAACACGGCCCATTCTCGTTACCGCTATACTTGATGGTCAATTCAAAATACCGCCGGCTAATATATTTATGCCGTTCTATCAATTGGCGGTGTCGGCTTTCCCATTCATCATCTTTGAGAAGGCTCATTTGCTGCTCTTCCTGTGCAATCAATGCCGTGGGGTCATACTTGTCTGCAAAGTTCTTAAATGGGGTTAATAGGCTAAAGGCATACCGTTCCCTTGCCGTTGGTGTCCGCTGTTCATCCACGTTATCCCCTATTTCTTCAAACAGCGGGCTGGTGTTGCCGTCATACAATACCGTTCTGTCAAATACCTCAAACTGTTCCTTTATCCTTTTGGGCAACTCTACATCATAATGCCTTTGCCATTCTGGCGGTAACGGCTCTTTCTCTTTCTCTGACTGGTAAGGCCTCAAATTATATGTCTGATCCATCCAACCCATACAGAGGCTAGCAAGGCGGCCAAAAGCCCCCAAAAACTGCCTTTCCAAAGTTTTGTCCATCTTCTTACTTATTGCTGGTTATTGCATTTCAATCGCTGGCAAACTGTTCAAGGCCTTTTTCTTGCTCTCATCTATCGCCCTGACATATCTTTCAACATAAGACAGTCCACTATGCCCCAACAGGTCGGCAACCACCTTGACATTTGCCCCGCCCTCCAGAAGGTTTGTAGCAAAGGAATGGCGGCCACAATGCCACGTTATATGCTTGTCTATCCCCGCCTTGGCACACCAACGCCTCAACGCTTTCAGGCACATTGTATGGCTTGGAAGTTCAAATATAAGATCGTTCTTGTCCTTGCCTTGGGCTTCTGGAGTTCCTATCACCCCAACCAACAAATCATCCCTCAACGGCATTTCCACAACGCTTTTGACGCTATGGCCTTTTGTCTTTGCCTGTTCAAATTTCAACGTCCTGTTCTGGTAGTCTATATTGCCGTACCTCAACCCGACAACATCACACCACCGTACACCCGTGAAAAGAGTGAATATGAAAGCCCGCCTTATATTGGGGTTCTCGTTCCTGACGTGTGTCTGTATCAACGCCCCTATTTCCTCAACGCTCAAGATGTCCTTGGAAAAACAGTCGTTCCTCTTGCAGACAATGTCGGCACACGGGTTCTTTGCCAACTGGCCATCACGCGCCACATTTTTCACTATCTTCTTGAAACGCTCATAGGCGGTGGCCGCCCCGCTTCCTGTGCTGTTGGCCTGTAGGTAGTCAACAAAGCCGCTTACCATCTTCTCGGTGAACTGCTTTGGGTTGAGGTTGAAACGGTAATACTCGTTTGGGTTGATGGGGTGCTTGCCGTTGATTCCCTCGTGGCTGGCCGCCCATTGTGCATCTATCCTCGCCACCTCCACATCGGTACGCCTGACGGCACAAAGCGGGTAAGACTGCCTTATATAGTCCTTGAACCTGTTCAACGCCAAACGGACATTCCTCACATCCTTCTTGGTGTATGTGGCAAGATAATTCTCAAAACAGGCCACCACGTTCTCATTCTTGGAAGCGACATTGTACCCCATTGTACCCGACAACAACTCCTGTTCACGGGTGTTCCTTATCTGCTTGGCAAGGGTAAGCGCGTTTGTGTTGTGGGTTCTTTCCTCCGGGGTTCTGGGCTTGGTGTACAAGTATAGTTTCAATTCCTCTTTCTTCCTTATGTGCCTGACCTCATAGACGGGCTTTCCTGTCATTTTCCCCGTTGTGTAACGTAGTGGGTTCCCCTGCTCATCGGTCTTTGGCGTTGAGGTTCTGCCAAGGTAATATTCCAGAAACAGGGCTTTTTTCCCGTCTGTTAGTACACGTTCCCTCAATTTGGGGTTGTCCTTCACCCTCGTTTTCATTGTTGTATTCTTTTAATTTCCTTTATGTTACAAATATAGTAAATATTTCTTTTTCAGGTGTACTAAAAGTGTACTACTTGCCAAAATATGGGATATTAAAGGAAAATATCTACCTTTGCAATGTGCCACACAGAGGCCTACAGCCCGCTTTTCATTCTTTTAGTTTCCTCAAAAACGCGGGTTGTGTGCCCTTCACCCGCACAAGGGGACAGCTTCGTTTGAGGCCGTCCTTTTTTCCATTCTTATAACCCACTGAAAATCCATCCAATCCCCCCAAAAAACGAAAGTCACAGAATATAGAATCCATAAGAAACTGACAATGACTACATTCGTAATTCCTGCCAGTCAAAAATGGAGGGCAAGATCTCGTATGTCTCTATGGGTCAAGAGGTGGAGGGTCATCAACTGATATTCAATCAATTACCGATCGCTGCCAGGGTTAGCCTTAAATATAAGACTAATCGAGTAGGAGGAAAACGAAGTAGTTTTCTTCCTACTTTCGTTTTCCGACCTCT
>ERZ779895.347-NODE-347-length-68790-cov-11.647589_pt1 | contig 68790 bp, 88 predicted proteins | sample MGYA00511093_ERZ779895 | MGnify/ENA primary metagenome ERZ779895 (study PRJEB29588, sample SAMEA2142970) | human gut metagenome | biome: human gut; feature: human-associated habitat; material: faeces | place: Denmark | collected 2008/2010 ... | reverse complement strand
GCGGCAGGCGGAAAAAATGAATATTCCACGGCTTGTTTTGCTGTTTCGCGGTGTTTTGACGTGTCGGAACGCCGTGTGTTTTTTCGCAAAACGGCGTGGCGGGCTGCGGTGTCTTTTCCAGGGTGTTTTTTAGCGGGGATGAACCGAAAAATGTGTGTTGCCGAAATTTTGGTACTGAAATCTGTAAAATTTATAAGTGGAAGATTTAATTATATTGTTAATTTTGCGCTGTACAAGATTATTAGTTTGAAACGATTTTTCTCAGAAAACAAAAAACTACACTATGCTGCGTAAAATAAGAATTACTTTGGCAATCGTTTTCTTTGCGCTTGTCAGTATGCTGTTTCTTGATTTTACGGGAACAATCCACGCCTGGTTCGGGTGGATGGCTAAGATTCAGTTCTTTCCTGCCGTCATGGCTCTCAATGCGGGCGTGATTATCGCCGTGCTGGTTCTTACGCTCCTGCTGGGGCGTGTTTATTGCTCCGTAATCTGTCCTCTCGGTGTGTTTCAGGACATTGTGTCGTGGGTGAGCGCGAGGCGTAAACACAAAAACCGCCGTTTCTCGTATTCCAAGGCAAAGTCTTGGTTGCGTTATGCGGTTCTCATTGCTTTTGTGGTCATGGCTTTCGCGGGATTGGCGGGTTTGCTCGACCCTTATAGTGCATACGGACGTATTGCGCAGACTTTGTTTTCGCCTATATATATATGGTGTAACAATTTGCTCGCATACGTTTCGGAACGTGCGGGAAGTTATGCTTTCTACGAGCGCGAAGTATGGCTCCGTGCGCTTCCCACTCTTGTTCTTGCCGCTGTAACTTTGGTTGTGGTGGTGATTCTTGCGTGGCGCGACGGTCGTACTTATTGCAACACTATTTGTCCCGTGGGCACGGTGCTTGGCATTTTTTCGCGCCATGCTCTTTTCAAACCGGTTATAGATACCGACAAATGCCGCAACTGTTCGCTTTGCGCCAAGGGCTGCAAGGCTTCTTGCATAGACTATAAGAACCATAAGATTGACTATTCCCGCTGTGTGGCTTGCATGGATTGTATTGACAATTGCAAGCATGATGCGCTACATTTTGAACGTTGTCCAGCCGGCGCCCGAGCCCTGACAGCCGCTGCAACAGTACCGGCAGTCCGGCATCCCGGAGTGGTTTTTCCGCTCCGGGATGTTTTTTCGCCGCCGTTCGGCAGAAATCGCGGAAATCCCTGCCAGACTCTTGACAAAATCGCGCCCGCCATGCTAGTCTTTTTCACTAGGGAAATGAATTTTGACAGAAAGGCAATGGCAATGACATTAAATGAATTGAAGATCGGTTCCTCAGCAGTCATCACGGCCGTCGGTGGGGACGGCGCGCTGCGATGCCGGCTGTTGGACATGGGGCTGACACCCCGGACGCGCGTCACTTTGCAGAAGGTGGCGCCGATGGGCGACCCCATCGAGATCCGCGTGCGCGGCTATGAATTGACGCTGCGCGTAGAAGAAGCGAAGAAGATCGAGGTCGAGGGGGTGTCGGCATGATCTTTGCGCTTGTCGGCAACCAGAACTGCGGCAAGACGACGCTGTTCAACGCCCTCACCGGTTCCAACCAGCACGTGGGCAACTTTCCGGGCGTGACCGTCGACCAGAAGATGGGCGAGATGCGCGACGAGAAGGGCTGCTCCGTCGTCGACCTGCCGGGCATCTACTCCCTGCGTCCGTATACGCAGGAGGAGATCGTCTCGCGCGATTTTATCATCAACCAGAAGCCGGACGGCATCATCAACATCGTGGACGCCACGAACATCGAGCGCAACCTGTACCTGACGCTGCAGCTGCTCGAGCTGCGCGTGCCGATGGTGCTGGCGCTGAACATGATGGACGAGGTGCACGCCAACGGCGGCGCCATCGACGTGCAGAAGATGAGCCAGGCGCTGGGCATCCCCATCGTGCCGATCTCGGCGGCGAAGGGGGAGGGCGTGTCTGAGCTCGTGGATCAGGCGCTGACCGTTGCGCGCAGCCAGACGCTGCCGAAGGTGACGGACTTCTGCGCGGATGATTCGGCCGTGCACCGCTGCATCCACGCGGTCGTGCACCTGATCGCCGACCATGCCGACCGTATCGGCGTACCGGCGCGTTTCTGCGCGGCCAAGCTCATCGAGGGCGGGGACGATTTCGCGCAGTCGCTCGCGCTCGACGAAAACGAGCGGGAGCTGCTTGAGCACTGCATCGTGCAGATGGAAAACGAGACCGGGCTCGACCGCAACGCGGCGCTCGCGGACATGCGCTATACGTTCATCGAGGGCGTCGTGGCTGCTTCCGTGGTCAAGTGCCACGAGAGCAAGGAGCACGCGCGCTCCATGAAGATCGACCGCATCCTCACAGGCAAATATACCGCCCTGCCGATGTTTCTCGTCGTGATGTTCCTCACGTTTTATCTCACGTTCAACGTCATCGGCCAGTGGCTGTCCGACCTGCTGCAGCTCGGCATCGACGCGCTGACCGGCGTCGTGGACGCCGCGCTCACGGCCTACGGCATCAACCCCGTGGTACATAGCCTCATCATCGACGGCGTGTTCGCCGGCGTCGGCAGCGTGCTCGTGTTCCTGCCGATCATCGTGACGCTGTTTTTCTTCCTGTCCATTCTGGAGGACACCGGCTATATGGCCCGCGTCGCCTTCGTCATGGATAAGCCCCTGCGCAAGATCGGCCTGTCAGGGCGCAGCATCGTGCCGATGCTCATCGGCTTCGGCTGCTCGGTGCCGGCCATCATGGCCACGCGCACCGTCTCGTCCGACCGCGACCGGAAGATGACCATCCTGCTCACGCCGTATATGAGCTGCTCGGCGAAGATCTCGATCTACGCCTTTTTCACCGCGGCGTTTTTCCCGCGCTACCGCGCGCTTGTCATGCTGGGGCTGTATGTCCTCGGCATCCTCATCGGCATCCTCGCGGCGCTCATCATGAACAAGACGGCCTTCCGCGGCAAGCCCGTGCCGTTTGTCATGGAGCTGCCGAATTACCGCATGCCCGGACTCAAGAGCGTGGCGCTGCTGCTCTGGGAGAAGGCGAAGGACTTCCTCCAGCGCGCGTTCACGGTCATTTTCCTCGCGACGATCATCATCTGGTTCCTTCAGAGCTTTGACACGCGCCTGAACGTCGTGGCCGACAGTGCCAACAGCCTGCTCGCGCTCATCGGGCAGTTCATCGCGCCCGTCTTCCGGCCGCTCGGCTTTGGCGACTGGCGGTGCGCCACGGCGCTCATCTCCGGCTTTATCGCCAAGGAGTCCGTCGTCAGCACGCTGCAGGTGCTGCTCGGCGGCGCGGCCATTTCGTCGCTGCTCACCACGCGCTCCGCCATCAGCTTTCTCGTGTTCACGCTGCTGTATACGCCGTGTGTGGCCGCCATCGCCACCATCCGCCGCGAGTTGGATTCCCGGCTCAAGACGGTCGGCGTCGTGGTTCTGCAGTGCTCGGTCGCGTGGGTCGTGGCGCTTGCCGCGTATGCGATCGCGGGGCTGGTGTGATGCGGCTGATCGACTATCTCCTGCTGGCCATCGTGGCCGTGTGCGCTGTGATCGCGTGGCGCGTCTGGCGCCGCGCCATGAAAAAGGGCGGCTGCTGCGGCAGCGGCTGCACCGGTAACTGCGCGCAGTGCGGCAGAAACTGTGACTGCAAAAAAGAGAAATAGATAAAAGCAAGGCTTCCCGAATTCGGGAAGCCTTGCTTTTTTCTATGCGTGTGGCCGCGCTCACAGCTCCGCAATATGCACCGGGTTTCCGTGCTCCCGGATCAGGGCCGCGAGATCGTCCGCGCGCAGCCACACGGTGGCCGTGTTGTCGTTCGGGTGCACGCCGATGAGCCCCGGCTCAGCGAAAAACGCGGCGTCGAGGTAGAGCTGCGATGCTGCAAAAGCGCGCATGAACCCGTCGCTTACAGGCCGGCGCTGATATTGCCCGCATCCTCGACGCCGACGGAAAACGGAGAAACTCGCTGTGGAGCGCTTTGGGAGAGCGGTACTGCCGCTCGCCGTTTTCGCCCGGAAACACGATGGGGCTTTCGGTGTGCTCCTGCGATTTGATTTTGAAACGCAAAAGCCGGAGCAGGCGATGCTTGGCCTGCTCCGGCACATGGAAATGCTGTGCTGCAATTATGATTTTGCGAGTTCGGCAGTGATCGCCTGGTTAAACGCATCGGCCTGTGTGTCCCAATCGGAATACTCCGGATCGTCCTTGTGGCTTGGCAGCAGGCTGTTGTCAGACAGATAATCGCCGAGCACAGCCGTTACTTTTTTTGCGCCAAAATAATTCAGGTGATCCCCCTGGTCACGGGTATCCGTGCTCCAGTTGATCGACACCTGGTCGGACATGGTGTTGAAGTCGATGAACGGGATCTGCAGCTTATCTGCGAGCGCCTGCGTGCTGTTGTGGCGCGCCATGTTCCAGTTGACTGTGCTGGGCGTGCTGACGAGCATCAGCTGCGCGCCGTTTTCGTCACAGAAGGCCTTGATGCGCTCAACATAGGCGCGGTTTCGCTTCGGGATGGGAGCGTAGGCATCCGATGGCGTCATATAATTGCTGGCGTCCGCCGGAGTGGCGTTGCAGCGCAGCTGATACCCTTTGGCATTTTCGGTGTGGGTGTAATTGACGGTCATGCGCCAGTCATTTGCCTTCAGAGATTTCCACCGGTCGTGGTAGGAAAACACAGGGAAGAGGTCGCCGGCCTCCTGCAGCAGCATACTGCCGTACGAAAAATCGATGAAAATCACATCGGTCTCCAGGATCACAAGCTTGGGCGACTGCTTTTGGAAGGCTTTGTGCAAGAACGCTTCCGAATAGTACAGTGTCTGTCTGGATGTGCCGCAGCAGTAGGCCGTGTAACCGTATTGCTGCCACAGCTGCATCGGGATGAAGGCGGAATAGCTCTCGCTGTCACCGAGGATGAGCAGGTCGATCGTGTTGTCCGGTTCTCCGAGGATGCCGTTGGCCGCGGGGTCATGGATGCCGTCGCTGCGGGTGTTGTTTTTTGGCCGCACCAGCTGCGACACACCGGTCAGCAAAAGCGCCAGCACGGCGAGAAAAACGACGCATCTGAGCGTATGTTTGAGAAAACGGGACATGCGTGCCTCCTAAAAGTTCGCATACATGGGGTCGACGGGAATGTAGCCCTTTCCGTATGCTCCGAAAACGATGATGAACAAAATGAGCGCGTAGAAGACCGTCCAGCGTACTGCAGCAGGGCGCTGTGCCAGCAGCGCGCGCACGGACTTGCCTTTTTCGTTGATCACGCTCACGACGAACACGATCAGCAGTGTCACAGCAACGATCATGAGGTCAAACTTGTCAATACCGAGCGCCTTGAAGAGCGCATCGTCAAAGACGGGGAATGCAAATCCGGTGACCATGGTGCGGAACATCTGCATACCTGCACGCAGGCCGTTTGCACGGAAAAACAGCTCGCCGATGATGACCAGCACCGTCGTGCGCAGCATCTGCAGCAGACGGTACGGGAAGCTCTCGGCGCGGATGTGCAGCCGCGCGTTGACGGCCCGCACCGGCGGGGCGATGATGTTGCCGCCGAGGATCAACACGAAGTGGTACATGCCGAAAAAGAGATAGCTCCACGCGGCACCGTGCCAGAGACCGTTGCAGAACCACACGCAAAAGAGCGCGACGGCGCTCGCCAGCAGTGGACCGTAGTGGTTGCCGAGGCGTTTGCGGGCGGCGGAAGTGAGCTTTTCCAGTGGCTTGAGCGTGACGACCGGGTAGAATACATAGTCCTTGAACCAGGTGCCGAGCGTGATGTGCCAGCGCTTCCAGAATTCCGAGATCGTCTTGGAGAAAAACGGTTGTCGGAAGTTTTCCGGCATTGTGACGCCGAGGATCTGCGCCGTGCCGGTGACGGCGTCCATCGAGCCCGAAAAGTCCATGTACAGCTGCACGGTGTAGCACACGGCAGCCAGTGCGATCACGCCGCCGTCAAAGTCGGTGTAGTTATTAAAGACATTTCTCACGAGCGGGTTGAGCCGGTCGGCGATGATGACCTTTTTCATCATGCCGTAGGCAATGCGCTGCAGACCGAGCGTCAGGTTCTCGTAGGTGATTGGCTTTGCGTCCCAGAGCTGCTGCGCGGTCTGGTCGTAGCGGCAGATCGGCCCTTCCACGATCTGCGGGAAGAAGCTGATGAACAGCGTCAGGCGCAGCAGATTCGTGTCCGCTTTTGTGACGCCGCGCTGCACGTCCACGATATAGGACAGCGCCTGCAGCGTGAAAAAGGAGATACCGATCGGCATCACATACTTCGGGATCACCAGCTGCACGGGAATGTGCAGGTGCACCAGGAGCGTGTTGACATTCGTCGCGGCGAAGCCGGAATATTTGAGTGCGAACAGGACGCCGATGTGCAAAATGACGGCCAGCAAAAGGATCCGGTGCTGCACGGCCTGCTGCCGCTTGCGCACGGTCTTGCGCTCGGCTTTTTCAGTCTGCGCGAGCAGAAGCTTCGTCTCCGACTGTATTTTGTCCAGCCACAGTCCGAAGTAGTGCATCGAAAGCGCCGTCAGAAGCAGGTATACGAGCAGCTTGCCGCTGATCAGCCAGAAAAAGGCGCAGTCGGCGGCGAGCAGGAAGTATTTTTTCCCGCGCCGCGGCATGAGACTGTACACCACGAGACAAAACGGCAGGAACACGACGAGAAATGCCGTCGAGAAGAAGGAGGTCAGGGCGCTCCCTTTTCCCGCGAGGAACAACGAAGAAAGCTCCATTTCAGTATCCCTCCTGCAGGCGCATGCGCCTGCCTGCTGTTCGTTTTACGTTCCGCATGATCTGGCACAGAGCATCCGGGGCGCTCTTTTGCGGGCAATGAGGCTGTTTTGCCGTCCTTGCCGGAGAAAAGGATACGACCGGCACGGACCGGACGGGCGCTTTCTGCGCGGCCGGCATGCCGTTTGTACGATTTTCGATTGCCCATCTTCTTACGCTTGTCATTTGCTCTGTTCTCCTGATGGTGTTTTTTGTTCTGCGGCCAGTATTATAGCAAGAAAAGCATACGGTGACATCTTAATTAGTCTTAATTCTTGGGGCGTTCGCGCTGCCGTATAGGGCAGGATATTGCAATGTGTTTGTATGTCCTGCGCGAAAAATGCACCGGCGTGCAGAAAACAGCGCATTCGGCGCGCTGAGCGAAGCATCCGGCGCTTTTCGCATTTGCGGCGCAAATATTTCCGGCCGAAGATATTTTGCGCGTTGCGCAGAAATGAATTTCATGGAAAAAGGACCTGCTGAAAAGCAAGTCCTTTTCTTGGTGGAGCCGAGGGGGAAGCAGTCGAACTCGACGCCTCCCCCTTTAACAAAAGGGGATTCGTCGGTCCAATACTCGTCCAGCGAGAACCAGTCCCGCCACGTGATTTCCTGCTTGTCGTCCTCGGAGAACCACATGCTCACGACGAGCTTGTCATCGTACAGATAGACCTTGTCCACGAAATACTCGAAGACCTGGTCTCGAATCTCCGGGTCGTTCACGTCGGCGTGCAGGAACTTGTCGAAGTACGCCTGGATGCTGTGCCTGTCCTCGCACAGCGACACGCGGACGTTTTCCGTCCCTATGGCATCGTTCAGGGCGCTCTTCTGCTCCTCGAGCTGCGCGAGACGTTGTGTCACCGTATCGCTGACCACGCCCCTCTCGATGACCTTCACGAGGTTCGCGAGGCTTTTCTCCACTTCCCTGCGCTTCGCCTCCAGCGCTTCGAGATACGCGGTGTCGTCGTGGCTCCTCTCGTAATACTCCGCCGCATCCAGGGCGAGCGCCGTCACGTTCTCCTCGTCATCGACGATGTTGTGCAGGGCGAACAGCACCATGTCCTCCAAGTCCCGCTTGCGGGCCTTGTGCAGGTGGCACTCCTTCCTGCGCTGGGCGGAGCAATAGTAGTAGTAATACGTCCGCCCGGTCTTGCTCGTACCGGACACGCCCTGCATGGTGCTCCCGCACTCACCGCAATAGAGCTTGCCCGTGAGCCAATAGCGCGGGGCCTCGGCGTCGCCCATGCCGTGCGCCCGCTGGGAACCCTTGCGCTTGTTCTCAGCGAACCGCCTTTGCGCCCTATCGAAAGTCGCCTCGTCGACGAGGACGGGCATTCCGCCGGCGACCACGATGTCGCCGTGGTGATACTCGCCGATGTAGGCGCGGTTCTTGAGCATCTTGTTCAGCATGTTCACGCTGAACTCCGCGTTCCTCGGCGTGCGCAGGCCCTGCGCGTTCATCTCCTCGGCAATGGTCTTCAGCGGCTTGCCCGACGCGTATTCCCTAAACGCCCACTGCACGAACGGCGCCGTGTTCGGGTCAGGGATGTACTTCTTCGTGGACCTGTCCACGTCGTAGCCGAACAGCTTGTGGCCGTTGTACAGGGCGTGCTGCGCGTTGTAGTCCATGCCGCGCTGGATGTTCTGCGACAGCTGGCGGCTGTAATACTCCGCCATGGCCTCCATCAGCCCCTCGATGAGGACGCCTTCGGGTCCCTCCGTCGGGATGTGCTCGGCCAGCAGGTGAATCTCGCATCCCGCGTCGCGGATTTTCTTCTTCGCCATCGCCAGAACGTACTTGTCGCGTCCCAGGCGGTCGGTCTTCCACATGATGAGGGTATGGGGACGAATTTTTGCGACCTCCGACAGCATCTGCTGGAACCCCGGTCGTGCGTCCGTGGTGCCGGATATTGCCGCGTCCTCATACTCCTGCACGATTTTGAAGCCGTGCGCATCCGCCCATTCGTGGGCAAGCTCGCGCTGCTGGTCGATACTCGCGTCGTTCTGCGAGTGGGACGAGAAGCGATAGTACGCTATCGCGAGGTTGTTGTCGTTCGGCGCGAATTTCTTCTTGCGTGCCATAGGTTTACCACCCCCTGTAATTTCTGCTTATAGATTTTCATGGTTCGCTCCTTTGGATATAAGCCCGCCGCCCAGATGGAACGGCGGGCTTGACTTGCGCTTAGCCGATTGACTGCATAGTGGACAAATCGGATTGCGCGCGTTCCATCACGTCTCGCATATACTCGTCCACGTACGCCCAATCGGGGTCACTCGATGCATTGACAGGCAAGACAAGGCAATCGTTCTCCATAACGTCCTTGCCCCACTTGTCTCCGAAAGAATACGGCCTGCCTGCTTCCCAGAATAGGGGCGCAAGGAAGAGAGCTATGTTCTCGGTAAGAGAAAACTTCGGATAGAGCACGTTAACGTCATCGGACGCCCAGAACGGAATCGGCTGGTAAAACGCCTTGCCCGTTGCCTTCTGCCCGTTGTATGCAACGGTCATGAGTCCGCCGGGGTGAACATGTCCAGTATTGCCCACCCGTGCCGTTATACCGTTGTTTTCAAGAGTAGCGCCGATGAACGGCGTGTCTCCGTCTATCATTGCCGCCCTGGTCAAACGCGTGCCCTTTTCAATCTCGAACAGACTCCCGATGGTGAACCGTTTCCAGCCGGAAATGTCGGCAGAATGAAGCTCCTTTTCGACCTTGCCCATATTCTCAAGGCTCGCCTTAGCCTCTTCCATGACGCCCGACATGTACTCGTCCATGTAATCCCAATCGGGGTCGCCGGACGGCGTAGCAGGAAGAAGAATCTCAGTATCAAGCAGACTCTTGCCCGTCCAAGATTGCGAGAACGAATATCTCGATGCATTGTTCGCTGTAATAACGCTTGCGAGAAACAATCCGATTGCTTCGTTGATATGGTCATTGTACGCACATGATGTCTTGCCTTTCATGCCAACAAAATCAGCATTGACATAATGGCAAACACCCGCTGCCGCATCGCCAATATGTATGAACACCAAGCAATTGCCACGAGACACCCATTCGTCAGGACAAGACACATGACGAGAGCATCCGTTGTTTTCCCGACTTGCGGCTATGTACGGAACATCGCCGTCATCACAAATACCGTACGTATTCACGCCTTTAGTTGGCTCGATTTCGAACAAGTCTCCGATGCGAAACTCCCGCCATCCGCTCGTATCAATCTTCGCCATCATCACCACCACCTTTCTGCATGGTCATGGTCACGGACTCGTTGTCGGCACTCATGCGGCTCGAATACATCGCGGTATCCAGTAGCTTCTCGCCGAACTCCTTCGCGTCGATACCCTGCTGGAACATCAGGTAGTCCATCGCCGTCTTGCGGAAGTCCTCCTCGAAAATCTCGAACGGCTTCTGCGGCATCTGATAGGACAAATGCTCGGCGGGATTTACCCATTGGCACGTATCGTCGCCAGACTGCTTCTCGACCACATCGACCCAATGAGCCTCGATAGCTGCCCACTTGCTGTAGACGTCGTGGCGTCCCTTGTTCTTGACCGTCACCAGACCGTCAGACTCCATATAGCAGGCGAAGAACTCCTTGCCATCCTGCCCGATGCCGGACTCGAACACGAAGATGCTCGTGGTTATGCCAACGCCGAAGAACAAATCCTCCGGCAGCTTGATGACCTTGCGCAGACGATGGTTCTTGAGAATCCGCTTCATCTGCGTCTTTGAAGCCTTCTCTAGCTTCTTGTCTGGCAGGATGAACGCGCACTGCGTATGAGCCGGAACGCTGTCCAGCACGTTCTCGACGATGGTCATGCAGCCGTACTTGTTCTCGTACGGCGGATTCATTAGCACTTTCGTAATCGGCTTGGACTGCATCCACTCGCAGGCAGCCTCCGAGCGAGTATCCATCTGCTCAAGATTCGTCTTGCCATCCTTATGAATCAGCATGTTCGCGCACGCCAGCGCGTAAATCTCGCGGTCGAACTCGATACCGTACAGCTGCTTGGATTTAATCTCGCCGGCCTTCTTCGTCTCCATACCGCCGGCCTCGCGAATCATGTTCGCCATGGCCTTCACGAGGAAGCCGCCGGAACCACACGTGGCGTCCAAGATGCAGTCGTCCATGTTCACTTCGAGAATCTTGTACATGAAGTCCGTGATGTGCTCGGGCGTGAATATCTGACCTGACTCGGACTTCTTCTTGTAACGATTGAACTCGTTGAAGAAGATGCCCATCACGTCCTCGCCACGCCACTCGTTCGAGTTGACGCACTCGGAAATCTCGACAACCCAGTCGATAAAATCGTTGATTGCCTCCTGGTTGTCGGTCGTGTTCATCTTGATGTCGGAATATTCCTCCAGCAGGATGTCAATCTTCGCATTCTGTTTGCGACTGGCAATCAGTGATTTTGCAAGCGTTGAGTGAATCGCCGTATGGAACGTCTCATAACCAAGGTTTTTCAGACGCTTTAATCCTGCACCGTATCGCTCTGCAACCAACGCGCATGCCGTGAAAATCATGCGGTGATACAGGTTCTTGATGCCGAACTCGAAGTGCAGGCAGTTGTTGATGCGCGCCGTCAGCTGGTAAATGCGCTCCTTGTCAATGCTGTCGACGGTATAGAGCGACAGGTAATAGCCGACGTGCTGCAACTTGTCGGGTGTCTTGACTTCCTCCTCGCCCTTGAACACGCGCACGTCCTCGCCGTTGTACAGAACACCAACAACCTTCTCGTACTGCGTTTGTACAATTCGGACGTTCTTCAGCACCTCGTCCACCTGCGCCTTGCCAAGGGCAATTCGCGTCGCCTTCGTCTCCAAAACAAGTGCGACTTCCGCCTTGTTGTTGGGCAGATACCAGCCATCTGGCTTATCGGCAACGCCTGCGAACCCCAGCTGATTGAACGTCGTGAGCTGCCCGACACCGGCGCGCGCCACATCGCTATCTACAAGCCCGAGAATGTCACGCGCCAAATCGCGTACCGCATCCTCCGTCAAATTCTTTGCCATCTATTCGTTTCCCTCCTTTACCAATCGTGGTTCGCGATGTACTCGTCAGCAGCCAGACGGAAAAACGCGGACAGGCTCAACCCGTGAGCCTTCGCAATCGCCGTTAAGCGCTCCTTATCGCTTTTCGTCATGGAGACCAACGACGTGGCGCGCCCCTCTGATGCATCGGCGGAAACGCTCGCCTTGGCCTCCTTCTTATCGTGTTCCTTCGCGGCGTCTGCTTCGAACTTGTCGAGCAATGCCGCCATATCTTGCTTCTTCGCCATACCCTACCTCCTCGCATAGATACTCATTATCTAACAAGTATCTATTTAGTATCTATTTAGTATCTATCCTTTTCAACTGCTTCTTCTCGAACGGCAGGCCCGCCAGAATGCTGACCTTGCGGCACATCGTGCGGACCGCCTCGGCGGCGGCACCGTGCCTGTCCACGTTCACGACGGATTTCTGCATGCCCTGCGCCTGCACGATTGCCTCGGACTGCGGAACCTTGACGACGTTTTTCGCCCATGGCTTCTTCTCAAGCCACGCCATGAACGACGCGCACATGCGAAAACGGTTCGTCCCGTTCACCACGATGACCAGCGGAGCATTCGTGTTCTTCGCCACGATAGAGACCGTCCACGTAAACGGCTCGATGTCGTTCGGCGTCGGTCGAACGGGGATGACGATGACGTCCGCACCGGAAACGAGGTCGCTCAGATTGTCCGTCAGCACGCCCGGCGTATCGACGATGGCAACCTCGGCATCCTCGACCTTCTTCGAAGACGACGCGTCCTTATACTGACCGTCCAGGGAGTAGAGCGACGCGGGCACGCCCTGTCGCACATAGCTCTCGTAAAGCTCGTTGGCTATCACCGACTTACCGGTGCCGCCTTTCTCGCAAACGACTGCGATTGTCTTCATATCAGCACCTCCATCCTATCAGAAATATATACTCAATATCTATATTATAGCTACTGAATGAATAAAAGTCAATACGCAGTAGCTATCGGAGCACGTCCTTTTGCAGACCTGCGCAGGGGCTTTATCTGGGCTTCATCTGGGCTTTTGCCGGTCTCCAAACGGGCTTCACGCCTCGCTTCGCTCCGTCCGCTCAGCCGCGTTTTCCGAATCCGACTCATAAACGAGCGGACGACGAAAACCCCGATTTTCCGCCCCTTGCGCGTACGCCCGTCAACAGCCCTTCTGAAGGTCTTTTCGTAGCCCGCGAGCGGGAACTTGAGAAAGGGAGCAGCCTGACGCTGCTCCCTTATCTTTTCGGCTACTCGCCGAACTGCGTGTCCTTGCCCGCCGACCTCGGCGCGCTTGGGCTGGCACTTCGCGCCCTGGCATAACGTGCCCGCATGGCCTTGGCGTGTGCCTTGGTCTCGCGCTCGTCCTCGTTGGACAGCGCCTTCTCCGCCGCCTTGAGGCGCTTCTCGGCGTCCCACATGCTCTTGCGGGACTCGTAGACGCGCCTCTCCGCCTCCTCGCGCTGCCTGCGGCGCTCCTCCGCGAGCGCCTCCTGAATCATCATGCGCAGCATCATGGCGGTCATGTCGGCCATCATGCGGGACACGGGGTCCTTGGCATCGCGCCCCGCCTTGGCGAACACGTGCATGCCGGCCAGAAGACCCGGACACGGGTGTTGCATGGTGTCGCGTGCCTCCTTGGAGGCGTAAAACTCGCGCCGTGCGGCGTCCACGTCCTCGCGCAGCTTCGCCAGCTGCTCGTCCGGGTGGTTGCGCGCCTCCACGAGCCTCTCATAGCGCTCGTCCATGAAGGGCTTGCCCTTCTCGCGTGAGCGGTGGATGTGCGCCCTCTGAAGGTCGGACGCCATCTCCGACACGTACGCCCGGTCGAGGTCGTACACGTCGAGAGCGAAATCCGCAGAGGGCTGTGCTGCCGGCTCTGCCGTCTCGGGCACGTCGGGAAGGACCTCCGGTGCCGGGGCGTCCTGCTGCGGTACCTCAAGCTCGCGCTGCTTCGCCTCGAAGTACGCCTCGATGCCCTCGCGGGTCAGGTCGTCGGCGAGGTTGGAGGCACGGCGCCTTCTCTTGCGCCTGCTCTTGCCGTAGGGGTCGCGGGACTTGTAGCTCCAGCCCACGGTCTCCTCGCCGGTCTTCTCGTCGACCTTGCGGGTCTCGGTCAGCTCGACGCCGCGAACCTTCAGCTCCTCGAGGAACTCCTCCATGTTGCTCGCATGGTCGCGGGCGTCAGCCACGCGGTTGCCCAGAACGCGCTCGAAGGACTCGATGCCGAACTGCCCCTTGCGCTCGGCCCATGTGGTCGGCTCCCTGGCGGGTTCGGGACCCACGACGGTGAACCCCATCTCGCGGCTCAGACGGTCGTTCTTGCGCTTCACGGTCGCATGGTCGGTGCCGTGCGCGATGGCCGTGCCGGATACCAAGTCATGGTTCGCGATGGTCGCATGGACGTGCACGCAGCCGCCCTCGCCGTCGGTGTGGACCGTGACCCAGCAGGGGGCGTTCGGGGCCACTTCCTTGCACAGGGCATAGCCGTACTCGCACGCCCGCTGGATGTCCTCGGGGCTGTCCTTCGAAAGCTCCTCGGGAGACCACGAGACGCGCAGCTCGTAGCCCTCGTTCAGCCTCGTCCCCTGGCTCTGCCTGCGCATGGCGGAGCAGAACCGGATGAAGTCCTCGCGGGTGCCCATGTCGCCCATCTGGGCGGCGATGCGGTTCGTCTTCTCGCGGATATTGCGCGTGCGCTTCTTGCCCTCGCCGAGTTCCGTGTACGACATGCGCCCGCGGACGTTCGGCAGGGGCTGGATGTGCGTCGTCGACATCAGCTTCCACCCCCTCCGATAAGAATCTTCTCGCCGCGCTCGCCGTACCAGTAATCGCACAGCTCCTCTAACTGCTCGGGAACGTCCGGCCACAGCAGGGCCATGGCGCGGAACACGTCCTTGGCGAAATCGGTGCGCAGGCCGTCCACCTCATCGGTCAGCTTCGACAGCTCGCCGCGCACCTCCGCAAGACCCGTCTTGCACTCGCCGAGCACACCCGGGGAGAGCGAACCCGGATGCGACTTGGACTCCGCGTTCAGCGCCCGCGCAATCTGGTTCACGTTGACGCCGATGCTCTTCGCCTCGGACGCCATGCGCTCCGCGTCGGCGTTCCTCGTCACGACGTACGTCGGTTCAACATCCCCGCCCTGTACCTTCTCCACGCAACTGCGGAGAAATGCGGAGCGGGTCATCTTTTTCTCGGAGCAAATCGCGTCCAGCGCGGCAAGCTCCTCGTCCGAAAACCGAACCTGGACCGTGCGCTCCTTGTTCGGCTTCTTAGCCGCCTGACGGCGCACGCGGCTGCTCCTCATGTTTGAACTCACACCCACGTAAAACACCTCCTTTTTTTAATGCAACGTGCGCGTTGATTTTCTACGACAGAATCGACGCTAAAAAAGGAGCGAGCATGGGACTTGTCCCTACAAAACTTCGGATTTTTCTACAAAGTAGAAAATTCCTCCGTTTTGTCGTTACACGTCCCGCTCGCGAGGGGGCAGTTTTCACTGCCCCCTTCGAACCCCCAGATGCGCCCCATTCCCAACCAGCTTCCGCCGACGACTCGGCGAAGCATCCCATTCGGAACGGGGCACCCCGGACACCCCTCGCGGGGTGCCGGATAGGAGGCACGACTGCCTCGCTACATGCCCTCGCCATAGCCCGACACGGGCATAGGCTCGCGTCCGTCCGGGGCGGACGTGCTACCCGAATCGGACGCGACGGGCGCGCCGTTCCGGACAGGAGCGACACCCTGCGAGGGCGACTTCGCGGTCAAGAACTTGTGCAGGTAACGCCCCGCCTTGCGCATGTCGGCGACGCTCATGTCGCCCAGCTCGGGGCAGCTCTCGTACATCGCCTTGCCGATGTGCTTGAAGCACTCGTCGCGGCGCTGCTGCATCTCCTCAATCGCCTTGTCGATGTCGGAAATCTTCTTCTTAGTGCTCATGATTTACTCCTCCTAATCTTGTATTGGAGCTAAGCGCCCATAGTCACGAAAGGCGATAGCTCCGACTATTGAAACGAAAAACGGGATGGCAAAACTCAAGCTATCAATACGGCGGCAGCTGGTGGTAAACCAGAACATAGGAAAGCAGATTGACAAACCAAGCCCAGGTCCGAGTGCGGGTTGCCGCCTGTATCAGACTTATGGCAGTGATTGTCGCAAGCGGAATCAGGGCGACGGTGACCAGAATCTTTGCAATGCCAAGCCCGTACGGCTTGCCCTTCTTCTTGCCCTCGGGAATCAATTTCTCCATCGCATCAAGGTGCTTTGAATACAGCTCACGCTCTTCCGCCGTAAGCGTTCCATTGCTCGCATGAGTGCGAAGCAACGCGACCTCGTCGGGCGTCAAGATGTCCGTGTCCTTGTCGTTCTTAGATGCCTTTTTGATACCTAAACCATTCATTCCTTTGCTCTCCTTTACTCAGCCGTTGCCGAGGTCTTCGATTGTCTGACGACCGCCCTCAGCCGCGCCGAGGTCTTCGATGGTCTGCTTACCGCCATTGGCTTGTTCCTCAGCTCGTTTCTTCGCCGCTTGATAAACCTCGCTATTGCGGTAAACGGCATCGCGGAATGCCGCATCGTTTTGAATGGCATCGGCAAACCCGCCGACTACGTTCTCGCTTAGCAAATCATCGCGGACCGAATCCTTAACGAGCAAATGATGGAAGCTGCTCGTGATGTCATCGAAAGGCGTATTTGCTTCCTCTGATTGGATGTAGTTCGCGTACGTCCTTATGTCGCATAGACAAGAATCCAGACCTTCGACAGCAATCGGCGTAAGCGCCTCATTTGTATTCGGCATCTCGCCGGTCAACGCGTAGCCCAGCTGATACGACGTGTAGGGAACAAGCAGAGCCAACTCGGACAGCTTGCAACCCGAAATGCTGAACAGACCGATTAGAGCCATCAACGCCAACGAGACGGCACCGCGAAAGATGATGCACTTCTCCACCTTGGGCGAATACGCCTTGTTCTCCGCTTCGACTGAAGCACCGGCAAGCGCAAGGGTCTGCTGGTAATCCTGATAGAGCAGCCGCTCGTTCTCATCAAGGCCGTCGTGGCGTGCCTTCAGACGCCACTCCGCAACCTTCTCGCTCTCCCATTTGAAACCCTTCTTAGGCGGTACAGCACCCGAGGGCGGCGACGGAACAGCGGAAAGCTGCTCCGTCGCATAGTCGTTGTACGCCCGCTGCTCTTCGGGCGTGAGCATTCCGTGATTTGCCTTCAGACGAAGTCGAGCCAGCTCATCAGGCGTCAAATTGCTCATGATTTACTCCTCCTTAATCGTTGAATCAGTTGTCGTTGCATCTTCCGAAGCGGCCATGCCTACGCGAACGAGACCGCGAGTGCGTTTCGAACCGCGATACAAGTGGGAGCGATTTGGATTCGAGCCTCGATACCCAGGCTCCTCCCACTCACGGACCTCATATATGCCAATCAATCCCTCGGGCGTGTCGTACATCTCGTCGGGGACGGAAACCGGATTGTCCGAATAGTCCCATCCTTCGTAATCGGAGATGATTCCCTTGACGTCATTGATGAGCGATTTGCGACTCTGGCATCGCCCGCTCGGGTTGTTGCGAATAAACCAACGGCGATACAAATCGAATACGAACTGCCACGGCAAAACGTCCCATGTCGCCCGTATGAGAATGTCGTCGAGGAACTGGCGAACCGGGTCGTTCGTCAGACGAAAATCATCCAGAAGCGCCAAGCAGGCATCCGGCTCGTCAAGCTCGTAGTAGTCCGTTTCGGCGAGCACGTGGTACAGCACGTACTCGAGGACTTCGGGTCGGTTCAGGTAGTCGCCCTTGATGTACTTGCGCTCGCAGCCCTCGAAGCGCTTCTCGAACGGAATCACCAGCAGGCGGCGGAGCATGGATTCGGACTTATCCCGAACCCTCGGAATCTCGTTGACGCACTGCACCATGAAACCGTTGAAAAGCACGTCGCGCGGGTCGCGGTTCTTGCGGTTCATCTGGAACGGGTCGCCCGTGATGATGCTCTTGAGCGACGCCGCGTCGTCCACGAACGTGCCCGTGTCGTTCTCGTCGGTGATAATCACGGACGCATGCATCAGCGACGTGAGCATGAAATCCTTGCCGAAGTTCTTCAGCGGAATGGAAGTCCAGTCGCCCGCTCCGCAAAGATTGCGAAGCAGGGTGCAGAGCGTGCCCTTGCCGTTGTTGCCGGAAGGGGAATAGAGCCATGCGGATTTATTCCAGCTCACATACGGGCGAACCGTTGCGCCGATAATCTGCCACAGAAGCGAGACCACATCGGGGTCGTCGGACAGCTCGTTCATCCACGACACGACATCCCAGTCCGTGCCGTCCTCGTCGTTGTGGATGACGGGGTTCTGGGCACGGTCGACGAAATCGACGTGCTTCTTGCTCGTGAAGACGAACGCAGGGTCGAACGCCATCAGAATCTTGTTGCCGTAATCGTAGATGCCGTTGTTCACGGCGACCAAATCGCGATTGCGGCAGCGCTCCACGCGAGGGCAAATCGCGCGAAGGGCCTCGATGGTCTCGTTTACGTCCTTGATGGTGCCCGTCTTGCAATAGCCACGGATAAGGCTCTTCAGATTCTGCTCGCCAACGTCGTAGCAGCCCTCGTTGTCGCCGCTGTACTGGTAAATGCCGATGTCAAAGTTGCCGTCGTCATGCGAGTTGTTCCAAAGGATGCCCACCGCATGGTGCAGCTTGTACAGGATGATGGCAATCTGCAAGGTATGGAGACCCGACAGGCGCTTGTAGCGCTCCGCGCCCTCCTTCTTGTCGGGATAGGCGTCCTTCAGCTTCGCACCGGGACCCGCATTCGGGTCGCGTTGACCTAAGTTGTACGCGTCGATGCAGCTGTTCGTCAGCGTCAGAAGCTCGAACTTGAGCGTATCGCGAAAGGGCGGGTCCTCGGGGTCTTTGTCCTGCAGGTAGAACAGCGTCGCATACTCCAGCAAATCGTCGTACGCGATAGTCTGCTCGGAGCAGAACGACACAATGTCCGCTGCACACTCATCGGGAAGAACAGGGCCCGTCAATTCCTCTTGAATATCAGGCGCATCCGTGCTAAAATCTTTATAAATTGAGTTGGCCGTCCCGAAAGCTGTGCAGGCATCGGGGCGGTTTTCTTTTGCCTCCATGCTCTCACCTCCTTAATTCGCCAGCTCGACGTGCTTCACGTTCTCGTTCTTCCACGCCTCAAGGTCATCCATCTCATAGCGAACCGTGCTACCGACCTTGTAGTAATTCGGCCCCTTGCCCTGAGAGCGCCAGACGCGGAGCGTGCCTGCGGTAAAACCGAGGAAATCCGCCGCCTCATACGTCGTCATGTAAGAGGGCTTCGACCCTTTTACTTGCTGCTTTGTCTTAGCCATAACCAGCCACCTCCATGTTCAAAGTCCTTTTCGCGAAACAAAAAAAGCTCCCGTGGAAACCAAAGAAGGACAGAGGCGCAAAGCCTTGTCTATCTCGGTTTCCACGGGAGCTTCGTGTTCGTTGTTTCGCCCGTGACGCACGGCCTATTCGACCGAGCGCTCGGCTCCTATTCCCGATAGCAGCCCCGCATCGAGGACGGGACGGGTGCTGAGCCATTTATCTATACAGCTTTTATTATACGGCGTTAACACTAACTTCGCAACACTTTTTATTTCGTTACCCCTGCTCAGAGCCTATTTCCGCTCGTTTATGGGCAGAAATCAATTCAAAAAAGTTCGCTCGCGCCCCCTGAAAAAGTCGGAGGCAGAAGAAGTACGCCAAGGAAAAGGGGTGCCATTCCGACGTGCGCTGCACACCTTCGGCACGCCTTGCACACTTCGCTGCACACCATTTTTCATTGAAGTGTGCAGGCTATTTTTCTTGTTTTCTCTCGTTTATGAGCCTTTTCCGATGCTGTCTCGCCGCCCTGCACGCCATGCACACCATTTTTTCAATGACTTATATATACGTGAGGGAATTTATATATTTTCATATATAAGACTTATAAAATGGTGTGCATAGTGTGCAGTACCCCTAAATCCCCTGATAAATCAAGATTTAAGCTGCACACTATGGCCAAAAATGGTGTGCAGGATAGTGTGCATGGTGTGCAGGGTAGTGTGCACGAACGACGGAACGCGCAAATAGGCATGACCTCCCAAGCCCATGCCGCATCCCTTCTGTACGTCCATTCGCATCCAACCGCCGCCCGCAGGGCGGCCACCCTTGCATTGAGGACGCGAAGCGCCCGAAATGCGCACCTGCTTAGGACAGAAGAATCCCCCACCCCCTTGCTTATGAGCGTTTTGCCTGACCACATGACCACAAGAAAAAATGTCGTGGTCACCATCTGGTCAGCTGAATCCCTTGGCGCTATCGGGCTTTTTGCAATACCTGACCAGATGACCACATCATTTGGGACTTATTTATAAAAATTGAAAAGGGTTATCTAATACGCGTAAATAAATAAAGTTTGTCGGATTTCATCTGGTCATCCGGTCATGTGGTCAGCCCTCACGTGTACCTCTTGCCGCAGTCGTTGCTTTCTTGCATCGAGCGGATGCGAGATGCGCATGGGCGCTCGAATGTCCACAGACCGCTTCAGAGGCGTTTTAAGGCACGAAAAAAGCCCGAGGGGTACACGAGTACCCCAACAGGCTTAAAACGCCTTAAAACGCAAAATACGGCGTTTCACAGCAACGAAAACGGAAAGGGGACGCCATCAGGCGTCCCCCAACCTATACACAAGCGCAAACTCATTCTTGTAAAAGAAGAGTTCGACGCTTCCTCTTCTGGTGGAGCTGTGCGCTCAATATCCGAACTCGAGATAGTGAGCGTATTGTTCCCCGAAATGTTGAAAGTCAGCACGAGCTTGCGTCCTTTATCCCCATCATCGTACACATAAACCGAGTTGACAAGCGTGTCGATGATACGCCGCTGATACTCAACATCTTCTATATCACCCCTCTTGAACGATTCGAGCCAATACATGATTCGCTCCTTCGTCAAGAGGGGCTTTTTCATTTCCTCCCGGGCAATCTGCCCTTCGAGGTCTCTGCGTTCTTCTTCCAGCTCCTCAAGACGTTCCTTCGTTGTTGGTGTGATAATGCCTTGCTCTATTGCGGACATGAGGTTCTTGATTCTCTTATTGGTCTCCTTCAATCGTTCCTGTAAACCTATGAGAACGGAGGTATCTTGAAGCTCCTTCTCAATCAGCTCCATAGCTCGAGTGGATATTTTTTCTATGTTTTCATCGGTGAGTACCTGTTGCACCGTGAACTCAACGACAGTCCGCTCGAGCCATTCTTTTTTCTCGACCTTCTTCTCGCAGTTGTGCTTTCTCTTACGATTCACACACTTGTAGTAATGGTGAACCTTCCCGGTCTTTGAAGTGCCACTCTCACCCACCATAGGCTCTCCACAATGACCGCAGAAGACCTTTGTAGTGAGTAGATAGTCTTCAATAGCTTTGGCTTTTGCCCGGGCTGTGTAGTTATGCCGGAAGGTTGCTTGCACCTTATCGAACAAGGTCTTGTCGATGATAGGAGGTACTGCGTCCTCCAAGACTACATCATCGTATCGGTACACTCCGATGTATTTATCATTTCGCAGAATCCGGGACAAGCTGTTCTTATTGAAAGCATTTCCCCGGGAGGTCTTAAAACCATGCTCATTCAACCAGTTCACAATCTGCGTTTTTGATTTTCCCTCTGCATACATCGTGAAGATGGTTCTGACGGCTTTCGCTCCTACTGGGTCAATCTCATACTGGCGGTCGTTTCCTATCTTATAACCAAGCACCGGGCTTCCCATAGCAATACCGTGGAGAGCGTTCTCTTTCATACCTCGCTTGATACTCCGGGCAAGGTTCTCGCTGTAATACTCCGCATAGCCCTCGAGGACGGATTCAAGAATGATTCCCTCCGGGGTGTCCGGCATTGGTTGTTTGGCATAGAAAATCTTCACACCATTGCGTTTGAGCTTTGCTTTGTAAATGGCACTATCGTACCTGTTCCGGGCGAAGCGGTCAAGGGTGTACATAATCACAGCGTCAAAATGCCCCTTCTCACTGTCCTTGATAAGCCGCTGGAAGCTCGGTCGGTTGTCAGTCTTGCCGGAGATTGCCCGGTCGATATATTCGTCAACCACGATGAAGTCATTCTTGAGAGCGAACTCATGGCACTCTCGAAGCTGACCCTCGATGGATTCTTCTCGTTGATTATGGCTCGAGTAACGAGCATAAATTACTGCTTTGATAGTCTCACCTCCAATATCTTCTTTCTATGTATCAAAGCGAATGGAATGAGCTTATCACACCGCCGCAGTTGCTCCCTTATCCCCCTCAAGCTCCTCACGATTCTCAAATTCATAAGCCATAGACATGAACTCATGCTTTGCTCGCCGGGACAGTCCCCGGTAGATACGAAGAATATCCTCCTCGTCCTCATTGGCTGGTTTGGTTTCGGGTAAGTCTTCCTCGTCTGCGAAGAAGTCCATGACGGAACACTCAAGCAATTTTGCCATTTCCAACATTTCGGATTCCTTCGGTAATGACCCTTTGGTGTTGATAGCCGTTGCGAAAGAACTTGAACCCTTAACAGCTTTGACAATGGCGGTCAGATTCGTGCCTTTTTCAGCACAGATACGATTGATATTCTCTGCGAATGTCATAGTGATTCCTCCTCTGCAAAAAATAAATTCGTAAAAACCGAATTTTCCTATTGACAATTCGCATAATAAGAATTAGAATAAGAACATGAAGTTCAGAAAATGCGAATTGGCAATAAGAAAGCGACCTCTCGAAAATGGCAGTTTTCGGGAAGTTATAGTTATTGATGGTCTTATAAGAATAATAACAATAATTCGCCTATTTGTCAATGGTAATTCTGATTTCAAGAATTTATATCGTAAAGGAGGTAAGAGATTCGTGGACATTAAAGAGAGAATGGCAAATGTGGGAATGACACAGGTAGACATGATACTGGAATTGCAGAAGCGAGGTTATGCAGTTCAGCCGCCTATGATGTCAAGTATTCTCCGAGGGGTTTATACCTATCCCAAGGCAAAGCAGATTCTCGCTGTTTGCGAGGAAATTCTCAAGGAACGTGAGAATGAATGAGCCTGTCAGAAGTACAGGTAAATGACCTCGCAAGACCTTTAGTGGGTATTATCACAAAGTTTTACGCAGACCCTAAGAATGAGGAGGATTTTCAGAAATGGCTACGCAATGTAGAGGAACGAAAACAAAAAGAATCAACAGACATAAGCTCGCTGTGATTCAAGCATATATCATCATCGGTACGCTGGTACTGATTGGCTTTATCGGTGGTCTTGTCGTAGGACGAGCTACCGCTCCGAAGAAACAAGTTACCGTAACGGAGACGGTTGAAGTTCCTTCCTACGAAGCCGATTCCCTCCCGGTAGCCGAAGAAGTTACATACTTCGATGTACCACTTTCACACAGCTTACAGAGATATATCTACGAGGTGTGTGCGGACGAAAATGTTCCAGTGTCACTCGTTATCGCAATGATAGACCAAGAGAGCAAGTTCAACCCGGAAGTGGTTAGTAAGACCGGGGATTACGGTCTCATGCAGATTAACACCATCAATCACGAATGGCTGGCAGAGGAATACAGAACAGCAGATATGCTTGACCCCTATCAGAATGTCTTCTGTGGAATCAAAGTAATTGGTTCGTATATTCAGAACTACAATGACTACGGTTTAGCTCTGATGGCATACAACATGGGTGACTACGGTGCTAAGAAAGCATGGGAAAACGGTATCAAATCCACCTCATACAGTGAGAGTGTTCTCGCTCTCATGCAACAGTATGAACAGGAGGTGAATGTAAATGCCACAAATGCTGACGCTAAGTAACGGCAGACCAGAAACAATCCTATCCCCGAAGGATTTCGAGGATTTGATTGACAAGCACATGGGTATGGACTGTGCCAACTACTATCAGAATCAGATAGAACAGCTTTCAGAACTCATTCGAGACCTTGACAGTTATGTGGACGATAAAGACGTTCACTCGACCGTCAAGGAGGTGCTGAAAGAACATGGCTACTAACCGAAAAATCGGTAACAGTTTTGAGACCGAGTTCTGTGAGCTACTGTTCCAGCATGGATTTTGGTGTCACAACATGGCTCAAAATGCCGCCGGGCAACCAGCAGACGTTATCGCTGTTAAAGGTAAAACGGCGTACCTCATTGACTGCAAGGTGTGTTCAAACAACCGATTCCCTCTCTCGAGAGTGGAAGAAAATCAGCACTTTGCTATGGAAACATGGAAAGCCTGTGGAAATGGCGAGGGCTGGTTTGCACTCAAGGTTGAAGACGAAATCATTATGATTCCGCACTTTTCAATGGTGGCTCTCTCCTATGAGAAGTCAGCTCTGAATTTGACAGATATTCGAGAGTATGGAACGCCACTGGAAAGGTGGTTGAAGAAATGCTGATTGAAGTCTCAAACACACTGACGGTCGAGAACCCTACCCCGGAAATGGTGTTGTGGTGCAAGAGAAATCTCACCATACCAAACCCGGAATATGCGAAGAAATCTCGCATGAACCTATGGCTCGGCAACACGCCGAAAGTCCTGTCACTCTATGAGACCCGAGGAACAACGCTGGTGCTTCCGTTTGGAACACTCCGGCTACTCCCGAAGGACATATCCGATAAGGCACTGTTCTTGAGCGAATTTGCCGCCCCTGTGGAGGTGAATTACAACGCTGATGTTCCACTCTATGACTACCAAGAAACCGCCGTACAAGCGATGGTAGCCGCCCAGTATGGGATATTACAGAGTGCCGCCGGAAGCGGTAAAACGCAGATGGGAATTGCCCTCGCCGCAAGGCTGGGGCGGCGTACATTATGGCTCTGCCACACACTCGACCTTATCAAACAGAGTAAGGAACGAGCCAAGCTCTATATGAGCGAAGACCTTATGGGTACTATCACGGAAGGAAAAGTCAATCTCGGTGAGGGAATCACCTTCGCCACGATTCAGACAATGTGCAAGCTCGACCTCGCACAGTATCGGGACTACTGGGATTGCATTATCACAGACGAGGTACACCGGGTCAGCGGCAGTCCTACCGCCGTGACACAGTATCAAAAAGTGCTGAACAGTTTGTCGGCACGACACAAATACGGTCTGTCAGCAACGGTACACAGGTCAGATGGAATGATTAAAGCTACCTACGCCCTCGTTGGTGAGGTTGCCTACAAAGTCCCGGACGAAGCTGTGGCTGACAAGATTATGAAAGTAGGTATCTACCCTGTGGGTACAGGGGTGCAGATAAGCCGGGAAGCCCTCAACACGGACGGAACGCTGAACTACACCAAGCTCATTACCTATCTTACCGAAAACGCCGCCCGGAATCAGCTCATTGCAGATTCTATTGAGCAGAGACCTTCTCTGATTCTGTCTGACAGGCTGAATCACCTCGAGGAGCTGATAAGTCTTCTCCCGACTGATATGCAGAAGGACGCTGTAATGATAAGCGGCAAAATGACAACCAAAAAGGGCAAGGCTGAACGAGAACAGGCTCTTGAGGACATGAGGAGCGGCAAGAAGAAATACCTCTTTGCTACCTACTCACTGGCGAAGGAAGGACTGGACGTACCACGGTTGGAGCGTCTGTACCTCACCACTCCACAGAAGGACTACGCTGTGGTGACACAGAGTATCGGGCGTATCGCTCGCACCTTCGATGGAAAGTCAGACCCTATCGCCTACGATTTCGTGGACGATATAGCTTACCTCGTGAAGTCCTATAAGAAGCGATGTACGACCTATCGAAAGAACGGTTGTTACTTCGTGAAGGAAGGAGGGACAAGCCCATGCGATTGATTTCTTATGACTGTGAGGTCTTCGCCTATGACTGGCTCGTAACCCTCAAGGATAAGGAAACAGGCGTTTACACCTGTATTTGGAACGACAACGAAGCTCTGAAAATGGCATTGTCCGATGATTGTATCTATGTCGGTTTCAACTCGAAACACTACGACCAGTACATCATCAAAGCGATTGCCGCCGGGTTTGCCCCGGAGGAAATTAAAAAGGTCAACGATTTCATTATTGCCGGAGGACAAGGCTGGCAGTGTCCGCTTCTCGATGGTATCTACTTCCGTTTCAGTAATGTGGATATTCGAGACGATACGCAACAGGGTCTATCCCTTAAAGCTATCGAAGGACACCTCGGTATGTCGGTTAAAGAATCCAGCGTACCGTTTGACATTGACCGTTCTCTAACCCCGGAGGAAAAAGCCGAAACGGAGTTCTACTGTAAACATGACGTTGATACCGCCGAGAGACTGATTGACATTCGTAAGGACTACTTGAAGAACAAAATCAACCTCGGTCGGCTGGCTGGTCTTGATGAAGTCAAGGCAATGGGTATGACGAACGCCAAACTGACTGCGGCAATGCTGAAAGCTACCAAGAAGCCGCACGATGATGAACGCAAGTATGTGTACCCGGACAATCTGCGAAAAGAGTACATACCGCCGGAGGTTTTCGCTTTCTTCGATAGAATGTATGACCTCTCTATTTCAGACAGTGAGCTTTTCAAAGGCAAGTTTAATCTGAACATCGGTGAGTGTCCTGTGACACTCGGGTACGGTGGTATTCACGGCGCAACCCCTAACTTCTTTTGGGAGGAAACCGAAGATAGAGGGATTTGGAATGAGGACGTAGGAAGCTACTATCCACACCTCTGTACCATCAATGGGTACACGAGCAGAAACATTCCGTCTCCGCAGATTTACGAGGACATTCTCAACCGCCGTATGAAAGCGAAAGCCGCTGGCGATAAGCACACGGCAAACGCTCTGAAACTGGTTTGCAATACCACCTACGGTTGCTTGCTGAATCAGTACAACGACCTCTACGACCCCCTCATGGGTAGGTCGGTCTGCATTTCCGGGCAGTTATATCTACTGGAACTTGCAGAGCATTGTTACCAAGAGATTGAAGGACTGCGAATTGTCCAGCTCAATACGGACGGTATCATGGTCGAGTGCGATAAGAAAGACTACGACACACTGACCGCTATCTGTGCTGAATGGCAGTCTCGTACAGGCTTTGACCTCGAGGAAGATACCGTTATCAAGATAGCGCAGAAAGACGTAAATAACTACGTTGAGGTTCAGCCGGGCGGCAAAGCAAAAGCTAAAGGCGGCTATCTCGTGAAGGGTATCGCTCCGGCTGGTGCTTTCAATATCAATAACTCCTGTGTGATTGTGGCTACCGCCCTCAAGGAGTTCTTTGTAAACGGAACGCCTGTCGAAGACACCATCAATAGTTGCGATGATATTTTCCAGTTTCAGATTATCGCCAAAGCCGGGGCGAAGTACCGAGAAGCCTATCATGTGGTGGACGGTGAAAAGCAGTCCGTTCAGAAGGTGAACCGAGTGTACGCCATAGCGGACGAGAGATACGGAAAAATCTTCAAGGTGAAAGCCGAGGACGATTCCGAAGCGAAAATAGATTCTCTCCCGGAACACTGTATCATCGACAACGATAACGAGCTGTCCATTGACGAGGTAGACAGAAGTTTCTACATCGCAATGGCGAAAAAGCGAGTTGACGATTTCAAGGGTATCAAACCCGAAAAAACTAAAAAGCCAAGGAGGACAAAGAAAATGGCAACTACTACCAAGACCGCAAATGTATATCAGAAGCTCCTTACTGCAAGGGCAAAGTTCCTTGAAGCGAACGTGGAGAAGACAGGAAAGAATATGCACCTGTCCTTCAAATATTTCGAGCTTGAGGACATTGTACCGACCGCTATCCGCATTTTCAATGAGGTTGGTCTTATCCCTGTGGTGAACTTCACCTCTGATGTTGCAACCATGAACATCATCAACACAGACAACCCGGAGGAATCCGTACCGTTCGTTGCTCCGTTCAATCAGATTGCTCCTATCGTGAGCAACGCTGGCAAACAGGCTACAAACGAAATGCAAGCTCTCGGTTCTTCCATCACCTATATGCGCCGTTATCTGTATATGATTGCGCTGGACATTTGCGAGAGCGATTCCATTGACGCAAATCTCGGCAATGGTGAGACCGCTTCCGCTCCGGCGGCAGAGAAGAAAGCTCCGGCTACTCCCGAGCAGAGACAGGAAGTGAAGGAAAATCTGACTGCTCCGGCTGACAATGCTTCTGCTTTACAGATTAAAGGTCTGAAAGCGGTTCTTAAGAAGCTCAAGGACGCTGACCCGAGCAAGGAGGAACTGATTGCGAACATCGCAGTACAGACCAAGGGATTCACGGAGATTTCCAAGTCTGATTGCGAGACGCTGATTCAGAAGATTACCGCAATGCTGGAAGGAGGGGCTAAGTAATGGCAGACATTAAGTGGCTCGAGGGCAATCGTATTCAGATTGCCCCTCCCAAGAGAACCAAGAAAATCACAGGTACTCGCTTCGCTACTATCCTCGGTCTGAATCCGTGGAGTACCGCATTTGAAATGTGGTGTGCGATTACCAAGACCTATGAGAAGCCCTTCGAGGACACTATCTACACGGTTGCTGGTAAGACCATCGAGCCGAAACAGGCTCGCTACATGGAGCAGTCCTACGGTATGGACATTGTTCGCCCTTCCGATGTGTGGGGTGAGGACTACTTCAATAAGACATGGGGAGATTTCTTCCCGGAGAGCAAACACCTCGGCGGTATGTGGGACTATCTGATGAAGGGTGAAGACGGCAAGACCATCGAAGCTGTTCTCGAAATGAAGACTACCAAACGTGCGGAGGACTGGCAGAACGATGTTCCCGAGTATTACGCATTACAGGCGGCATTATACGCTTACCTGTACGGTGTGGACGATGTGATTATGGTCGCTTCCTTCCTTGACGAGAAGGACTACAAAGACCCGGCGGCGTATCAGCCGACCGCAAGCAACACCATCACTGTTGAGTTCAAGGTTTCCGAGCGTTACCCGGACTTCGCAGACAAGGTAGCCGCTGTTGAGCAGTGGTGGGCTGATTATGTCGATACTGGTATCTCCCCGGAGTACGACGAGAAGAAGGACGCTGAAATCCTTGCGGCACTCCGCACCAACACCCTGTCTCCCGAGACTGACATTGAAGCTCTGATTGCAGAAGCCGAAGGTCTCAAGAAGGAGCTGGACGAGATTTCTGCTTCCACAGCAGACAAGGAGAAGCGTCTAAAGACCATCAACGACATTATCAAGGAACACGCTATGGGGCAGTTCCGTGACGGTGACAAGAAGGTCGAGGTCAAGGGTTCTACCTATGTGTGGACTGTCTCTCGTTCCGAGACTACCAGCGTTGATAAGGACGCTCTGAAAGCTGACGGCTTGCTGGATAAGTACAGCAAGAAATCTGAAACCTACCGTATGACGGTTAAATAAGGAGGACAAATTCATGGCAAACAGTAAGGAACTGACCGAACAGGTCATGGAACTGCATAAGAAGCAGACCGAGGAAATGAAAGCTCTCGAGGAACAGCGTGAGGAAGCTCTCAAGGTTGAGAAGTACGATGAAGCCGCTGTCGAGCTTCACAATATGTATGACAGCTACATTAAGGCTGGTTTCACCGAGGAACAGGCATGGAAATTGACGGAAATCGTCTTCACCAACAGTACGAAAAAAGGAATTTTTTAAGGAGGACACTACAATGGCAAGAATCCCTATGACGAGCGGTTTTGTAATTATCCCGGAGGGAGAATACGTTTTCCGCATTTATGACGCAACCTATGACGAGGATTTCGGTCGTATCGAAATCAAGCTGGTAAACGCACAGGGCGCAACCCACACCGAGCGTTTCTCTATCAAGGATAAGAATGACGAGTACAACGAAAAGGCTCTGAACGCTTTCTCCTACTTCGCTAAGACGGCTATGAACGATTACACGATGGAGGACATTGACCCGGAACAGCTTATCAATCACTACATTCGTGCAGAGGTTGTTCACACCAAAGTTCCGAGCAACAAAGACCCGAACAAGGAAGTCACTTTCGCAAACCTCGGAGACAAGTCTCCGGCAGACGGTTTCGACACCGAGCCTGTCGCTCGTGCGCTCACTCTCGGTAATGGTAATAACGCCGCTCCGAAAGCCGCACCTAAGACACAGACCGCTTCCGCTCCGGCTAAGACTGGACTGGATATTGACGCACTGTTGGGTTAAGCAATCAGCCGGGAGGGGCAAGCCCCTCTCCCGGATTTTTAATAGGAGGTGTCGCATGACAGATAATGTCAATCACCCGGCACATTATGAGACCGGGAAATTCGAGTGCATTGAGGTAATGCTCGAGACACAGGGCGTGGAAGCTGTTCTGAATTTTTGTCAGTGCAATGCTTTCAAATACCTGTATCGTGCCAAGCGGAAGAACGGTCTTGAGGACATGAAGAAAGCCGTTTGGTATCTGAACAAATATATCGAATTGAAGGAGGGTCATAACTATGACGAAACGACAGTTGGTGAAGTGGCTGGAAGCCAAGCAGAGTGACGCAAAGGCAGAGGTCGAAATCCAGTACGCAACGGCTGAAAAAGCCTATTTCGCACAGAGAGACGAAGCTCTGAAAATCAATGAAACTGTGGACGAGGTATTCCGTTTGATTTCGGAAGCCGATACGGTGGTGAGCCGCTGGAAGGAAGCTCTCGAGAAGGTCAAAGGGATTGATACCACCTGTGGTTGGTACACCTCTCTGACAACGAAGCTCTCTGATTTGTCCGATAAAGAGAACATTCGTATGTATATTATGAAGGATTTCACGGACGGCACTGACACTCTCCGTCAGTTGAGAGCAAAGCGTTCCGAAACCCTTCGTGAAATCGAGAAAAACTATACCAACGTGATTGCGAATGTGGAATCCATGAAGAACGCAAAAACGGCAGTTGAGTATCTTGAGAAGCTGGGGTTCGACCTGTCCGCTCTGATTGAAGCCGACAATCACCCTGTTACTACCGCCCTCACCGTTGAGGTGGATACAAAGTTTCTGTTTATCGGAGGTGAAAAGAAATGACAATCAATGAGTATCAGACCGAAGCTCTCCGCACTGCGGCTGGCATGAACCACCCGAACAATGACGAGATTCTTCTCAATGGCGTTATGGGTCTTTGTGGTGAATCCGGCGAGTGTGTGGATATGGTTAAGAAGTACCGCTTTCAAGGTCACGAGCTGGACAAAGCTCACCTCGCAAAAGAGCTGGGCGATGTGGCGTGGTATCTCGCAGTTACCGCCCACGCTATCGACTACGACCTCGAGACGGTGTTACAGATGAACGTAGACAAGCTCCGCAACCGTTACCCGAATGGGTTTGAGAAAGAGCGCAGTCTTCACAGACAGGAGGGTGACGTATGACACTGGCAGAACGTATTGAGAAGTTCAATAACCTCATGGGTGACATTGTTCCCCCGGAGGTCAAGAAAGACTTGTTGGATAAGGGGTTCTTCACCGCTCCGGCAAGCACCAAGTATCACGGCAATTACGAGGGTGGTTTGTTCGACCACAGTTACATGGTAGCTCGCTACCTCAAGAAGCTCACGGAGGAGTGCCGTCTTGACTGGCAGAACCCTCGCTCACCGCTACTGGTTGGTATGTTCCACGACCTCTGTAAGATGGACAACTATCAGCACCCGGTCATTGCTGAAACTCTCGGCGGCGAGGAAATCAGAGACGATTACAAGTGGGAATACGCTACGGACACTCTGCTCAAGGGTCACGGTGATAAGTCGGTTATGGTGCTGGCACAGTATTTCAAGCTCACAGAGGAAGAAATCATGTGTATTCGCTATCACATGGGAGCTTTCTGCGATAAGTCCGAGTGGAACGATTATACACGAGTTGTGCATAAATATACAAATGTTCTGTGGACGCACCAAGCAGATATGCTCGCTTCTCATGTAGAGGGGGTGTGATGTATGAACGCAAGAATCCCGAATTTGGAGCTGTTGCTCTATAAGGCACAACAGGCTCTCGCCCATGACCCGGACTTCGTTCAGAAGATTGCCGAAATGAAGCAGTCCAAGAACTATAACAAAGTATACCTCGATTTTGACATTGACTGCTTTCCGCAGATTTGGGGTAGTACCTGTACCGGGTTCGATGTGACCGAGACTGGCGAGCCTGTCATGGCTGGGTCGGCTATGACGAAGGAATACACCACGGTCATTCACGAACAGACCACAGATACCTACTGTGTGTTCTTCGGAGACCGCCCTTGCTACAAGGTGGATAACCCGACCAACGAGTTCAGACAGGACTTGATGAAGCGTCAGATGGCGAGCCTGTCTCGAGCCAAGAAACGCTACTAAGGAGGTGTGAGCAATGATTAAGTTTGAGAAAGCCGAGGTATGGGGCTGGGAACACGCTATCCGGGGAATGAGAAATCCCCTCAATAGCTGGGAACGCTCCGACAGCTACTCGGCGGTTGACTGCGGAAAGTGTGGAATCATCGACCGAGAAGGTATCTGTCACCCGAAGGAGCATGACTGTACTCCGTATGAGTGCTACGCAATCGGTGACAATGATAAAGACCTTATGACCCGGCTCATTCGTGGCGGCGCACCTCACCGCAAGTTCCTCCGTCAGATTTTCGTATCGGTGGATATTACTGCTCCTCTCTACTGGTGGAAGGAGTTCGATACATACAAAGTCGGCACGACAGCTAATAGCTGTTCCACCATGCACAAGATACAGGCAAAGGAGTTCACCTTCGAGGACTTCTCCTGTGAGCATTTGGACGAGCCGAGCAAGGCGATTCTCGGTGTTGTGATTAACGAGCTTAACAACAATCGTGGCTGGTACAACGATTACAACAGGCTCGTAAATGAGGGCGATTTCACCGATGTAGAGCGCAAGCAGTTTTGGTGGAATATGATTCAGCTTTTGCCCTCCTCTTTCAATCAGAAGCGAACGGTCACTATGACCTACGAAAACCTTCTGAATATGCTGGAATATCGCAGAGGTCACAAGCTGGACGAGTGGCGTATGTTCTGCGATTGGATTCTCACCCTCCCTTATGGTTCGCTCTTGAAGGAAGGTGTGGGTAATGAACAGAGCTGAACGGCGTAGGCAGAAGAAAGCCGGAATAAAGGTACAGAAAGAACCAACTCTGAATCTGAAAGTCAGTGATTTCGACCACATGGTCTCTCATGCGGAGAAGTCAGCCAAGGAAAGGGCGACAGCGGCGGCAATCCACGAAATCGACCAACAGATTCTTGAGCATGACGAAGCCTATTCTCTCGACATTGACGCAATGGTGCTGTGGACGCTTCATGTTTACCTCGGGTTCGGTAAGAAGCGTCTCGAGAGATTCTACCGGGATATGTTGAAGGAACACATTCACATGAGGGAGGTCTACGAAATGGACGATACCTACCCGGAACGCTACAAACTCAAGGAGCTTTGCAATGTCGATGTGGAAGCTCTGAATAATGAATTTAAGGAGGTTATACATAATGTATAAGTTGAAGAACGTCAACGGCAGAGTGAACGCTCTGCTCCGCACCGGGAAGGACTTCGTAAAGAACAACCTCTCCGTGTCTGCGGCACAGCATATCATTGACACTGGTAAGCTGGTGGAACCCGACAACCCGAACTACCCTATCTGCATTGATGACCAGTGGTATTTCGAGGGTGTCGAGGTCAAGAAGACTGCGAAGAAAGCCCAGTTGAGTTCCATGTATGGGGAAATGAAGGAGGGCAAGTAAATGAGCCGAACTTTCTACTCCGAGTATGTGAATCATTGTCTGCGATTCTATGCTCGACATGACAGACCGAAGTTTCACTCGGAAGCAGACAAGCATAACTGGGCGGCGTGTGACAGCGCACTCAAGTCGTTCTCCGATAATGACAGAGCAATGCTCCTGTATATCTATCGTGAGGGCGATACCGTCCCGGACAATATCTATCAGTTGGCGAAGTCCAAAGGTATCTCACAGGACAGCATTTGGAAGCTCGTAAATGAGCTGGAAAGAAAGGTGGCAAAGCGGCGTGGTTTACTATGACAATATTCCCGAGGAATTAAAGAAACTCGACCAGTGGGTGTGTGCGAACGATGGAAGCAAAGTTCCTATGAAAGCATGGGAGAACGAAGCCGCTTCCTCCACCAACCCGGAAACATGGTCTGATTTCGAGACTGCTCTCGAATCGTACAACCAGCACTATTACGACTACTGCGGTTTCGTATTTGCGGACAATGGTTATGTCGGTATTGATATTGACGAGGGGTACGATGAAGACGGTCTTATGAGCGTCCTCGGGGCTGATATTGTCGGTAAGTGCCACAGCTATACGGAGAAATCCCGGAGTGGGCGTGGATTCCATATCCTACTCCGTGGAACTCTCCCCTTCAAGGGCAAGAATAATCTTGCTGGTGTGGAGATTTACAAGGCGGCTCGCTACTTCATTATGACCGGGAACACCCTTCTCTACCGAGAAATCATCGAGAACCAAGAAGCGATTGATTATGTGGTGGAGAAATACTTCCCGGAAGCTCGAGAGACCTCCGATAAGGTGGTTATAGGGCGAGACAAGATATACGCCCCTGTATGGGAAGAACCTGTCGTGAATGGGCGTGTGAAGCTCCGTCCAGTCTATCCGAGAATCCCGGACGGAAGCCGTAATATCTGTCTCACCTCTCTCGCTGGTATGCTCCACAATCAAGGCTACTCCAAGTCGCAGATTTACGAGGAGCTGTTGTACGCCAATACGGTTGCCTGTGACCCACCTCTTGATAGGAACGAGTTGCGGACTATCTGCAACAGTGTCACGAGGTATAAGCGATGAAGATTAAATGCTGTAAGGATTGTGTTGCTCCGAAGCGACACCCCGGCTGTCACGGTGTATGTCCAGAGTATCTATACGAAAAGGCACTGTGGGAGGAAGAAAAGAAGGTCATTCGTGAGGAACATAGGCGGTTCAGTGAGCTATACGAGCAACGCTCCGAGGGAGTGCGAAAAGCACTAAGACACAGAAGACGATAACTTGCACAGAAAAGATAAAAATTTATCTTTTAGGTATTGACATTCAATCTTGTATGTGTTATCTTATAATCGCAGCAAGGCAAAAACTTATCCAATAAAGATTAAGGAGGATTTTATCATGGAAGTTATGAGAAACATGACTATTGACACTGAACTGTTTGAACTGGGAGACATTATCTCCTTCACACTCACCACCGGGGAGAAGGTTAAGGCGAAAGCCATTCGTGAGACCCCGAACGGTATGCTGTTCATCACTGTTGACTGTCTCAAGGACGAGCAGAAAATGTTCGAGAATCCCGGCAGAGCCGAGAAGGTTGACTACGAACATTCCGACCTTCGCAAGAAGCTGAATGGCGAAATCTTCGAGAGCTTCCCGGAGGAAATCAAGGGACGCATGGTTGGTATGCGAGTGGGTCAGACGAACTGCTTTGATATGCTCCGTATTCCTACCGAGCGTGAAATCTTCGGAGAGAACCCTTACGGTAAGGACGAGCCTGTATCTGTGAGACGCTTCTACGGCATGGAGAACCGCCGTGAGCGTATCGCTTTCCAAGGTTCGGAGACAGGTACATGGGAATGGTACTGGTTGCAGAACAAAGTTGAGGATTCCGCTTCCTATTTCGCCGGTGTCGGCGACGGCGGTGGTGCGAACTACGACGCCGCTTCAAATTCTCTTGGCGTTCGCCCGGTCTTTCTCTTATCCTAAAATCTCGCCCCCTTGTGGGGCGAGTTCAATAAAGAACGGAGGTGAATGTCGTGCAGACAAGATGTGAAGACTGTAAGAAAAGATGTGTCTGCCACGCTTGCCCTCTACATAATCAATGCCGCTACACTTTGAGGTGTAAATCCTCAAAGTGTTACTGCGGAAAATATAGGAGGTTATCAGAAAATGGAACAGAACAAAATCTGTCCTCTCCTCACGACTAACACTGTCGTAGACGAGAATAACACCGTGAAAATTGGCACACAGCCTGTTTTCTGCGTAACCGAGCAGTGTTCGTGGTGGTTGGAGGACAAACAGAAATGTGCAATCGCAGTTATGGGAGGTAAGAAATAATGGCATATTACATGAATAAGAACGTCCCGGCGAAGCGAGGAGATATTTTCTACATTTCCAACTCCAAGTGCTACGCCACAGACCCGAGTAATACAGAGGGAAGACCAGCAATCGTTGTCTCCTCTGATAAATTGAATGAACACGCAGATGTTGTCGAGGTGGTCTATCTCACCACCAAGGAAAAGCGTCTCATGCCTACTCATGCAGAGGTGCTGTGCAAGATTCCTTCAACCGCTCTGTGTGAGACCATCTACACGGTCAATAAGGACAGGCTGGGCGATTTCGTCCGTACCTGTACCGATAAGGAAATGGAGGGTGTCAATGCTGGAATCCTCTGCTCACTCGGTATCGCCGCTCCTGTGGACGAGAGCGAGCCTGTTGACAACTCCGTAACGGTCGAGAGGAATCTTTACAAGCACCTCTACGAAGACCTTCTCAATAAGGTAATGGCGAGGTGATGATATGAACTGTTATTGTCGAAAGAAAGAAATCACCGCCGTTTGCACCAACAATGAAGCTCGAGAGTATTTCAAATCTAAGGGTCTCACCTACGATGATATTACCGAGGGAGAACTTCTCATGCTGGTAATGCTTTTGAATAAGGAACTCAAAGCGGCGGTCAAAGACTGCGAGACTTCGGTAGATTCTATGCACTTGAGTAAGCGTATGGATATTAAGAGGAAAACTAATGGCTCGATTGTCTCGTGTTACCTGTATCTGAACTCTCATTATTTTACACAGAGAGAAGCTATCAGCTTCAATACAGATGGTTTCATCGGATTTGCTGGTTGGGCTGACCAAGGAAATACCAACCCTCTGTTGAGAGCTTTTCTGAAATGGTGCGATATGATTGCCCCGGGAGGTGAGGAATAATGCAAGAGCTTTTCGAGACACGCAACGGTCGTGTCATTATGGACGAGGACTTATCCTCGAAGATGTATCTGATTAAGCAGTATCACCCCGAGAAAGCAGACGAGACCAGCTCCGGGTTTGAGTGGTCTGAAATGGGTATGGCAAACCTGTTCGGCTTGCTCTACTCTCACGAAGCTCGCTACTGCCCGGAACACAAGAGCTGGTACACCTATCACGAGGGAGCATGGCGTAAGGACGAGGGAGCAATTCTCGTGTCCGAGAAGATTAAAGATTTCGTCCGTCTGATGATTCTCTACTGTGGAGAAATCGAGGACGATGATACCCGAAAGTCCTACACCGGGTTCGTCAATAAGATGGGTGACAGGCGTATGCGAGACAGAATCCTTAAGGACGCAACAGGTGAGCTTCGTATCTCTGCTGTGCAGTTTGACGCAGACCCCTACCTCATTAACTGTCTCAATGGTACATACGACCTCCGAGACTACTCGTTCCGGGAACATAACTGGGAGGACTTTCTCACCATGCAGACCTCTTTCAACCACACAGTTTCTCGTGATGTGAAGTGCAAACGCTGGGAGAAGTTCATTAAAGAGGTCACACAGAATGACGCTGACAAGGCAGACTTCCTTCAAAGGGCTTTAGGCTACTCCATGCTGGGTATGAGCAACGAGGAGTGTATGTTTATCCTCCACGGTAAGACCACTCGTAACGGTAAATCCACTCTGCTCAACACCATCGAGACCATGCTCGGTGACTATGCCAAGGTTGCCCCGGTCGGTATGATTTGCCGTGGAGACCGTCAGAAGGACGCAGAAGCCGCCAGTCCTACCCTTGCTGGGTTGAAGGGTAAACGCTTCGTCACAATGTCCGAAAGCAACGAATACGGCAAGCTGGACGAGGAGAAAATTAAACAGCTTACAGGTGGTGAGGAAATCTCCGCTCGTGCGCTGTATCAGTCGGCAATCACCTTCAAGCCGCAGTTCACCTTATGGCTTTCCTGTAATGACCTTCCGATGGTGACGGATAAGTCCCTGTTTGCTTCCGAGCGTATCAAGGTGGTTGAGTTCAACCGTCACTTCTCCCCGGAGGAACAGGACACCCACCTCAAGGACGAACTGTGTGAGCAGTCCAGCATGAGCGGTATTTTCATGTGGCTGGTGCGTGGGTATATTCACTACAAGGAACATGGACTTGCAATGAGCGGCAGTCTGAAATCGGTTGTCACTAAGTATGAGCGTGATAATGACCTCGTGTTGCAGTTCCTTGAGAACCGCTGTGTGCGTGTGCCGGAGGACGGCGGCGCACCGACCATCATCAAGGCGAAAGACCTGTACAATGCTTTCAAGATTTGGGCGAAGTCCGAGGGTGCTTATATCCTGTCGGCTCGTAAGTTCAATTCTGAAATGGAGCGTCACCCGGAATGGTTTGACAGGAAATCGACCTCGAGCGGCTATGCAACCTATTGTGGTCTGAAATTGAAGGAGGTGCTGTAATGAGCAAATATCTTGAAACCCTTCCGCAGTATCACTTTGACAGGGACGATTTCTGCAAAGTGTTCAGAGAAGTTTTCACTGATGATGAAATCATAGATATTGATGTTATGTGCGGTTATCCACAGAACACCGACAACTTCCTCCTCTATCGCTGGGAAGACGAGTTTTATATCATTCATCGTGACAGCGGCACGATTATCAACTGGTATAAGCATTTGGGACGAACTAACACCTGTAACAAGGAAGCGTTCACCCTTGCTGATTTGAAAGAGCTTCTGCTTCTTCTCAAGGAAGACTTGAAGGAGGTTGAGGTATGAAGCAATGGGAATATGAAGCTCTCCAAGACGCTCTCACCAAGAAATCCGAAAACAACCCCTATGGGCGTACCGGGAACTTCAAGCGTGAGGACGGTTACAAAGAAGGGATTCTCGCCGCAAAGAGTATTCTTCACAGCTTCTATGAGCGGCAGTCTCGAGACAAGGAGGTATCGTAATGCAGTTAGCAGAAAAACAGGAGTTGGTACGGCTCTTGAACCTGTATCAAGCTGACCTTCTCACGGACAACGATAATAATATTCGGGAAGCCGCAAAACACTCGGGTAAGAAATGGGAAGGTAACTATAAAACTGGTGTGAAAGCCCAGTACGAACACGCTCGTGTCATTGCCGCAAAGCTGTCGGTAGAAATCGGCAAGTCGGTAAAATCCTACTACGAGCTGTAAAGGAGGACATTGTTATGGATATGGTTTGCAAATGCGGTGGCAAGGAGTTTTTCACCGAGGAACACGGCAATCAGACCGGGCTTTACTGCTCCGCTTGTGGTAAGTGGCAGAAATGGCTCAAGAAGGACGAGATACGACTTTTCAATCACAGCATGATTCCTTCTCACGATGTTGCTATGCAGATTGAGAGGTTTCAGAACGCTTCTCTGCTGGAACGTCTCAAGGCTCGCATTGCCGAGAGCGCAATCAAGGTATCTACTGTCAAAGCTCCGCATACTTACATGAAAGCTGTCGGCACGAGGGAGCTTGAAAAGATTCTCGAGGAGGAGTTGGGAAATGAAGACACGAAATGACATACTTGCTGAATACGTCCGCAGTCGCTACCCCGAGATTGAGAAGACCTTCGACTTTGCCGCTTACTCTGCTGGTGTGGCTCTTAAAGAGTTCGGCAGATGTATCAAGAAAGCGTTCGGAGGTACTGATAAGGAGGTAGACGATGTTTGCGATTCAGAACATTAAGACCGGGAAGTTTTTGTACGGCACTGACTATCGCTACTGCCCTCCTCACCAGCGTACCAGCAAGACGAAAATGCTCACATACAGCTCTATTGCAGAAGCCGCACACGACTTTTGGGTTAAGAGGAAGTGTGGCAAAGATTACAGAATCGTTGTGCTGAAATCGGTTGAGGTTAAGCGAGTGATTGACTACTACGAGAGCAAAAACTTCATTTAACACAAAACGGATAAGTATTTATCAAAAACGACATTTACCAAACTATCTGAAAAGGATTGAAAAACAATCTTTTCATAAGAACGAGTTATTCTTATTATTACAGTAGTTAAAGTAGCTGTTCTCAAGGTATTGCGTGTAACTTCCTCTATATAGAAAAATCCCTATATATAGAAGTTATACGTAAAAACCGATTTTCAACTACTTCTACTACTGCAATAAGAATAAGAAGAAAGGAGACTGAAATGGATATAGATAAGTTGTTAGCAGACAGTTCCGAGGAGACTGTTGCGACTAAGGAGACTGTTTTCAATGAGGAGACTGTCGGAACGAAAGCCGTTGCGACTACTGGAAAGAAAGAGACAAAGCCTAAGAAGAAAGGTAAGCCCCGAGGAGGTAATAACTGGTTGAAGCCGGAAAACATCGCTCCGGGGCTTGAAGCTGGTGATAACACGAAGTTCCTCTCCGTCAATATGGCGTTGATGAATATGCCGGACATTGACATGGAGAATCCGTTGGAGGTGCAACAGCGACTTTCCGACTATTTTGCTCTGTATGCACAATACGACATGAAGCCTACGGTTGTGGGTATGGCTATTGCGCTGAACGGACACAACAGACAGTGGCTTTATGCGATTACACATGATGTTGCGACAGGAGGTTCGGGATATAAGACTGCGTTGCCGCCGGAGGTGGCGGTCGTAATAAAAAAGGCGTACTTTTTGCTCGAAAATTTGTGGGAAAACTATATGCAAAGTGGCAAGGTCAACCCGGTAGCTGGTATCTTCCTCGGCAAGAACAACTATGGCTACCAAGACAAGACCGAGTACGTTCTCACACCGAACCAGCAGAACGACAACGACTATTCTGCTGATGAAATCAGAGAACGCTACATTGCAAGCGACCAGCAGAAGCGACTTTCAGCAAGCAACTCTGACGAGGACACGAGCGACTAACGACTTTCGCCCACGCTCCGACTTTCCGACTATCAGCCGAGCGACTTCCGACTATCGACTTCCGACTATCGACTATCGACTTTCGACTATGAAACTGCTCCGGGATTTCCCGGGGCTTTTTCTATGCAAAAATTCACGGAAATTTTCAGAAAATCAGCCGGACACGGCACTCACCTCTTTAATGCTTTAGTGCAATAAAGCAAATCAGCACCCCGGGCGGCGTGGGTGAACGTGTCCGGCGGCGTTCCTTCCATATAATGCGAATTTTTCGCCCGGTGCAATTCGTAAATTTAGAATTTAGGTGTTAACAATTCGCATAATAAGAATTAGAATAACAATAACAACACAAACAAGATAAACCGCCAACACGAAAAAGATAAATTTTTATCTGAAAAGTATTGACAAACAATCTTGAAAGTGTTATTGTATAGTCATAGCAAGACAAGAAACAACACAAATAAGATTATATGGAGGTTTTCAAAATGAAAAGATATGAATTAGCACCGAACGGAACACAAAAAAGTTTCTATGGAAAAGCCGTTGTCGAAATTGATAACGCCGGGAATGAAACGCTTTACAGCTATAACACCCCTATTATAAAGCGGCTTGTAAATGGTTCGCTTGTTAGGTTGTGGGGCGGTTGGAGTAACACAACCGGGAAACATATAAAAGCGTTTTGCGGTTTGAATAAAGCCGGGTTTATGGAGCTTGAACACAAACCAACGCCACAAGAAAAAGCGGCGGCGTATAACGGTACACTTTACAGATAATGGAGGGAAAGAAAATGAAAGTTAAAACCACAAGAAAAGCTATTATAAACGGTTCTTATAATGTTAAATGCGCCGGGTATTGTGATTTATCCTATTTGTTGAACAATCATTCACCCATTGCATACACTTGTGGCGTGTACGGTTGGAATTTTGACGTTTACGAGGTTTACGGCGTTACGATTTGCACAGGTTATAGAAATATGCCGGGTGCAAGGCTTCAAAAAATTAGTGAATACGAGGAAAAAGCCCGGGCTATTTTGAGTTGGGAAGACAAACGCCCATTTGAAGAAAAGCAAATAGCCGTTGAAAACCTTTTGAAAGAATTTTGTAAATTGAATGGGGGCGTTATTTATGAATAAATACAGCTTTACGAACAACGGCAAAACGTGGGAACGTATCACGAAAAAGCAAGCCCGGGCGGCTTATAACAACGGTTTAACCGTTCTGTTTTGCCCGGTGAATATGCGCCCCTTTACGCCGTGGCATTTGGAAATTGACGTAAACAAGAATTTTGAAGGTTATAACGGCGTTTCTTTTGAAAATGCCGTGAACGCTTTTGAAATTTATAATTGCACCGACAACGAAACCGGGCGTTATACGGCGTTTTATATCCCGGTTGTAACCGTTGATAGATTCACCGGGGAAACGCCCACGGCGTACACGTTGGGAACGGTTAAACAATACGATTATAGCGTTATGGAGGGTTGAAAAATGAAAAGATTTGAAAGTTTGTGCAATGAATACCGGGAAAATAAGCGTTTAATTGAAGAATTGCAAGCTCTGAACGATTCTATAAAATTAGATATTCTTGCAATCATGGGAAACGATGAAACGCACGTTGAAGGGGCGGCAAAAGCCACTAATAAAACAGTTGTTTCAAGTCGTTTTGATTCAACCGGATTCAAGAAAGAATACCCGGAATTGTTCACGGAATACAGCAAAGAAACAAGTTATAAACGTTTTTGCGTACTGTAAAGGGGGTTTTATTATGACACATTATAAATTTGTATCGTGGGACATTCCCGCATTTGAAACGGTTTTAACCGGGCGTATTCCGGCGGCGTTGCTTGCCGCTGATAATGGAAATTTACAGCCGTTGAAAGATTTACACATTGCAACACAAACCCCGGTTTATAAATGTTCCGGCTGGTGTATTCCTTTTGCGGAATATATGCGCCGCTTTTGGGTGAAAACAAAATATTACGGTATTATTGAAATGTACGCATTGAATAAAACAGATATTAGAAAAGAGTTGAAAAGCAATGCAATAGAAATTATGGAGGTGAAAAAGAATTGATAATATTATGTATTTTAATTTTTCCGTTCGTTGTGTTAGCTGATTTATTAAAAATGAATAAATGATATTACAGCCCCGGTTATATGCCGGGGCTTTTTCGTGCGTGTACCGCCGCCCGGTAAACGTAAAATATAATCAAGAATAGCCGCCCGGGTATGCGTGGCAAGCCTTGAACGCTTGTGAACGTGTCCCGGGCTTGTGTTGTTCGTGGGCGTGGGTGCATTGTGTCCGGCGTTCATTGTGTCCGGCGGCGTGGGTTGTTCGGTTGTTCGTGTCGTTGTGTCCGGCTTGCGTTGTGGCGGCGTTGTGGGGCGTTTCCCGGGGCTTTTGTGCGTGGGTGTATGTTTATATGGGTTCACCGTTTCCGGGGCTTGTGGCGGCGTTCTATGTGGTGTAGGGGTATGCCCCCCCGGGGGATTGACAAGGGGCAAAACCGGGCAAGGGAGTACGCTGAATATTCTCAAAAAATAAAAAGACCCTATAAAAGATAATTTCTTATCCTATCAGTGTTGACAATCCTACTCTACCGTGCTATACTTGTGTCACAAACAACAAACAGGAGGTCAAAACATGGTTAAGAATAACATTGAAGTTGATGTAAAGGTGAAGCTCCTCGAAGCTGGGAAGACACAACAGCAGTTGGGTGAAGAAATCGGCACTACTGGACAGTACATCAACCGAGTTCTCAAGAAGAATGGTGGAATCGTGAACGATACCTTCGTGAAAATGATGGACGCTCTCGGTTATAACATCGTTCTCACCTACGAAAAGAAGGATTGAAGTAGTTAAAGTAGCTGAAAACAGCATTTTGCGTGTAACTTCCTCTATATATGCGCGTACTAAGCAAAAGTTACCGCAATTTTTGATTTTCTACTACTTTTACTACTTGAGGAGGTGAATATCTCGTGAAAGCGATTGGTTATATCCGTGTATCTACGGAGGAACAGTCTGCGGACGATAAATACGGTATCGAGGTACAGAAACAGGCGATTTCTGATTACGCCAACAGGAATGATTTTGAAATCGTGTGCTGGCTGACCGATACAATCAGCGGTGCGAAGGACAACCGCCCGGAACTGGACAAGATTCTTTACAATGCAGACCAGCTCCCGGCGCATGAAGCCGTGATTGTGTTCAAGAATGACCGTGTTGCTCGTGACACAAAATTGTATTTCTATTACTTCTACACGCTCGAGAAGCGGAATGTGAAGCTGTTGTCTACCGAGGAGCATTTCTCGGAGGGTGACGATTTTGCAAACATCTACCGTTCTCTGTTGATGTTCGTTGCAGAACAGGAACGAAAGAACATCGCTCTGCGTACCGGGCGTGGGCGGTCTCTCAAGGCACAGTGCGGTGGGTACTCCGGCGGCAACAAGCCGTATGGTTATTACTGCGTGGACGGTATGCTCATGCAGAACCCGGAGGAACGCCCTATCGTGGAGACGGTATTCCGAGAGCATGACGAGAACCACACCTCTTTGCTGGACATTTGCGAGATTCTGTACGATGGTGGGTATCGAACCCGAAAAGGCAAGAGATTTCAGCCGTCCACCATTCGAGGAATCCTATCTAACCGCCCATTCTATGAGGGCAAGTACAAATATGGAGATATGGGCTGGGTACAGGGCGTACACTCCCCGATTCTCCCATTGGAGGTGTAGAAATGAAGAAAATGCTATCTATCATGCTTGCCGGAGTGCTTATGCTGGCGGTCTCCGGGTGTGGAGCTGAACCACAACACAAGGTTTCGTATGTCAGCGGAGAAAAGCTCACTGTTCTCGAGCAGTACGATTGTGTGGCTGTCTATACGCAGTACACCAACGACAGCTCCGAAACTGCTGTCCCGGCTGATGAAGTGACCGTCAAGGCGTTTCAGAACGGTGTCGAATTGTCACCGCTTGTCCCGACAGGTGACAGAACCAACGGCTATGTGCAGTGTGATTCCAATGTGCAGAGTGGTACGACCGCCAATGTGGTATGGCTGTTCGAGCTTGACGATGATTCTACCGTATCGGTGGAGCTGTCCGGCGGCGAGAAGGTCGAAATCCCATTGACGGAGGAATAAGCCTATGTGGGTGCTGGCAATATTGATATTTCCCTTTGCGGTACTCTATGAGATTGTGAAAATGAATGAGCAGTCTTACCATCGAGGGAAACGAAAACGAAGAAAAAGATTTTAATGACGAGGGTGCGTTATCGCACAGAGATTTAATTCTCTGAACGGTGACGCACCCTCTTTTTGTTTGGAGGTATTTATGAAAGAGTTACTTGAAAAAATTCTCGGGCAAATCAAAAAGACCCCGGAAGGGGTCAGAGCCTATGAGGATTTATACCATATCTGTCTTGAGACACAGAAGACAGACATTCCCCTATCCGTGGAGTATCTGAAAAAGCTGTCAGACATTATCGAGAATCGGATTCCGCAGTCTGAAACAGACAAGGAGCTTCGCTCCCTGTTCATGCTTCACAAGAAGGTTCTGCTTGCCGCCGCTCCATTCGATTTTGAGAGCTATCTGCTCTATGTCGAATGGGAACGTGAGCCGGACAAGAAGTTCTATGTCCCTCGCCGTGAGGTCATGCACCCTGTCGTACAGGCAATGCAAGATTTGATTGACGATAGGCTGGACTTACTGACGATTTCCATGCCGCCCGGTACTGGCAAGTCCACTCTCGGTATCTTCTTCCTGTCGTGGGTCATGGGTCGATTCCCGGATTCACAGTCCCTTGCTTCTGCTCACTCGGGTATGCTGACACGCTCCTTCTACGATGGTGTGTATCAGATTATCACCGACAGCGAGTATCTGTGGGCTGATGTGTTCCCGGGAGTAAAGATGGCGGCAACGAACTCCAAGGAGGAAACCATTGACCTTCACAAGAAGCACCGATTCTCTACTCTGACCTGTCGAGCAATCAACGCTTCACTGACAGGTGCTACCCGATGTGACAAAATCCTCTACGCCGATGACTTGTGTTCCGGCATTGAGGAAGCTATGAGCAAGGAGCGATTGGACAAGCTGTGGAGTGCCTACACCAACGACCTTAAATCCCGAAAAAAGGAAGGTGCGAAGGAAATCCATATCGCTACCCGATGGTCTGTCCATGATGTTATAGGTCGATTGGAGAATCAGTACGGCGGTGATTCCCGAGCAAAGTTCATTGTCCTTCCGGCACTGGACGCAGACGGTGAAAGTAATTTCAATTACACCTATGGTGTCGGATTCAGCCGTAACTATTTCGAGGATATGAGGAACAACCTTGATGAAGCGTCTTTCAAGGCTCTGTTTATGAATCAGCCTATCGAGCGTGAAGGTCTGCTCTACGATGTGGACGAACTGCGCCGCTACTTCGAGCTTCCGGCAGAAGACCCGGACGCTATTATCGGTATTTGCGATACCAAGGACAAGGGTTCTGACTACGCTTTCCTTCCGGCGGCGTATGTGTACGGAAATGACTACTACATTGACGATTGTGTCTGCGATAACAGCTTGCCGAACATAGTTGACGCTCGATTGGTGGATATACTGCTCCGCTGTAAGGTCAAAATGTGCCGTTTCGAGAGCAATTCCGCTGGTGGTCGTGTTGCCGAGAAGGTACAGAACGAGGTCAAGAAGCGTGGAGGTATCACTCGTATTACGACCAAGTTCACTACTGCCAATAAGGAGACGAAAATCATCGTCAACAGTGCATGGGTCAAGGAACACTGTCTATTCAAGGACGATAGCCTGTATAAGCGTCAGAGCGATTATGGTCGCATGATGGATATGCTCGGCTCTTACACTGTGGCTGGTAAAAACAAGCACGATGATGTTCCCGATGGTATGGCTATGCTGGCAGAGTTCGCACAAAGTCTGTCCGGCGCAAGAGTTGAGGTATTTCAGAGACCGTGGTAACACAGGTCGTATGAGTTATCCACACTTTCCACATAATTATCAACATATAGTGTGTTAGCGTATTGACTTCTACTATATCTTGTGGTATTATGATATGGTAAAAAGAACGAGTTTGAATGGGTGCATGATTGCACGAGGTAATTTAGACCTCAAGCAGTCATGCACCCATTTTTTGTATGCAGAAAGGAGGAAGGAACGTGGCACATCAAATTGACGAGAGCAAGCCGAAGTATCTAAGTCAGACAAGATTTATGAGCGGTCGGCGCATTATCAAGACCAGCGTAACAGAAATCACGGACGAAAACGTGGTCGATGTTCTCCGCAAGGCTCTCGCTACTCACGAGTTGAACCGCAGTGAGATTGACTACCTGTGGAAGTATTACCGTGGAGACCAGCCAATCAGAAACCGTGTCAAAGACGTTCGCCCCGAAATCTGCAATAAGATTACCGAGAATCGTGCAAACGAAATCGTGTCCTTCAAGGTTGGGTATCTGTGTGGCGAGCCGATTCAGTACGTCAGCCGCAATGGTGGTGAGGAAATCGTAAAGCAGATTAACACCCTCAATGAGTATATGTTCGCAGAGGACAAAGCCGCTCAAGACCAAGAGCTTGTCGAGTGGCAGATGATTTGTGGTACGGCGTTCCGTCTTGTTCTTCCCGATGAACCGGGTGAGGAAGACGAAGCTCCTTTTGAGCTTTATACTCTCGACCCGAGAGACACCTTCGTTGTGTATTCAAACGAAATCGGTAACAAGCCGCTGATGGCGGTTAAGTACAGCAAGGACGATAACGAGATTTTCCACTACTCGATTTACACCGAGAATCACTATTACCTCGTGGACGGAGACATTTTGGTTGAATCCAAACCTCATGCCCTCGACATGATTCCGATTATCGAGTACCCGGGAAACAATGCTCGTCTCGGTTCTTTTGAGATTGTGCTTCCTCTACTGGACGCAATCAACAATGTGGAAAGTAACCGTATGGACGGTATGGAGCAGTTGGTACAGGCTTTTATCAAGTTCATTAACTGCGACATTACCAAGGAGGAATACGAGGAGTTCTTACAGCTCGGTGCAATCAAGGTTAAGTCTGTTGACGGACAAGCCGCCGATGTTGGTGTAGTTACCACAGAGCTGAATCAGACACAATCGCAGACCCTCAAGGACGATTACTACAACGCAATGCTCACTATCTGCGGTATGCCGAACCGTAACGGTGGTTCTTCCACAAGTGACACTGGTTCTGCCGTGTTGCTCCGTGATGGTTGGTCTGACGCAGAAGCTCGAGCAAAGGACAGCGAGAATGTCTTCAAGCGAGCAGAAAAGAAAATGCTCAAGCTGGTTCTTCGTATCTGTCGAGACCTCGGCGGTCTCACGCTCAAGTTGAGTGACATTGATATGAAGTTTACTCGCCGTAACTACGAAGCCATTCAGAGTAAGTCTCAAGTCCTTATCTCCATGCTTCAAGAGCCTAAAATTCACCCACAGTTGGCGTTCCAGCATAGCGGAATGTTCTCTGACGCTGAATCTGCTTACACCATGAGCATGAAGTATTACGAGGAGCAACAGGAGAAAGCCGCTGAACTGGCTAAGAAGACCGCTCCCGATGATTCCGGGGACGATGATAATGACCCGGACAATAACGATATTTAAGCGGTAAGCCGCTGTGAATATAGGCAGAGAAGCCTTAAATCGCAATAGTCAGAGAAGACTTAAACCGCAAACATTGTCACAGAAGACATTAAAAGACAGGAGGATTTCAACATGGCAAAGATTGACATTAGCAAGATTGACGGCTATGCCGACATGACCCCGGAACAGAAAATCGCCGCTCTTGAAGCGTTCGAGACCGAAGACCCCGATTACAGCGGATATGTAAAGAAGGATATTTTCGATAAGACAGCTTCCGAGCTTGCGGCTAAGAAGAAGGAGCTGAATGAAAAGCTCACCGAGGACGAGCAGAAAAAGCAGAAGGAACAGGAGGAACGTGAGGAGTTACAGTCCAAGTACGACAAACTGCTCCGTGAAAGCGAAGTTTCCAAGTTCAAGGCAAAGTTGCTCGGCATGGGTTACGAGGAGAAGCTGGCTGACGCTACCGCAGAAGCAATGGCTGATGGTGATACCGAGAAGGTCTTCGCCAATCAGAAGAAACATCTTGAGAATGTCGAGAAGAAGGTTCGTGCGGAAGCCCTTAAAGATACACCGAAACCGACCCCGGACGGAGATTCCAAGACAATGACCCTTGAGAAGCTCCGCAAAATGTCTCCACAGGAGCGTTATGACTATTCTGTGAAGAATCCCGAGGACTACAAAGCCCTCTACACCAATAACGATACAGGAGGTAATGAGTAATGGCTCATAAGATTTATGACAATTTCTATCTCTCCAACGAGGTAGAAGACCAGTTCAATTCCCACCTCGATTTACAGCAGTTCTGTACTGTTGATAACTCTCTCGTGGGTACTGCTGGTATGAAGCGCAAGATTAACGTCTACAAGGCTACCGCTGGTACGGAGAAGCTGAAAATGGGCGAAGGTAACACCAAGAGCATTGAGGTTTCTTTCACCCCGGAGGAGTACGAGATTCAGCTCGCACAGAACAAGTTCCAGTATTATGACGAACAGGAAATGACCGACCCTATGCTCGTTCCTGTCGGCACTCGTCACATGGGTACTGATATGTTCAATACCGTAAACGGCGATGTGTATGGCGAGTTCAAGAAGGCTACCATAGTCGTTCCTACTGCGAAGATTGACTTCGCCGCATTTGTAGACGCTGTTGCCAATCTGAACATCGAAAGCACTGACAATCAGCCGGAGAAGGTTGCTCCGCAGACTTTCGCTTTCGTACACCCGGGCGATACTGCCGAGCTTCGTAAGAACCTCGCAGAAGACCTCAAGTATGTGGAAGCGTTCGCTCGTGCTGGCTACATCGGTACTGTTGGTGGCGTGAACATCTACACCAAGAAGGACGCTACGAAGGGTACTATCGTGGTTGCTACTCGACAGGCAGTTACCATCTTCAATAAGAAGGGTGTCGAGGTTGAGACTGACCGTAACGGCGATATTCGTCAGAACACGATTTGGTCTCGTAAATATTACCTTGCGGCTCTGACTGACGCTACCAAGGCAGTCAAGATTTTCAAGGGTACTGCTACTGCCACTGCGGACACTACGGTTTCCGATGGCAAGGTTTACTACGCTAAGACCGATAACGGCTACATCGTTGGTAAGCCTAAGACCAACCCGAAGACCGAAGGTTTCTACGAGATTGCCTAAGTAAAGGAGGTGGACAACATGACCGAGGAAGAAAAGCTGATTGCTCTCAAAGCGATGGTCGGTGGTTCGGACAGTGACGAAGTGCTGTCCACCTATCTTAAACTGGCTGGTCGTAAAATCATCAATCGAGCATATCCGTATGATTCCAGCGTAACGGAAGTTCCGGCGCAGTACGACACTCTCCAATGCGAGATTGCCGCTTATATGCTGAACAAGCGTGGTGCGGAGGGTCAGACCTCTCATTCCGAGAACGGTATCTCCCGAAGCTATGAAAATGCAGATGTTCCGTCCTCCATGCTCAAGGTGGTTACTCCTCATGTGGGGGTGATTAAATGAGAATGATGGAACGAAACAAGAGCAAATTCTTCTACGCTCTGTACAAAGAGAAAGTCCCTAAGACGGACGAATACGGAAATGTTACAGGGGAATATGAAATCATTCGAGACAACCCGGTAGAGTTCTCCGCTAATATCTCTGCCGCCAAGGGTGAAACAAGCACCCGACAGTTTGGAGAAAGCGAGAGCTATGACAAGGTAATTGTCATGGGGACGGACGCTCCCCCTATTGACGAATACACAGTGCTATGGGTCGATAAAACGCCACAGGTTGATGAAACCGGGGCTTTGGTTACAAACGATGATGGTGAGGTCATTACTCCTCACGATTATATCGTCAAGAAGGTAGCCAAGAGCTTGAACAGCGTATCGGTTGCGATAAGCAAGGTGACTGTCAGTGGGTAGGAAAGTTATCTCATTCGGATTGTCAACGAGTGAAATCAACCGAGCTATGAAAGAGCTGGCTGATTACAAACAAGAAATCCTTAGAAAAACAGAACTCCTCCGAGAGAAAGTAGCCGAACGGCTGGCTGATGAAGCGAAAAGCGGATTCAGCGGTGCAATCGTTGACGAGCTGATTCTCAAAGGAGGGCAAACTTCTCCACGATACGCACAAGTCGATGTGTCGGTTGACAATCGAGGGTCGGTTACTGTCGTTGTCGCAAGTGGTGAAGACGCTGTGTGGGTTGAGTTTGGTGCTGGTGTCTATCATAATGGCTCTCCCGGTTCGTCCCCTCACCCTCACGGTGCGGAACTGGGAATGACAATCGGTGGATTCGGTAAGGGTAACGGCAAGAAAGAGGTTTGGGGATTCTACGAAAATGGCGAATTGAAGCTGTCTCGTGGTACTCCGGCTCGTATGCCGATGGCTCTTGCAATCACCACCGTTTGCAATGATATTCAGTCTATCGCAAAGGAGGTGTTCGGGTGATTGACATTGAGACAGAGGTATTCAGTATCGTGTCCGCAGAGGTGCGAAAGAAATACCCGAAAATCTATATGACTGGCGAATATGTCAAGTCTCCACCTTCCTTCCCTTGTGTCTCTCTCATTGAGACAGACAATCAAGTTTATCGAAACACTCGAGATTCCGGGTGTATCGAAAACCACGCACAGGTGCTTTACGAGGTGAATGTCTACTCTAACAAAACGAGCGGCAAGAAAACTGAATGTAAAGCAATCATCGCTCTCATTGATTCCAAGATGGAAGCACTCGGTTTCACACGAACCCTTATGAACCCTGTTCCCAACGAGGAAGACGCAACGGTTTACAGAATGGTGGCTCGATACAGAGCTATCGTCTCTAAAAATAAAACTATTTATAGGAGGTAAACAAGCATGGCTATTAGCACTTACAAGATTTTTCTTATGCAGAAGAACACTTCCGCATGGGAGAAGCTGATTGACATTAAGGAGTTTCCCGACCTCGGCGGTGCGCCGGAAATGCTGGAAACTACTACTCTGTCTGACAAAATGCAGACGTACATTCCGGGTATTCAGTCCCTCGATTCTCTTGAGTTCACTGCGAACTACACTCTCGAGGAGTACAAGAAGCTGAAAGCGATGGAAGGTACGGAGAAGGAGTTCGCCGTTTGGTTCGGTGGTACGGAAGCTGGCGATACCGTCACTCCTACTGGTGACAGCGGTAAGTTCAAGTTCAAAGGCTCTCTGTCTGTTTATGCTAACGGCGGCGGCACGAATGAGGTTGTCGAAATGACTATCACTATCGCTCCGTCTACTGTTATCAGCATGGACGCAGAGTAAGGAAAAATAAGGAGGATAAATCATCATGGCAAAGCAGTTGAAATTCACTTTCAAGGATAAAGAATATGTCCTTGAGTTCACTCGCAGAACGGTTACGGAAATGGAGAAGAAGGGCTTCGTTGCGGCAGAGGTCGAGAACAAGCCTATGTCCACTCTCCCGGCACTGTTTGAAGGTGCGTTCCTCGCACATCATCGTTTTGAGAAGAAGGAAGTTATCAACGAAATCTTCTCTCACATGACGAATAAGGAGGAGCTTATCGGCAAGCTGGCAGAAATGTACAACGAGCCGATTATGGCACTGGTCGAAGAACCCGAGGAATCTGAGGGAAACGTAAGCTGGACAGCGAGTTGGTAAGTGATTCGCTGTTGACAGATGAATCCGCTAACAAGGGGAGCGAGCGTGAGAATCGCTCTGCTCCCCCTTCTTATTCGGAGATTTTTCTCGCAAAGTTCCCCTATTACTTATCAATAGGCATGACGGAAGAACAATACTGGGATAGAGATTCCACTCTCGTGAAGTCCTACCGCAAAGCGGAGGAGCTTCGCAAAGAGAGGGTCAATCAAGAAATGTGGTTGCAGGGTATGTACATCTATGACGCTATTTCTCGTCTGTCTCCGATTCTTCGTGCTTTCGCCAAAAAGGGAACTAAAGCCCAACCTTATGTTGAAGAAGCATATCCCATCAATAAAAAGACGGTGGAGGAAGCAGAACTCAAGAAGGAAAAGGCTAAGTCTGAAAAGGGTCTGCGCTATATGCAAGCGTATATGGTACAGGCAAATAAGCAGTTACAAGAAAGGAAGTGAGTTTTATGCCTACTACAATCGAACAACTCGAATTGGAAGTTCAGTCGAGTTCCACCTCGGCTGTCGCTGGTATAGACGCTCTTTCCGCTTCTTTGTCCAAACTCAAAAATGCAGTTAGGGGCGGTGTCGGATTAACAAGCGTTGCAAATCAAGTACGCAATCTCGATACCGCCCTTAAAAGCATGGATAGTTCCGGGGCAGATAAAATTGACAAGCTCGCTTCCAGTTTGGAAAAACTGAAAGGTCTCGGCAGTCTCAAGATTTCGTCTTCCATCGGAAATCAGCTCCAAAATATCGGTAGTGCCGCCGCTTCTCTCACTGGTGTAGATTTCAGTGCTATGGAGAAGCTGGGTACAGCACTTCAACCGCTGAACAATCTGAACGCTTCCGGGCTAAAGTCCACAATCAATGCGCTCAATAAGTTACCGAAGCTGGCAGATACCCTCGACAACATGGATATGACTAAGTTCACCAGTCAGATTCAGCAGTTGTCTACGGCTCTTGCTCCGCTGACAAATCAGCTCAATGCTGTAACTACGGCGTTCAATCGTCTTCCTACGAACATTCAGAGAGCTATTACCGTCACAAACAGAATCTCGCAAGAGAATAATAAGGCGGCAAATAGTTACATGAACCTGTATGCCAAAATCAAAATGGCTATGGGCGTTGTTCGTACTGGTGCGAGAGTAATTGCTTCGTGGATAACACAGTCCAACCAGTACATTGAGGATTTGAACCTGTTTACCGCTTCTATGGGTGAATATGCAGAGGAAGCACAAAAATACGCAGAAGCAGTCAGTGAAGCTCTCGGTATCGACCCGGGCGAGTTCATGCGAAATCAAGGTGTGTTCAACACCATCATTACAGGTTTCGGTGTGGCGAGCGATAAAGCGTACCTTATGTCCAAGAACCTCACACAGCTCGGCTACGACATTTCTTCGTTCTTTAACATTTCGTTCGAGGACGCAATGCAGAAGTTACAGTCCGGCATTGCTGGTGAGCTTGAGCCGCTTCGTAGACTGGGTTACGACCTGTCTGTTGCAAGACTGCAAGAGGAAGCTCTTGCTCTCGGTATCGAGAAAAAGGTCTCTGCTATGACACAGGCTGAAAAGTCGCAGTTGCGTTACTACGCAATTATGACACAGGTAACTACCGCTCAAGGTGATATGGCTCGTACTCTGAACGCTCCGGCTAACCAGCTTCGTGTTTTACAGGCACAGGTTACGCAGTGTGCAAGAGCTTTGGGTAATATCTTTATCCCGGCTCTGAACGCAGTATTACCGTATGCAATCGCTTTGGCGAAGATTGTCCGTATGCTGGCAAACTCTATCGCAAGTCTGTTCGGATTCAAACTCCCGGAGGTAGATTATTCCGGCATTTCTGCTGGTGCTTCTGCGGTTGGCGATTTGGCTGACAACGCCGGGGACGCTTCCGATGGACTGGGTAAAGCCGGGAAAGCGGCTAAGAAGCTGAAAAATGCTCTGCTCGGTATTGACGAGCTGAACGTCCTGTCTAAAGACGATAGTTCCAGCGGAAGCGGTAGCGGCTCGGGTGCTGGTATCGGCGGTGGGGATTTAGGCATTGACCTTCCTACCTACGATTTCCTCGGTGACGCAATTACTTCCAAGGTTGACGAAATCGTTCAGATGATTAAGGACGCTATGTGGGAAATCACGGCTGTTATCAGCGGATTCTTACTGGCAATCGGTACTATCCTTGTTGTCACTGGTGCGAACATTCCTCTCGGTCTCGGTCTCATGGCTGTTGGTGCTGTCGGTTTGGCGGCTACGGTAATGGCGAACTGGAACGGAATGTCGGAACGGTTGGCGAAGGTACTCACCCTCGTTACCGGAGTGTTGGGTGGCTTCCTATTGGCTATCGGTGCTTTCCTTGTATTTTCGGGTGTCAACGTACCGCTCGGTGCTGGTCTCATGGTGGCTGGGGCGGCGGCTCTCGGTACTGCGGCTGTAATTAACTGGAAGTTCCTCAATGGAGACCTGTCGAACGCTCTGTCCATTCTCACGGCAATCGTGAGCGGTGCGTTGCTGGCTATGGGTGCGTTGTTCGCCTTTACTGGCGTTGATGTTCCTCTCGGTATCGCATTGATGGCGGCTGGTGCTGTCGGCATGGTTACAGCAATCGGTCTTAACTGGGATTCGATGTCCGACCCTCTCCGTAGGACAATCGGTATGCTCGAAACCATTGTGGGAGGTGCATTACTGACATTCGGTGCAATTCTCGCTCTGACTGGTGTAAACGTTCCTCTCGGTGTTGCGATGATTGCCGCTGGTGCGGTTTCTGTCGCTTCGGCAGTGGCTTTGAACTGGAAGTCCTTAACAGGTGATGTTCAAGAATCCGTACTAAGCATTGTGGCTATCGTAAGCGGTGCTTTAATCGGTGTCGGTGCAATCCTTGCTCTTACAGGAGTTGCAACCGGGCTGGGTATTGCGATGATTGCCGCTGGTGCTGTTGGTCTTGCCGCAACGGTCGGCTTGAATTGGAATAGTATGCCGGACAGTATCAGAAAGGTTACTACGAAGATTCTTCTCATTGCTGGGGCGGCTTCCATTGCCATAGGTATGATTCTCGCTTTCACAGGAGTTGCAACTCCTCTCGGCGTAGGTCTTATCCTCGCTGGTGCGGCGGCTCTCGGTACGGCTGTGGCTCTTAACTGGGACACTTTGACAAACAAGCTAAAGGGCGTAACTACTAAAATACTTGCTATCGCTGGGGCGGCGGCTCTTGCAATCGGTATTATCCTGTGCTTCACCGGGGTTGGTATTCCTCTCGGTGTTGGATTGATATTATCGGGTGCGGCGGCTCTCGGTACAGCAGTAGCTATTAACTGGGAAACCATCAAAGAAAAAATCAAGGGAGTTTTTACCAAGATTAAATCAATGGCTGGTTCTCTCGGCAAACTTGCTATCGGTCTCATGCTGTGTCTGACAGGTGTTGGTATTCCTCTCGGTCTTGCTCTCATTGCTGATGGAGTTAAAGACTTCGCTACTGGAAAACCTGTTAGCTGGAATTCGATGGTGAGCGGAATTAAGGAAGCTCTCGGAAATATATCTGACGAGTGGAACAAATTCAAAAAGAAGGTTAAGAACAGCAAGCCTGTTCAATTCCTTGCCGAAGTAAAAAACAATGCTTCGGAATGGTGGGACAACGTAAAGGGTTGGTGGTCTGACAAGACGAAAGACGGTCTATCTCTTGAAACTGGCGTAAAGCTCGTAAAAGATGGCTGGTCTTCTGTGAAGAACTGGATTGGTAACATTCCGGCTGTGAAACAGGGTGTTGGGCTTCTGAAATCCGGCTGGTCTACCGTGAAAAACTGGATAGGCAACATTCCTACCGTAGACCAAGCTGTCGCACTCGCAAAGAGTGGCTGGCAGACGGTCAAGGGCTGGATTGGCAATATCCCGGGAGTATCGCAAGCAGTAAGTCTTGCGAAATCCGGCTGGAACTCTGTAAGAGAGTGGGTTGGTAATATCCCGGTTGTCAGTCAAGGAATCTCGTTGCTGAAATCCGGCTGGACAACGGTTAAAAACTGGGTCGGCAATATCCCTACTCTGTCCCAAGCAATCAATCTCATTAAGAGCGGTTGGCAGACAGTAAAGGGCTGGATTGGTAACATTCCTACTCTGTCTCAAGCAATCAGCCTTATCAAGAGTGGTTGGACTACGGTTAAGAATTGGATTGGAAATATCCCGGTTCTTTCTCAAGGTATCAGCTTACTCAAGTCGGGTTGGACAACGGTTAAAAACTGGATTGGTAACATTCCTACGCTTTCGCAAGGAATCTCGTTGCTGAAATCCGGCTGGTCTACCGTAAAGAACTGGATTGGTAGTCTTCCTGTTATCGCTCAAGGTATTTCGCTTTTCAAGTCCGGGTGGACAACGATTAAGAACTGGATTGGTAGCCACACCGTAGGTGTCGGTATCTCTCTATGGAAAAACGGTTGGAGTTCTATCTCGAGCTTCGTTGGTACTTCGGTATCTGTCGGTATCTCGCTTTTCAAATCCGGCTGGACTTCTATTAAGAAGTTCTTTGGACTGGCGAACGGCGGTATCGTTGGTGCAAACGGCGGCGTGAAGATGTTCGCTTCCGGCGGTATCATCACTCCGAATATGTGGAAAGCAATGCCGAAATATGCTGGCGGCACGAACCGGGCGCATGGCTCTATGTTCGTTGCTGGTGAGAGCGGTGCAGAGCTGGTGGGTCATGTAAATGGTACTACCGAGGTGCTGAACCGATTCCAGCTTGCTTCCGTCATGCACAGCTCCATCGTGAGCGGTATGGCACAGTTCTCCGGGTACTGGCAGTCCATGTCTCGAGACATTGTGACTTGTGCGAACGGTATTATCAATGCCGTTGTCGTAAGTACCGCTGGAATCAACGAAAACCTCGTACTTGCTTCGGCAAGCGGCTATGACCCTTATAACTCGCTGGCACAGACGGTGTACGAAGATTCCAAGAAATCCTATGACGGTGCATATTCCGATGATTCGTGGTCTCGCAATATGCGTGAGTTCTACCACGAGTATGTCGAGCCTACTCTCAAGGAAATCGCTACTGATACCAAGAGACAGGCAGACAAGAAGGAACAGACCATCGTAAAGGTCGGCAACCGTACAATCAATGACGCTGTTACCACGCAGAAGGAAGCGAACGGTTTCAGCTTCACCGAGTAAAGGAGGTGTGTAGCGATGGCATATTTAGCGATAAATGGTTATGAGCTACCACCTTGTAAACGAGGTGTGAGCGTGGTCGTAACCACCGTGGTTGACAGCGGACGAGACGCTAACGGTGCTGTTGTGGGTCAAAGAGTTGGACGAGACCAGTACAAGATAGATGGGCTTGAGTGGGCGTGGCTCACTGCGGCTCAATGGGAACGGATTCTCTCTATCTTGAGCAATTTCTTCGTCTATGTCGAATTTAATGACCCGGTAACAAACAAACGCAAAACCGTAAGAATGTACTGCGGAGACCGTACAGGAGAACCCTACTGGGTTACAGAGGACGGTACTCCAACACATTATCGGAATTGCAAGGTAAATCTTATCGACACTGGCGAGTAAAGGAGGGGTTTTATGCAGAAAGTATCGAAAGCATACAAGGAAAGCATGAAGTCCTCTCTCCGTGAGAGAGCATACATTATGATTTCTTTCGGACTTGTGAACCAAGAAGCACAGGCGAAAGCTACGGTCGATAATGGCAGTTATGCCTACTACTCGAACAAGGACAATATCTTCGGAGAGCATATTGACGATACGGTCTATGCCACTCTTGAGGAGGAGTTCACGAAAGTAGATGGCTCTATGTTCTTTCTCCCTCGGGCTACCGAGGGAGGAAGATACTATGATACCGGGATTGTCTCGGACAAGTTGGTTTCCGAAGCTCGATGTGAAGTGGTTATCAGCTTGAACACAATCGCAACGGATTTCAAGGGTCTCACGATTAACTTCGGTGAGAATTACCCGGTTGATTTCGATATTGTCGGAAGCACCGGGCAGACCATTGAGTTTAGAGGGAATACGAAATCAAAGTGGAGTACCGAGGAAGTATTGGAAAATACGACCTATATCAAGCTGGTGTTCTACAAGATGAAGCACCCTCAAAGCCGCTTGCGTATCTACTCTATCATGTTCGGTTACGGACTTGTGTATTACAACGATTCTGTTATGAGTTCTTCTCTTGACAGTTACGTTTCCCCTATCGGGGCTGACGTTCCGCAGTTCGATTTTTCGGTCACGCTGAAAAACTACGACCACTACTTCAATGTGGACAACCCGAACTCGGCTATCAACTACCTCGAGACAGGACAGGAAATGGATATTATGTACGGTTATCAGACCCCGGGTTCTGACACTATCGAGTGGATTCAAGGAAACCACCTGTGGTGTTCTGAATGGGAAAGTGACGATAACACGGCTACAATCCGTTGCCAAGACATTTTCCGCAACATGGACGGCGAGTATGTGAAGGGTCTGTATAGTGCCGCTGGTAAAAGCTACTACGCACTGGCAGAGGAGATTTTGAAGGACGCTGGGATTTCCGAGTATTATATCGACCCACGTTTGAAGAAGCTCTACTCTAACAACCCGATTCCGAGAGTGAAATACAAAGAAGCATTGCAGATTATCGCAAATGCCTGTCGATGTGTTCTCACCCAGTCTCGAGACGGAAAGGTTCAAATCAAGTCGAATTTCATGCCGAGTGCTTCCATCGCAACCAACGGCGAGGAGACCTACTCCAATGCCGCAAACGTGCTGACGGACACACCGAAGGTCGAATATGCAACCCTCGCCGGGAATTATACCCCTACCGATGGGACGATGTTCTTCCTTCCGAGAAACGGCAAGGCGGCTCTGACAACCGGGTATGTCTCGAAGGAAATCTCCGGGGCAAACGGAACATTCACAAAAAATCCTGTCGTTACTATCACGATAGAAGCGATTCGAGCTTATTACGGTTTGAAGCTGGTTTTCGGTACAGCTCTCCCGGCGGCGTTCACAATCAGAACGTACAAGGGTGGCGAGCCTGTAAATGAATACCCGGTTGAGAAAGACGAAATCAGCACCACTTCGATTATTCTTCGAGATTTCGATGATTTCGATGTGATGAAGATTGAGTTCACCAAAACCGCAGAACCGTACAACCGTATCGTGCTGAGCTATTTCAGTTTGAGCGATGTTGTGGATTTCACCATGAATCGCCGGGACATGACCTCCTCCCCGAAAGCTATCAAACAGGAGCTTATCAAAGAGGTTATCGTCCCATGTTACACCTACCAAGAGAATAATCGAGAAGAAAACCTTGTCTATGAGGACATAGATGTAGCCGCTGGTGAGGTCGAGACTTATTACATTCAAGACCCTTCCTATGGCTATAAGGTGAAGCTCGATGAAGTCGAGGGTAAGGCAACCGTAGTGGCATGGGGTAACTACTTCGTTACCATCAAATTCAATGTCACTGGCTCGTTTAAGCTCGAGGTACAGGGCTATCGGTACAAAATCGTTGAGAAGTACGCTACGGTGTCTCTCAATGCTCGTGGTAAGACAGTCAAGTGGAAGAATCCTCTGATAAGTAATACCACAATGGCGAATGAGCTTGCTACATGGCTGGCTGATTACTATACAGCCGGAATCGAGTACGAATACGATACTCGAGGAAATCCCGAGCTGGACGCTACAGACATTGTGTACCAAGAAAACGAGTTCCACGATGGTATGAGGGTAAATATCTACCGTCACACTGTCAATTTCAAGCAAGCATTTTCGGGTCGAGTAACCGCCCGAAGGATTGGAGGTTAAAATGTCGTGGTCTACACCGAAAACCGATTGGAACGGTGAGACTGTCGATGGTGTTTACACCGGGGACAGATTCAATGCCGTGGACTTCAATCGAATTAAGAACAACCTCGAATACCTCCGTGAGTTGGCTATCAAGATGTATGACGAGTTCGCTATTCAGTCTGTCGGAAGCGATAAGACCGTAAAGGACTACTTCTACGCTGATGAAATCAATGCGCTGGAAGCGAACCTCGTCATCATCAATACCCACAGTCTCAAGAGGTCTTACGGCACTGCTCCTACCTATGCCGCCAATGGTAATACGATGGATTTCAAAGAACTCAATCGTTTGGAGGGAGCAATCCTTGACCTTTACGACAGGCTCACCAATGAGAGTGAGGGAAGGAGGACATTCACATGGAATTTTGGTATGAAGGGAGGGTTATAAATGGCGTGGAAATTACTTCCTACTGATTATACGGACGCTGTTTGGAGTGGTCTGAAAAGATACACACAGGTCGATAACTCCGATGGTACGGTATCGTTCAACGATGTTACGACCTACACCAATAAGGAGAAATCCTTCTTCGGTGCGAAAGACGCTAACCGTATGAACGAAGCTTTGAACTACATCATGTCTATGCTGGAAAACGGCACGAACTTGTATGAGGAGTTTCAGACCTACTTCACCACGCAGAAGGAGCTTTTCAAAAGCTCGGGTGATAGTTCTTATCAAGAGCTGACCCAGTATTTCGTCAACCTCAAGGCACAGGGCGATTCGTCTTTGGCACAAATCGAAAAGACCTATGAGGAACACATGACTACCTACGAGGGCGAGCAGACTGCGGCATTTAACACATGGTTTGCTGGTATCAAAGGTAAGCTGAACGAAGATATTGCCGGAAGTCTGCAAAATCAGATTACCGAAGTAGACGAACGTTTGGCGGCACTGGAACACATGACCTTGGAGAACCTTTTCACTGTACCTGTTGCGATTGACAACACTGGTACTACGCTTCTTGCTGACGATTTGGGTAATGCAATCGTGGCAGATTGGAAATATAAGGAGGAATAAAAATGAGTGCAATCAGTATTGAAACCAAGAAAGTGACGGAACTCACGGCGTTCACCACACCGACCGATTCGTGTCTGATTCCGATTCACGATGGCACAGGCTTGAAGAAAATCACCTTTGCCAATTTCAGAGCCAAGGCGGTTGAGGGTACGGAAGCGAAAATCGCTCCTCTGCTCTTTAACAACGCCGGGGCGCACAATGCAATTTACCGTGGTAAGTCGCTGGGTAGCACCGTGACTACCGCCCAGTATGCCGCTATCAAGGCTGGTACATTCGATGATTTATACATCGGTGACTACTGGACTATCGGCGGTGTCAACTACCGTATTGCGGCGTTCGATTACTACTTCAACAGCGGTGATACGAGCTGTACTACCCACCATGTAGTTATCGTGCCGGACACTTGCCTGTACAACGCACAAATGCACAACACCAGCTCCGGCGGTTGGGAAAGCGGTGCGGCAAATACTACGGCTGGCGGCTATGTCGGTTCGGATATGTACAAGAGCAATCTCGAACAGGCTAAGACCACTATCAAGAGTGCGTTCAGCGGTCATGTTCTGAAACACAGAATCTATCTGACGAACGCTGTTGCGAATGGTCGTGCTTCCGGCGGCGCATGGTGCGATTCCGAAGTTGACCTTATGTGCGAGCAGATGGTCTACGGCAGTGGTATTTTCTCCCCTGTTTCTGACGGTAGCAATGTCCCGGCTAACTACCGTGTAGAGAAATCCCAGTTGCCGCTGTTCCAGCACGAGCCGAGCCGTATTTGCAATCGTGCGACATGGTGGTTGAGAGACGTTATTACCGCTTCCGATTTCGCCTGTGTCAACAACAACGGTAGTGCGAACTACAACATCGCTTCTAATTCTAATGGCGTTCGCCCGGCTTTCTGTATATCTTAAATCTGCGCCCCCTTGTGGGGCGCACAAGGAGGTTTATTAACAAGTGTCTGTATTGAAATCGAAACGAAAACCGTCACAGTTTGAGGTATTTCACCACCTCAATAAAATGCGTAAGGAGGTCACGGATTTACTGCTCCGTGATTTCGGGTACGACCTCGACAAAGCCGTGAAGAAAGTCGAAACGACCTTCGGCGGCAGACCGTATGAGGAGTTATCACCCGATGAAAAAGTCCGATATGAAAAGCTCATGGAAAAGAACACTGCGTTTGCAGAATGGTTCATCGCAGACGAGCGAAAAGTGATTGTTGATTGTCTGCGTAGTATCACCGAGGAGGTATATGTTGCAAACAGCATTTACCCAACCTACCGGGAAGAACTGATTGAACGTAGAGTTCACCAAGACCGAGCAGTCGGACAGTGTTATAGGCTCACACAGGAATTGCAGTATGCTATCGAGACCCTTCCTGTCGATGTGAACAAGTACCTTCGTTTCGCTGAAATGATACAGACCGAAATAAACCTTCTTAAAGGTTGGAGAAAATCTGACAACAAGTTCAAGTCGGCTCTCCAAGAGGGTAATCTCTGATTCCGCTTCCAATTTCGCCAATGTCAACAACAACGGTAATGCGAACTACAACAACGCTTCTAATTCTAATGGCGTTCGCCCGGATTTCGATTCTGTGATTGAGTAGCCTATCGAGCGTTTCACAGACAGAGAAAGGAGAGATTATCCTTCCGTATGGTAAATACTAAATGCGACACCTCCTATTACGATAGCCGAGGTTATCAGCGCAAGATATTTGATGGAAATGTTCTTTACGAAAGTAAAGCTAAAGCAATGAAAGGTAGTGATTGGAAACCACAGGTACAGAGGTTTAACATGACCTATCTGTTGGAGTTATCGAAAATGCAACGAGACCTTGAGAACATGGAGTATGAGTTCTTACCAACTACAAACTTCACCTTGCATGAACGAGGAAAGCTCCGGCGTATTACAGGCGAACAGGTTCAAGACAGAATCGTGAAACACGCTCTCTGTGACGAGGTTTTGAATCCTCTGATTGAACCACACCTCATTTATGACAATGGAGCAAGCGTTGTCGGAAAAGGTATCGCTTTCACTCGTAAGAGGTTGCTCACCCACCTTCGGAAATATTATGCACAGCATGGTAGCAACGAAGGGTACATTCTTCTGATAGACTTCTCGAAATACTACGACAATATTAGACATGATGTGTTGTTGAAGCTGTTTGAGCAGTATGTCGATGATGAACACGCCCTATGGCTTCTGCGAAAGACCGTAGAACGCTCAAGGATTGATGTATCGTACATGAGCGATGAAGAATACGAACACTGTCTCGACAGGTTGTTTGATTCTCTCCTCTATCAGTATATGAACCCGAAGCTGTTCACAGGCGAAAAGTTCATGGGGAAGCACCTCAATATCGGAGACCAAGTGGCACAGACCGCCGGAATCTCTTACCGAATACGAATTGATAACTATGTCAAAATCGTTCGAGGTGTGAAATTCTACGCTGGCTACATGGACGATAGTTATGCTATCCACGAGAGCAAAGAGTTCTTACAGGAGCTTCTTGAGGACATTATCGAGATAGCGAACGAACTCGGAATCACGGTCAATACCCGGAAGACGAGAATCTGTAAGCTCTCCGAGCATTGGCGATTTCTTCAAGTTCAATACTCTCTAACGGACACCGGGAGGGTGATTCAGAAAATCAATCCCAAACGGCTTACCGCAATGAGACGGAAAATGAAGAAACTCGCTCCGAAGCTAACAGAAAAGGAGTTTACGGACTTCTATAAGAGTTGGTTTAAGAATCATTACAAAATAATGAGTAAGAAACAACGAAGTAACATGGACACCCTGTTCAATCAATTAAAGGAGGTAACGAAATGTACACTATCACCCTTGCCAATGGCAAAAAGCTGACCGGGCTGGATATGAACGGCACGAACTATGTCAGCAAAGAAAAGGTAGACGAGACTATCTTCAAAGATAATCTCTCTACTATGAAGGTCTCCGATGGGGAGACAGAGACTACCTACACTGATATGGTCTTCATTCAGCAGATGGAATGGGCTGACGGCACTTTCTATCTTGCGTTCCGTGAGAAGACCAAGGAGGAGAAGCTGGTAGCCGCTCTCAACGCAACCTCCGACAGTGTTACCGATGTACAGGTGGCACTTGCGGAAGTATATGAAATGGTTTTAGGAGGTAACTAACTATGGCTAAGATTTACGTTGCACTGATTCGCAAGGGTCTCAAGACCATTAACGATGTACCCGAACAGCTCCGAGAGGAAGTCAAGAAGCTGTTGGAGGAATAATCATGCTGTGGCGCATTATGCTATGGCTCAACAGGAAGGAGGTGAATAACATGGCTGTTATCTATGTGGCACTCATTATCAAGGGTAAGCGTACTTACGCAAGCGTTCCGGCTGTTCTCAAAGAACAGGTAAAGGAAATGCTCATTGACCTTGAGCTGGAAGACCTTATCACGGAATAAGGCGGCATGAGGGAGGGTCGCTCCCGGCTCTCCCTCACATTCTAAAAGAGGAGGACAAGAAATGTGAACATTGAGTTCAATCAGATTCTTACCTTCGTCTCCGTTGTTGCCGCCGTGTACTTTGCTTTCAAGAGCAATAGTCGAGCCAATAATGACGAGGTGAGCAAGAAAGCACAGGTTGACGCTATTCTGTCTCAAAAGCTGGATTCTATCAGTGATGATACGAAAGAAATCCGCAAGGAAATCACAGACGTTAAGGTCAAGGTCAATGACCTGTCCGAGCGTGTCGTGATGGTTGAGCAGTCTACGAAATCCGCACACCACCGACTTGACCGATACGAGGAAGAAGAAATCTATCACGGTAAGCCAAGAAAACGATGGTGGGTATGAAAGGGGTGATACCCGATGAACCATTCAGATTTTGTCAAAACCGTTGCGGCGTATATCAAGAAGTACGCCCCGATGTACGGAATCGAAGTCGTGTCACCTATCATCGCCCAAGCGGTGTTGGAAAGTGGCTACGGCACTTCCGAGCTGGCTGTAAACGCTCATAACTACTTTGGTCTGAAATACCGGGAAGGTCGTTGCAAGACCTGTATCGGTACCTATCACATGGTAGGAAGTGAGCAGAACGCAGACGGCAGTTACACCAGTTCTGCTATGCAGTGGTGTAAGTTCAAGGATATGGAAAACGGAGTTATCGGCTACTTCGATTTCATCAACATTCCTAACTATAAAAATCTCAAAGGCATTACCGACCCTCGGAAATACCTTGAGAATATCAAAGCCGATGGCTATGCTACGTCTCACAAGTATGTGGACAACCTCATGCGTGTTATTGAGATATGGCATTTAACCGATTATGACAAGAAGGAGGAAACAAAAATGAGCAACAGTCCTTTGGTGGTCTACACCAAGCTCTCCCCGAACCATTCCGGGCAGAGAACCCATTCTATTGACCGTATCACGCCGCATTGTGTAGTAGGTCAGCTCTCCGCAGAGAGTATCTGTGGCTGTTTTATCAGCACCTCTCGACAGGCGAGTTGCAACTACGGTATCGGCACTGACGGTCGTATCTCCATGAGCGTTGAGGAGAAAAACCGTTCGTGGTGTTCTTCCAGTCGTGAGAACGACCAGCGAGCAGTCACTATCGAGTGTGCGTCTGACAAGACCGCTCCGTATGCGTTCAATGACGCTGTGTATGCGTCTCTCGTGAACCTGTGCGTTGATATTTGTCAGCGTAATGGCAAGAGCAAGCTCTTGTGGCTGGGCGATAAGAATAAAACCCTTGCCTATGCGCCGAAGTCCGATGAAATGGTACTGACGGTACATAGATGGTTCGCCAACAAATCTTGCCCGGGAGACTGGCTATACAACCGTCTCGGCAACCTCGCCGCAGAGGTCACTAAGCGTCTCACAGGCGGCTCTACCGACACTGGTAAGGTAGATGTACCCTCTGACGGTAAAACGTTGTACAGAGTGCAGACAGGGGCGTTCTCGAAGCGTTCCAATGCTGACGCATGGGCGGCAAAGCTGAAAGCGGCTGGCTTTGATACCTACATCGTGCAGATGGGTAATCTGTACAAGGTACAGGTCGGTGCTTACAGTCAGAAGTCCAATGCCGAGAACATGATGGCAAAGCTGAAAGCCGCTGGCTATGACGCTTTTATCACTACCAAGTCCGGCACTGCGGCTGGTACTGCGAAGAAATCTGCGGCTGAAATCGCCAAAGAAATCTACAACGGTACTTGCTCTGACGCTCGCTGGTCTTCGTGGGGCAACGGTGCAGACCGTGTAAATCGTCTGAAACAGGCTGGTTATGACCCGAACGAAGTGCAGTCCGAGGTCAATAAGCTGTTTTAACCCAAGTAGTAAAAGTAGTTGAAAATCGGTTTTTGCGTAAACTTTTTATAGATACGCGTGTATATAGAGGAAGTTATACGAAAAAAGCCAAGAACAGCTACTTTAACTACTTCAAACATCAAATTTAAGGAGGAAATCAACATGATTAACTGGAAAGTGCGTGTAAAAAACAAGAGCTTTTGGATTGCTCTGATTCCGGCGGTGCTTCTGCTGGTACAGGTGATTGCCGCTGTCTTCGGTTACACCCTCAATTTGGGTGAGCTGGGAGACAAGCTGTTGGCAGTCGTAAACGCCCTGTTCGCAGTCCTCACGATTCTCGGTATCGTGACTGACCCGACCACTGCTGGCATTGGAGATTCCAAACAGGCTCTTACTTACGAGACACCTAAAAAAGAGGACGCAGTTTAACCTACGTCCTCTACTATGAAAACAAATCCGACACAGTGCTTCACGAAAAAGAATGAGTTCGGATTTGCACTATTTGGTGGAGATGGGGGGAGTTGAACCCCCGTCCGAAAGCGCTTTGACAGGAACTTCTCCGGGCGCAGCGGGTTTTTGCGGGACGCTGTGCGTCCCCTTTCCCTTCAGGACAGGCAAACCGGCAAGCCTGTCCGTCCGGTAGCTTCATCATGCATGGCACGCGCAAAGCTTAGCGTGCGCACGTTCACCACTCATCGACGCTCCGCTGCCGGGCCGTGGTCCTCCCGGCGGGAACGCTCGCTAATTAAGCAGCGAGAAGAACAGTTTCGTTGTTGTTCTTTAATTTATAAGGTGCCCGTTTTATGGCGGTCAGGCGCCGCCGCCCGCTATTCCTGCCTCCACACCCCCGTCGAAACCGGTACATCCCCATGATGTCGGGCGCGTCGGCCGCCTGCGCCGCTCTCGCGGCGCAGGCAGGAACGCATTCTGAAAAATCAGACGAAACTGCCGATGATTTGTTCCCTCAGCAGGTCTCCGGCTCCGGATACTCGACGCCGAAGGTCTCGACCGTGACGGTCTTCATCTTCTGTTCGTGGGTGGGCTTGTCGTTGAACATGCTGCGCGGGGTGCGCGCGATGGCGTCGACCACGTCCATGCCCTCGGTCACTTTGCCGAACGCGGCATACTGCTTGTCGAGGTGCGGGGCGTCCATGTGCATGATAAAAAACTGGCTGCCAGCGGAGTTCGGATCCATGGCGCGGGCCATGGACAGCACGCCGCGGGTGTGCTTGAGGTCGTTTTGGAAGCCGTTGCTCGTGAACTCGCCCTCGATGCTGTAGCCCGGGCCGCCCATGCCGGTGCCGGTCGGGTCGCCGCCCTGGATCATGAAGCCGGGGATGACGCGGTGGAAGATCACGCCGTCGTAAAAGCCCTTCTTGACGAGACTGATAAAGTTACGGACGGTGTTCGGCGCGATCTCCGGATAGAGCTCGGCGCGGATGATGCCGCCGTCTTCCATTTCAATGGTGACAATCGGATTGCTCATCAGTAATTTTTCTCCTTTATCGTTCTGTCGATCTCGCGTTTGGCGCTGCGCTGCGCGTCGGCGTCGCGCTTGTCATAGAGCTTTTTGCCCTTGCACAGGCCGAGCTCCACCTTCACGCGGCTGTCCTTGAAATACAGCGACAGCGGCACGAGCGTCAGCCCGTCCTGCTTGGTGCGGGCGTAGAGCTTCGTGATCTCCCGCCGGTGCATGAGCAGGCGCTTCGGCCGGTCGGGGTCGCGGTTGTAGATGCTGCCGTGCTCGTAGGGGCTGATGTGGATGCCGTAGGCAAACAGCTCCCCGTTTTTCACGGTGCAGAACGAATCTTTCAGATTGACCGTGCCCGCGCGGATGGACTTGACCTCGGTGCCGAAGAGCTCCACACCGGCCTCGAATCGCTCGAGCACGAAATAGTCATGCAGGGCCTTGCGGTTGGCCGCGACCTGCTTGACGCCCTTGGCTCTCGGCATGGCGGGGACCTCCTTCGTGCGAAATCGTGGATATAGTTTAGCACATCCGGCGGCAAATGAAAAGAGCGAAATCAGCAGAAATAGCGCTGAAGCGTCCCGACGGCGTCACGGCGGGCGACCACGTCGCCGTGTTCGCCGATGTGTGCGTACAGTTCCTCGGTACACGGCAGCGGCTCGCCGAACTCGAAGAGCGCGTTCGGCAGCGCCTCGTCCCCGGTGCGCACGAACAGCTCCCAGCCGCCGTCTATGTACACCACGTCCGAGTCGAGCCCGGCCGGAAAACAGCCCAGCGCCGCGGTCAGGTCGGCAAACGAGTGGAACCGGAACCGGCGCGGCGGGGTGGAAATGGGTCTTGCGATGAGCAGCACCTCCTTTTCGGCAACGAACAGTTCGATCTTCATACTTGTCCAGGGCGCGAGCCCGCGCGTCTCGAGCGCATGGTCGACGGCGGCGCGGATGTCGGCCTCGC
>ERZ779895.328-NODE-328-length-70764-cov-10.112008_pt1 | contig 70764 bp, 64 predicted proteins | sample MGYA00511093_ERZ779895 | MGnify/ENA primary metagenome ERZ779895 (study PRJEB29588, sample SAMEA2142970) | human gut metagenome | biome: human gut; feature: human-associated habitat; material: faeces | place: Denmark | collected 2008/2010 ... | reverse complement strand
AGAGTAATTGACCGCGCGGCGGATCGCGCTTCCCCTTTCAGCCTTCCGCCGCATAAAGAACAATCCCCCGTGCGGGCTTTCGAGCCTTGCACGGGGGATTTTTTTGTTTGGTTCATTCCTTCGGCGGTTCGACCGACGCTTCCGACGGCGCGGCGGTTTTTCCTTTAATGAGTTGATACAGCTTCTTACAGCCGACCGCAATTCCCTTGAATAGATAGTAATAAATCTTGTAAAACGCCCACAAGAAGAAGTACAGACACCAGCCCGCGCCGATAATCATATACCACATCAAATAGAACATTCCGGCGAAGAGCATAGCGAAGCACCACAACGGCGCGTTTCGCTTATTCACACGCACACCGAAGCCCAGCCGGAAACCGGACATCTTCTTCAATGTCTTTGTAAAGCTGACGAACATTAGAGCAAATCCCCCTTCTTAAATGTAAATTTTCAAGGCAGAATTCGCCCATTCTGACCTTTAACACAATTATACGCCCGTCATGCGCTAAAATCAAGAATAAAGCGGAATATTTACACACCGTTTGCAAATAATCAGAATGAAGAGGGATCGCGGCGGAAATGAAGATATACGATTACAACGGCAAAAAGAACATTTGCGGCGACCGATTGCGCGAAGCGCGCGTCGTCCGGCGGCTACGGCAAGAGGATTTAGCCGCACAAATACAGTTGAAAGGGATCAACATGGAGCGGGACAGCATAAGCCGAATTGAAATCGGTACGCGCTTCGTATCCGACTTTGAATTGAAGATATTTGCGGAAGTGCTGGGCGTTTCGGTGCAATGGCTTTTAGGCATAGACGAATGACGGCGGCGGGGTGATCCCGTCGCCGCTTATTTTTTTCTGCTTTTTTCGCAAAAGCTATTGACATATACGCACGTATATAGTATAATAATAGACAGAAAGGAGGTTAAGACGTTGAGCAAGAAAAAGCAAAAGAAAAGCGGCAATAAGAAAGACCAGCCAGCAAGCACAATCAATCTTATTACCGCGATCGTAAACCTTGTAATTGCAATTCTTCTTCTGATAGAAAAGCTAACAAGGTAACGGGCAGGGGGAGAAATCCCCCTTGCCTTGATAAGTATAACACAAAAAACGCTTAACGTCAATGGAGCATGGATACAGCGATTTATATTCTTGTGGCGATTAGCATTGCTTTGTCGATCGTTGCTATCGTCTTATCCTTGAAGCGGAGGAAGTAACAAAATGAACGAAAAGGACTATTCAGCGCAAAAGAAACACATTCGGACGCATTACGCCCGCTTCCCGCTTGATCTTCGTCCGGAAGTGCTGGAGGAATTCAAAAAGGCTTGCGCGGACAACGGGACAACGCCGACAACGGAAATCAAGAAGTTTATTGCGGCGTATTGCGAAGCGGCGCGGGATAAGTAACTATCGGCAGGGGCGGCAGAAATGCCGCCCTTTTGTCATATTCGGAAGCTGGAGGAAGGAAGAATGCACAAACACTTAACATGGACAGACCGCCTAAAAATCGAAAAAGGCTTGAAAGAGGGCTTGAAGCCTTGCGCGATTGCTGACCGTCTGCACGTCCACAATACAACGATATACAGGGAGTTGAAGCGCGGACGCTATACGCATTTGAATTCCGACTTGACGACCGAAGAACGCTATTCGCCGGAGATCGCGCAACAGCGCTATGAAGAGAACCTAAAAGCCAAAGGCGGCGAATTGAAGATCGGCAACGATTACGAATTATCCGCCTTCATCGAAAAGAAGATCGGCGAAGAAGGCTATTCCCCAGCCGCCGTCGTCGGAGAAATCAGACGGCTGGGGCTGACCTTCAAAACGGAGATCAGCGAAAAGACGATCTATAATTACATCGACAAGGGTATATTCTACGGGATCAGCCGCGAGAGCTTACCGGAACACGGGGAGCGGAAGCGGAAGTATGACAAGGTGGAGCGGAAGAAAGCCGCCCGCGCGCCGCAGGGCGAAAGCATAGAGGAACGCCCGCAGGAAATCAACGATCGGCAGACCTTCGGACATTGGGAAGGCGATTGCGTATGTGGGAAGAAGCGGACGAAGGAAACCTTGTTCGTTCTTTCGGAGCGCTTGACGCGGAACGAAATTATTATCAAAATGCCGGATCAGACCGCCGCCAGCGTCGTGGCGGCGCTGAACAAGATAGAACGCCGCTTCGGGAAGAAGTTTTCACAGATATTCAAAAGCATTACGTTTGACAACGGATCGGAATTTATGGATTGCGCCGGAATTGAAAAATCCGTCTACGGTAAAGACCGGAAGCGCACGAAGGTTTACTATTGCCACCCGTACAGCGCATACGAACGCGGCACGAATGAGAACATAAACAAAATGATACGGCGGTTCTTGCCGAAAGGAACGGACTTCCGGAAAGTAACCGCCGCATATATTCAGCGCGTCGAAACGTGGATCAACAATTACCCGCGCGAGATTTTAGGCTTTGAAACGTCCGGATCGCTCTTTGAAAGATACGTTGCCGAAGCCGCTTGAAGCCTTCTAAAAAATATTTTAGTTTTTTCTGCTTTTACTCTTGACTTTTGCGAGGCGGATTGTGACAGTATAACGAAGCGGTGAAGTGTGAGCAGTGAAAATGTGAAGAAGCAAAAATCGGCAGGTATCGTTCGATACCTGCCGATTTTTTTGGCGGAGAGAAGGGGATTCGAACCCCTGAGACGCTTTTAACGCCTACACGATTTCCAATCGTGCGCTTTAGACCAACTCAGCCATCTCTCCACAGCCTACCAAAGTATTATAACGGCAGACATATGAAAAATCAAGTGTTTTTTTAAAATTATAATGTTTTTGTTGTTTCCCCTGTCAGGACACCGATTTCGTTATAACACCGTCGGCATCAATACTTACTCCCTTTGACAGCGAACGCATGAATTCAAGCACCCTGTCCTTTTCGGCGCCGGAAACGGTATCGACAAAGCAGTCTTTTTGTATGCCGGGGATGAATCTGTATGACGGAGTGCCGTCTGACGCTACCGTCAGTTCCAAAATGCCGGTATCCATTGTCTTGGCATTGAAAAGGAAATTGCCGAGATTATAAATAATGGGTACATCACCGTAAAACTCTATCCCCTGGAGCAGGTGTGCGTGTGCACCTATTACAATATCAGCTCCCGAGTCTATAAACGCTGCGCCCATTTCATAAAGCCCTTCCTCAATGCGGTGTGAGCCCTCGGCACCCCAATGCACATAGGCTATGTTAAAGTCACATTCCTACTCCGCCTGCTTTATGACCTCGCAGTATTCCTCCGGCTCGTATGTCCACATAACTCCCGAGGTTTCGTCTGTTGCCTGCGGCGTTTTGACATTCTTTTCCGCACGTGTTGCGGCGGTGAAGGCGAATTTCCTGCCGTTTACCACAAAGTAAAACGGCTTTTTCGCTTCGCTTATGTCGGCTCCGCCGCCAATATACGGCAGATCGGCTTTTTGCAGAGTGTCAAGTGTATCGGAAAATGCCTCCGGTCCGAAATCATACGCATGGTTGTTGGCAAGCGAAACTATATCGGCGCCAAGTTCCTTCATAAGCTCCACCCTCGATGGGTCGGCGCGGAAGGTAAAGGCTTTGCCGCTGAGCGCTTTGCCGCGTGTGCTGTATGTAAACTCATTGTTTACAAGTGTGATATCAGAGCTTTTCAGAAGATCAAGCACGCTGTCCGACATAACGCCGGAAAGACCATTGCCCCTGCTGTCAAGCGCTTTTGCTATATACCAGTTATCGGCAAACGATACGTCGCCGGTCACCCGTATGACCGTGCTGTCAGAGGATGCTGTCATAAATTTTATATCCGGACGGTATCCGGCACTGTTTTTGTCTGCTGCGCCCGTGTATATATCGTAAAGTACGTTTATTGTATTTCCCGTGGCTGTATGCCACACCTCGGCAGTGTATCTGCCGCTTTCGAGACTGTCCGCCACCGAACTTAGCGCATCGCTGCCGTATGTGTCGGCGACCCAATGCAGAAAGCGGTCGTCCGCCACCGTAGCCGACCTCGCGTCCATATTTTCTTTCAGCGACAGTATACCGCTTACAAGACCGTTTACCTTCTCGGCGGTGCTTTGCTCAGCCTGTGAGGGTGGGACATCGACCGGTATATAGTTTGTTTGTTTGCAGGCGGCACATGCTGCAATCAAAACCGCAAGTACAAGCGATAGTGCCGTTTTCTTAAGCGTCATCCGATACATTCCTTCGTTTTTTGTTTTATTTTATACCATTACCGGGAAAAATGCAATAAAAAACAAAGTGCGGCGTTGACAAAGACGTCTTTGCGGTTGTATTATCATTATATAAAAGGAGGCTCGGATATGGCAGAAAACACCGCATATATGGAATTTGCCGCTCACGCGGACAGGTTTGTCAGACGAATGATGCAGGGATATAAGCCTGCCGGATACCGCGAAATAAAGGTGATACATGATCCCGTGTGGGGTACGATGAAGTTTTACCCGTGGGAGCTTACCGTGCTTGATTCTCCGCTTTTGCAGCGCCTTCGCAACATAAATCAGCTTGGTCTTGCGGTTTATACTTATCCGTCGGCTCACCACTCAAGGTTTGAACATACGCTGGGCGTCACATCGCTTGTTACAAGAATGGTAGACAGCGTGAACGACGCCGCTCCCCATGATGGCAACGGGGATTGCGTTATCAGCCGTGACGATCTTTATAAACTAAGAATGGCGGCTATACTGCATGATGTGGGGCACTGCTTTTTCTCGCATCTTTCCGAGAGGATGTACGGCAATACCGCCGAATTTGAGGCGCTGAAAAGCTCGTCGCCGGTATTCGGCTCGGCGCAGCCGCACGAAATACTTGGGTATGTTATAATCAATACACATGCATTCAAAGAGTTTTTTAGGACCAATGTTGAGTTTCCGTCAGGTGATATCGACGACGCCTTTTTTGAGGATATGGGCAGGATGATAGTCGGAGCGCCAATAGAAACGGTATATGAAAGAAACGGGAAAAGCATAAGGAAATACTATCTTACCGAAATGATAAACGGTCAGTTTGATGCGGATTCTCTTGACTACCTCCGCCGTGACAGCTACATAACAGGTCTGTCACTGACCTATCATATCGACCGCTTCCTTTATAAGATCAAAATAGTAGACCGTGATGAGCCGTGCGGCGGTACGGTCGTTACAGGCAGACACCTTACCGTGTCGATGTCAGGTGTTTCGACCGTTGAGGAAATGATATTCGGCAAGCAGATGCTCACCCGGTACATATATCAGCACCAGAAGGTTCTGGCTGCCGACGCACTTGTCTATGATATAGTAAACGGACTGCGTGCCAACGGCAAGCTGCAGCACCCTTGTGATTTTTTATATCTTTGCGATGATGATATCTATAAGATATATAATGAAAGCGGTGACGGAGATTTTGAGGTTCCGGCGGCAAAATTTCCGATACACAGCGACTCGAAAAAGACGATAGCCGATGTTGTCAAACAGATAAAGACACGCGAATTGCCTAAAAAGGCTTTGGTTATAAATATGGCAAATATAGCCTCGGTAGAAGGGCGTGAGCCTACCCTTGATTCGGCGTATAAATTTTTATGCGATGTTGCCGCAGGCGGCGGATTCCGCAGCGAGATACGCGATAAAGCGCGCGAAATATGCGAAAGTATAGGTCTTTGCAAGGACGACATCGACCTGTTCGATATTTTCTATTCGTTCCCCAAGCCTACGACTGCCAAAAATTACACCGATGTATTTGTAGCCACACCTGACGGCAAGTTTGTTGAGCTGTCGCGTGTCGCCGATCTGAACGATTGGGCAAATGAGTTTTCCGGCCGCGCATGGAACGCCTATGTTTTTTCAGCCGGTCACATGCTGCCGGTGGTCAGCCTTGCGGCTAAGCAGGTGCTTGAAAGCCGCGGTATAAAGTTTTATGATGATCGCGTTTTCAGCGGACTCAAGCATTATAAGGAAATAGAAAAGCTGCAAAAGGGTACGGTGTAAATACAACGTCAGACGGCAGACACTCTGCCGTCTGACGTTATCGTTATATAATATGGGCGTAAAAAACGGCAGGAGCATTGCTCCTGCCTGAGCGTGTCGAAAAAGTCGACACGCTTTTGGACGGGAATGCCGCTCGCTCGAAAATCAAAGATTTTCGGACTGCGCTCTATCCCCGCCAATACCACCCCAGTGTCCTTGAAAAACCGCTATATTCTGCGGTTTTTCGCTTACAAGGTGTTTTTCCGCCGCGCATGTCAGCGGAAAAACAGAAAATGCAGCATAACCGACGAAAGAGTAGACTTTGAGGTTTATCGACAGACTGCGGCAGGAGCACTGCTCCTGCCTTACATATAATACGAATATCAAAACCTGCTTGTCATTCCACCGGCTTTGTGTCGTCATAATCAACCGATGCGGCTTCTTTCATGCACTTTTTAGCGCACGACGACACCCAGAGGGTCGAAAACAGGTCGGTAAGACCGCTGTAAATAAGACCTGCACCGATGAGAATGGTTATAACGGTAGCCGATTCAAACGAATATACAACCATTACCGTGCCGAAAACAATGTTGATGGCGGCAAGTATCATAACGGTCAGCCAGCCGGATATTTTAAGGCGCAGCATATCAAACGAGTTTTGCAGCTTTTTTACACCGCTGACAAGTATCAGTATGCCGAGAAACAGCGGTATCAGCGAAATAATTAAATAGCGTTTTGCCAGAACGATTATGCCGAGTATCAGCGTGGCGACGGCAAACACGAGCGAGTTGCCGTATATCGTGTTTTCGGCGCTCTGCCTGAAATAGTTGTAAAATTCGAGTATCGATATGACGAACAGCCCTGCCGCCAATACATATGTTATCATCTCGTTGACCGCTTCTGGAAATATGACAAGTATGATGCCGAGAGCTGTGCACATGACCGATGTTGCTATCATGTCCCATTTTATCTTTTTGAGTGCTTCCATTTTCGGTTACTTCCTTTCATGCCTTTTAGCTAAAGTTTACAACCGTTTTTTCCGTTTGTCAATATTTTACCGCCGTGCAGCGGCAATATCCGCCGCCTGTTTTCCAAAAATTCGTTATTTTTTTGACGAAATTAAAAACAATTTGATTTGAGGTCTTGTCTTTTTATAAATGATTGTATATAATAGTGTTGCAAAAGAAAGGAGTTTACATATGAATTATTCTCTTGAAGTTCAAAACATGTGTACTGTAGCCAAGGGTCCGCACCACGGTCCGGCTCCTATTCCGGAAGAAGGAAAATGGATACAGGCAAAAGAAATCAAAGACATTTCAGGCTATACCCACGGTGTGGGCTGGTGTGCACCTCAGCAGGGCGCCTGCAAGCTGTCGCTCAACGTTAAGGACGGCGTTATCGAGGAAGCTCTCGTTGAGACCGTCGGATGTTCCGGCATGACCCATTCGGCAGCTATGGCAGCAGAAATACTCCCCGGCAAGACCGTGCTCGAAGCACTCAATACCGACCTTGTCTGTGACGCTATCAATACCGCAATGCGCGAGCTCTTTTTGCAGATCGTTTACGGACGTTCACAGTCAGCCTTCTCTGAGGGCGGTCTGGTAGTCGGCGCAGGTATGGAGGATCTCGGTAAGGGCGAGCGCTCAATGGTGGGTACCATGTACGGCACCAAGGCAAAGGGCGTAAGATACCTTGAAATGACCGAGGGCTACTGCACAAGAATGGCTCTTGATGAGGACGGACAGGTCATAGGCTACGAATTCGTTTCGCTCGGCAAAATGACCGACCTTATCAAGAAGGGTGTTGAGCCTAACGAAGCATATAAGCAGTCGATGGGTACATACGGCAGATTTGACGAAGCCGCTAAGTACATCGATCCGCGTAAGGAATAAGGAGGCGCGCTTGAAATGAGTTTATTTGAAGGTTACGAGAGAAGAGTAGACAAGATAAACGGCGTGCTTGCCGAGTACGGTATCAAGTCTATCGAAGAATGTAAAGACATCACCCTCGCAAAGGGTATAGATTGCGATAAGATAGTCAGAGGAACACAGCCGATATGCTTTGAAAACGCTATCTGGGCTTACACTGTCGGCTGCGCCATCGCTATTAAAATGGGCTGCACAAAGGCTGCCGACGCCGCTGCCGCTATCGGTATCGGTCTCCAGTCGTTCTGCATACCCGGTTCGGTCGCCGAAAACCGCAAGGTCGGTCTCGGCCACGGCAACCTCGGCAAAAGACTGCTCTCTGAGGAGACCGAGTGCTTCTGCTTCCTTGCAGGACATGAGTCGTTCGCAGCCGCCGAAGGCGCTATAAAGATCGCCCTTAACGCAAATAAGGTAAGGACCAAGCCGCTCCGCGTTATCCTTAACGGTCTCGGCAAGGACGCTGCCTTTATAATTTCAAGGATCAACGGCTTCACCTATGTTGAGACCGAGTTCGATCCTTATACCGAGCAGGTAAAGGTCGTAAGCGAAAAGGCTTATTCAAACGGTCCGCGTGCGGCTGTCAAGTGCTACGGCGCTGACAACGTTCCGGAGGGTGTTGCGATAATGAAGCTTGAGAAGGTCGGTGTTTCCATAACCGGTAACTCCACCAACCCGACAAGATTCCAGCATCCCGTTGCCGGTACTTATAAGAAATGGTGCGTCGAGAACGGCGTTGACTATTTCTCGGTCGCGTCAGGCGGCGGTACCGGACGTACTTTGCATCCGGACAACATGGCTGCCGGCCCGTCTTCGTACGGCATGACCGATACCATGGGACGTATGCATTCAGATGCTCAGTTTGCAGGCTCGTCCTCGGTTCCGGCTCACGTTGAGATGATGGGACTTATCGGTGCCGGCAACAACCCGATGGTCGGCATGACCGTCGCTTGTGCCGTTGCTGTTGAAGAGGCAATGAAATAAAAACATATATGTAAATGTTTCGCCGGCAGGTTTTTCCTGCCGGCGTTTTTTTACAATATAATGACGACCTTCAGCTGTGAGGTCATTGCTTCTCCTTCTTTATTTCGCCGTTCTCCTTTTCAAATTTCTTTATACACTGGCGGATGAGATATAATATCTGACCGTTTGCCGAACGACCCTCATATTTAGCAATGTAGTGCAGCTTGAAATGCAGTTCGGGATCAATCTCAATACCGAGATGCTTGTTTTCTTTGTTTCTCATAAAAATTCACCTAATAATCTTAATTTAAGTATAATTTAAGATTAACATGTGCTATAATGTGGTTAGTATACTTATATTAAGTACACCAAATTGTGATTAAGGTGATATTATGACTGTAACATTTTTCGGATACAGGGATTGCCCTGACAAAATCTATAATAACATTCTGATTGAAATAACATTTTAAGGAGACGGGTATGAATTTCTTTTTGACGCTTGCATTTTTGTTTTTTATCGGCAGTACCATAGGGTGGGGGATCGAGGTCATTTTCCGCCGCTTTTTCTCGTCGGCAAATCCGGAAAGGAAATGGATAAATCCCGGATTCTTAAACGGTCCTTATCTGCCGCTTTACGGCTTCGGACTTTGCTTTCTTTATCTGCTCGCAAGCCTTGAAAAAATATCAACAATAGAAAACGTCGTTCTGAACAGAATCGTGCTTTTCGCCGCAATGGCGGTCGCTATGACCGTTATTGAATACATAGCCGGAATTATTTTTATCAAAGGTATGAAAATAAAACTGTGGGACTACTCCGACGAATGGGGCAATATAGGCGGCATAATCTGCCCTAAATTTTCGTTCTTCTGGGCGGTTCTCGGCGCGGTCTATTATTTCCTTATACATCCGTATATTCTCGGTGCACTCGACTGGCTGTCGAATAATCTCGCCTTCTCCTTTGTTGTCGGACTGTTCTTCGGCGTACTGTTGGTCGATTTCGGATACTCAATGAAACTGACCGCAAGAATAAGAAAATTTGCCGACGACCACGATATAGTCGTAAAATACGAACAGCTCAAGGAAACGGTGAGAAAAAGCGCCGAGGAAAGAAAGGAAAAGGCAAAATTCATGTTCAGCTTCCGCTCGGAGCACAACCTTGCCGAGCAGCTTGAAAAGTATTTTGAAAGAATCAAAAAGCGCTGATTCTGTTAAAATTAATTATCAAAATCATGTAATGTGACAGTTCTGTTCACAGATTTTTAAAAATATTGTGTGAATTAACAAAACACTATTGACATAGTAGTTTTTAAAATGTATAATTTAAAAGTACCCATATGCGTTCCGAAGCGGAAGATCCGGGACGCGCAAAATCTTGAAAGGAGATACATTAATGAAGAAAACCAAGAAATCACTCAGCATTTTTCTTGCGGTTGTCATGGTAATTTCTGCATGTACTGCGCTTTTCACTGCGGCAGGCAGTGCATATAATTATTATGATTCCACAAAACCTGTGCCCGAAAGCAACAGAACCCATTACGATTTTACTGACGGCACCGGCATCAGTGAATGGACAAAGTCCGGAAAATTTGAGGCCAAGTCAGGAACACTGCTTGACGGTGTTTCCAAGGATTCATTAAGTATTGTTAATGATCCTGCCGACGAAAGTAATAAGGTTGTGTATTTCACTAACCGCCGTTATAATACCACCACTATGGAGATAGGAGGCGGCAGCGGCGAGGACGGCGCATACCTGCTTGAGTCGAGCGCTAAATACAGATTGTCGTTCAGATACAAATGGGCAAAGGACTCCGGCCGTGTGTCCTTTAATAACGGCAATTTCCAGACCTATACATACGTACAGCTTTACAAGGGCTCTCAGGTTGCTTATGTTGAAGGTGAGGGCGGCAAACAGCTCATGTATACAACCAATAATTTCTACGTTGACAGCACCAACGGTACCACGGTAGTAAGTGAAAACGTAGTAGACGGAGCCGTTATAGGCAACAAAAACAGGTCATATGACGCGACCGTTACCGATCCTTCGAAGCTTGCCCATTATGAGACATATGAAAGATATAAGCTGAACGAGGATTCCGATTGGATAACCTTCAGCTATGAATTTACTACTGCTGCAGATGAGAAGAGAAACAAGCTGTTTATAGGTATAAATGCAGGAGATCAGATTGTCACCGGAGGTGACGATAAAGGTCTTATGACCGACGAAAATCAGTTTGTGGGTCTTTATGTTGACGATATTGTCATTGAAAAGATGAGTGTTGCCGGCGAATCAATGCAGACCTTTGTTTATGACTTCAAGCATGCTGACGGCACTGCAATGACCATGCAGGATTATACCGGCAGCGCAAACGGCAATCACGATTGGGTTTCAAACTCGAACGGCAAAGGCACAAGCATTACCGATGCAGGTCTTGTGTTCAACAGCACTGCCACCGGTATCGGCAGTAAAGACTTCGGTTGGGGACATAAATTCTATCTTAAAGATTCAGACTTTGAACTTGGCGGCAATTGGCTGACGCTTGAGGCCGGTACCAGATACAGAGTGGACGTAAAGTATTTTGTAAACAGCCGTAATGATAGCAAAAACTGCTACATCGGCTTGGCGGTGCCTCAGGGTGTAGGCGGCGGCATGCAGGCGATGACCTACTTAGACTCCGCTTGGGCTTGGGCATCAATGGACGGTAAATGGCATACCTTCACCTGGTATATAAACGGTGATGACAGCATTACCCGCGGTGACGTAACTGTTCCCCTTGCAGGCAGATGCCTTGGTATAACCACAACCGCTGTCAATGTTACTGTTGAGAGCGTAACCGTCACCGTTGCTGCAAACAGCCTTATCCCGACAGAACAGCAGCAGAGCGTTTTGGCTGATTTTGAGGGTGATAACGATGTCAGCGACATCTATCTTCCGAACACTAATTCTATGAATGTCGGCACCTTCTCTGTCGCTAAAGATCCGCTGAACTCAGGCCGCGGCGATGTTCTTAACGTTCATGTAACATATAAGACCTCTACGACCTTGGGCTTTGCGATGCCGGCTGCCACCGGTTTAGGTATGGATCACGGCAAAGGCCTTGTAGATATGGGCTATAAGCTGCAGGCAGGTCACACCTACCGTGTAAGCTACGATATTTATATTCCTGATAACGGAAATAACATTTCCTCAGTCGATCCGAAATTCTTCATGGCGGCTAAAAGCGGTATTGACGTTGTGGGCAATAAAGTCAGTGAGTCCCGTCCCGGATTCAAAGGTAATGAGGTGCACGGTGAAACAGGAACAGCTGCGCAGCTTCTTACGGCTCATCAAGAAGGCAGATGGGCGACCTATGCAAGAACCATAGCTGTTACCGAGCAGGACGGAAAAATCTATGTGGAAGGCAAAGAGACTGATCTTGCAACATATCCGTATCTCCTGTTTGCTCTGTCCATCCCGAAACTTACCAACGAGCAGGATTACTACTTTGATAATATCCAGATAACCGATATGAAGGTTGGTCACTCCATCCGCGCTGAGAAGAGCGCAGAGGAGAGCGGCACCGGTGCATATCAGTCGGCAGGTCTCCGCTTCCGCGGAACCATCAGCGATGCTGATCTTGTAGGTGCTACCGAAGTTGGCTTCGCAGTTATGAGAGTTTCCGACAGAGACGCTCTGTCAGGCGGCAGAAACGGCTGGTGGTATTCAAGAGGCAACCTTGCGGACCTTACAAGGGGTGCTAAGTGGGCATACGCCTACAACGCAGAGCAGGGCATTGACGTTGTTTACAACGATGCTGACGGTTATAAGGACTTCCAGCTTATACTTACCGGTCTTACAAGGGACGGCGTAACTGATAAGAATCTGAAAGATACCGAGTTCTGCGTATACATGTGGATCAGATATGCCGATGATGCCAAGTACGGTGAATATAACAGAGAGTACACCTACAGGGATCTCGGAACTGCAAGCTACGCAAGCGTACTTGCCGAGTACGAAGCAGCCGGTATTGATACTACCGGATATTAATGGAAGGGAGACGAAACGCAATGAAAAATTACATTAAGCCTGAGCTTAAGATAGATAACATTTTTGCGAATGTTACCGTTGCGACCGATGCCGATCCCTTCAGCCTGTTAGAGGGCAAGAGCGGCGGTGCTGAGGTCGAGATATCCGTTCCCGGCGGTTGGTGGGAGGACTAAGTCCCCCGTCACGATCCGGCAGGATATATCCAGTTGATTGATCCGGGCGATAACAGCGTTGCTGTTATCGCCCGGGTTTTGTTTATTTGATGAATTTTAGTTTAGCGACCGAAAAAAATCAGTCAGTATTTCGGTCATAAACTAAAATTTAACTTTCGAACATATAAATAAGGCAGGATATTATTCCTGCCTTATGTTTACTGTATATCGTCTGTCATGTAAATTTGTCGGCTTGTAAATTTCACTCTTACTGCTTGAATTTTTGCCGTGATTTCAGGAAAAAGCATTATCCCTTTTCGGTCATGCGGCGCCAGACGTCGCCCATGGTGAGAAACAGATAGCCCTCCTTCGCTAACATTTCACACACACGCTCAAGATGTGCAAAGCAATCATGAAATTCAAACCCGTATTTGTTCCCGTCAACCTGCAGATTATAGCCATGGAAGAACACAAGGAAAAGCTGGTCGCGGTCGCTGGTTTCTTCCTTGAACTTTGCTATGCGGTCAAATATTGACGGGCTTGTAAGATGGGCATTTACACCCCAACGGTAAAAATCAGTCGGCAAAGCAAAGTCGTTTTGCGTTATTATTGTCCGCGCGTATTTAATACCTGTGTGCCGCTTTATAATATCCACCACACGGTCGTCAAAATTTGTTCCGCCCTCAGGATAAGCCAGACCTATAACATCCTGCCGGCTGACGCGGCATAGCGTTTTTCGATCGTCCTCAACCTGGTGTATTATCTCCTGCTCATCCAAAAGTGTCAGGTTTTTGTGATTTACCGTGTGACATGCGATCTCGTGCCCGGAGTAAAGCGAGGCGTAGTCCTCCTCCTTTACCCTGTAATGCTTTATATCGGTGTCGTGCTGGCGGAAAATTCCGCCGGTACCCATTCTTCCGGAGTTGATGTTGAATGTGCCCTTTATGCCGTAGCGGTTCATTATTTCCACTACCTTAAAATCGTCAAGCGTTCCGTCGTCTATGCTGAAGGTTACTATTTTTTTAGCCATACTGCCGTCCCCCCTGCCGTATTTATATTTGAATTATACAGTATATAACAATTAATTTCAAGTGACCTGTACGGCAAATAATAATTGGATTTTAAACTGTTAAGATGCATTTGTTGATTATCGCGCTTTAATGTGGTATACTTAAAACAGATTACAAATACGGCTTCAAAAAGGGGAAAGTCCTATGAAATTTGCATTCCTTATAATGGGCGATTACGGCAGCGGTGACAGAGCGCAGATAGCGAACGGAAATGCACAGATAATTGGCGTATCCGACATTGAGGATGCCGAAAATGCGGCGAAAGAGCTGCAAAAAAGTGGCATTGACTGCATCGAGCTTTGCGGTGCTTTCGGTGCTGATGGTGCAAGAAAAATAATGGAAGCTACCGGAAATGAGCTGCCTGTCGGATATACAGTGCATCTGCCGGAGCAAAACGCGCTTTATGACGAGGTTTTCGGTGACGGCAAATGAAACGCGACGCATTTGAAAGGTACATAGAAGAAAAATACGGCGTCCAGCCGGAAAGCCCGTGGATGAAAAGCCCCGAATTTCATGTGTTCAGGCACAGCGGTAATAAAAAATGGTTTGCCCTGACCATGACCATACCAAAAAACAGGCTCGGTTTTAAGGTGGACACCATGACGGATGTTGTGAATCTGAAATGTGATCCGCTTATGATAGGACCGTTAAGAGACAACAAAAAGATATTTCCGGCATATCACATGAACAAAGAAAACTGGGTGACTGTTCTGCTTGACGGCAGCGCTGACAGCGAGGTGCTTACCATGCTGCTCGGCATCAGCTTTTGCATGACTGCGCCGAAGTTAAAAAGGCGCCGGCTTCCGTCAAAAGAGGAAGACCGGGATTTAACGTAGACAAGTATTGTTTTAAAAAATTCAAAAGGACGGTTTTGTGTCATTACAGTCACAAAACCGTCCTTTACATATATTTTCAGATGTTTTCTATCTTAGAAAAATGGCAGGAAAACACTGCCGTGTCGGGGAATGCTTCCGATATTTTACGGCAAAGCGGTTCAATCACCGTATCCTCGGTGTTGAAGTGCCCTGCATCGTAAAGCGAAATACCTGTTTCGCCGGCATCAATGAAAACATTATGCTTAACGTCGCCCGTTACCAGTGCGTCGGCACCGAGCCGCAGCGCGTCATAGAGCATTGAGCCGCCAGACCCGGAACAAACGGCAACGGTTGAAACATCGCCTTTCCCGGCGACAAACTTAACGCCGCCGCCAAGGGCTTCCTTTATGTTGCGCGCAAAAGTGTACGGATCCTCAGGCCCGTCAAGCTCGCCTATGCGGAAGAAAAAGCCGTCCTCACCGCTTACCTTCTGCACGTCGTAAAGACCGAGTGCCGCACATAACGCATCGTTCACACCGCCGTCAGCCTGATCAAGATTTGTGTGAGCGGAAATGACCGAAATGCCTTTCCTTATAAGCTTGTATTGCAGGCTTTCCTCGGTTACTGACCTCAGCGGATCGAAAATTATCGGGTGGTGGGTTACGATCAGATTCGCTCCGACATCCTCGGCACGGTCGATGACCTCGCTGAAGCAATCAAGCGAGACCAGTATGCCGGTTACCTCCGCATTTCTGTTTCCGATCAGCAGCCCGACGTTATCGTAGCTTTCGGCAAGCGACGGCGGAGCTATGCTGTTAAGAAAATCCAAAACATTGCCGACGGTCATAGGTTTTACCTCCGGAATTATTTTTTCGGTGCAAATGAGTCCTTAAGTGCTACCGTGCGGTTGATGACAAGTTTTTCGGATGTGCTTACCTTATCGACGCAGAAGTACCCTTGTCTCATGAACTGATATTTGTCTCCGGGTTTTGCGTCCTTCATGAAAGCTTCGCACTTGCAGCCCTCAAGTATCGTAAGGGAGTTGGGATTAAGGTTGTCCTTGAAGCTGGATACCCCGTCCTCATCAGAAGGATTTTCAACATTGAAAAGCCGGTCGTAAAGACGGATCTCTGCGTCAACGCAGCTGTGGCATGATACCCAGTGCAGCGTGCCCTTGACCTTTCTGCCGTCGGGTGAGTCGCCGCCTCTTGTGGCAGGATCATATGTGCAGTGAACGACCGTTATATTGCCGTTTTCGTCGGTTTCATGCGAGGCGTATTTAACATAGTAAGCGCCTTTCAGACGAACCTCTTTTTCGGGGCAGAGTCTGAAATATTTCGGCGGCGGCACCGGTGCAAAGTCGTCGCGCTCAATGTATATCTCGCGTGAAAATTCGATCGTCCTTGTGCCGAGCTCCGGTTTGTTGGGATTTATCTCAACCTCGATGTCCTCATACTTTCCTTCCGGATAGTTGTCGATAACAACTTTTAAAGGATCAAGCACAGCCATGGCGCGTTCGGAATTCTGATTGAGATTGTCCCTTACGCATGACTCCAAAAGCGCATAATCTATAACGCTGTACGCCTTTGATACGCCTATCGTTTCGCAGAATGTGCGGATAGCCTCAGCCGGATATCCTCTTCGGCGCATACCGCTGAGGGTCGCCATTCTCGGATCGTCCCAGCCGTCAACAATGCCGTCGGCAACCAGCTTTAAGCACTTGCGCTTGCTCGTCAAGGTATAATTGACATTCATTCGCGCAAATTCGATCTGCCTCGGTGGAGTCGGAATGTCCAGCACCTGCAAAAACCAGTTGTAAAGTGGACGGTGATTTTCAAATTCGAGAGAGCAGAGAGAATGTGTCACGCCCTCTTTAGCGTCGGACAGCGGATGTGCGAAATCGTACATCGGGTATACGCACCATTTGTCGCCGGTGCGGTGGTGGGTCGCTTTAAGAACGCGGTAAACGACCGGATCGCGCATGTTCAGGTTGGGCGACGCCATATCAATTTTTGCGCGCAGTACCATTGAGCCGGTCTCAAATTCACCCTCGGTCATGCGGCGGAAGAGGTCCTTCGTTTCTTCTAACGGGCGGTCACGGTACGGGCTGTTGATGCCGGGCTCTGTCAGCGTTCCGCGCATTTCCCTTATTTCATCGGCGCTCGACTCGTCAACATAAGCCAGCCCCTTATCGATGAGCTTCAGAGCGCAGTCGTATATGAAATCAAAGTAATCGGAGGCGTAATATACATGGTCCCAGTCAAAGCCGAGCCAGTTTATGTCCTCCTTTATAGCCTCGACATATTCAACATCCTCTTTGGTGGGGTTGGTGTCGTCAAGACGCAGGTTGCACTTGCCGCCGTACTTTTTCGCGGTGCCGAAATCTATGCATATGGCTTTAGCGTGACCGATATGAAGATAGCCGTTGGGCTCGGGCGGAAAACGGGTCTGCACCCTGTCATAAACACCTTCGCTCAGGTCTTCGTTTATAAAATCCTCTATGAAATTCGACGAGGTTTCGGTCGCTTTTTTAAGAAAATCATTCATTGTTACATTTCCTCCGGATAATTCTTTTTGTAAAAGGTTATGGCGTTATTGATCCTTTCTATCGAACGCTGTCGCCCGAGCAGGCGCATTATGCTGCAAAGATCGGGCGTGTTCTGCCTTCCGGTAACGGCTATGCGGATAACTGTCGACGCATCTCCCGGGCTGCCCTTATAGGACGACGGGTCGGCTTTGTATTTATTTGTGTCGTCGGCAAAACCTGCGGCAGGGCATATAGATTTTATTTTGGAGAACCACTCGCTGCCGTCGTCGGCAGGGTCGTAGACCTCTTTGTAGGCTGTAAGGACGTCGACTGCCGATGAAGTCTTTATATTATCGGGCAATGTGTAGCAGGGGACAAACAACTCGTCAAAAAGATACGAGCAGTAATCCTTTGCGTCGCTCCATTTCACTATGTCCTTGCGCGGCTTCGGAACATCTCTGTCAATGGCGAATACCGCTTTTGTATAGCTTATATCATTTTTAAGTATAGCCGCGAAATCCTTATCAAATTCATCAGCCCAGGCGGTAAGCTTTTTTACCACCTCGTCAGAGCTCATGCGCGACACGACCGTTTTCGAAACGTCGTTCAGCTTGGCAGTGTCAAAAAGTGCGCCCGACGCGCTCATCTTTTTAAGGTTGAATTTGAACTTTTTATAGCTTTCAAGCGGATCGGCACGGCGCCAGTCCTCAAAATCGCTTGCCGCAATGGTCATGAGATATTCGATCACGCTGTCACACTCATAGCCCTGCTCGGCGAAATAATGCACGGCAGCCTCCGGATCCTTGCGCTTCGATATTTTGCGCTTATTGCCGTTTTCAAGCTTCATTATGGGTGAAACATGAACGTATTTTGGCGGCTTGTTGCCAAGCAGCCTGAACAGCTGGAGGTGCTTTGGTGTTGACGATATCCATTCGTCGCCTCTTATAACATGGGTTGTACGCATTAAATGATCGTCAACGGCATGGGCAAAGTGATAGGTCGGTATTCCGTCGGACTTGAGTATTACAAAATCCTCATCGTTTTCGGGCATTTCTATTTTGCCCTTTATGCCGTCCTCGAATATGACCTTATTTTCTTCGCTGCCGGGAGAGCGCAGACGCACAACAAACGGCTTGCCCTCGTCTATCAGCTTTTTAGCCTCGTCATATGTTATATCGCGGTGGCGCGCCCACTTGCCATGGTAACCGGTGCGGACCTTTAACGCTTCCTGTTCCTCTCTTATTTTTGCAAGCTCGTCTTCGGTGCAGAAGCAGGGGTATGCAAGACCCTGCTTTATAAGTGACTTTGCGTAGCACTGATAAATTTCCGCACGCTCGGACTGCTTGTAGGGGCCATAGTCTCCCGTTTCCTTATCGGCTTCGGTAAAGCCTTCGTCGATCTTTATACCGAACCGCTTTATGCCGCCTATTATATCGGCGATACCGCCCTCGACCTCACGCTTTTTATCGGTATCCTCGATTCTTGTATAGAATATGCCGCCTGTGCTGTCGGCAACAAGACGGTTGATGAGCGATACGAACAGCGTGCCAAGATGAAGATATCCGGTGGGGCTTGGCGCCACCCTTGTTACCCTTGCGCCTTCGGCAAGATCCCTTTTCGGATACTTTTCCTCATAATAATCAGGTGTTTTATCAATATGCGGCAGCAAAAGCTCCGCCATTTTTTCGTTTTCAGTCATAAACCGAACCCCCCACTTAACTCTATTCCCTGTTATTATCGCAGATTTTGGATATAATTACAACCACTTAAAATAAAAATATTGACTTATATTGTTGTTTTTTTTTATTACATATGCTATAATGTTTAAAAACCAATGGTGGGAATCATGCTTCGCACCGATAAAGAGGACAAACCAGAAGAAGGTATGTTATGAAAAAGCTTACGATATTTGTGCTGTCACTTGTTCTTGCACTCAGCTTTACCGCCTGCGGCAAGGACGTCAAGAGAACGAGCGGCGGAATTGTGGATCAGACCGTTGATAAAAACACGGTCAGTCTTGTCAACGATGCTTATAAGGCTACCGGCGACGCAATAAAAAGCGCGTCGGCGCTCGGATATACCGCAAATTATAAAAAGGAAGTAGCTATAGATGATACCACGACGGCAGGCAGACTGACCCGCACCTATGACTTCATCACCGGCGCTGCAGGGAAGACATTTTCCTACAGCGAGGTTGCGAGGTCCGACACCGTCAGCACAACTATGAAGATGTATGACGATCTTAAATATATCTACGGATATTATGCCGATACCGAGTACATCATCACAAGAAACGATTCGTCGGCTGCGTCGATAAATGCTCTGCCCGAGTGTCTTGAGCTTGTAGACGGCACGGCGGTTGCTGTCAAGGATACTATAGTTGTCGATACCGACGGCGGCGGTCACGGCTTCGTGCTTGAATATGAGCCGACCGATAAGAACTTCAAGCCGGATGAGGTATATGGACCTCTCTATGCTGAGACGGAGCTTGCACCCACCGCCGTGGGACTTAGGATCAGCGGCATAATAGACGCGAGCGGAAAGATCACCTCCGAGACCGTGACATATACCTTTACCTACCCCATTGAAACCGAGGTCGTAAAGGACGACGTCGATCCCGATAATTCGGGCGTTTCGGCGACCGAAAAGGTGACTAAAACTGTAAAGGTCACTCTTACTGCTGAGTACACATTTAACTACGCACTTGATGCGGTAGCAGTTCCGGACGGAATAACCGTAGTGCCTGAAACCGCCGAGGGCGAGGAAAAGCCGCAGCTGCCGAAGGAGCTTTCGATAACCGATTTCACAAAGCTTATGGGCAACTGATCATCGCGACTAATGAAAGACCGGACGTGCCGGACGGCGCGTCCGGCGCTTTATGAAGAAATATACTGAATGTATTTATTGCCGGCTGGAGAGCCGGCGGAACGGAGATTGTTATGGCAGAAGAAAGAAAATGCAGCGAGACCGGCTGCTCTGGAGATTGCGGCTCATGCAGCAAGGCGACCGAGCATGCGGCTGATGATTTCAGCGCAAAGCTAAACGAGCACAGCAGGGTAAGGCATGTTATAGGCGTTGTTAGCGGCAAGGGTGGCGTCGGCAAATCAATGGTGACGGCGATGCTTGCGGTGCTGACCTCAAGAATGGGGTATCAGGTCGGTATACTTGACGCCGATATAACCGGACCGTCGATACCGCGCATGTTCGGTATAGGCACAAGGGCGAAGGTCTGCGACGAGGGCGTTATACCCGAGGTGACGGCAGGCGGAATAAAAATAATGTCATGCAACCTGCTCCTTGAGGATAATACCGCACCGGTCGTCTGGCGCGGACCTGTACTTGCAGGGGCTGTCAAGCAGTTCTGGACCGATGTATACTGGGGCGATGTCGATTATATGTTTGTCGATATGCCTCCGGGAACGGGCGACGTGCCGCTGACCGTTTACCAGTCGCTTCCGATTGACGGTGTGGTTATCGTCACAACTCCGCAGGACCTTGTATCACTTATCGTCAAAAAGGCGTGCAACATGGCGTCAATGATGGATATACCGGTGCTCGGCATGGTTGAAAACATGAGTTATGTTAAGTGCCCGGATTGCGGTAAGGAAATAGAAATATTCGGACCGAGCCATTTTGATGAGCTTTGCTCAGAGGTCGGCACCATACCGCTCGGACGTATGCCTATAGATATGAAGCTGACTGAGCTTTGCAACGCAGGTGAATTTGAGAAATTCCCCGAGGATTATCTGAAAACTGCCTGTGACACGATACTTACCGCTCTTAAATAAGCGGTCGGACGCTTGTGTGCCAGAAACAGCACAAGCACAATATGTAGTATACACTAAAAAGGACGCCTGCACGGGAAAACCGCTTCCCGTCAGGCGTTCAGCATTATGCGACAATCTTTACATTGAGTATACCTTGTGTCTTCTTATACAACATATTGTGCACAAAATAAAAATAATATACAAAATGTACCACAATATCTATTGACAAAGCTCTGCCCATCTGCTACAATGATAAGGCACTGAAATTTGTAGGCACCGGTATAAATGACAGATGCCTCATTTGCTCTATTATTAAGCGCCGTTTTTCCTGCTGCTTTACGGCGGCAGAAGGCACTGCACATATGACTGCTGTTTTAATGTCTTTGTGCTTTGCAGCGTAGAGAAAAGGAATGGTCATAAAATGAAGATCATAAAGCGTAACGGATCAGAGGCAATATTTGAGCCTGAGAAAATTGAAAACGCTATAACCAAAGCCAACGAGGCGGCGGAAGGAAAGCCTGAACTTATACCGGAGCAGGTGCATGCCATTGCGGCTATAATAGAGCATTACTGCGAGGATATCGGCAGGGCACTTTCGGTCGAGGAAATACAGGAGCTTGTCGAGACCCAGCTTATGAAGCACGGCGCTTACGAGACCGCAAAGCGTTATATACGTTATCGCTATACCCGTAACATGGTGCGTGCCTCCAACACTACCGACGATAAGATACTTTCGCTTATCGAGTGCAACAACGAAGAAGCAAAGCAGGAAAATTCCAATAAAAATCCTACCGTCAACAGCGTTCAGCGTGACTATATGGCAGGCGAGGTCAGCCGCGATATAACCGAGAGGATATTGCTGCCGGAGGATATTGTAAAGGCGCACCGCGAAGGTATAATACATTTCCATGACAGCGATTATTACGCTCAGCATATGCATAACTGTGACCTTGTAAATCTTGAGGATATGCTTCAGAACGGCACGGTCATAAGCGGCACCATGATAGAAAAGCCGCACAGCTTTTCCACCGCCTGCAATATTTCAACACAAATAATCGCGCAGGTAGCCTCGAACCAGTACGGCGGTCAGAGCATCAGCCTTACGCATCTTGCGCCGTTTGTGAACGTTTCGCGTGAGAAAATACGCCGTGAGGTTAAGGAAGAATTTGAATTTGCCGGATGCAAGGTTGACGAGCAGAGGATGAACGAGATCGTCGAGAAAAGACTTCGCAAGGAGATAAACCGCGGAGTACAGACGCTGCAGTATCAGGTCGTGACACTGCTTACGACCAACGGACAGGCTCCGTTCATAACCGTGTTCATGTACCTCGGCGAGGCAAGAAACGAGCAGGAAAAGCGCGATCTTGCCATGATAATCGAGGAAATGCTCAACCAGAGGCTGCTGGGAGTCAAGAACGAGTCGGGCGTTTATGTGACACCGGCGTTCCCGAAGCTGATATATGTGCTTGAGGACGATAATATAACCGAAAATTCTCCATACTGGTACCTTACCGAGCTTGCGGCGCGCTGCACGGCAAAACGCATGGTGCCGGACTATATCTCGGAAAAAATGATGCTCAAACTCAAGATAGATCAGAACGGTGACGGACACTGCTACACCTGCATGGGCTGCAGAAGCTTCTTGACGCCGTATGTCGATGAGAACGGCAAGCCCAAATATTACGGCAGATTCAATCAGGGCGTCGTGACCCTTAACCTTGTCGATGTCGCTTGCACCGCATGTGTCGGCGGCAGGGACGAAGAGAAGTTCTGGAAGGTGCTCGACGAGCGGCTCGAGCTTTGCCACAGGGCGCTCAAGTGCCGCCATGAAAGACTGGAGGGTACGCTGTCCGACGCAGCGCCGATACTCTGGCAGTACGGAGCACTGGCAAGACTTAAAAAGGGCGAGACCATAGACAGGCTCCTCCACGGCGGATATTCCACCATTTCGCTCGGCTATGCAGGACTTTGGGAGTGCGTATTTGAGGTCACCGGCAGAAAGCTTACCGAGGCTGAGGGCGAGGAATTTGGTCTGCGTGTAATGCAGAGGCTCAATGACGCCTGCCTCAGATGGAAAAACGACGAAAACATACATTATTCGCTTTACGGTACTCCGCTTGAGAGCACGACGTATAAGTTTGCGAAGTCGCTGCAGAAGCGTTTCGGTATAATACCGGGCGTTACCGACAAGAATTATGTTACAAATTCCTATCACATACATGTTACCGAAAAGATAGACGCCTTCAAAAAGCTGGCGCTTGAAAGCAAGTTCCAGGCACTGTCGCCGGGCGGCGCGATATCTTATGTCGAAGTGCCCAACATGCAGGATAACATCGAGGCTGTGCTTCAGGTGATGAAGTTTATATACGATAATATAATGTATGCCGAGCTGAATACCAAGAGCGATTACTGTCAGGTCTGCGGCTTTGACGGGGAGATCGTCATTACAAAGGACGAGGACGGCAAACTTGTCTGGGAATGCCCGAAATGCGGAAACCGCGATCAGAACAAGATGAATGTCGCAAGACGTACCTGCGGATATATAGGTACTCAGTTCTGGAATCAGGGCAGGACTCAGGAAATTAAGGAAAGGGTACTGCACCTTTAAAATGCATCTGATATGCGCCGCTGCTGCGGCGCATATTCTTTCGGAGTGATTACACTTGAACTACGCGAAGATAAACGAATGTGATATTGCAAACGGCATAGGTGTCAGAGTTACCCTGTTTGTTTCGGGCTGCACCCATAAATGCAAGGGCTGTTTCAATGCCGAAGCATGGGATTTTTCCTATGGCGAACCGTTTACCGAAAAAACTGAGCAGGAGCTGCTGACGCTTTTGTCACCCGATTATATAGACGGGCTGACGCTGCTTGGCGGCGAGCCGTTTGAACCGCAGAATCAGCGGGCGCTTTATCCCTTTCTTGAAATGGTAAAAAAGCAGTATCCGAATAAGTCGATATGGTGCTTTACCGGCTACACCCTTGAAAGCGATCTTTTGAGTGACAGCCGCGCAAGGTGCGAGGTGACCGATAAAATGCTGTCGCTGATTGATGTTCTGGTTGACGGTGAGTTTGTAGAGGAGCTGAAGGACATCAGCCTCCGCTTCAAAGGCTCGTCAAATCAACGGCTTATCGACCTTAAAAAGACCCTTGCCGATTCGAAAATACACATCTGGAACGAAAAAAGATAGGATATACGATAATATAAGTATAAAAGGACTCCTGCCGCTTGGCAGGAGTCCTTTTACATATCTACAGCTTACCGTGTTCGCTGTCAGGCGATGAAATGTATTTTTTGGGCGACATTCCGTAGCTTTCGCGGAATCTTTTAATAAAATAGCTGACCGACGAAAAGCCGGCGGCAGACGACAGAGATGTTATGTTCATGTCGGTCGTAAGCAGCAGCTTCACCGCGTGGTCAAGCCTTACCTTCAGCAGCCTGTCACGGAAGCTCTGACCGAAGGTGCGGTTGAACAGCTTCGAAAAATAGCTCACTGAATATCCGCATACCTTTGCCGCCTCTTTTTCCGAAGCGGTCATATATTGTTCGTTTAAATATTTTGTCACCCTGTCGACAAAATCCTCGGTATCGGCAGGTGTTTTTTGACCATCGGATATATACTCTTCCGCATTTTCCGACCAATATCTGAACAGCCACGACATGATATCGCGTATCTTGGAGCGTATCATCAGTTCATATCCCGGACGGCGTTCAGCCCATTCCGACGCAATACTCCTGATATCCTGTGGGATATCGGTCGAATCTACCCATTCTTTTTTGAACACCCTTTCCGTTCCGATGTTTTTGCCGATCTCCGATACAAGTCTTTTGATTTCAGCCGATAAATATCGGTCGAACTCAAGTACCTCAGGCAAAAACTGAATACATATATACTCGCGCAGCTTTGTGACGGTTCTTGTACAGTGTATTTCGCCGGGCTGGATTATCACAAGTTCGCCGGGATAAAACATGTGGTTTTTCCCGTCGATCCGTACCTCAAAGACACCACGGTAGACATATAAAATCTCGTAAGCATCGTGATAATGGCTATATTTCGGATATTCGCTGGTCGATACAATGGTCGGAGGAAAATCTATACACCGTATTCCTTTTTTGTGACCGCCCTCTGTATACAAATCCTCATAATATATGTAATCCATTTGTCGCGCCCCCTTTTGCAGAATTATTTTGTATATTCGAGAATTTTTGAAACTTATTTATAAGTTTTTCAGCGAATATTAGTACCTTTATACAAATTTTAACACATAATTTTGTTATGTCAATAATCAATAGTAAAAAATTGCTATTATTTTTATAAATTTTTAGATATCATATTGACGATACCTGTGTTACAATTAGGTTGCTTAAATGACTGATAAGCGAATAGAAGATTTCTTTGAATATTGTTCCGTCAGGTTCAACAATAGACCGGTGCCGTGATTGTGCAAAGCATATAAAGCGATGATTTCGCACCGATTGCTGTGTGATTTTTGCAGTATTAATATGAATTAAATGTATTTATTGAAATATACAACTGTGTTAAAATGCACTTGAAAGATAACGCAAAGTGACTGATTGTCCGCATTGGCTTACAGCTTGCGTCTCAAGTGAAAATTGCAATAGCTTGGTTACATGTCCAAAACACACATGTCACCAATATTAAAAACAGGCAAAATTAGTGAAAGGAAATGATATTATGAAACGTTTATGGCTATCGGCGGCGAGGATACTTTGCGCGGCGCTGAGTGTCTGTCTCCTTGCAGGCAGCTTTGCCGCCTGCGGATCGGATAAAGACACTTCGTCTGCTCAAAGCAGTACTTCGTCAAGCGATGCTAAGGTTGAATACAACAAGCCTGAGGTCGACCCGGACTCAAAATATGCCGATCCATCGTATGACCCATATGCTTCAATTCCGGAATCGTCAAAGGGCAGAACGGTGAGATACGCAACATGGATCGATCACTCACAGACCGAGGGCGCAAAGGTACTTGAGAGCTTTCCTCAAAAGACCGGGATAAATGTTCAGCTTTACACGGTCAGCCAGTGGGCTTATGTCGATACTCTCATGAAATCAATAGCCTCCGGCGATATACCCGACGTTTATGTCACCAGCGAGCACAATCAGGCGTTCCCTCTCACGCTTCAGATCGGTCAGCCTATCGATCTTTGCTCGTCGGTTGACCTCAACGACCCTATCTGGGATAAATCCATGCTTGAGACCTCAAAGATCAACGGTCATACATATCTTGTAAATACGATAGGTTCACCGTGGTCAGGCTCAGACCTTGTTTATTTCAATAAGCGTATTTTTGAGGATAACGGATTTAAAAATCCGGCTGAATATTATGCCGACGGCACATGGACATGGACGACCATGACCAAGGTTTTAAAAGATATTTCGGCTCTGGGGGATGATTACCTCGGCGGTATAGTTGACCCCGAAATACTTGGCGGCTCTGCTGCCGCATCGTTCGTGAAATACGATTATAAGACCGCTACCTTCTCAAGCGGAGTGAATGCACCCGAGCTTCAGACAACATATCAGTGGTATGCCAACTCATGCGAGCAGAAGCTCATAAGCGGCAACGTCGTAAAGGATTACGGCAAGTTCACTCAAGGCAAGGTCGGACTTATAATATGGGGCGTTTACGGTCTTAAAAAGACCGGACATTTCAAGGACATGGATCCGAGCGATATAGGTTACACATACCTTCCGGCATTGGAGGACGGCTCAAAGGGACTTACTTCATCTATATACCGCATGTATGGCATAATCGACGGAGCACCCAATGCCGACGCTGCAGGATATTTCCTGCGTTACTGGCTTGACCCGGCAAACTACGATCTGGGGAATACCTTTATTTCTCCCGAGGCAGGTAAGTTCTATTACGATCTTATAAATCAGAGCGCAGATAAGAAGTATTTCAACTTTGATTACCCCTGCGCATGGCTTATAGGTGAGAGCAGCGGTTCGGCAGTCTTTACAAACGGAGTAAAGAGTGCGTCGTCGGCTCAGGTCAACACCAAAATACAGTCGGTATCAAACCTTGTCGATCAGGCTGTAAAGGCGGCTAATGAATTGGTTCAGAAAAAGAAGGATCAGTATAAATAAGCATTCGGCGCGATGCGCCTTTAAGTTTACAATAAAGAAAGAGGGTCTATTTAAATGAAAGGAAAATTAAGAAGAGTGCTCAGCCTTGTATGTGCAGTCGCATTACTTGCAGCCTGCTGCATATCGGCATTCGGCACGCCTGCATCCGCAGTTGACACTTCAAATGCTGTTTCGACAAAGTGGGTTTACGATTTTAAATCGGGAACAGGCACCGGCGGCGAAAAGCCGAGCTTTCTCGCAAACCATGAATCCTGGTTCTACAACAGCACCACAGGGAAGTCATCGGTAAATGCCGACGGACTTTATGTGGGAGTTGACTGGAACAATTCCGGTGATCCGCTTACACAGACATATGATGCCGTATGGCTTAAAAAGGTCTGGCTGTGGGATGCCGATTATGACGATACCTTTACCTACAGCGACGCCCAGCCCAATAAGGCTATAAGCTGGAGCAAGAACCCGAAGGATCAGGGCTTCCAGGCAGTGTCCAAGGGCGTATACGGTGTTACCGTCAAATACAAGGTCACCGAGATGGATAAAAACAGCAGCGCCGTTTACCTCGGCGTCGCCGTTTGCGACAGCCAGACAGGTGCAAACGCTCCCGACTTCCAGAGGGCAGTGAGGGTCCAGAGCGTCGCAAAGGAGACCGCTGTCAGCGGCGAGTGGAGATATCTCACCGCAATATTTGACGGAAACGACGCAAGAATGCTCGGCGGTGCAAGAGGAAACTATATCAATCTTGTTTTCTCGTGTGACAAGTCGGCTGAAAGCGTAAACAACAAGGTGCTCATCGAGAGCGTAACCGTAGAAAACTACTATGACAAGACCAACGGCGAATATGCCGTCCGTTTCAGAGATCCAGATACCGGTGCAGACGCGGCTGTGCCCGGTTACGCAATTGCATCAATAGGCAACAGCATTAAAATGCCCGAGCCGTCGGTAAGCAGGGACGCAGAGGATTTCAAAATGTGGCAGCTCTGCGATGAGTGGCAGAGACCCTACTATAACTACTACGGCGGATATCCGGGTGAGATCTTCAATATGCCGACCGGAGAGTCCAAGGTGACCTATTCAATGAACGCCCAGTTCCTGAAAGAAGAACCGAGCGATCAGAAGTCGGTTTACGAGCTGGACGTAAAGGGTCTTGCCGAAAACAAGCGCGGACTGTCAGGTGCCATGCTTTCAGGTACGACCTCAGACGCAAATACCATCGCAGGATCGCTTACATATAAGGACGGCGAGGGAATGTCGTTCCGTTCAAATGCAGGCGGTGGGGCGTTTCTCGACCAGACCGGCTATGACAGTGTCGGCAGCCAGCGTATAGGCTTCTATACCGGCAAGGGCGCTGATGCCGGCAAATGGGACGGAAATTTGGTACAGGTCAAATACGGGTATACTTACAAATTCAGCATGACCTATAAGGTAGAGAATCCGGATGAATACAACACATATATAGGACTTGCAACACAGGTCAACGGAGCTTATAACGTATGGGCGCCGATGCGCGTTATAAAGTCATGGAAGTCGACCGCTTCAACCGGCGGTTACATTACGGTCACCGGTTTCTTCAAGGGTGACATTTATCATGCCGGCAACTATATCGGACTCAGCATATTCACTAACGCCGGTGTGATTACCATAAGCAAGGCGACGATAGAGGAGAGCTTCGGTGACGTAAACGGTGATGTTGTAAATATATATTTTAATGACAACACGAGCAAACCGCATAATCCATTTACCGGATTTGTAGGCGATCCGATAGGCACGCTGCCCACACCGTCGCTCAGCGGATACGAGTTTGTCGGTTGGTATACCGATAAAACCCTGTCGACCGAATTCACACTTGACAAATTCCCCGAGACCGACACAAAGCTTTACGCAAAGTGGAAGGTCACACCCATTATATGTGATTTCAGCAGCTTCAAGACCGACGTGTGGGGTATGATTAATTCGTCACGTTATGAATTGACCGAGGAAAACGGTAATATTTTCTACAGATACGATTTTGCCAACAACACCTCGACCATATCTGCAAATACCGCCGGACGCTTTGCGGTAAACGACGGCAACCGTCATTTCAGTCTTATTGAGGGTGTCAAGTATACCGTAAACTTTAAATACAGAGTAAAAGAGATCAGAAATCAGTCCGGCGGCGACATTCTTATATTCTCATCGTCGAACTATAAAATATGGGAAAGATATAACCAGCAGGATTGCAAGGTGCATTATGCATCAACAACCGACGGTTGGGTAGAAGGTGAAATGAGCTTTATAGCATCCTTTGATCCTGAAACCAAGGATAACAACAACTACTTCACTATGGGCATATCGGGCGACGCCGTTATCGACATTGACGACATAACGCTGCTCAGCGGTGAGGCAAGAGCCAATGTGTACGGAAATCTTATCCGCTTCAATACCAACGGCGGCAAGGAGATCGACTCCATAAGCGGCGACCCGGGTGAGAGCTTTACGCTTCCCACGCCCGAAAGAGCCGGATATAAGTTCCTGGGATGGTACACCGATCCTGCCTGCACCAAGCTGTTTACCGATACAGTGTTTGGCGATACCGACATCACACTTTACGCTTCGTGGACGCTCGGTAAGATAACCGAAGGCTTTGAAAACTATCCCGACAGCGCAAAGATGCTCAACTTTGCCTCCGGTTGGTCGTTATATGACAGAAACACCGAAGGCTACTCAAGAGAAAATGTGAGATCGGGAGCTGCCTCAGCCTTCCGCAACAGCACCGTTTCAGGCAGCAAGGCGTTCTCACTTATGAGAAGCGACAACACGCCTATTACGGTTGGCAATCAGTATCATCTGACATTCTATGTCAAGCCCGTCACCGTTACCGATACGAATGCGCTTATAAGCCTCATCTCAATGTCCAATTCGGCAGGCGTTATGCTGCCCAGTGATACCGAGACAATATGTAACTTTGCCGATCTCAAGGTTGGCGAATGGAATAAGGTGACCTTCTCGTTCACCGCAAAGGATAAGTTCGTAGGAATTTCGGCAACAGGCGGCAACGACTTCTATGTTGACGATGTTGAGCTTGTGCTTGACGGCTACAGCGGCACTGCTACCGGCGACAATTCACCGAGTGTCGCGGCAATTATACTTCTTATGGCTGTCTGTGCAGCATTTGTAACGGCTGTTACACTTAAAAAATTCGCACACAAATAATTCTCCCTTATAACTGCCGCACTGTATCATTACAGGGCGGCGCCACCCACACTGTAATAATTTTTTAAAGGAGTGAAAGTACATGAGTGCATTAAAAAAGATCTGCGGTATTTTGCTGTCGGCTGCTGTTCTCGCAACAGCGTTGTATTCGGCAATAAGCGTCGCGGCGGTCGATACTTCGGGTGCAAAAACGGAAGAATGGCTGTATGATTTTAAGGCAGGCACAGGAACCGAAAACGCCGCACCGTCTTTTCTCTCGGGAACGGCTGCAAGCACCGAATCCTTCAACGCAGACCAGTGGTTTTATAATTCAAACAGCTCCACAAACAAGTCATATGTTGATCAAAACGGTCTGCATATAAACCTCAACTATGTTAATACCGTTACACGCGATTCTTCGGGAGGCTCGTGGTACAAAAAAGTTTGGCTGTGGGATGCCGATTATGACAGCGGCTTTTCATATTCTGAGGATGCTCCCGACAAGGATTACAGATGGGAGATCCCGTCAAACAACGGTTTCCAGAAAATTAATGACGGCGTGTATGCCGTGACGGTCAAATACCGTCTCTCAAGCAAAAACACCTCCACCGGAAAAGCAACTATAGGTATAGCTATCGCCAATTATGCACAGAACCCGGGACAGATATTTCAGAAACCGCTTTATGTTCTTGATTATCAGAACGCAGCCGAGGTATCGTCGGATTGGACATATTTTACCGCAGTATTTGACGGCAAGAATTATTCCACCGATTCCGGAAACTATATAAACCTTATGTTTGCCTGCGACAAATACACGGCAGACGGCACATATAACATTATTGACATCGAAAGCGTCAAGGTAGAAAGATATGTTGACACTGCCAATGACGAAGGTGTTGTAAGGTACAAAACATACATTGACGGCGGCAACGCATTCGGTGTTGACTCATACAGGTTTTTCTCGGTCGGAGACGGCGTAAGGCTTCCCGATTATACTCCGGTTGACACCACGACCGATTTTTATAAATGGGACGTTTTCAACGAATACGGAGTCACCGCAATTGCCGGCTACAATACGGCGACCGATAACACAACGGCTTATAAGGAGATTTCCTCGCATGCCGGCAGATGGTTCGCGCCTGCGGCAGGTGCATATACGCTTCTTGTAAATAAAATAGCCAAGCCGGTTTCGGGCAGCGAGGCAGTATACGGTTTTGACCTTGAAAACTTCTTTAGGAACAAGGCAGGACTCAACAGCAATTTCTACTCGGACGCTATAAAGAACAACACCGCCTATGAAAACGGCGAGTTGATCGTTACATCAAACGGCGGAGCTGATGATTTTTCCACTCAACCGAGCTATACTGGCTCATACACGCAGCGCTTCGGATTCTATACCGGTGCCGCGGCAAGTACGGCAGGAACGGCGTTTTCCTCAAACGGCATAGTCCTGAAATACGGATATACCTACACGTTCAGAATGACGTACAAGGTGACCGATTACAATGAGGGTACCTTTGCAGGCATAGGCCCTGCAACGCCGGTCCTGAAAAAGAATTTCTGGGATTGGACCGATATGTCGGTCATCAAGGCGTGGACGCATACCGCGAATACTGACGGATATATTACCGTCAGCTGCACCTTTACGGCAGACAGCCACTATGCCGACAGGTATCTCGGATTTGCCTTCAAAGCAAACGGTACAAAGTTCGTAATTAAAGAAGCCACAGTTACGGCGATGGCGGCAAACATCTCTGACGGAGATGCCGCAGGCGGCATCAAAAACGGTTCCGCAACCGTCACCTCTGCCGTATCTTCGGGAAAGACTGTTCTGACCATTGACACCCTTGCGGACGACGGATACATTCTGTCGGCAGGCGGTATCAGCGTGACCTACGGCGGTAAGACATATAAAGCCTTTAAAAAGGCGGATGCTGCGGACGCAACCTTCGGAGGTACCGGCAGGCAGTTTGTATGCAGTATAAACGATGACAGTATTGATATGGCGAAGGTGTCTGTAACTGTGAATATGCATAAAAAGGGAACAGCAGATCTTGATATAGTAGCTTCAAGCATACGTTCCGACAAGGGCAGCGGCGAGTCATACATTTCTGCAGGACTCAGATTCAGAGGACGCATTGCGACCGATGATACAGTGTCAGTCAGAAATGTAGGTATGGTCATAGTACCGACCGCAATGGCAGGGGAGACCGGCGTCACACTTGACAATGCAAAGGCTGTTTCTGTAGAGGTCGATTATTCCGATGATGCGGTCGTTTACGACAGCACCGACGGGTACCGTGACTACATGATCGTGCTGACCGGACTGACAAAGGACGGAAAAGCCGGTAATCTTAAGGCTACGGAAATGTCAGCTGCGATGTTTGTTGAGCTTTCCGACGGTTCGGTAGTTTATTCCGATGTCTTTGCCACATCTTACAATGCCGTTGAGCAGGTATATGCCGATAACGGTATTGTTGCCGGAATTGATTATTGACGGAGGTAAAAAGATGAAGGAATATTCAAAGCCCGAATTTAATATTTCGTCGCTCATCTCCGTGTCGCCCGTGGCACGGGGAGGCGCCGAGGTCGAAATATCGGCAGGCGACTGGTTTATGGACGATGCCGATCCGTTCGACCAATAGACTTGTCACATGTATTTTAAGTTAGGTGAATTATGAAAAAGACAAGACTTCTGGCAGCAGTTATGATGCTGCTTATGATCATTACAATGTTTTCTGCCTGCGGTAAGGATAAGGCAGGGAATCAGTCGGGTTCTTCCGATACCGTGTCAACGATCGAAAACGTTGACGATGTGCTCTCAAAGGACGACATTGATCTTGCCGCTGCAGGCGACGACGCATGGCGGATAATACGCCCCGAAAACGCCGAAAAATATGCAAACGACTCGGCTATAAAGCTGTTCCAGCAGATAAAGGCGGTTGTGGGTGTATCGCCTAAAAATGTTACCGACAGCGAAGCGGAAGCCGCGCATGAGATACTTATATGCGATACAAACCGCGCCGAAAGCGCTACCGCGTTGGCGATAATGAGAAAGGAAAATGTCAGGGGAGACGGCTTTGTCATTGCGTCGATCGGCAAAAAGATCGTGATATTCGGAATGAATGAGCAAGCTCTGACCGCCGCGGTCGGCTATTTCTGCGATAACTTCGTAAGCAAAGAGCCCGTAAAGGGTGGTATTTACTACGTTTCAAAGGACGATAAGACCTATGCGAACGTTACGGTCGGCGGCATCGATCTTTACGGCTACACCATTGTAAGACCAAAAAACAATGTGTCTTACATTACACTGCTTGAGATCGAAAACCTGCGCCGCGACGTTGCCGAAAAATACGGATATACGCTCGGATCAAAGCTTGATACCGAGTGCACCGCGTCCGACCGCGAGATAATAGTCGGAGGTGCCGCGCGAGACGGCGTGAACGCAGTAAGCGGAGCGGATAATATAAAGATAACCGTAAGCGGCACAAAGATATATCTGAACGGCGGCAGCACAACCAGCGTTGCCGGTGCGGTCTCTGCTTTAAGACAAATGCTGAGCGGCGATGTTTCGCTTACCGATGCCGACTCCAAAGAAACTACCTACGATGCGGTATCGGCAGGGATCGACAATACCAAGGACTATAAACTGACCTTTAAAGAGGATTTTGAGTCTGGTACCATTGACGCATCAAAGTGGAACATCATTGATGAGGATACGGTTTTAACCTCGGTAGGCCAGAACGGCAAGAGGGCTTACAGATTCAAAAGAGATCTCAGCAACCTGAAAATTGCCGACAGCAAGCTGATAATCTCAGCGACCGAAACAAACGAGGCATACTATGGCGGCATGCTGCAAAGCCAGAACAAAATGTGCTTCCAGTACGGCTATATGGAGATCTCATGCATGATGCCGTACGGTGACACCTTCTGGACTGCGCTTTGGACGCGCCCTGCCTTTGCCACAGAGTATTATTGGTGCGAGTTTGACGTTTACGAAAACTTCGGCAGAAATAACTGGACGAGAGGAAACATTTTCCCGCATCTGACCCAGAAAGGCAAGGATGCAGGATATCAGGCGACCGGTGACGGCTTTGAGTGGACCACCAAGGCTCAGGACAGCGATAGCTATTGGCAGGAACTTCATACCTACGGCTGTGAGTGGACCAAAGACACGGTCGGATTCACTATAGACGGTGAGTTCTATGTCAAAAAGAATGTAAGCGAGCTCTCGACACTCATACAGAACGGACTCAACCAGCATGCTTACCTTATTATTTCAATGAGTGTCGGCAGTGATCTTCTAGTCACCGAACAGATCAAGAATGTGACTGCCGAGCAGTGGGCAAACACAAGTAAGTATGTGGTTGATGAAGTGAAACTCTATCAGCTGGCAGGTCAGGATATAAGGTTTAATTATACCAACAGCTACGGATATACCTGCAACAACTGATTTCAATTTGCTTACGCCTAATTTCATTATATTCCTTTTAAGACCGATAAAGCGCGCCGGATGACCGGAGCGCTTTATCGGCTGAAATGAACATAACGTCCCTGACGATACCGCCGGTATTGCCGGGGATTGTCGTACATTATGCGATCGGGTGAAATTTAGTTTAGCGGCATAAAAGACAAAAATCCAATTCAACACCTGTAGGGCAGGGGCACCATTCCTGCCGTTGCTTTTTGTCACCAGCAGACGTGTAAATTTCATCTACCTTTATGCAGATAAACTAAAATTTACCGAAAAACATGCAAAAGCCAAGGCAGGAGACGTCTCCTGCCTTGGCTTTGTTTATCTGTATTTATATTCTGTTTACCGATTTTATCTGCCTTATATCGTTCCCGAAAAACGGACAGATCGTGTAGCTTCCTATTATCCTAGAGGCTATGCGGTCATTGTAGGTCTCGCTGATCTCCTTTAAATCAAGGTTTGTGCTGATAACGGTCGAAAGACCTTTCAGCAGGCGCGTGTTTATTATGTTGTAAACGACCGAGACGCTGAGCTGTGTCGAAAATTCGGTGCCGAGATCGTCGAGAATCAGCAGGTCACAGGAGGTCAGACTGTCAATCTTATCGGTCGAGCCGCTGCGGTCGAAGGTCTCACGGCTGACCTCGTTTATAAGGTTCTGAGCCGATCCGTATATAACGCCGTGGTCCTTTGCTATTACTTCATTTGCAATGGCAAGCGAAAGGTGCGTCTTGCCAAGTCCGCATCCGCCGGTAAGAAGCAGATTTGCACCCGACGGGAAATCAGCTGCAAAGCTGCGGCAGGTCCTGAAAACAGCGGTCATCTGTTTTCTCGGTGATACTCCGCGGCTGTTTTTCTCTTCGGGGTAAAGCGTCAGGTCAAAAGACTCAAATGTCGATTTATCTATCGGCATGGCTCCGGAAAGCGAGGAATAACTGAGTTTTGATGCAAGTTCCTTTACGCATTGGCATAAAGCGCCGTCCTTATAGCCTGTGTCGTGACAAAGGGAGCAGCAGTATTCCGGTTCCTCAGGCATGCCGGCACTGATAGCTATAGCACTGCGCCTTTCGCGGATGCTTTTAAGCTCAAGAAGTATGCAGGATGCGCGCGCCGTGTCGCCCGAAAGTGTCGCAAGGGCAAGCGCCGACGCCTTTTTCTGCATTTCTTCATCAATTACGAGAAGCTCCGGATTTTCCGCATAGACCGCCTGACGCTTTTTTGCAAATCTGCTTTCCGCTTCCTTGCGGCGTGCGGCTACGGTATCAAGCGCTTTACGCAGTATTTCATTAGAAAACGCCATTTGATCAATCCTCCTCGTTTTTCATGATAAGTCCGTTTATAAAATCGGTGTATTTATCGCCGCTTTTGTTATCCGCCGGGGACGTCTTGACAGCTATGTCCGCCACCGTTTTGACGCCGGCTTTGTGCCACGACGACAGTATTTTCTTTATATAAGGTATGGAAAACTTTGAAGTGGCATCAACGCAAGCCTCGTATGCGGCACGGAGTATTTCGGAGCCGTAGCCCCATTCGTTTATCCATTTGTCGGCTGCCTCAAGCTCGGCAGATGAGGGCATCCTGTGCTCGATGCCCATAGCGGTCTCGACAGTGTGCCACGCACTTCTGCGGCGGCGCATTTCGGTAAGCCTTTTTTCGGCTGACAGCACATCGCTCACTCCATCGTTCACCCACTCGACAGCGGTCCTTTCAATAAAGCTCATGCTCGGTCTGCCTTCGCTGACGGCATATTCAACTATCATCATAAGCAGGGAACTGCCGATGCCCTGGTCGTCGTACAGCCAGACAAGGGTGGATATCTCGTTCTGACGCAGCGTTCTGCCGAATTTGCGCTCGGTCTCGCGCAGTATAAATGCTATTTCGGGACACTCAAGTCCGCGCCTGGCTGACTCCTCGCGGTTGGGCTTCACAGCGGCAGACCGCACAGCCTTTTTGACGGCGCACTCATTGTCGGCGCCGCCTGTTTCTTTTACGGGCTCGTCTGTCTTTGAAAGTACACCGCGGTCGTACCAGTATAAAAGTGCATCGCTAAATGTCGCGGTGTCGAGGTGTAAAGCGTCGGCAGCCGCCGATATATCGCTGCCGCAGGCAGGATTTTTTAAGAACCAAAGCAGTACTTTAAGCTGTTCGGCGCTTGCAAGTCTCAAATGCTTTTCAACGACCGACGCCGGAACTGCAAACATGCTGCTCATTTCAGCCGGATTTATGTAATATCCCATTTTCTATTCCCCAAAGGCGATACCGCCGTTTTCTTAAAAATGTCGGCGTAAAACGCCTTTATTTGTCATTATAACATTTTGCGTTCCTCTTTACAAGATTAGTGCCGAATTTAATTTTAATATTGTGATTTTAAAAAATTAAGTGTGAGAAAAAGCGAGATTTAAAGAGAAAACGCGAGAAAAACAGAGCAAGCAGAATTTAAATTAAAATTTTCAAAAATAGCTGTTGACAATCAATGAAGGGTGTGGTATCATACATCCGTTGAATATTTGAGTCGGAGGTAATAACTATGTCAACTTACATGGCCAAGGCCGGCGAAGTTGCCCGCAAGTGGTATGTTATCGACGCTGAGGGCAAGCCTCTCGGCAGAGTCGCGACCCTTGCAGCAGATCTTCTTCGCGGCAAGAATAAGCCTACTTACACACCGCATGTAGATTGCGGAGATCACGTTATCATCATCAACTGCGAAAAGGCAGTCCTCACCGGCAAAAAGCTTGAGAAGAAATACTACATCCGTCACACCGGTTATATCGGCGGACTGAAAAAGGTGCAGTATTCCACCCTCATGAGAGAGAAGCCGGAGCTGGCTATGCAGCTTGCTGTTGAGGGTATGGTCCCTGACAATACCATCGGCAGAAAAGCTCTTACCAGACTGCGCGTCTACAGAGGCAATGAGCATGTTCATGCAGCTCAGAAGCCCGAGATGCTGTAATTGAAGGGAGGATATACTGATGTTTGAAGGAAAGCCTTATTTTTACGGAACCGGCAGAAGAAAAAGCTCTGTCGCCCGTGTTCGTGTATACAACGGAACAGGTAAGATCACCATCAACGACCGCGATATCGAAGATTATTTCGGTCTTGAGACACTGAAGCTCATCGTCCGTCAGCCGCTCGCACTTACCGGAAATGCTGATAAGTTCGATATCGTTTGCCGCGTTGCAGGCGGCGGAGTTACCGGCCAGGCAGGCGCTATCCGCCACGGTCTGTCCCGTGCCCTTCTTCAGTTTGATGAGGAGCTCCGTCCGACACTTAAGAAAGCCGGATTCCTCACCCGTGATCCGAGAATGAAAGAGCGTAAGAAATACGGTCTCAAAGGCGCACGTCGTGCACCCCAGTTCTCAAAGAGATAATTTTGTTAAGTTTTCAAACCCTCGAAACCGCAGTGTTTTCGGGGGTTTGTTCAATTTTGTTCAGTTTTTCGGTCATCTGTCTGCAAGACGGCACGACACGGGTAATACACACCGCAAGACAGAAAACCATATTTCGTTTAAGGCTGTTAAAATGAAAAAAGCACCCTTGGGCGGCTTATCTTTATCTGAGTCCGCCCTTGCGGGTGCTACAATCAATATAAAATGTTCATTGCCTGTCTTTGAAAAAGTCCTTCCAATACGGGTTTTCCTTGTCAAAGATTTCTTTTTGTTCGGGCGTCAGATTATGCGGATAATCAGCAAACAAATTAAACACCTTTTCCCTGTCAAAGCTGAAAAGGAATTCACCAACTCTGTCAGATGTATCGAGCCACCAAATTTTGCCGGCAGGTTTTTGTTTGTAGAAGTATTTTTTATTCGTTTCCATCTTATAAGATCTGTCGTTATCAAGACATTTTTAAATAATTTTCACAAATTTATTTTCTTCCGTATTTGAAACAGTGAAAATCGAAGAATTTTCACTGAACCTATCATAATATTCAATTAAAAATTTATCAAGCATATTCATTTCCATGAAAGAATAATATGTTGAGACCTGCTGTGCCTGCATCTTTAAAACAGACCTGATATCACGTCGTTTTCGTCGATATCAATGTTTTCCGCCGCAGGGTGCTTTGGCAGCCCGGGCATGGTCATGATATCTCCGGTAAGCACAACAATAAATCCGGCGCCTGCCGACACCTTGACGTTTTTAATGGTCACCGTAAAGCCTTCGGGAGCACCGAGACGTGTTGGATCGTCCGAAAAGCTGTACTGCGTTTTTGCTATGCATATGGGAAGATTTCCGAAGCCCAAAGCCGTCAGCTTGTCGATCTGCTTTTTGGCAGCAGGCAGGACAGTTATCCCGTCTCCGCCGTAGACCTTTTTGACGACAGCCTCTATCTTCTCCTCAATTCTGCAATCAAGGGAATAGCTGTAGGCAAAATCGCCCTTTTCCTCGCTGCAAAGACGCACGACCTCGCGCGCAAGCTCTTCGCCACCCTTGCCGCCGTCAGCCCATACGGTCGACAGCATGACATTGACTCCGAGATCCTTACATTCCTTTATTATAAAGTCTATTTCACTGTCGGTGTCGGTCGGGAAACGGTTTACAGCCACAACGCAGGGAAGGCGGTAAACATTTTTAATGTTGCTTATGTGACGCAAAAGGTTCGGGATACCTTTTTTAAGGGCGTCAAGATCCTCTGTAGCGAGACTTTTTTTGTCCAGTCCGCCGTGCATTTTGAGAGCGCGCACGGTGGCGACGATAACTACCGCATCGGGTACAAGACCTGCCATGCGGCACTTGATATCAAGGAATTTTTCCGCGCCGAGATCGGCTCCGAAGCCTGCCTCGGTAATGGCATAGTCGCCAAGCTTCAACGCCAGTTTTGTGGCTGTGACCGAGTTGCAGCCGTGTGCTATGTTGGCAAACGGTCCGCCGTGGACAAGTGCCGGAGTGCCCTCAAGCGTCTGCACAAGGTTTGGCTTCAGCGCGTCCTTTAAAAGCGCGGCCATGGCGCCCGCGGCTTTGAGGTCGCCGCAGGTGACAGGTCTTTCGTCAAATGTATATCCGACTATAATCTTCGAAAGCCTGCTTTTAAGCTCGGTTATCGAGCCTGAAAGGCACAGCACAGCCATTATCTCGCTTGCAACGGTTATGTCAAAGCCGTCCTCGCGCAAAACGCCGTTTGCAACGCCGCCGAGACCGTCGATAATGTTTCTCAGCTGGCGGTCGTTCATATCGACGCACCGTTTCCATGTTATGCGGCGCACATCTATGCCTAATTCGTTGCCCTGCTTGATGTGGTTGTCAAGCATTGCGGCAAGCAGATTGTTGGCGGCGCCTATTGCGTGGAAGTCTCCTGTAAAATGCAGGTTTATATCCTCCATCGGTACTACCTGCGCGTGTCCGCCGCCGGCGGCTCCGCCCTTTATGCCGAATACCGGTCCGAGCGACGGCTCACGGAGCGCCACTAAAACATTTTTGCCTATGCGGCGCATACCGTCGGCAAGACCTATAGTAGTGGTTGTCTTGCCCTCGCCGGCAGGTGTAGGGGTCATGGCGGTAACAAGTATAAGCTTGCCGTCATCCTTTTTTGTTTCATTAAGTATTGAAAGATCGATCTTCGCTTTGTATCTGCCGTATTGCTCCAAATATTTTTCGTCGATCCCGGCGGCGGCCGCGATCTCGGTTATCGGCTTCATTTTGCAGCTGTGGGCTATCTCAATGTCAGACAAATAGGGCATAAAAGACCCTCCTTAATATCATTTAATATGATTATACATTAATGAATGCCTGTTGCCAAGATGAATTTGTAAATAATATTGAGTTTTTAAGGTGCAAATGATAAAATACTGAAAAAGGGGGATGGTCAGATGGAAAAGCGGATTTTAAAAATAGCTTCCGGCTTTTTGGTATTGGGTATACTGTATGTGATTATCAATATTTGCAGTATAATCTGCTTTTCATACGTTGACGAAACCGCACCTACCGATGCGGCTATAGTGCTCGGCGCTGCGGTGGACGATGCCGGAGAACCGTCAGCCGTCTTTAAAGCCCGCATCGACCACGCTGTTATGCTGTACCGCGAAGGTACGGTCAAAAAGATAATCATGACCGGCGGTACCGGAAAAGGCTCAGCCGTTCCGGAAGCAATGGCGGCTGAAATTTACGCTGTGAAAAACGGGATCCCTAAAGAGGATATACTGACCGACGATATGTCGCACTATACGCTTGACAATCTCGAAAACGCAAAGCGGATAATGGACGAAAACGGGCTTGACACGGCGCTTCTTGTCAGCGATCCGCTGCACATGAGACGTGCGGTCATGCAGGCAGAGTTTTCGGGACTTTCCGCCGGCAGCTCGCCAACAAAAAACTCAGCATATAAAAGTATAGGTAAAAAGATAAAATTCCTCGCCAGAGAGACCTTTTATTATGTGGGCTACAAATGGTATCTGCAAATCTTCGGCAGCCATACTGCCAAATAAAAAAAGTGTTGCCGCCTGCTATAAAGTCTGTCACCGCCGCTTTTCTGACGGCGAAGTGCCGTAATGCTTGCGGTACGAACGGTAAAACACCGAGTAATCCTTGAATCCGCACTCGGCAGCCGCTTTTGTAGGCGCAACGCCAGACTGCATAAGCTCCCTCGAAAGCGCCAGACGCTTGACCGTTATGTATTCCCACACACCCGAGCCGGTGGCAGCCTTGAAAATCCTGCAAAGCTGCGGCTTGCTTATGTAAAATTCACGGCAGATGGTATCGAGTGATATGTCGTCGGATATCCTGCTTCCCACAAAGCTGACTATCCTGTGCTCAAGAGAGTCGCTGTCGTCGTCATCCGAGCGTGTGTCAAATACGACCGATATTGAGTGCAGAAGCGGCATCAGTCTCGAAAGTATCAGTGTGCGGTGATCCCCCACAGGAGCCGTGAGCGCTTCGGTAAAAAGCTTGTAGGGCAGCCCGAGCTCGGCACCGCTGTACCGGTTAAGTCTGCCGGTCTCGCGGTCAAAAAATGCTTTTTTGAGGATGCCGTCGCTGTCTGCACTTCCGAAAATATTTGAGTCAAACTGCACTGCCGAGCGCGTGTAGGGCAGCGACGGATCTATATCTATGTAATGCGCCTCATAAGGGCGCATTATTATTATGTCTCCGGGCGACAGCGGATAATTTGTACCCTCGACCCTGAACGAGCCTTTGCCGCCGAAAAAGCAGTAAAGCTCGCACTGCTCATGGGTGTGCATTTTAAAATCGTAGGGATGCGGCTGCTCGTCTTGTGAAAAGTGCACATACAGATCGCCGCTGTTATATCGAAAATAACTAAACATACCGTCACCTCCGCTTTATAATAGCACAACATGATAATATTTGCAATATATAATGATAATTTAGGTAATTCAATTACAATTTTAACGGTGGTAAAATATTAACAACGGAGGCGATATAATTGAATAACAGTTATCTTTTAAGCGGAAATAAAAGCCGCGAAATATACGAAAAGGTCAAAGGTCTGCCGATAGTTGACTATCATTGCCATTTGTCGCCGAAGGAGATATACGAGGATCTCCCGTTCGACAATATAAGCGATATGTGGCTTTCGGGCGACCATTACAAATGGCGTCTCATGCGTACCGCCGGTATCGATGAAAGATACATAACCGGTGACGCGTCGCCGCGCGAAAAGTTCAGGATGTACGCAAAGGCGATCGAATTTGCGGCAGGAAATCCGCTTTATCACTGGTCACATATGGAGCTTTCAATGTTTTTCGGCATTGACGACGCTCTGACCGAAAAATCAGCCGACAGCATATATGACAGGGCGAACGAATATATAAAGCAGAACGATCTCTCGCCGAGAAAACTTATCGAACAGTCAAAGGTCGAGGTCATCTGCACGACCGACGATATCGTGGACGATCTTGAGTTCCACAAACTTATAGCCGATGTCGGCTCGTTTGCTACCCGGGTCATCCCGTCATACCGTACCGATAATCTTCTGCTTGTAAGGCGCGACGGATATAAGGAATATATAGATAAGCTTTCCGCCGTATCAGGCGTTAAGGTCGACGGTATAGCGTCGCTCAAGGAGGCGGCGGCAGGAAGATTGCAGTATTTCGTGTCAAGGGGATGCAGGCTCACCGATGTCGGGACACCGTTCTTCCCGACCCATGTTTCGTCGGATGAGGATGCCGATAAGACCTTTAAAGCAGTGCTTCGCGGCGAAAAAATAAGTGATGATGACTATTTCGGATTTCTGGGCAACATGTATCTTTTCCTTGCCGCACTTTATAAAAAGTATAACCTTATAATGCAGTGGCACTTATGCGTCACAAGAAATTCAAACAGCGTTCTGTTTGAACGTCTCGGTGCCGACTGCGGCGTTGACTGCGTTGGTGACAACATAAGCGGCAGTGCGCTTATCGCCATGCTTGACGCCATAAATAAAAACAGCGGTCTGCCGACGACCGTTATTTACACACTCAACAGCTCGTCGGCTGAGCAGATAGCATCCATAGCCGGTGCGTTCCCCAATGTACATTGCGGCGCGGCGTGGTGGTTCTGCGATCACAAGCGCGGCATCAGGCAGCAGCTTGAGGTCATTGCAGAAAATTCGGCGCTCGGCTCGTTTTACGGTATGCTTACCGATTCGCGCAGCTTTTTGTCATATGCACGTCACGATTATTTCCGCCGTATTCTCTGCGACATGCTTGGGGCGTTTGTTGAGAACGGCGAATATGACGGCGGCAGCGTTGATGAGCTTGCTGCAAGAATATGCTATAAAAACGCAAAGGAAGCGGTGGAAAATATATGAAAATGACATTTCGCTGGTATGGCGATGACGATCCGGTCACGTTGACCAAAATACGTCAGATACCGCGCATGACAGGCATCGTTTCGGCGGTTTACGATGTCAAGCCCGGCGGCGTATGGAGCGAGGAAAGCATAAATGCCATAAAGCAGAAGGCTGAGGCAAACGGTCTTGAATTTGAGGTCGTGGAAAGCGTTCCGGTGCCTGAGGACATCAAGCTCGGCAACGAGAAGGCGCCGCAGCTTATCGAGAATTACTGCGAAAACGTCCGCCGTCTCGGCAAAGCAGGCGTAAAGTGCATATGCTATAACTTCATGCCGGTTTTCGACTGGCTCCGCAGCGAGCTTGAGCATGCACAGCCCGACGGCGCAAACGCGCTTGCCTACGATGATGAAACGGTAAAGGCAATGGACCCGTCATCGGGTGATCTGTCGCTCCCGGGCTGGGACGCAAGCTATAAGCCGGAGGAGCTCGGCGCACTTATCAAGGCATATAAGGAGCTTGGCGAGGACGGACTTTGGAAAAACCTTGCGGCTTTCCTTGAAGCCGTTATACCGGTCGCCGAGAGAGCGGGGGTCAACATGGCTATTCATCCGGACGATCCACCGTGGGGCATGTTCGGTCTGCCGCGTATAATCACCTGCAAAAAGAACATTCAGAGAATGTTTGACATTGTCCCGTCAAGAAACAACGGACTGACACTTTGCACCGGCTCGCTCGGTGCAAATCCCGACAATGATCTTGTCGATATGGCGCGCAGCTTTGCGGACCGTATTCATTTCGCACACATAAGAAACATCAAATTTGACGGATACCGCAGGTTTGAGGAGGTCGGTCACGCCACGGAGTGCGGCTCGCTTCCTATTTACGATATAGTAAAAGCGCTTGTTGTAAGCGGATTTGACGGCTACGTCAGACCGGATCACGGCAGAATGATATGGGGCGAAAAGGGACGCTACGGTTACGGACTTTATGACCGCGCGCTCGGAGCCGCATACCTTAACGGACTTTTCGAGGCTATAGAAAAAGACAGAGGGTGAAGCTATGAAATTCGGAGTCGGATGCGGTATTTCAAGAGCTGTGGTCGTTAAAAATGCAGGTTATGATTATATCGAGCCGCCGCTAAAGGTCAATTGCACGATGAGTGAGCAGGAATTCGGGGAGGCTTGCGCTACATTGAAGGAGACAGGCATTGCAGCCGAGGTCTTTAACGGATTTTTCCCCGGAGATATGGCTCTTGTAGGCGATGAGGTCGATATAAAGCGCATATCAGAGCATGCGAAGCTGGGACTTTACCGCGCGGCATGCCTTGGCGGAAAAATAGCCGTTATAGGCAGCGGCCCGGCGCGCAACATTCCGGAAGGCTTTGATGCCGCACGCGCGAAGGAACAGTTCATGTATATAGTGAACACCTGCGCGGATATCGCGGCTGAAAACGGTATCAGAATAGTTGTCGAGCCGCTCAACAAGAGCGAGACCAACTACATAAACACCGTAGCTGACGGTATAAGATTCGTGCACAAGCTTGGCAATCCCAATGTGGGCTGCATGGCTGATCTTTATCATATGTACCGCGAGAAAGAGGATTATTCCATACTTGCAAGAAACGACTATCCGCTGATACATGTTCATCTTGCCCGTCCGAACGACGACCGCAGGATGCCGGAGGAGGCGGATATGCCAGCCCTTGAAGGTTGGGCAAAGCTGCTTAAAGAGAACGGATACGACGCAAGGATATCGCTCGAAGGCTCGTTTAAGCCGGAATTTGAGGAGACCATAAATCAGGTCCGTCCCCGTCTCAACGTTTTTTGCAAATAAAAGAAGAGCATTAACGAAAGGAAGATCATAAATGGATAAGGTTATAGTTATTACAGGCGCCGGCGGCGTTCTGTGCTCCGGCTTTGCGGAGTTTTTGGCTGCCAAGGGTGCAAAGGTGGCTTTGCTCGATATCAACGAGCAGGCTGCATCGGCTGTTGCCGAAAAAATCAGGGCAAACGGCGGCACGGCATTTGCCTATAAATGCAACGTGCTTGACAAGGCTGATATCGAGTCGGTACACGGCAAGGTAAAGGCTGATCTCGGCGCCTGCGATATCCTTATAAACGGTGCCGGCGGTAACAATCCCAAGTGCACCACCGCACATGAGGAGTACGAGAGCGGAGACGAATCGAGAGATGATATCCTTACCTTCTTCAACATCGATGAAAAGGGCTTCGATTTCGTTTTTGACCTCAATATAAAGGGTGTTCTGCTCCCGACCCAGGTATTCATGCCTGACATGATAGGCAAAAAGGGAGCGTCGGTGCTCAACATTTCATCAATGAACGCCTTCAGACCGCTTACAAAAATACCGGCATATTCGGCAGCAAAGGCTGCGGTCTCGAACTTTACCGAGTGGCTTGCCGTTCACTTTGCAAAGGAAGGCATCAGGGTAAACGCAATAGCTCCCGGCTTCTTTGTTACAAACCAGAACCGTGCACTGCTCTTCAACGCCGACGGTACTCCGACCTCCCGTACCGGCAAGATACTTGCCGCAACACCGATGGGTCGCTTCGGCGAGGCATCCGAGCTGCTCGGAACACTCGAGTGGCTGCTTGACAGCGATAAATCAGGCTTTGTCACCGGTATTACAGTCCCGGTAGACGGAGGATTCTCGGCATATTCGGGGGTGTGATATATGAAGATATATGCATTTGCCGATGAAGCCAATAACATGATAGACGGTCAGATCGAGGCTATGAAAACGACCGGGATAGACGGTCTTGAGGTAAGAGGCGTTGACAACGTCAACATTTCCGATATATCGATCGCGAAAGCGCGCGAGGTAAAGAAAAAAATGGATGACGCCGGTCTTAAGGTGTGGTCCATAGGTTCGCCTATCGGCAAAATCGATATTGTAAAGGGCAGCTTTGAGACTGAGGTCGAAAGACTCAGGAGGACACTTGAAACAGCGGCTGTGCTCGGAGCGGAAAACATAAGACTGTTTTCGTTCTATTTCCCGAAGGATGCAAACAAGGCTGACTATAAAAACGAGGTCATAGACCGCCTCGGCATATTCCTTGAGCATGCCAAGGGCACCGGAATAACGCTTTGCCACGAAAACGAAAAGGGCATTTACGGTGATGTGCCGGAGCGCTGCCTCGAGATACACAAGGCTCTGCCCGAAATGAAGGCTATATTTGATCCTGCAAACTACATTCAGTGCGGCGTGAACACGCTTGCCGCATGGGAAACGATCAAGCCGTATGTCAAATATATGCATATCAAGGACGCGCTTGCCGACGGCAATGTCGTTCCTGCCGGCAAAGGCGTCGGTGAACTGCCGACCATACTTGCCGATTATATAAGCCGCGGCGGAAATGCCGTCACCATCGAACCGCATCTTACCGTTTTCAAGGGCCTTGAGGGACTTGAAATGGAAGGCGAGCGCAGCGTCGTCGGCGAGGTATACAAGTACCCGACCAAGGAAGCTGCGTTTGAGGCTGCCGTTTCGGCATTTAAAAATATATTAGTAGGTGAATGAAAATGATAATAGGCGCACAGTTTTACACTCTCAGAAATTTCTGCAAAACGCTTGACGACTTTTCCGAGACACTCAAAAAGGTCGCCGATATAGGCTATACATCGGTCCAGATATCCGGTACATGCGCTTATGAACCGGAGTGGCTGAGGGATCAGCTGAAAGCAAACGGACTGAAATGTGCCGTCACCCACATACCGGGCGACAAACTAAAGGCTGACCCCGTAAAGGTCGCGCACGATCATGATATTTTTGATTGTGAATATGTCGGTCTCGGCTATTACCATTTTGCCGCCGAGGACGCGACTACCGAAAAGTTTACCGAGGAATATCTTCCGGTTGCAAAGGCTATACATTCCGCCGGAAAATACTTCATGTATCACAATCACGACGCGGAGTTCAAGTGGGAAAACGGCAAAACCATCCTTGCAAATCTTGCCGAGAAGATTTCTCCCGAACTCATGGGATTTACCCTCGATACTTTCTGGGTGCAGGCAGGCGGCGGTGATCCGGCAGCATGGATCGATGAGTTGTCGGGCAGAGTGCCCTGCATACATCTCAAGGATTATTCCTACGGCAGAAAAATGGCTGTAATAGGAGAGGGCAATATCAATTTTGACCGTGTTTTCAAGTCGGCGGAGAAAGCCGGCACGAAATACATGCTGGTCGAGCAGGACGAGTGCTACGGTGAAGATCCGTTCGACTGTCTTGCCAGAAGCTATAAATATCTCAGTTCACTTGGATTTAAATGATCATTAAGGAGAGATAACAATGGATAAGAAAGTAAGACTTGGAATTATCGGCGTAGGTAATATGGGCTCCGGTCATGCCAAGAGCGTGACGCTCGGCAAGTGCCCCGATTTTGAGTTGGTCGCCGTGGCTGACATAAAGCCGGAAAGACTTGCCAAAATAAAGGAGCTCAATCCGAACGTCACATGCTTTGATACTGCTGAGGCAATGCTCGACAGCGGAACGATCGACGCCTGCATGGTCTGCGTTCCGCACTATTCGCACCCGAAATACACTATAGAGTGCATGAAGCGCGGAATACATGTCATGTGTGAAAAGCCGGCAGGCGTTTACACAAAGCAGGTCCGCGAGATGATGGAGGAGTCAAAAAAGCATCCGGATGTAGTGTTCGGTATGATGTTCAATCAGCGTACAAACTGCATTTATCGCAAAATGCGTGAGCTTGTAAAGAGCGGTGAGTACGGCAATATACGCCGTACCAACTGGATAATAACCGACTGGTACCGTCCGCAGGCATATTATGATTCGGGCGACTGGCGTGCAACATGGTCGGGCGAGGGCGGCGGCGTCCTGCTCAATCAGTGCCCCCACCAGCTCGATCTGTGGCAGTGGATATGCGGTATGCCCAAAAAGGTCGAAGCTCATCTTCAGTACGGTCTTTGGCATGATATCGAGGTCGAGGACGACGTCACCACATATGTAGAGTATGAAAACGGTGCTACCGGCGTGTTCATCACATCGACCGGCGACGCGCACGGAACCAACCGCTTTGAAATACAGCTTGACAGAGCAAAGCTCGTTGCCGAAAACGGAAAGCTCTATATGACCGAATATGAGATATCAGAGCCGGAGTTTTCAAAGACCAACAAGATCCCCTTCGGCAATCTCCCTGCAAAGACCTTTGAGGTGGAGACTGACGGCAAAAATCCTCAGCACGTTGGCGTTATAAATGCATGGGGCGGCGCTATTCTGCGCGGCGAACCGCTTGTTGCCGGCGGATGCGAGGGTATATACGGTCTGACTCTCTCGAATGCGATGCATCTGTCATCGTGGCTCGGCAAGGAAATAACTCTTCCCTTTGACGAGGACCTGTACTATAATGAGCTTATGAAACGTGTTGCGACCTCAAAGCGCAAGGAAAGTGTCAATGAGGTAGTGGCAGATACAAGCAATACTTACGGTGGAGTAAAATAACAACTCTGGGGGAAACGTTATATGGAGCGGCTGAATGTAGGAATAATCGGCATAGGCAATATGGGATCGGCACACCTTAACTGCATAAAGGGCGGAAACGTTCCGGGGATGACAGTCAGTGCCGTTTGCGATATCGACACGCAGAAGCTGAGCCTTGCAAAAGAAAAATACAGTGATCTTGATTGCTTTGAAAACTACCGTGACCTTTTGGATGACGGCAGTATTGATGCCGTTATTATAGCCGTCCCCCACCCGATGCATGCCGAAATTGCCATAGAGGCTTTAAACAAGGAAAAGCATGTCCTGCTTGAAAAGCCTGAGGACATTAAGGTGTCCAAAGCCGAAATTCTGAATGATACGGCTAAAAAAAGCGGCAGGGTGTTCGGCATTATGTTCAACCAGCGCACCAACGGACTGTTTGGAGAAGCACGCCGTCTGGTGCGCTCAGGTGAACTGGGCAAACTTAAAAGATCGGTATGGATAATAACCAACTGGTACCGCACCGAGGCTTACTACCGCTCGGGCACATGGCGCGCCACATGGGCAGGTGAGGGCGGAGGAGTTCTGCTTAATCAGGCACCCCACAACCTTGATCTGTGGCAGTGGATATGCGGCGTCCCCGAAACGGTGACCGCCTTCTGCAACGTTGGAAAATATCACAATATAGAGGTTGAGGACGAGGCGACGATATATACGACCTATAAAAGCGGAGCCACTGGAGTCTTCATAACCTCTACAGGTGATCTCCCCGGTACGAACAGGTTCGAAATAACCGGTACAAAGGGCAAGGTCGTGATAGAAAACGGCGTTTTAAAGCACTGGAAGCTGCCCGAGGACGAAAGGGTCACCTGTAAAGAGTCAAATAAATTTTTCGTGGATGCGAAATGCGAATACCGCGAGTTTACATGCGAAAAGGAAACAGGGCACAGAGGAATACTCTGCAATTTTACAAACGCGATACTTAAAGGGGAACAGCTGCTGGCTCCCGGATACGACGGCATAAACGAACTGACCATTTCAAATGCCGCATATCTTTCGGAGTGGAGCGGCAACAAGGCGATTTCATTGCCTTTTGACGAGCAGGCTTTTGATAAAATGCTTGAGCAGAGGGCAGAAACGTCAAAATACAGACCCGGCAATAAACCGTCCGTCCACAGCGGTACATACAGTGACCGCTGGCAGGTGAACTGGTGAATAATTGGGGGAAATAAATATGAAAATCAAAAGAATCACATGTCTTATTCTTGCGGCACTTTTGATCGTAACGGCGTTTGGCGCATGCAAGAACAAAAAAGGCAATGACAGCAGCACACCGGATGGCAGTCACGTTTCAGCAGATGTTTTTTCGAAGGAAAAGGTAGAATACAAGGATGCTGACGGCGACTCAAAATACAACATCGTAAGATCGGCTGAGGCTGACAGTGTGATTTCCGGCCTTGCTACGGATCTTTTCAAAAGGATAAAGACAGAGATAGGAGTTTCACCGAAGAATATAGCAGATGATGCCGCTGACGGTGCCGATTCCTATGAGATACTTTTAGGCAATACCAACCGCACGGAAAGCAAGCAGGCATCAGATTATTTCAATGAAAATTATAAATGCTACAGCGGCTCTTATTTTATATGTACAATAGGCAAAAAGATAGTGATTTTAGGCGTCAGTGATAAAGGCATAACCGATGCCGTAAACTATTTCTGCGACAACTTTATCAAGCCGGACGGTATTGACGGCGGTCTGCTTTACGGACGCGATACAGAGGGCGACTTCACAGAAATGACGATCGACGGTACCAACATAAAGAACTTCAAGATAGTAAGGCAGCACTTCAACGGTTCATATATTACCCAGATCCAGATGGAGGAGCTGGCAAAGATCGTGACTGAAAAGTCCGGCTATGAGCTTAAAATAGTTGATGACGTGTATACCGATGCCGGTGATTACGAAATAATCGTCGGCAATACCAACCGCGGCGGTCAGGACAGCCTGGGTCGTAATGAGTACAGCATAGCGATAGACGGCAAAAAGGTGGTTTTAAACGGCGGCAGTTATCATGCGACCGCTCTTGCCGTGACCGAATTCAAAAACATGCTGACGGCTAAAGGTTCGGTTACATCGGCTGACTCCGTGAAAAAGGGCGACTACAACGAGACCTTAAAAGGGTACGATAAAAGTACATATTTCACTCCGAAATGGTATGACGAATTTGAAGGGGACATGGTAGATAACCTCAAATGGCGCATTGTAAGCGGAAGTGAAAGATCGGCAGAAGGATATAACAACAAAAGAAGCGTACGCAGCGCCGACCCGGCTGTCACCGGAGTCAATGACGGTAAGTTTTATATTCAGGCGGCTCAGGACGAGTTTTACTACTACGGCGGTATGATAACGACCGATTCCACTATGTCATATCTTTACGGAATTATTGAAATGAGCGCGCTTCTGCCCGAGGGACCGGGCTTCTGGACCTCCCTTTGGCAGCATGGACATGCAAACGAGCCTGACAGCCTGCTTACAGCCGAGATCGATATAAACGAATGCTTCGGCAACTCGTCTGTTGTTGCTGCCAACTGTCATGCGTGGCCGACCTCGCTTGGCGAAGAACACGGGCTTGTGCACACATCGCTTGATGAATCCTATAAAAATGATAAAAAGTATTATTGTCCCGACAACGGAAAATTCGGCGACACATTCCATACCTACGGAATGTTGTGGGACAGCACACAGATGTCCTTCTTCTGTGACGGAAAGATATACTTCTCATATGACATAACCCAAAAGCAGGAGGACATCATGGCGTTCAACAAGAAGATGTATCTTATTCTCAGTGCCGCCATAGGCTTCAAGAGCAGTGGATATAATATTTCAAACGCCACCGATGAGCAGTGGGCGAATACGAGCAAACTGCTTGTTGATAATCTTTATATCTATCAGATGGATGACGGTAAATCGGAGATATATTTGCGCTGATTCGCTATAAACCGACCCGTGACGGCATTTTGCCGTCACGGGTCATTTTATACCGTCAGACTAAGTGATAAATTTCATCTACCTTTATGCAGATAAACTAAAATTTATCTGTATAATGACGTCAAACGGATCTGTGTTTTTGTTTGCATCAAAGCTCTGTAACGTCAAGAGGCGCTCTTGTCATCCACATGCCGTGCGTGAAATCAGGCATGTACTGAACGGTGCCGCCTTCTGCTATCGATTTTTCCGATAATACCGACACCGCCATCCAGGTGGCTGCGTCATAAACGTCAATAGGCATGGGACAGCCGTTCTTTACTGCGTCAAGAAATGATTTGAAGCAGAAATAATCCATTCCGCCGTGGCCTTTTTTGCGCTCCTCCTCCGATATGTTTTTCCATATCGACGGCATATATTCGCTGAATTTTGACGAATTTTTCATTGTATCTGCAATGTAATCGCATGAGTCCCAGTATGATTTGTCACCGTCAAAAAAGAATGAATCGGTAAACTGATAATATGCTCCTTTGGTGCCTCTTACAGTGAAATCACGTGTATATGATGTAGGCAATGTTGTATCAAGGTGCAAACGTATCAGCTCGCCATTCTGACATGTCAGCAGCGTTTCCACAACGTCACCCTGACAAAACTCTGCCGATTTCATCGCCTCATCAGCATCCTCCCGAGCTGCTATGTAGCTTTTAAGCCCGTTGGCTGCCGATGACATAGATACAAGACTTACGATCCTGTTTCCGCGGTTGATGTTCAACAGCTTTGCGATAGGTCCCAGGTCATGTGTAGGGTAGTTGTCACAGCAGCGGAGCCTGTAATTGTCGAGCCTATAGTGACGGCGGCGGTGACCGTATGCAATTTCCTCCCGTATGTCGTGAGTATAAGCACCGGAGCAGAAAGAGATCCTGCCTAATAATCCCCGACGTGCAGCTGCGGTGGCAAGCAGCTCCTTTTCACCGTAACAGCAGTTTTCAAGCAGCATGTAAGGTGTACCGGTGTCCTCATAGGTGTCTACAAGCTGACAGCAGCGTTCAATCGAATATTCGCCGCCAACCTCACACGCCACGGGTATTCCGATTTTCATTGCATATATTGCAATCTCGGAGTGTGACTGCCAGCCTGTGAAAACAAATGCCGCATCAAGCCCTTTTATACCGAGCGCAGTCTTGTACGACAGCGATGCGGCAGGATCGTGACCTGACGACAGAAGGTAGTTCTTTGCACGTTCTGTCCTCTCTTCGTAAAGATCGCATATAGATATTATTTTTACGCCGTCTATCCTGCAAAGTGTCTTTATGTTTTCACTGCCTCTGAATCCTAAACCTATTATCGCTATATTCATAATCACACGCTCCCTTCGGACTAAATATAACAAAGATGTTATGGATTTGCAATGTGAGTAATTGTCATATATATGTGTTTTTTTATCATTTACAATTTAAAATATATGTGTTATTCTGTGTTTGGGTGAGATTTATATGAATATTTTTCCGCAAGGCGCCGGCTGCAGTAAAAATCTGTCACTTATTTCAGACCCTGCGGTGACAGTTGTAGGATACAATGATCTTAAATTCATAAAACCGCAGCAGAGATTCTGGATGCAGCCGCATTTCACAGTGCATTTTGTGCTTAGCGGCAGCGGTGTGCTTAAAATGGACGGAGCAGTACACAAAATATCAGCCGGTCAGATATTTATAATACCTCCGAATGAAGCGATGATGTATTATCCGGAGAGAAATGATATATGGCGGTATATATGGTTTTCAGTCAGCGGCAACAGAGCCGGTACATTGTTTGCAAATACCGGTGCGACATTGCAGTCACCCGTTATTACACCTGAAAACAGTGAATATATTGCGTCATCGCTTACAGGTATTTTTCTGAACGGCGGTTTTGCCGATGATTACAGAATAGTATCGCTCTTTTATGAACTCTTGCACTGCATATCAAAGCAGCCGGGCGGTACTACCGATATTGTAAAATCAATGATTGATTCAAGCGCAAATGATCCGGAATTTACTATTGCAAGATTATGCCGTGACTGCGGACTCAGCCACTCTCAGCTTTGCCGTGTGTTTATAAAAAGGTACGGTGTGACTGCAAAACGGTATCTTATTGACCGGCGTATGGAATATGCAAAGCAGCTTTTAAAGACTACAGATCTTAATCTTGATGCGGTTTCTCTGTCAAGCGGATATACCGATAAAGCACATTTTATGAAGGAATTCAAACGCATATACGGTATCACCGCCGGAGAATACCGAAAAATGTACAAATGATCATATAAACAGAACTGCCCGCGAAATGTGCGGGCAGTTCTGTTTATACATTCGGATGTTTCTTTTCGCGCTCGAGCTCTGTTACATTGTAGCAAAGGGTCATAAGGCTGTCACTCAAATGCACATTTTCAACGACCACATCGGGAAAATCCAGCGACAGATCATAGTGGCTGAAGTTCCAGAAGCCCTTGATCCCAAGTTCCACAAGTGTTTTTGCAACCTCCGGGGCTTCGCTCCGCGGAATGCAAAGTATCGCAACATCCGGGTGGTTCTCACGGCAGAATTCGTCAAGCCTGTCCATATTATGGATCGGGATACCTACCATTGTCTGTCCGCAAAGCGACTGCTTCTTGTCAAATATTCCTATGAGTGTAAAGCCCTTGGTGTTCATATCAAAATGCATGACAAGGGCACGTCCCATGTACCCGGCACCTATAAGAATTGCCTTTTTCACATTATTGAGACCCAGTATTTTGCCGATCTCAATCTGCAGCAGCTCGATGTTATATCCGTAGCCCTGCTGACCGAATTCTCCGAAGCAGTTGAGATCCTGTCTTATCTGGCTTGCGGTGAGCCCCATGCGTTCGGACAGCTCCTTTGAGGATATGCGGTGGAGACCGTTTGAACGCAATTCACCGAGAAAACGGTAGTATCTCGGCAATCTCTTTATTACCGATGTTGAAACGGCGCGTGATCTGCTCATTGCCGAACGGCTCCTTTCGTTACAGAATAATTATTTTGCAAGGCTGCGGACGGTATCCATGACATAATCGCCGAATTCGGTGCATGTGCAGCCGGTGTCGCGTCCGGTGATGGTGAGCTTTTTCTCCTTGAACATGCAGATGTCAAGCGCCCTCTCAAGAAGGTCGGCTTCGTTTGCACGTCCTATGTGCGAAAGCAGCATTACCGCTGCGCGGAGCATTGAGCAGGGATCCGCGTACTTGTCGCGTCCTTCTGCCACCATCCTCGGAGCGGAACCGTGTATAGCCTCAAACATGGCATAGCGCTTGCCTATATTGGCGCTGCCTGCCGTGCCGACACCGCCCTGGAACTCTGCTGCCTCGTCGGTGATTATATCGCCGTAAAGATTCGGAAGGACAAACACCTTGAAGTCCCTGCGGCGCTTCTCGTCGATCAGCTTTGCGGTCGTTATGTCAATGTACCAGTCGTCGGTTATAATTTCCGGGTATTCCTTGCCTATGTTTTTGCATATGTTGAGGAATTTTCCGTCGGTCGTCTTAATAACGTTTGCCTTGGTTATTATGGATACGCGTTCCTTGTGGTTCTTTCTTGCGTATTCGTATGCAAGCCTTGCTATTCTTTCACAGCCCTCGGTCGTTGCTACGACAAAGTCAACTGCCAGATCGTCCGACACATTTATTCCGTCAGAGCCGACAGCATATCCGCCCTCGGTGTTCTCACGGAAGAATGTCCAATCAATGCCCTGTTCGGGAACACGCACAGGTCTCAGGTTGGCAAACAGATCAAGCTCCTTACGCATCGCGACGTTTGCGCTTTCAATGTTGGGCCACGGATCGCCGGCTCTCGGGGTGGTGGTCGGGCCCTTCAGAATAACATGGCACTGCTTCAGCTCTGCCAGGACGTCATCGGGGATGGCTTTGCCGACGGCGGCACGGTTTTCTATGGTCAGTCCGTCTATCTCCTTGAAGGTTATTTTGCCTGTGTCAACATCGTCCTTCAAAAGGAAACGCAGCACACGCTCTGCCTCATGGGTAATGACCGGACCTATTCCGTCGCCTCCGCAGATACCTATTATAAGGCTGTCAAGTGCGGAATAATCCACAAAGTCCTTTTCCGCCTTTATCCTCTCGGCACGCTGCTGCTGAGCTATCAGCAGCTTTTCAAATTTCTCGACCGAAGTCTTTATCATTTCGTCAGTCATTGTCTTGCTCCTTATTTAGAATTGAGTTTTGTATAGTTGAGAAGTCCTCCGGCAAGTATCATGTCTTTTGAACGTCCCGAAAGGAAGGGTACTACCTCAAAGCTGTCGCCGGTCGTTTTGTCAGTCAGTATTACAGGCTCGCCCTTTTCTATTTTTTCCCTCACTCCGTCGAGGCAAAGCTCGTCAAACTGGGATATCCTGTCGTAATCAGTGGGATCCTTAAAGGTCAGCGGCAGTATACCGGCGTTTATAAGGTTGGCGGCGTGAATTCTCGCAAACGATTTCACAATGACCGCCTTTATTCCGAGATATAAGGGGACAAGCGCAGCGTGCTCACGCGATGAGCCCTGACCGTAGTTTTCGCCGCCGATTATGATACCCTTGCCTTCCTTTTTGCAGTTTTCGGGGAACTTTTCGTCGCACCTTACAAAGCAGAAGTTTGAAAGATAGGGTATATTCGAACGGTAGGGAAGTATTTTAGCACCGGCAGGCATGATATGATCGGTCGTTATATTGTCGCCGACCTTTAATATCGCCTTGGCAGTGATCGTGCTCTCAAGCGGTTCTGTCTTGGGGAACGGCTTTATGTTGGGACCGCGGACGATCTCGACATTTTTTGCATCCTCAGGATCTGCCGGAGCATCGATAAGATTGTCGTTTATTTTAAACCTCTCGGGCAGCTTTATGTCGGACAGATCGGTGTCAAGCGTTCTCGGGTCGGTAAGATATCCGGTGAGTGCAGCGGCTGCCGCAGTCTCCGGGCTTACAAGGTAGACGCCTGCATCCGCAGTGCCGGAGCGTCCCTCAAAGTTGCGGTTGAAGGTGCGCAGTGATACGGCACCCGAATTGGGCGACTGGCCCATTCCTATGCACGGTCCGCAGGCACATTCAAGTATGCGCGCACCGGCGGCTATGAGCTTGGAAAGCGCGCCACAGTCGGCAAGCATGTTGAACACCTGCTTTGAGCCGGGAGCGATGCCGACCGAAACGCTCGGGTCGACCGTTTTTCCGTCAAGTATCGCGGCTACTTTCAGCATATCGTAAAGCGATGAGTTGGTGCAGCTTCCGATCAGCACCTGATCGACCTTTATAGGTCCTATCTCGGTGACCTTTTTAACCTTGTCTGGCATGTGCGGCATGGCTGCGAGTGGTTCCAGCTTTGACAGGTCGACCGATATCTCCTTGTCATAAACAGCGTCCGGGTCGCTCGAAAGCGGAGTGAAATCTTCCTCGCGGCACTGTGCACGGAGAAATTCTTCGGTTATCTCGTCTGACGGGAATATAGAGGTCGTAGCGCCAAGCTCGGCACCCATGTTGGTTATGGTTGCTCTTTCCGGCACCGAGAGGGTCTTGACGCCCTCTCCGGCGTATTCGACGATGTATCCGACGCCGCCCTTGACCGTGAGCTGGCGTAAGACCTCAAGTATAACATCTTTGGCAGTTACGAAGGGGGAGAGCCTGCCGGTAAGGTTGACCTTAAGCATTTTTGGCATCGGGATATAATACGCTCCGCCGCCCATGGCGACCGCAACATCCATACCGCCGGCACCGATGGCAAGCATTCCTATGCCGCCTCCGGTAGGCGTATGTGAATCCGAACCTATGAGGGTCTTGCCCGGCTTGCCGAAGCGTTCAAGATGCACCTGATGGCATATTCCGTTGCCCGGGCGTGAATAGTAAATACCATGCTTTTTACATACCGACTGTATGAACCTATGGTCATCGGCATTTTCAAAACCGGTCTGCAAAGTGTTGTGATCGATATATGCGACCGAACGCTCTGTTTTGACGCGGTCAACACCCATTGCTTCAAATTCAAGATATGCCATGGTGCCGGTAGCGTCCTGAGTGAGCGTCTGATCGATCTTAAGACCCACGTCGGTGCCGGGTATCATTTGCCCGTCAACCAGATGAGCCTTGATTATCTTCTGTGCGATAGTAAGTCCCAACGTGATCAGCTCCTTGAAAATATATACTTTATTATCCTACAAAATCGCCCGATTGTCAACGATTTAACGCAATAAAATTGCTCTTTTCGTAAGTTTGCCTATAAGTTTGTTAAATAAACAAACAATTTCCGGCTTGTTATGTAAAAGTACCTGTGCTATACTTAGAGTCAGGTGATGATTTTATGCTGCTTTCGACCAATACGGCTATTTTTGATAAAAACGTGGGGGCAAAAAGGGGAACAGAGCTTGCAGCAAAAGCTGGCTTTGACGCTGTGGATATTTCGCTCCACCGCCTGATGGATAAGGATGGTCAGGCTTTTAATTCAGGCCGCTACCGGGATGAAGCCGAAGAATATAAGAAGCTTGTGAGCGGCTGCGGACTTGTTGTCAACCAGACGCATACCGTCTATCCTACATCCTATAACGGCGATGAAAAAACGGCTGCCGCTGTGATGCGTGTCAAAAGAGGCATTGAGATATCGTCAATACTCGGTGCAAAAACGGTCGTTGTGCACCCGATGCAGCATCTTCCATATATAAAAGGTAACAATTCGGAAATTTTAAGGGAGATAAACAAGAAGTTTTTTGCCGATCTTGCACCGCTTGCCGAACAGTATGATGTGACGCTGTGTATCGAAAACATGTGGCAGAGAAATAAAATAAGCGGCAGCATCGTGCACAGCACATGCGCCGATCCGCGCGAGCTTGCGGCTTATGTCGATATGGCAAACAGTAAAAATTTCGCAGCCTGCCTTGATGTCGGCCACTGCTGCCTTGTCGGAGTCGATCCAGCTGATGCAATGCACACTTTGGGACACGGCAGACTGAAGGCTCTGCATCTGCACGATAACGACGGCAGGGAGGATATGCATGTACTGCCTCTCACAGAGGGCACGGGAAAGGTCGATTGGGACGCTTTGCTTAAAGCTCTTGCGGATATCGGCTACGAGGGTGACTTTACATATGAGGTAAACAACAGCTTTGTATCGGCGCTTATGCAGGATGAAAATGTACTGCTTGCAAAGCTGAAATATGCGGTGGCTGTGGGCAGGAATATGATCGCAAAATTTGAGAAGTATAAAAAAGAATATTAAAAATAAGTACAGGCGGTGCCGAAATTCGGCACCGCCTGTTTGCAGATTTGAAGGTCAAAGAAGGTCAAAAAATATTTTTAAAAAATTTGGCAAAAACTATTGACAAATATAAAAAATGTGATAATATAATAATTGTTAGCACTCAAGTGCATAGAGTGCTAATGAATAAGGCGGTGAAAAGGTGTGGAACTAAGCGAGAGAAAAAAACAGATCCTCGCGGCGGTAATAAAGAATTACATCAAGACCGGCGAGCCGGTCGGTTCAAAGCTGCTTATGGAGCTGACGGGGCTTAACGTCTCATCGGCTACGTTGAGGAATGAAATGAGCGAGCTTTGTGAGCTCGGATACCTTGAGCAGCCGCACACCTCCGCAGGCAGACAGCCTACCAGCCTCGGCTATGATTTTTATTTTGAGAGGCTGATGAACAGGCGCGAAGTGCCGGACGATCTCAGGCAGATAATCGATAAGATGCTTACCGATGCTGCTAAGGATCCTGAGCATCTTGCATCGATAGCAGGTCAGGTGCTGTCCGATATGACCGGATTTCCTGCCATTATGGCAACTGTCACACGCAGGGAAGCTGTGGTGCACAGGGTCGATATAATGCCGATGGGCAGACGGACCGTGCTTTTGCTTATCATAACCTCTGACGGACTTGCGCGCAGCCGCATATGCAGAAGCGCATTTGATCTGCCGGCAAGCGTTGTGGGGTACTTCAAGAGGCTGTCGGACGCATATATAATAGGAAAAGAGCTCAATGATTTCACTCCGGCATACCTGCAGCGACTGGTTATGATGTGCGGTGATCTTGCACTTTTGATGACTCCGCTTGTTTCAAGCGTTTTCGAGATAGTTGAGGAACTGCGCTCAAAGACAATAAGCGTCAAAGGCGAGTCGAATCTGATGAAATGCTATTCGAACGAATACGATGCCAGAGCGCTGCTCGGACTGCTGACAAGGCAGGAACTGCTGTTTTCGCTGCTTGCCGGAACGAACGAAAATGTTGAGATCGTTTTCGGTGACAAAACAGGTATAGATGAGCTTCGCCCGTCAAATATAGTAGTAGCAAAGTACACTGTCGGCGGCGAGGACATAGGGCGTATCGGTGTGCTGGGACCGGCGCGTATGGCTTACGAGCAGATAATACCCAGTGTTGAATATTTTGCTGAAAAGCTCGGCGAGGTCATGACACAGGCGATAAACGACCTTGACGAGTGAGGATATAAAGAAAGGAATGATCGGTTTGGCAGAGAAGGAAACTAAAGAACAGTGTACCGAAAATCCCGAAGTTGATGATAAGGTGAAGGCTGACAAAGAGTCCGAAAAGGCGGTAAAGTCCTCTAAAAAGCATGAAAAGAAGGCTGAAAAGGAAAACGCCGAGCTTGAGGCTCTGAAGGCTGAGCTTGCAAAGCAAAAGGATCTGCTGCTGAGAACGGCTGCGGAATTTGATAACTATAAAAGGCGCACCGAAAAGGAAAGCCTTGCCGCCGCCGAATACACAAAGGCGCTCATGCTCAAAAAGCTGCTGCCGGTGTTTGATAATATCGAGCGTGCGAATGCTGCCGATAAAGACAGCAAGGATTACGCCAAGGGCGTTGAAATGACGGTGAAACTGCTGAGCGAGGCGGTTAAAAATCTCGGAATGACCGAGATAGGCGCTGAGGGCGAGCAGTTCGACCCGTCGGTACATGAAGCGGTAATGCATATCGAGGACGAAGGTCTTGAGGAAAACACGGTGTGCAAGGTGCTGCAAAAGGGCTATAAAATAGGTGATACTGTTATCCGTCCCGCGATGGTGCAGGTCGCCAATTAAATAGACTATAAATTTAGAAAACATACACTTTACGGAGGTATTTATTATGGGCAAGATTATTGGTATTGATTTAGGTACTACAAACTCATGCGTTGCCGTTATGGAAGGCGGCGAGGCGGTCGTTATCCCGAACGCTGAAGGCGCAAGAACGACACCGTCTGTCGTTGCATTTTCAAAATCGGGCGAAAGAATGGTGGGTCAGGTCGCAAAGCGTCAGGCTATTACCAACCCTGACAGAACTGTAATATCGATAAAGAGAGAGATGGGCACATCCTACACCGTTGATATCGACGGTAAGAAGTACACACCGCAGGAGATATCCGCGATAATTCTTCAGAAGCTGAAGGCAGATGCCGAGGCATACCTCGGAACCACCGTTACTGAAGCAGTCATAACCGTTCCGGCATACTTCACCGACGCACAGCGTCAGGCGACCAAGGATGCCGGTAAGATAGCCGGTCTTGATGTCAAGAGGATCATAAACGAGCCTACAGCCGCAGCTCTTGCATACAGCATTGATAAAGAGGACGATCAGAAGGTCATGGTATATGACCTCGGCGGCGGTACGTTCGATGTTTCGATAATCGAAATGGGCGACGGCGTGCAGGAGGTCCTTGCCACGGCAGGTAACAACCGTCTCGGCGGTGATGACTTCGATAAGAGAATAATGGATTGGATCGTTTCCAACTTCAAGAACGAAAACGGTATCGATCTTTCGACCGATAAAATGGCTATGCAGCGTATTAAGGAAGCTGCCGAAAAGGCTAAGATAGACCTTTCCGGCATGACCTCTGCCGAGATCAATCTGCCGTTCATTACGGTAGACGCTACAGGTCCTAAGCATTATGAGGCAACACTTACAAGGGCTAAGTTCAATGAGCTTACAGCCGACCTTGTAGAGGCTACAATGGGACCGGTACGTCAGGCACTGTCCGATTCGGGACTTTCAACCAATGATATTCACAAGGTTCTTATGGTCGGTGGTTCGAGCCGTATTCCTGCCGTTCAGGAGGCTGTCAAGAAGCTTATCGGACGCGATCCGTTCAAGGGCATCAACCCGGATGAGTGCGTTGCAATAGGCGCAGCACTCCAGGGCGGTGTTCTCGGAGGAGATGTCAAGGGTCTGCTGCTTCTTGATGTTACGCCGCTGTCACTCGGAATTGAGACTATGGGCGGTGTCTGCACAAAGGTCATCGACCGAAACACCACGATACCGACCAAGAAGAGCCAGATATTCTCGACTGCTGCCGACGGTCAGACCTCGGTTGAGGTACACGTCCTGCAGGGTGAGCGTGAGTTCGCTAAGGACAATAAGACACTCGGTGTGTTCCATCTTGACGGTATCGCACCGGCACCGAGAGGTATTCCGCAGATAGAGGTATCGTTCGATATAGACGCGAACGGTATAGTAAACGTATCAGCTAAGGATCTCGGAACCGGCAAGGAGCAGTCGATAACCATAACCTCGAGCACCAACATGTCCAAGGACGACATCGACAAAGCTGTCAAGGAAGCCGAACAGTATGCTGCAGAGGACAAAAAGCGTCGTGAGGAGGCTGACCTCCGCAACAACGCAGACCAGCTCGTTTACACAACCGAAAAGACCCTCAGCGATTTCGGCGACAAGCTGAGCGACGCCGAAAAGACCGATCTTACCGGTGCGGTTGACGCCCTTAAAGAGGCGCTCAAGGGAACCGATATGGATGCAATAAAGACAAAGCACGACGAGCTTCAGAAGAAGGTATACGCCGTGTCCGAGAAGGTCTACAAGGCTGCCGGTGAGGCTGCAAACGCAGCCGGTGCCGCAGGCGGCGACGCTCAGAATGCAGACGCTGCCGGTCAGAAGGCTGACGGAAATGTTTACGACGCGGATTACACCGACGTCGACGACACAAAGAAATAATCGACCGATTATCTGTCGCGGGCGGACGCCGATCCCGGCGCCCGTTCCGCGCATGTTTACATAAATTAGGGAGTGTTAGTGCGTGGCAGATAAGAAAGATTATTATGAAGTGCTTGGTATCGACCGCAGCGCCAGCGAGGATGAAATAAAAAAAGCCTACCGTAAGATGGCTAAAAAATATCACCCGGATCTTAATCCGGGCGACAAGGAAGCCGAAAAGAACTTCAAAGAGGTCAACGAGGCTTATGAGGTTCTGTCCGATAAGGATAAAAAGGCGAGATACGATCAGTTCGGTCATGCCGGTGTAGATCCCAACTACGGTGCAGGTGCCGGAGCCGGCGGCTTCGGCGGTTTCGGCGGCGCCGATTTCGGTGACCTCGGAGACATATTCGGCAGCTTTTTCGGCGGCGGTTTCGGCGGCGGTTTCGGCGGAGGGCGCCGTGCCGATCCTAACGCTCCGCGGCGCGGAGCAGATACATCGGCTTCGGTTGTTCTGAGCTTTGAAGAGGCCGCTAAGGGCTGTACCAAAAAGATAAAGGTCACGCGTATTGAAAACTGCGCCGATTGCGGCGGCTCGGGTGCCGAAAAGGGTACAGGCGTCAAGACCTGCCCCGTTTGTCACGGTACCGGTCAGATAAGCGTCACACAGCGTACACCGTTCGGTGCGATGCAGACCACAAGAGCCTGCGATCAGTGTAGAGGTACCGGTAAGATCGTTGAGCATCCCTGCAAGACCTGTGCAGGAAAGGGCAGGGTAAGACATACGACCGAGAGGGAGATAAATATTCCTGCCGGCGTTGACGACGGTCAGTATATTAACCTCCGCGGAGGCGGCGATATGGGTACCGGCGGCGGTCCTGCGGGCGATCTTCATGTCAACATATCGGTGCGTCCGCATCCGATATTTGAGCGTGACGGTTTTGATGTTTACTGCGAGGTGCCTATCACATTTACTCAGGCAGCCCTCGGTGCCGATATAATCGTGCCGACCCTTGACGGAAAGGTGAAGTTCACTATACATGAGGGTACACAGTCGGGCGACGAATTTAAGCTGCGCGGCAAGGGCATTCAGAGACTGAACTATTCCGGACGCGGTGATCAGTATGTAAGGGTAGCCGTTGAGGTGCCTAAAAATCTTAATAATTCTCAAAAGGAACTGTTAAAGCAGTTTGACGCTGCGACCGATGATTCCTGCTACAAAAAGCGCAAGGGATTTTTCGATAAGCTGAAGCAGTTTTTTAAAGACTGAATTATTACAAAAAAATCGGCAGAAGATCTGATTTTCTGCCGACTTCTATTTACCGCTAAACTGAAATTTATGACACAACAACAAAAACCGCGGCAGAATGGTTGCTTCTGTCGCGGTTTTGCATGTCGGATCAAATCACTTTGGTCTATTGTTTGCCGTTTAATCGCGGTAAGGTTTATTCTCCGTATCCGTTGGGGTTATTTTTCTGCCAGCGCCATGTATCGCGGCACATATCGTCGATGGTCTTGGTAGCCTCCCAGCCGAGCAGCTTTTTGGCTTTGTCGGCGTTTGCATATACCTCGTCGGGGTCGCCCGGACGGCGTCCTACTATTTCATAAGGAATTTTGATGCCGGACGCTTTTTCAAATGCTTCCCTTAACTGAAGCACCGAGCAGCCGTTGCCGGTGCCGAGATTTATTGCTTCGCAGCCCTTGTTTTCAAGCACCCAGTCGACAGCCTTTACATGACCCACAGCCAGATCAACAACGTGAATGTAATCGCGGACTCCGGTGCCGTCGGGAGTGTTGTAATCGTTGCCGAAAACGCGCAACTTTTCGAGTCTGCCGACGGCTACCTGCGAAATATACGGCATAAGGTTGTTGGGTATTCCCTTGGGGTCCTCGCCTATAAGTCCGCTCTCATGCGCGCCTATCGGGTTGAAATAACGCAGAAGCGCAACACACCAGTCGTTATCGGCGTTGTAAATGTCACGCAGGATATATTCTATAAACAGCTTTGTGCGGCCGTACGGGTTTATAGCGCCGAGCGGCATGGTTTCCACGAGCGGCATTGTCTTTGACAGACCGTAAACCGTTGCGGACGAAGAAAATACTATCTTTTTAACACCGAATTCCTTCATAACATCGCAGAGTACAAAGGTTGAATCAAGGTTGTTTTCGTAGTATTCAAGCGGTATCTGTGCCGATTCACCGACCGCCTTTAATCCGGCAAAATGAATTGCCGCTTCAATTTTGTTTTCGGTAAATATTTTCCTTAAAAGCTCGCGGTCGCGTACGTCGCCCTCGTAAAATTTAACAGGCTTGCCGAGTATTTTCTCAATACGTTTTACAGCCTCTTTTTTACTGTTGCGGAGATTATCTATAATAACGACGTCTCTACCGCTTTTAACAAGTTCAATGCAGGTGTGGCTGCCGATATATCCGGCGCCGCCGGGGATAAGTCTTGCCATGGCTAACACCCTCCCCTATATTTTATCATATCAATTATAAAATATCGTTACCGGTTTGTCAATCTTGAGCATGTGTAAAATTATTACTGCATTTGATGAAATTTTTAAGGAAAACCTACCGATATCTATTTACCCAGCAGCACCTTCATTATATCCGGACCGTGGTCGTAATATATTCCGGTTGCCGCGGCGGTGGTTTCGCTGAATGTATCAACCCCTGCTGCCGGTTTTTCACTGTCATAAATAAGGAAGGGAACCGGATCGCTTGCATGGGTTTTGGTAACAAGCGGTGTGGGGTGATCGGGCATTATCAGTATGCGGTATTCGCCGTATTTCGGCAGTTCGTCAAGCAGCCTCGCAAGTATGCGGCCGTCTATAAATTCAATGGCTTTTATCTTGTTTTCGGCTTCGCCGCGGTGACCGCACTCGTCAGGTGCTTCAACATGTACATATACGAGGTCGCATGTCTTGAACAGCTCGCACGCCGCATCGGCTTTCCCCTCAAAATCGGTGTCTATATATCCGGTAGCGCCCGGCACCTCGGCGACGGTGCATTTTGCAAGCTTGCCGATTCCCTTTATGAGATCAACAGCTGAAACTATTCCGGCTCTTACCGAAAATTTATCGTAAAACGCGGTCATCTGAGGCTTGGTGCCCTCGCCCCAGAGCCAGATCGAATTTGCCGGTCTTTTGCCTTCCGCTATGCGCTTTTTATTGACGGGGTGGCATTTAAGTATCTCACCGCTGCGGCGCATGAGATCAATAAGCGGTGCGGCATTTGCCGATCTGCTCAAATACTCTCCTATGACACGACCGCTGATGTCGTGGGGTGGGGTCATACCGCCGAGATCGGTCGTCCCGTTTTTAACGACAAGACAGTGACGGTAGCTGACGCCGGGATAGAACCTGTATTTTTCATTGCCAAACGCCTTTTCTATTGCCGCTATCAGCTCGGCAGCTTCGGCAGAACTGATATCGCCGGCGGAATAGTCCACCATTGTTTTGTCCTCAAAGCGCTCCTCGTCGGACAGAGTGACGAGATTGCAGCGGAGCGTGACGTCGGTGTCACTTAAATTTATACCTATGCTTGCAGCCTCAAGCGGCGAACGCCCGGTATAACATTCCGCAGGGTCGTAGCCCATTACCGAAAGGTTTGCAACGTCACTGCCCGGCTTCAAGCCGTCGGCGACGGTCTTGCAAAGACCAACCGTGGCGGTTCTTGCAAGCCTGTCCATGTTGGGCTTGTGCGCCAGCTCCATAGGCGTTTTGCCGTTTAAAGGACCTTGCTTGTAATCAGCCATTCCGTCACAAAGTAAAACCAGATATTTCATTAAGATTTTCTCCTCTCAGAAATCAGCAGTACATTATTTATATAATCGGCTACTCCGTCGTCTGCAACGGATGAGGTAACGACATCGGCTGCCGATTTCAGCTCATCGACCGCATTGCCCATAGCTACACCGACCTTTGCAAAGGACAGCATATCGTAATCATTCATACTGTCGCCGAAGGCGGTGACAGCGTCTCTTGACGCGCCGAAATGATCAAGCACATCCTTTATGCCTGTAGCCTTGGTAAAGCCCTTCGGTACAAATTCGCCTGTCCTTATGTGATCTATAAATGTAAAGCCGGAGCTTTCGGCGGCTTTTTTAAATTCCTCACCGCAGGGAGCCATTATGCTGAATTTATTTATTTTCGCCGTGACTCCATATTTTTCTGCAAGTTCCTCAAAGCTGTCCACCTCAGGACTGTCGGGCCAGTGGCTGACACCTCCTACGGAAACGGCAAATCTCTCGCCCTCGGCAATAAACAGCTTGTCATTTGAAAGCGCCAGCCTGCAGCATGGCTCAAGCTGATCGAGCGTACATAAGTGTTCGACTATCTGCTCGCCGTTTACCCTGACATCCGTGCCGCAGGCAAGCACAAAGCCGTCAAACGGGATATAGCTCAAATCGGGCATCATAGCACGGCAGCGTCCGCTGCATATGAATATTTTATATCCTGCACTCTGCGCCTTTATAAGCGCGTCTATAACTTTCTTTGTGGGCGGCTGCATGTTGTCGGACAGCGTGCCGTCATAATCAAAGAACAAAAAACCCTTTGCCATATCAGAACACCTTTAAAATCAGCGCTGCGATAAGAGGCATGGTGACCAGTGAAATGGCTGTGCTTGCCGACACTATCTTGCCGGCGTACTGAGCGTCACCGTCAAACTGCTCGGCAAAAATCCCTGCCATAGTAGCGGCAGGAGTCGAAGCGCTGATGACAAGCACTACCGATGCCGGCTTTACTATTCCGTACGGGAAAATGCCGGTCAGTGCAACGCATTTCATGATGCCCATGACCGCAAGCGGCAGCAGTATCAGTCTTACGATTATATACTCCGGCAGATATCTGTCACAGAAAACATCCTTGATCTTGTTTTCCGCAAGGCGGATACCTATTATGATCATCGAGAGCGGTATCATTGTGCTTTTGAGCAGGAATAAAAGATTATCCCTCATGACCGGTACGATGTAGTCAAACCATACGGGCGCCAACGCGTCGGGCACCGTGCAAAGCCCTGACGCTATAAACAGGATGAGTCCTATATATGTAGGTACGGTGGCAGGATTGATAAGCATTTTCTTTAGTGAAATATAGCTTTTGTCACCGGTGAACATATAGCAGCCGAGCGACCAGCACATAAGGTTGAAAGCTATAACATAGAAGGTCGCGTATATTGCGGCTTCCGGACTTATGAGCTCACTGATAAGCGGAATGCCCAAAAAACCGGCGTTTGTAAATATTGTTGCAAACCTTAAAACCACCCGGCGCTTTTCGGGTGAGTTTTTATAGAGCAAAGATGCGACTCCGAAAAACATGAAGTGGAAAACAGTTGAAAACGCTAAAACGAACAGCGCAGTTATCAGTATGTCACGGCTGAACTTAGCGTCAAGAAAGCTGTAGATTATGAGTGCCGGCTGAGCAACATATATTGCAAGATCGGAGCATGCCTTTGCGGTTTTTCCGTCAGCCTTTCCGGTCTTTCTGAGCACAAAGCCCACAAGCACCATAAGGCATATCATCAGTATTTTGTTTACAAGTATATCGAGTCCGTACATTTGTCTACCCCTTTTTTATCTTTACAATTAAATATAATACATCTCTGCGTTGGTGATTTCAAGAAAAATCGAGGCTTAAAATACGGTTTATGACATTTCACCACTTTAGCAGATAAAATGAAACAATATATGTATAGTTTTTCGGCGAAGTAAAACCCTCGCCGAAAAAAATCAGGAACAGAATCTGTGCTTGCCTATTACGGTTATCAGTGGTCTGCTCCATATCCATTTGCTGGTCGCGGTGGACGGATTGAAATAGTAAATAGCACCGCCGCTCGGATCAACTCCGTTTAGCGCATCTCTTGCAGCTGAATAAGCACTGTCGGCGACATCAACATAAAACTGCCCGTCGTCTATACAACTGAAAGCGCCCTTCTGGTATATCACTCCGGAAATTGAATTCGGGAATGAAGGATGCTCAATTCGATTGAGCACAACTGCACCGACCGCCACCTGACCGGAGTAGGGCTCGCCTCGTGCTTCAGCTGATATAAGTCTTGCAAGCAGTTGGTAATCAGACGAGGAATAACCGCCGGTCGAACTGCCGGAGGAAGCGCTTCCGGTCGGCAGACCTATCAGCTCCAGAGTTTTTTTGCCGCATATACCGTCGGCGGTGATTTTGTGCTTTTTCTGAAATTTAATCACTGCCGCTTTTGTCGCCGTGCCGTAAATGCCGTCAACCGATCCACTGTAATAGCCCCAGTCTTTAAGACGCTGCTGTATATTTCTTACCTCAGTGCCGCGCGATCCGATGGCTGAATAACAGTCGGCACCGGAAGCCATAGAGCATATAATTGCAGCGGCTGTCAGCAATACCGCGATGAGCTTAGATATCCTTTTCATAGATGCTCCTGCCTTTTTGTAGTATATTACGATGATATTTTGTGCGTATTAAGGTAATATATTCTCAAAAAAACGCACTTGCAGGCGAATAAATAAAAAAATTCAAAAAAAGCTAAAAAAGGTGTTGACAAGAGGGGAGCGATGTGGTAATATAATCGAGCGCCTTATGAGAGCGGCCGGTGACGGAAGCTCAGAGAGATAAGCGCAGCGGACCTTGAAAATTAAACAACGATAACTATAAAGAGAACCCGAAAATTTTTGAGAGTTAGAAACTCTAAAGTATAACGGGACAACACGCAAAAGTGTTGTTACTGAGAAGCGATTAAGCTTTGAAAAGATTTTAAGTCGGAAGACTTGAGATACAAATTTTCAGAGAGTTTGATCCTGGCTCAGGACGAACGCTGGCGGCGTGCCTAACACATGCAAGTCGAACGGAGCTGTTTTGGACGGAGACTTCGGTCAAAGACCATGACAGCTTAGTGGCGGACGGGTGAGTAACGCGTGAGTAACCTGCCGTTCAGAGGGGGACAACAGTTGGAAACGACTGCTAATACCGCATAATGTATATAGAAGGCATCTTCTGTATACCAAAGGAGCAATCCGCTGAATGATGGACTCGCGTCCGATTAGATAGTTGGTGGGGTAACGGCCTACCAAGTCGACGATCGGTAGCCGGACTGAGAGGTTGATCGGCCACATTGGGACTGAGACACGGCCCAGACTCCTACGGGAGGCAGCAGTGGGGGATATTGCACAATGGAGGAAACTCTGATGCAGCAACGCCGCGTGAGGGAAGAAGGTCTTCGGATTGTAAACCTTTGTTTTTGGTGACGAACAAATGACGGTAGCCAAAGAGGAAGCCACGGCTAACTACGTGCCAGCAGCCGCGGTAATACGTAGGTGGCAAGCGTTGTCCGGATTTACTGGGTGTAAAGGGAGCGCAGGCGGGACAGCAAGTTGGATGTGAAATACCGGAGCTTAACTCCGGAGCTGCATCCAAAACTGTTGTTCTTGAGTGAAGTAGAGGTTGGCGGAATTCCGAGTGTAGCGGTGAAATGCGTAGATATTCGGAGGAACACCAGTGGCGAAGGCGGCCAACTGGGCTTTAACTGACGCTGAGGCTCGAAAGCATGGGGAGCAAACAGGATTAGATACCCTGGTAGTCCATGCTGTAAACGATGAATACTAGGTGTGGGGGGACTGACCCCTTCCGTGCCGGAGTAAACACAATAAGTATTCCACCTGGGGAGTACGACCGCAAGGTTGAAACTCAAAGGAATTGACGGGGGCCC